>Ga0208297_1000143_pt1 | contig 180111 bp, 152 predicted proteins | sample LMS_cellobiose_e_FD_187367 | JGI IMG/M metagenome (GOLD analysis project Ga0208297, IMG submission 187367) | Rumen-fistulated moose microbial communities from Alaska, USA - LMS_cellobiose_enrichment (SPAdes) (version 2) | ecosystem: Host-associated > Mammals > Digestive system > Stomach >... | reverse complement strand
CGGGACCCCGGGAGGCTACACCGTTTGCAAGGTCAACGGAACCGACATTTCCTGGCAGTACAGGTCTGCGGGTGCCGATCCTGGCTACCAGTTCCGCAGCTACGACATGAACGAAGTCAGGAAAGTCCTTACTGACGACCTCGGTAACAATGCCTCCGGATGGAAGAACATGGTCGCTTCGACCAATTCCTTCGCGGCCAATACTGTGCTGATCAATGTCTGGGCATATGACAAAGGTTGGAAGGTGTCGGTCACCGAAAACGGCAAGGCGCTTACTCCTACACCCGTCGTGGCATATGACCCGCTGCATATGCTCGTAATGTCCGCTCCACGCTACAAGGCGGGCTCCACCAATTTCGTGACGTCATCCTGGCCTCATTTCTTCTCGGTCCAGACGACGTCCGAGAATTCTACCCTCGAGATCAAGGTGACCGACAGGTTCGGAAATGAATATTCAGAGACGATGACCCGTCCGAAGGCTTTCGGCACCGCGAGCTACAAGTACAAGAAGTAATTCTATATCATTTAATTATTTAATCAAACCATTCATGAAACTAACCAAAGCATTTGCTGCCATCCTGGCGCTGGTCCTCGCGGGATCATTCTCGCTGTCGGCACAGACCAGGCAGGTGTCGGGAACAGTTCTTGACACCCAGCAACAGCCAGTCATTGGAGCAGCCGTCATGACTTCCGCCACAAACGGAACGATGACCGGTTCCGATGGCGGTTTCACACTCAGTGTCCCTGCGGGAGACGTGACCCTCGAGGTCAACTGCATGGGATATGAAGTCCAGAAGGTTCTCGTGCCCGCAGGCACCAGCAGGGTCCAGGTGATCCTCAAGGAGGACTCGATGCTGCTGAACGAGACCATCGTGGTCGGTTACGGTACACAGAAGAAGGTCAACCTCACCGGTGCGATCACTTCGGTGGAGTCCAAGGAACTCGAAAACCGTTCAGCCCACTCACTTTCCACCATGCTTCAGGGTTCCGTCCCTGGACTTAACATTACCACTTCTTCAGGTAACCCTGGATCCACGGGTTCCCTGAACATTCGAGGATTCACATCCATCAACGGTGCTTCACCGCTCGTGCTCATCGATGGCGCAGTTGGTGACATCAACCGTGTGAACCCTAACGATGTGGAGTCGATCTCCGTCATCAAGGATGCTGCCGCGGCAGCCGTTTACGGCGCCCGTGCTGCATTCGGTGTCATCCTCGTGACTACCAAGAGCGGTGCCGATTCCCAGGGTAAGTCAGTCGTTCGTTACAGCGGACGCTGGGGCTGGGAAGAGCCTACTACTTCCACCGATTATGAGACCAGGGGGTACTGGTCCGTCTATACGATCAACAAGTTCCGCAAGGCATCGGAGGGTTCCGACTATGTCCTCTACAATGATACCGATATGCAGAGGCTCCTCGCCCGTGTGAACGACAAGGTCGAGCACCCTGACCGTCCTTGGGTTATTGAAGAGGTCCGCAACGGAGTGAACCAGTGGCTGTACTACGGTAACTTCGACTGGTGGCACTACATGTTCAACGACCAGCATCCGGTGCAGCAGCACAACGTCTCCATGTCCGGAGGCAACAAGTCCATGCGCTATTTCGTGTCCGGAGGATTCGACCGTGAGACCGGTATCATCAAGGCCAACCCTGATGTGTTCAAGAAGTTCAACCTCCGTTCCAAGGTGGACTTCGACATCAACAAGTACATGAGGTTCAGCAACAATACCTCATTCTACGGATCTACCTATTCCTATATCGGTGTAGGCAACGTCGAGAACGGTATCGCATATTCCGCTGCACACGCAATCCCTATCTTCACACCTAAGAACCCGGATGGTTCCTGGCTCTACCTTCCTGCAAACGGCATCCTCAACGGATCGTATGCTGTCGGTAACGGCCGCCATATCGTATTCGCGGAGGGCAAGAACATCAATGTGGACAGGAAGACCGATTTCGCCAACACGTCCGAACTCACCATCAAGCCTTTCAACGGGTTGACGATCATCGGCAACTTCACCTACAGGTTCCATCAGAACAGGAACACCAACCGTACCGAAAATATCCCTTACAGGCAGTACCCGGGAGAGGATATGCAGTATTACATTTCGGGAGCCGGACTGGATGAACTTTCGGAAACCATCGACACTTACAACTACTACTCTTCCAACCTCTACGCAACGTACGAGAATACCTTCGCCGACGCTCATCACCTTACCGTGATGGCCGGTGCGAACTATGAGACCCAGCATCTCAAGCAGATCGGAGCGGTAGGAGATTATCTCCTTTCCACGGAACTCAGCGACCTCGACCTCGTCGGAGCAAACAGTGACGGTTCCACCGTGATGAAGGTGTCCGGAGGACAGTCTGAGTATGCGATGCTCGGTTTCTTCGGCCGTCTGAACTATGACTACAAGGGACGCTATCTCTTCGAGACCTCAGGCCGTTACGACGGAACTTCCCGTTTCGCCAGGGGACACCGCTGGGGTTTCTTCCCTTCGGTTTCAGTGGGTTGGCGTATTTCCGAAGAACCTTTCTTCGACAATGCCCGCGGTACTATAAACAACCTGAAGCTCAGGGCATCCCTCGGAACCCTCGGTAACCAGAACGTAAGCAACTATCTGTATGTCCGTTCCATCAACGTGAGCGACTTCGCCCATTACAGCTTCGGCGAAGGAGCTACGGTTGCCAAGTATTCCAACATCTCCGCTCCGAACTCTACGGACCTTACCTGGGAGACTTCAGTCCAGTACAACGCAGGTCTCGATCTGGATATGTTCAACAGCCGCCTCCAGTTCACCGGAGAGGCTTACATCCGTGACACCAAGCACATGCTTACGGACGGTGTCGAACTCCCGTCGGTATACGGAGCCGCAGCGCCTAAGCAGAACACCGCCGACCTCCGCACCAAGGGATACGAACTTTCCCTGGCATGGAAGGACCAGGTAATGCTGGGCGGAAGACCATTCGGCTACAACTTCCGCGCGACCTTGAGTGACTACGATTCTGAGATCACCAAGTTCGAGAATGAGGAAAAGACTTTCGCGAAGAGCTACTATGTGGGCCAGAAGATCGGTGAGATCTGGGGCTTCGTGGCTAATGACCTCTTCCAGACAGATGAGGAGGCAGCTGCATATTCCTCCAGTGTGGATCTCTCCTATGTGAACGGAAAGATCCCCGGTGGCATCTGGAAGGCCGGTGACCTGAAGTACGAAGACATCGATGGTGATGGGATCATCGGCATCGGTGCGAACACCGTCAACGATCCGGGAGACCGCAAGATCATCGGTAACAGCCTGCCTCACCTCCAGTACGGATTCACCTTCGGAGTCGATTATGCCGGCTTCGACGTGTCCGTATTCCTCCAGGGTACCGGCAACCACTACTGGTATCCAAGCCCGTATTCATTCGCATTCTGGGGTCCGTTCTCCCAGCCTATGAATTCCTTCCTTCCGAAGAACTTCATAGACGATGTATGGGACTACAACAACACTGACGCCTACTTCCCACGTGCCGTAGCATACCTCGCCTACAACGGTAAGGGCCAGCTGTACCACAACAACACCCGTTACCTCCAGAATCTGAGGTATCTCCGTATCAAGAACGTCTCGATCGGATATTCCCTTCCTAAGAAGGCTATCAAGCACGTAGGTCTGAGCAACATGAGGATCTACTTCACCGGGGAAAACCTCGAGTACTTCTCTCCTATCAAGAAACATTCTGCCTACATCGATCCGGAAGGAGCCCTCGACAGGAGCAGTTCCTACAACAGGGCCTTCTACCCTTGGCAGAAGTCTTATATGTTCGGTGTTGACATCACGTTTTAATTCTTGAATGAATACAATTATGAAAAGATATATTGTAATATTGGCGGTCGCACTTCTCGCCTTTACCGCCTGTGATGACATCCTGGACAAGAAGCCACAGTCCAAGCTTAGTCCTGAGACATACTTCACGAATATGACGGAGCTTCAGCTCTTCACCAATTCGTTCTACAACAACCTGCTTCCGAAGTCTCCTTACAATGTCCAGAGCGACCAGTACATAAAGGCCAATCCTTCAGACCTGGTCAAGGGCGGAACAAACAGGATAGTCCCGAATACCAGCGGCAACTGGAGCTGGACCGACCTCAGGAAGATGAACACCTGCCTCGAGTATATGGAAGCGAACTGCAAGGATCCTGAAGCTTACAAGATTTACTCAGGCCTCTGCCGTTTCTTCAGGGCATATTTCTATTTCGACAAAGTCAGGATGTACGGCGACGTTCCGTGGGTCGACCACGAGCCTGGTACCAGCGACGAAGTCCTCCAGGCTCCGCGTGATTCCCGCGAGGTTATCATGACCCACATGCTCGAAGATATCGACTATGCGATCGAGAACCTTCCGGAAAGCTACAGTTCGGGCCATAACTATCGTGCCACCAAGTGGGCTGCACTTGCACTCAAGGCCCGTTTCTGCCTCTACGAAGGAACTTACAGGAAGTATCACGACATCTCCTATCCGGAGCATCCATATACCTATTACCTCGAGGAATCAGCCAAGGCTGCCGACAGGATTATGAAGGAAGGACCATTCAAGGTGTATTCCACCGGGAAACCGAACCTCGACTATGCCGTCCTCTTCTCATCCTATGACGAGATTACGGACGAATACATCCTCTCCATCAACTTCGACTTCGGTACCGAGCTGATGCACAACGCGACAGCGGCTGCCCTCATGAACAGCCAGGGCCGTAACAGCTTGACCAAGAAGTTCGTGAACTGCTACCTGATGACCGATGGCACCCGCTTCACCGACAAGGAAGGCTGGCAGACGATGCAGTTCGCCGAGGAAGTCGTAGACCGCGACCCTCGTCTGGGACAGACCGTCCGTCTTCCTGGATACAGCAGGATCACCGAGAACGGCGGAGCATATTCCTATTCCCCGGTTCTTGAAGGAGTCCAGGCAGACATCACCCTTACCGGCTACCAGATGGCCAAATTCGTTATGCCTGAGAACAACCTCGCCAACGACAAGTTCGACAGGTCTTACAATGACCTTCCTGTGTTCCGTTACGGTGAAGTCCTCCTGAACTATGCCGAGGCTAAGGCAGAGCTTGGGAACATCACCCAGGATGATGTGGACAGGACGATCAACCTGCTCCGCGACAGGGTCAACATGCCTCACCTGGATGTCGCCTACGCAAAAGCCCATCCGGATCCATATCTCCAGACCGAGGACTTCTATCCTGGTGTCACTGACGGAATGATCCTGGAAGTTCGCCGTGAAAGGGCGGTGGAGCTTGCCCAGGAAGGCTTCCGCTACGACGACCTGATGAGGTGGAAGAGGGGACCGCTGCTTGCACGTCCATACTATGGCATATATCTCCCTGGTGTCGGAGTGTATGACATCGACGGAGATGGCAAGAACGATATCGCCCTCTACGGTGACGGCCAGACCAAACCTTCGGCTTCTACAGCTACCGTTATCGCCAAACTCGGAACAGACTTGTTCCTCAGCGAAGGTACGAGGGGATACATCGAGCCTCTTCACAACATCACGTTCAGTTTCGACGAGGGGCGTGACTATCTTTACCCGATTCCTATCAACGAACGTTCTCTCAACCACAATCTGACTCAGAACCCAGGTTGGAACGACGGTCTTTCATTCTAGTCCTTAAAACATTGAAATCATGAAACATATAAGAATATACCTGCTTGCTGCGCTGTCGGTCCTGGCCTTTGCCATAGCCGGCTGCAAGGATGAGGCGGGGTTCGAAGATTCCAAGGCTCTCCTTTCGAGTGAAACAGACATCACCATTCCATACCCGGAAGCCGAGGGCATCGTTACGATCTTCGCCGACGGATACTGGGAGGCCGACGTGACGGACACCTGGATATCCATTTCTCCAAAGTCCGGTACAGGTTCGGTCGATGTGACGTATCATGTCGACCAGAACGGATCGGATTCGCCGAGGACCGCATCCATCGTGGTCAAAGGCGGTTCAAGGGTCGATAATCTCACGATCAACATCACCCAGAAGGGCGACAAGTACAAGAATGCGTCCACATACTCGCTTTCTGAAGCTATGGCTCTCGAAGAAGGTACCGGTGTCAAGACCAGTGCCTGCCAGGTGATGGCCCTTACCAACAGCGGCTTCATCGTGAGCGATGGCTCCAACAATATGTATGTCGTGGGATCCACCTCCGGCCTGAAGATCGGCGACAATGTCACCCTTTCGGGAGATATCGTGAAACTCAACGGATTCAATGCCCTGAGCCTTTACGATGCTTTCGTCTCCGGAAGCGGCACTGCATCATATCCTACACCTGAGAACATCACCGATGGTTTCAAGGCATATGCTCCCGGAGCGGTGACCTTCGTTACCTTCGACGGTTCATATTCATCCAGCAAGTTCGTCGTGGACAATGTGGAAGGCGGCAAGGCGGAAGCCCCTCTGGCAAGCCTCGGACTTCCTGCCCTCGATCTCCACAACGTTACCGTGACCGGCTATTATATCGGAACGGCTGACGGTATCCACGATTTCGTTGTAACGGAAGTTACCGACGGAGGCCTGGCTGCCCAGATCTACCTGCAGTATGAAATCGAGACCTCCAGCTTCCAGGATGCCAACAATGCTACCTTCGGAACGACTTACCAGTTCGATGCTGTCAAGGGTAAGGGATATATCAAATACGTGCCTTACGACCTTGACGGGACCGATGGCAACAAGAAGTTCAAGATGGACATCTCCGGCAAGGATCCTCGTTGCACCGGACCTTGGCCGGGCGACTACTGGCTCTTCTACGGAGAGGCTCCTATCAAGTCCGGTTCCGTGGTCCAGATCCAGTTCGGCGCGCGTACTTCCGCTACCGGCCACAAGTACTGGATCCTCGAATATCTCGACGGAAAGACTTGGAAGACCGCAGGAACCCCTAAGGTTTCCACCGACCTTCCTGGTGAGCAGGTCGAGTACACCGCAGCCATGAACGCTGACGGTGCTACCAACGTGACCATCAACGAGACCGTGACCTTCAGCCGCAATGTCGAGCATGGACAGTTCCGCTTCCGCTGCGTCGCCAACTGGCAGGCCAGCGGTGCAGGAGCACTTGCAGCCAGGAACGGAGGCTCCGCACGTCTGGCAGTCGCTAGTGCACAGCACACGGCTCCTCAGCCTATCATCCTGATGGTTTCCGAGGGAGACGGCTCCGCACCTGACCTGCTCCCGGCCAATATCGTTACTTCCGTCAACCACCTTGCGTTCGACGGAACTCCGGCCGGTCCTAAGTCCTTAACCATCACTTCCGACCAGGATTATACCCTGACTCCGAGTGCCGGCTGGTTCAGCCTTGATGTGACCTCGGGTACCGCCAACCAGGAGCAGACAGTGACCGTTACCTGCGACCCTAGCGAGCTTTCCAACCTCCGTGAGGGTGAAATCGTCATCCTTTCCGGTGAGACAGAGCTCCGCATCCCTGTGGTACAGGGCGCCGCCGGTCAGTCCATCGAGCCGTTCATCAGTATCGTAGGTGGCAATACGATGAACATCGAGAAGGATGCCGCTTCCTATTCCGTGGGAGTGCAGTCCAATGTCGAGTACACCGCCACATCCGATGCCGACTGGCTCACGATTACCAAGACCAGGGCTCTGGTTTCCGTCAATGAGATGACTTTCGATGTCACCGAAAACACCGCAGTGGAAGCCAGGACCGGCCACATCACCGTGACCGACGTTTCCGGGAAGCTCGTTTCTGTCCTCACCGTGGTCCAGGCCGGCACACCTGCCGCAATGTGCGTCAAGTGGGCCTTCTCCGCTGACAGGATGGCCGATTACGCCGATCATTTCGGCGGTACTGCGGGAGTAGCCGACAAGACTGCAGGAGACGGCGGGATGTACGTTCAGGCGAATCTTTCCGGTACGGGAACCATCAAGTATGTCCAGGTGGACAAGACAGAGATCGACAAGGATGGCAAGGCCACCAGGATCACCGGCGGCACCGGGCATCCATATGTGACCGGTCAGTGGCCTGGTGACTATTGGCTCTTCACCGCTACTGATGGTACGGTCTATCCTGCCGGGACCAAGCTCCATATCTATTTCCAGACCAGGATTTCCGCTACCGGAATGAGGTACTGGATGCTTGAGTATTTCGATGGCAACGGATGGCAGCCTGCCGTTGAACCTCAGACGGCAACGGTTGGAGATGCCACTGTCTCCTATAACATCGACGTGTCCACCAATTCGAAGCAGAACAGTATCGTGGATTGCACCTATACTCTTGCGGCTCCTTGCAAGGATATGCAGTTCCGTTACAGGTGCGTTGCCAATTTCACAGGTCAGTCCAAGATTGTGACTGCTCCGAACGGCGGTACAAACCGTATAGCCGGAGCCGATGATGGCACCAGCCCTGTATTCGAAGTTGTCAAATAAACTTTAGCCGTATTCATTTCATGGAGGCGCCGGTCCAGGCGCCTCCATTATTGATTAAAGACGCATATTCAATCTGGATGAAAAGGATATTCAAACTGGCACTTGGTGCAGGATCGGCTGCAGCGGCCCTGTCGGGATGCTCCGGCTCCCAGCAGAAGCAGGAAAAGCCGAACATCGTGTTCTTCTTCGCGGACGACATAGGGGCGGAGTGTTTCACATGCTACGGAGGGGCGGATTACGAGACACCGAATGTGGACGAGCTTTCCCGCCATGGTATCATGTACACCAACATGAACGCCCAGCCGCTCAGTTCGCCGAGCCGCGTCCAGGTGATGACCGGAATGTACAACGACCGTAACTACGTGGCATTCGGCTATATGAACGACGATGAGCATTACTTCCCGCAACTCGCCAGGCAAGCCGGGTATTCTACGGCCATCGTGGGGAAGTGGCAGCTTGGAAGGAGCCGTGCCATGCTCCCGAAATGCGGATTCGACGAATTCTTCTGCAGCCAGATAGAGATGTACCTGGAAAGCAGGGGGGAACGCCAGACTGACCGTTACGCGAACAGCATGTGGGACAATAACGGCGAACGCTACGATTTCGCGATCTACGGCCCCGATGCGATGAAGGACTATGCCTTCGACTACATGGACCGCCAGATAGAGGCAGGCAAGCCTTTCATGCTTTACTATACCGAACCTCTTGTCCATACACCACATACATCGACACCAGATGACCTCGACTGGGACAATGTCTATGAAAGCCGCTTCTCCGCAGGGGCTGACACGAGCTATTTCAGGGATATGGTTAGATATATGGACAAACAGCTTGGAGAATTCGTCAAGTACTTGAAAGACAAGGGTGTATGGGATAATACAATCCTGATATTCGCATCCGACAACGGTACTTCCACGAGGATTGTGTCCAAGACAAGCGACGGGCACCGATATCACGGCGGCAAGGGCGAGCCTACATATCTCGGCACCCATGTCCCTATGATCATAACCTGGGGAGACCGCCTGGCGGGGAAGAAGGCCGGGCATCTTGCCGACCTGACCGATATCCTTCCGACCATAGCGGACATCGTGGGCGTCGAGATTCCTGAGGATTGGGGGCCGCTTGACGGGGTTAGCCTGTATCCGGAGATATCGGGTACCGGGGAAGTGGAGAAGGATCTGGTTCTTGTCCATTTCAATCCTCTATGGCCGACGACTCCTTCGCCGAAGGCCTCGCGTTATGCCATGAATGATACCTATGCCTACTTCTGGGACGGAAGGATATACAATTACCGGGAAGACCCTGAATTCAAGGATCCGGTCCTGTATGATGATGCTTCGCAGGAGTTGAAGGATGCCGTCAGCGCCATAAAGGCAAGGGTGGATGAGATGAAGGACTTCTATCCTGACAAGCCGGGAGCTCCGAGGCGCGGGAACTACAAGACGTTCTACGATTTCGCTCCGCCTCAGAATCCTTTCTGATTCCGTGCTTTTTTATTACATTTGCCTTATACCTGTAAAAACCAAGCGGATGGGATCTGTGCAGAATTACGATAACTACCGGAAGGAGTATTCCGACAACCTGTTCTGGGAAAAACTCAAGCGGGTTGCTTCCAAGGCGGGGATAAAGCTCGTTTACGCAGCCTTGCTCTTGTATTATGTGCTGAAGAGTCCCGGGACTCCCAATAAGGACAGAATGAAGATCCTGGGTGCCCTGGGCTACCTGATCCTTCCTACTGACCTTATCCCGGACATGATCCCAATGGCAGGATACGCCGATGACCTCGCCGCCCTCACGTGGGCTATTTATTCGGTAGCCAAGAACATCACTCCCGAGATCAAGATACAGGCTCAGGACAAGCTTGGCGACTGGTTCAAGGATTATGATCCAAAAGACCTGGAAGGGCTGTTCTGAACATTATCTTCCGGTCTTATGCCGAGCTATCTCCAGATTGAGAACATATCGAAGTCCTATGGCCCGAAAGTCCTTTTCGAGCACATAGGATTCAATATCAACGAAGGTGACAAGATCGCCCTCATAGCACCGAACGGGACCGGGAAGACCAGCCTTCTCCGTATCCTGGCCGGGAAGGACAGTTCCGATTCAGGCGGCAGGGTGATGTTCCTCAAGGATATCAGGATCGCTTTCCTGGAGCAGGAATATGATTACGATCCCGAGTACACAGTTATGGAGCAGATTCTTTCTGACAGTTCGGTGTGGATGGAACATCTTGATCCTGAACATTTTGCGGAGTATGAGCTCAGGATACGCCAGCTGATGACTTCCTTCGACCTCGGGTCTGGGGACAAGAAGATGAAGGATATTTCCGGGGGAGAGGTCAAACGGGTCGCCATTATAGTCATGCTTGCGTCGGATGCCGATTTCTTCATAATGGACGAGCCGACGAATCATCTGGACATCGACGCTATCGAATATCTGGAGAATTATCTTTCCCACAAGAGATGCACCCTGCTGATGGTTACCCACGACAGGTATTTCCTGGACAGTGTGGCCAACACCGTGATGGAACTGGACAAAGGGGCCGTGTATATCTACAAGGGCAATTACCAGAACTATCTGGAGAAAAGGCAGGAAAGGATTGACAATTACAACGCCGAAACGGACAGGGTGAGGAATCTGTTCCGCAGGGAACTTGAATGGATGCATGCGAGCCCTTGCGCCCGCACGGGTAAGGCCAAGGCCCGGAAAAACGCATTTTACGAGCTCAGGGACAGGGCAAGCCAGGTTTACAGGACTGACAGCGTGAACCTTGAAGAGATGGGGCCGGCCACCAGGCTGGGTACCAAGATCGTGAATTGCAAGGATTTGTGTTTCAGTTACGGAGGGGTGCCTTACCTGAGTCATTTCACATACAACTTCCAGAGGTATGAGAAGGTTGGAATAGTAGGCCGGAACGGAGTCGGGAAGACGACGTTCATCAATCTGTTGCTTGGAATGACAGACCCGTCCGACCCCGGGGAGATGAGTGGGGTGATAGAAAGGGGAGAGTCCCTGAAGATCGGGTACTACCGGCAGTCGGGGATGCAGTTCGATGAGAGACAGACGGTGCTCGAGACGGTGAACGACACCCATCTCCTGGGGCGGTTCATGTTCACTCACGACATGCTCAACAATCGGATTTCAAAGCTCTCAGGAGGGGAGAAGCGCCGTCTGTACCTGCTTACCATCCTAATGCGGCAGCCGAATCTCCTGGTGATGGACGAGCCGACCAACGACCTTGACATAGTCACCATAAACATCCTGGAGGAGTACCTGAAGGAATTCAAGGGGACCTTGATACTGGTCTCCCATGACAGGCATTTCCTGGACCGCCTCGTGGATCACCTCTTCGTTTTCTGCGGGGACGGCGTCGTAAAGGACTTCATCGGCAGCTACAGCCAGTACCGTGAGTACATCAAGGAATATGAATCTGCTCGAAGGACGGCTGCCAGGGAGGCAGGGCGCAGCATGAAGGCACCGGCCCCTGAGACCTCGTCCAGAACAGCTCCCAGGAGCGATGCTCCGAGAAAACTCAGCTACAAGGAAACCAGGGAGCTGGAGCAGTTGGAAAAGGACATCGAGCTCCTGTCCGCTGAGAAAGCTGAACTGGAGTCGAAACTGAACGGGGGACTTACCGACGTAGAGCAGCTGCAAAAGGTATCGCTCCGGTTCTCCGAGGTGTCGACACTGTTGGACGAGAAGGAGGTCCGGTGGCTGGAACTGTCAGTATAGAAGGCTTGTACCCGCTTTACTTGAAGAATTTGTCAATATCCTTGACAGCGGAAGGAAGGGCGAATACGACAACCCTGTCGTACGGCTCGATCGTGGTCGTTCCGATGGCGATGTAAGACTCGCTGCCCCTGATCACACCACCGATGACGGCGTCCTTAGGGAAGGACAGATCCTTCAGCTGGCCTTTTGTAATACTGCTCCCGGGAGGTACAGTGTATTCAAGGACTTCGGTGTCCGTTCCGCTCATATACTTCACAAGCCGGGCTTTCCCGCTTAGGGTATACTTGAACAGGCGTCCTGCCGTGATGAGCTTCTTGTTAATGACAGAATCCACACCCATCTCCTCAGCCAGGTGGATGTATTCGATATTCTCAACTTCCGCGATAGTCCTTTCCACGCCGAACTTCTTGGCTATCACGCAGGCAAGGACGTTTGCTTCATCCTTTCCCGTAAGAGCCAGGAAAGCATCGCAGTCCTTGATTCCTTCTTCCAGCAGGAAGTCGGAATTCCTCCCGTCGCCCACGACTACGATGACGTTGTCGTCCAGCCTTTCGGACAGTACCATGGCCCTTTCCCTGTCCTTCTCAAGTATCTTGACCGTACTGATCTTCTTGCTCAGCTGGGCTGCCGCGAGTTCCGAGATCTTGGAACCTCCAAGGATCATTACTTTATCGATCTCGACATTGTCCTTCCCCAGGAATTTCTTCAGGAACAGGATACCTTCGCGGGTTGCTATTATGTACACCAGGTCGTGGAATTTGAACTTGGTGTCATATTTCGGCATGATGGTCTCTCCGCCCCTGGAAATGGCGATTACCCTGAACTGGAGTTCGTCCTTGGTAGTGATGGCGGCGAACTCGGCGATCTTCATGTCCAGCAGAGGGGAGTCTTCTTCCAGCTTGAAGACTTCGACCTGGAGCCTCCCCCTTGCGAAGTCCATCGATTCGGAAGACGAATGCTTGAGGAGTTCGAAAATCTCATCGGCGGCGAGCTTCTCCGGATAGAACATCAATTCTATTCCCATCTGTTTGAACAACAACTTGTTCTCTGCAGTCAGGAATTCATCGTCGTCAATCCTGGCTGTCACTTTGCCGGCGCCGAGGTTCTTTGCGAGAAGGGCGCTGACGATGTTGACATCCTGAGGAACGTTGGGAACCACGGAGATGAACAGGTCGGCTTTCTGGACATCCGCTTCGCGCATGTGCTTGAGAGATGATGGAGGACCCTGGACCGTGACCACATCTGCTATCGAACTGATGTTCGTGAGCCTCTGGATGTTATCGTCGATGACGGTAATGTCGTTGGCTTCACGGCTCAGCATCTTGGCCAGATGCGAACCGATCTCACCGGCACCCTGAATTACGATTTTCATATCCTTTTCCTTAAGTAGTCAAATATACCATTTCCCTTGGAAAATGCCAAAGGCACGATCCATCTTGGGAAAAGGGACGGTACGGAAATACCCCTGTGGGTTGATGCATATTCCTGGATATCAGCTAGTTTAATACCCTTTCTCAGGGATTTGTATTCCTTGTGTGCTTCGATGACGGCGTTGTAAGCCGCCTTGTCTCCCTTCACGCGGTAGACCGCGGCCGAGCAGCGGTCCAGGCACATCCTGAGGAAAATGGTCCATCTGGCGCGGCGGCAGGCTTTCGGAGCGGCTTTCTCCGGAACCAGCTCGCGGATTTCCGACAGCGAATATGTCCTGGCTAGGTTGTTCTCCAGCATGAGGAGGTCATTGCGGTAATTGAGTTTCAGTTTCCATGGAGAGTTTTCCGGAAGGGTTCCTCCTCCGATGTGATACACAGTCGACTGGGGAACGACGCAGATCCTCTTCCCTTCGAGCTGGAGTCTCCAGCACAGGTCTATTTCCTCCATGTGGGCGAAGAACCTGTCATCGAATCCACCCATTTTCAGGAAAGCTTCCTTGCGCACGAGCATGCATGCTCCGCTTACCCAGAAAACGTCGGTCGGAGAATCATACTGTCCGAGATCCTTCTCAACGCGCTTGAGCACCCTGCCGCGGCAGAACGGATAGCCGAACCTGTCCAGGCAGCCGCCGGCGGCACCTGCATATTCGAATCTGTCCTTTGCGTAATATGACCTTATCTTGGGTCCGCAGGCAGCGCAGTCCGGATGGCGGTCCATCCATTGAACCAGTGGCTCAAGCCATCCCGGGGTGACCTCCACGTCGGAGTTTATGAGTACGAAATACTCCAGTCCGGCAGATTCCTCCATCGCGCAGAGCTCCTTGAAGGCTCTGTTGTAACCGCCGGTGAATCCATAGTTCCGGTCAAGACGTATCTGCTTTACTGATGGGAAGCGGACGGAGAGCATATTCATGGAACCGTCCGTCGATGCGCTGTCAGCTACCACGACTTGGGCCCCTTCCGGCATCGAAGCCAGAAGGCCCGGAAGGAATCTTTCCAGATAATCCTTCGTGTTCCAGTTCAGTATTACGACTGCCGTCCTCACTTCCTTATTCCTTGTCGTGGCAGCATCCGCCTTCGTGGTCACCGTGGTGGCAGCACTCGCCGTCACCGTCATGCTTGTGGCAGCATTCTCCGTCGCCGTCGTGCTTGTGGCAGCACTCACCGTCGCCGTCATGCTTGTGGCAGCGTTTTCCTTCGTGAGGAAGGTATTCACCATGAAGGCCTTCTGTGAGTTCCTTCTCGGTGGCGTCGCGGACCTCCATCACCTTGCCGGTGAAATCCAAGGTCTTTCCGGCCATCGGGTGGTTGAAATCCATAGTGACGCTATTCTCCCCGACTTTGTAGACGGTCCCTTGCACCACGTGCCCGCTGTCGCTTATCATAGGAATGATCTGCCCTACCACGAGGAGGTCATCGCGGACCACTCCATCTACCGTGAACGCTTCCTTCGGGAGGTCCACGAGCCTGCTCTCGTCGAATGTGCCGTAGCCTTCTTCAGGAGTAAGGGTGAACGCGAAGGATTCACCAGGCTCCTTGCCTTCAACTTCGCTTTCGAATTTAGGGAGCAGCATATGGGTTCCGTGGATGTAATCCAGAGGACGGCTTTCGTCAGCCTTGTCTGCAAGGCGTCCGTCCACAATGAGTTCGTAGGTCAGGGAGACCACTTTGTTCTTTTCAACTTTCATATCTTATGAACTAAAACTTACGTTTGAAAACGCTAAGGTAGGAATAAGTTTTGACATACAGAGCCTCGAATCGTTTCCGGCCGCTATCAGATTGTTCCAGAGTTCTTTCAGGTTGCCTGTGATGAGCATTTCCCGGACAGGATGGACGATGGCTCCGTTCTTGAACAGGAAGCCTTCGATTCCGAAGGAAAAGTCTCCTGTGGCGGGGTTGCTGTTGCCACCGTTGAAGTCGGTCACGAGGATTCCTTCTCCTACCAGGTTCATGATCCCTTTCCTGTCCAGAATGCCTTGTACGGGACTGCCTCCGCTTATGCAAGGCAGTAAGACCGGCCTTCCGGCATCTTCGACGGTAGGAGCGATTCCCATCTTGCGGGACATATAAGTATTCACGAAATACTCTTTGACCACTCCTTTTTCTATGATGGGCGTTTCATGTGTGGATACGCCTTCTGAATCGAAGAGCCTTGAACCGCTGCGTCCTGCCTCCCTTGGCCTGTCCATGATGGTCAGCATCTCCGGGAACACCTTCTTCCCCAGTGTATCCAGCAGGAATGAGTTCTTCTGCTGCAATGAATATGCATTCAATGCGTTAAGGAGGGGAGTGACGAGGCGGGATGCTTTCTCGCTGTCTACCACCATATTATATTCGCCTCCAGGAATGATCCCGGGTCCCACCTGGGCTCTGGCACGGCGGAGAGCGGTTTCCCCGCATATCCCGCTGTCCAGGTCCCGAAGCCTCGGGGAGGCATCCCACCAGTATCCGGAATACCGGTTGCCGCTGCTGTCGCGGATTGTCGTTTCCACCCCATATTCGAAAGATGTCTCGGTGTGGCGGCATCTGGTGCCGTTTGAATCCAGGATAAGGGTGTCCGCAATCGAATCCGAATACTCTCCTTCCTCCGAAATCAAGTCCTCTCCTTCGTGTGCCTTGAATATCGCGGCATCCATCGCTATCCTGAGTCTTTCACCCGAAGTCAGGCAGGCATAGGATCCGTCCACCAGGTCGAGTTCCTTTCCGGTGACAGCATCCTTGGCCGTCCTGCCGGGGTCCGGAAGGTCCCGGAAACTGTCTTCAGCAAGCATCCTTACCGTTGCCAGGGATCTGTCCAGGAATAATTCCAGGTCTTCTTCCGCGAGCCGGTTGGTCGAAAAACTGCCGAACCGGCCGTCGGCGAACAGGCTGACGCCCATCGACCTGTCGAGGCAATGGGAAACTTTGTCCAGCTCTTCGTTGAGGGTCCCGAACAATTCCATCAGGCTCTTGTTCAGGGTTATGCGGACTTTCTGGGCACCTTTGGCCAGGGCTCTTTCAAGGCATTTTTCCGCCAGCGCTATCTCTTGCGGATCCAACATTCCAATCACTTCTTCCATATCATACTCCTCCTACTGTCAGGTTGCTGACCAAGACCGTCGGGATACCGCAAGAAACCGGACAGCTCTGGCCCTTTCCACATGTCCATGCGCCGGGATCTACCTTCAAGTCGTTACCTACCGCCACGATGTCAGCCAGAGCCTGTGGCCCGTTGCCGATTATGTTGATGTCTTTAACCGGAGCCGTAAGCCGCCCGTTCTCGATCAGGTAACCGCTCTTTACGAAGAATGTAAAGTCACCTTCCCCGATCTGGACTTGACCGTTGCTGAACTGGTCTACGTATATCCCTTTCTTGACGGATGCAATTATGTCTTCCTTGAGTGCTTTCCCGCTTTCCATGTAGGTCGCCCTCATACGCGGGATCGGAGGATAACGGAAGGACTCTCTCCGCCCGTTCCCGGTAGGGCTGACGCCGTAGAAAGCTGCGCTGATCCGGTCATGCAGGTAAGACGTCAGGACTCCGTCTTTTACCATGTAGGTTTTCTGGCCGGGAACGCCTTCATCATCGAAATTGACAGCCCCCCTGTTAGCTGGGATCGTGCCGTCGTCCACGATGGAAATATCTTCATTGCAGATTTTCTTTCCCATCTTGTCGCTGAATATCGACTGTCCTTTGCGGTTGAAATCCGCTTCGAAGGAATGTCCCATTGCTTCGTGGAGAAGGATCCCCGATGCTCCGGCGCCCATCACAACCGGCATGCTGCCTCCCTTGGGACGCTTTGCTTCGAAGCGGTCGTCAATTCCGGCGACGGCTTCTGCCGCCAGTTCTTCGACCAAGGCGTCCGTTAACATCTCGGTACCTGTCCTGAAGCTTCGTGAAGCGGTTTTATTCTCGATCCGGCCATCCTGGATGAACACTACCGTGGCTGCCAGGGTACCCATCGGCCGGGAGTCGCAAGTCAGCTCTCCCAAGGAGTTGTACATCATGACGTCGCTGGTCTGTCCCGAGAGGGAAACGATGATCTTGGCCGCCCTGGAATCTTTAGCGGCTATTTTTTGTTGCAGGCTTTCCATAAAAGGCACCAAGTCTTTTGCTTCCGAGTCCTTCCATCTTCTGCGGACAGGGTAGATGTTCGGCTCGGTCCCTTTGATGCCCAGAGGCTTTTGCGCCCACACCTTGTCCTCTGAGGTATTTGAAACTGCGATCTTTGCAGCTGCACCAACCGCTTCCAGCATAGAGCGCATGTCCGTACTTTCGGAATACGCGTATCCTGTACGCTCTCCCTTGAGTACCCTGATACCTACACCAAAATCTTCGTGGAACCCTCCGGACGAAACTATTCCGTCCCTGAGCAGGAGTTCGCTGTATGTGGAATATTCGAAGAAGAGGTCGCAATAGCTGCCGCCTCCCCGGATCCCTTCACGTACCAGCTTGGAGAGCTGGCCTTCATCTACCTTGAAAAGGTCGAGATAGTAGCCTTTCACGTTGAGCATCATGTTATTGCACTATGTCTATGCTTGCCTTGAATATTTTCCCGCTGAACAGGAAAGGCGAGACGTAGTCGTCATTTACCGGTACACCCCACTGCCGGCCGACTTGGATGGCATTCAGTTTTCCTTGTATATTGATCTTGGATGACATTTCCAAGCTGCCGGCCGGCTCATCGTCTATTGATAAGTGTATTACAGATTTCTTGCCCTTGTGTTCGGCTTGAACCTTTATGACCGAAGTTCCGGATGGCAATGGTTTGTCGGCGACGAGCCTATCCCCGTTTGCGGTTGCATAAATCAGTTTGCCTTCCATTGCGTAAAGTGCGAAATGACTCTGGGAGACAAGTATTCCGCTGGCATTCTCTCCGGCTTCGTCGATATGGACAGAAAGAGTGTACGGCTTCCCCTGGGTGCCATCGAAGAAAGGATATTCTCCCCAGCCTCTCGCTCCCGTGTAGACGTCGTAGTGAGGACGCTGGGTATTAGGATACGATGGATCGGCTACTTTACCATCTTTCAGTGGAAATACCTGGTTCCTTGCGGCTTCTTTCTCGAATTCGGCCAGAAGTTCCTTGACTTTCTTCGGGTGTTTCCCGGCCAGGTCACGGCTTTCGTTGAAATCTTCCTTCAGGTTGTAGAGGTGGACTTCCGTATCGGGATATATTCCTTTGCGGAGCCCGTTCAAGTCTCCGTTGGGGACTTCTACCTTCCAACCATCTTTGTAAAGGGCGTAGGAGGTGTTCAGCTCATAGTACTGGACTCTCTTCGGCTCCTTGAGGTGATTGTCCTTCGAGGTTATGGCATAGGCGAAACTTACGCCGTCTATCGGTGTCTGGGGATATCCGTTGATAACTTCCGGGACAGCGCTGCCGGTAAGTTCCACCGTCGTCGGGAGGATGTCGACCACATGTGTGTACTGGGTCCTTATGCCACCTGTTTCCTTGATTCCTGCGGGGTAGAATACAATCAAACCGTCATGCGTACCTCCTTCATAATCAGCCCATTTCTTGTAATAACGAAAAGGAGTGTTGCAGGCCTGAGCCCAGCCGGTAGAGTAAAAAGGCTGGGTGCGTTCATCGCCGTAGTGGTCGTATTTCGCCAGTTCTTCAGCGATGAATCTTTGTTCGTCTTTCTTGGAAAGCTCCCGTCCACCGGTCCTTCCTCCTTCACCTGAAGCCCCGTTGTCACCCATTGCAAGGATTATCAAGGAATTGTCCAGCTGGTCTATCCTGCGGAGGAAATCGACCAGCCTGCCGATCTCGTGGTCCGTCTCGCTCAGGTATCCTGCGAATGTTTCCATCTGCCGTGCATAGAGCTTTCTTTCATCGGCCGGAAGGGAATCCCAGTCTTCGACATCGGCATTCGTGACCGGAAGCTCGGTTCCCTTCGGAACCACGCCCATCTCGATCTGCCTCCTGAGGGTTTTCCGGGCATATTCTTCCCATCCGCCGTCAAACTTTCCGTGGTATTTGTCAATCCATTCCTTGGATGCGTGGAAAGGAGTATGCGAGGTCCCGGGCGCGAAGTAAAGGAAGAACGGCTGCTCCGGTGCGGCGCTCTTCTGGTCAGCGATATAGTTGATGGCTTCATCAACCATCCTGATTACTGCAGGCCTGCCTTGCGGGTCCTCCGGCTCCCTGTGTGTGTCCCGGTACATGAGCGGGTGCCACTGGTCTCCGGCACCCGAGGATGGGTTGTAACCGTAGTAGTGGTCGAAGCCGCGTCCGGTCGGCCAGCGGTTGAACGGCCCGGCGTTGGTACTGTTCTCGAAAGGTGCGCTGTTGTATTTGCCTACGCAGAAAGTCGCGTATCCGTTTTCCCTCAATATCTCTGCCATTGTTCCGTTCTCCATCGGAAGATAGGTGTCATAGCCGGGAGCACCGTATTTGTCATCGTTGAACCTGCCCATATGATTGGCATGATGGTTCCTTCCGGTGATGAGGCAGGCTCTGGTTGCAGCACTGATGGATGCGGTATGGAAATTATTGAATCTCAGTCCGTTGCTTGCAAGGTAATCCATTATCGGCATCTCTATGAGGCCTCCGAATGCCGAACTGGTCCCGAAACCGGTGTCGTCCAGGATGATCCAGATCACATTCGGGGATCCCGGAAGGGCTACGGGGTTGTGAAGCGGATAATCCGTTTGCGTCTCATCTACCGTGCGGCCGATCTTTCCCTTGAATTCGGGATTCGGGCTGTATTGTGCGAGCGCAGGAGAGGCTGCGAAAAGGGCGCCTCCGGCTGCCAGGCCGGTCATAATCTTGTTCTTGCTGTTCATCGTATGGGATAATATACGGATTGATGTACGCAAAGTTAACAATAACTTTGTCATCCGGGATATTTTGTCTATTTTTATTCATTCATTTGTGGAATCGAAATGGACAATTCCAAGACCATAACCCTGCAGGATGCCCAGAAAGAGATGCGCCCTGTCGCATTCTCCTCGATGGTGAAGCCGGCCGGTTCCACCTGCAACCTGGACTGCACGTATTGCTATTATCTGGACAAGGCAGTGCAGTACGGAGGAAAGGAATCGTTGATGGACGAAGGCCTGCTCCGGGACTATATCCGCCAGTACATCACGGCCAATGCAGTGGACGAGGTTACCTTCTGCTGGCACGGAGGCGAGCCGCTCCTGAACGGGACAGGTTTCTACCGCAAGGCCATGGAGTTCCAGAAGGAATTCGCAGGTGGGAAACGGATATCCAATACCATCCAGACAAATGCCACCCTCGTCAATCCTGAGTGGTGCCGTTTCTTCAAGGAAAACGGATTCCTGGTGGGAGTGTCACTGGACGGCCCGCAGGACATCCACGACACTTTCAGGAGGGACAAGCAGGGGCGGCCGACATGGAGCAGGGTGATGGATTCGGTGAAGATGCTCCAGGATTATGGAGTTGAGTTCAATACCTTGAGCGTGGTCAATTCGAAGTGTGAAGGAAGAGGGAAAGAAATATATTCGTTCTTCAAGTCCATCGGCAGCCATTATATGCAGTTCCTTCCTGCCGTGGAGCACGTCGTCGACGTACCTGACTGGCATCGCCCGGTCATCGTATCCCCGCAGACGGAAGGAGCCCGTCTGGCCCCGTGGAGCATCGGTGCAAAAGCCTACGGAGAATTCCTGATCGACATATTCAAGGAATGGGTCGTAAGCGATGTGGGGGAATACTACGTCCAGATGTTCGATGCCACCCTTGCCCAGTACTGCCGTGTCCAGCCGGGAGTCTGTTCGATGTGCGAGACATGCGGGGACTGCCTTGTCGTGGAACACAACGGAGACGTTTACAACTGCGACCATTTCGTATATCCGGAATACCTGCTGGGAAATATCCGTGAAAAACCTCTTGCAGCGATTTATGACGATCCGAAGCGTTTCCGTTTCGGAGTGGGGAAGAGGACGACCCTGCCGAGGGAATGCATGAAATGCCGCTTCTACTTCGCATGCAGGGGAGAATGTCCGAAGCACCGGTTCGACCGGAACGCCCGCGGAGAGGCTAGGAATACCCTGTGTCCGGGACTGAAGGATTACTTCAGGTTCACGCAGCCTTATTTCGAGAAGATGCGGGACCTGTTGATGATGAAAAAAGCTCCGGCCAAGGTCATGCCGTGGGCAGCTGAAAAACTCAAGGAAGATGGACGGTGAAGTGCGTTCCAGGCTGATTGCCTGGGCTGAGGAATATAATGACGAAAAGTACTTCAGGGAGGACCCTATCGCCTTCCCGAAGCGTTTCCATGATTTGTACAGGCGGGGGAAGTGTTCCCTGGCTGACATTGAGGTGGCCGCCGTATTTGCCGCCCATTTCGCTTGGGGCAGGAGGGCTATGATAGTCCGCGACTGTACCAGATTGTTCGATGAAATGTCCTGGAAGCCTTACGATTACGTAATGAGAGGGACTTACAGGTCCGATGACGCAAGCATCCACCGCACTGTGAAATGGTCTGAAGTGGCTGCCATCTGCGGCCGCCTCAAGGGACTGTATTCTTCGATGCCTTCAATAGAGTCTCTGACTCAGGGGGATATGAGAGTCGGGATATTCGGGCAGAAACCTGACTCGAAGGCTCCCGACAAGAAGATCAACATGATGCGGCGCTGGATGGTCCGTGATGACGGGAAGGTCGACCTGGGAGTCTGGAAGGACACGGATCCGGCATGCCTGCTCATCCCTCTGGATGTGCATGTACATGACGTAGCCATGGATCTCGGACTGACCAGCCGTAGGCAGAAAGACATACGGACCGTACAGGAGATTACGTCCTCGTTCTCCGACATATTCCCGGGAGATCCGTGCAAAGGGGATTTCTCACTGTTCGGTTATGGCGTAACCCACCCTAAAAAACAATAGATGCCAAGGCTTTTCATAATATCAGGTTGCAACGGCTCCGGCAAGACGACGGCGTCCTACACCCTTCTGCCGGAACTCTTCGGCTGCAGTGAATTCGTCAATTCCGACGAGTTCGCCAAGAGCCTCGCGCCTTTCAACCCGGAGAGCGCGTCTGTCGCTGCCAGCCGTTACATGCTGATGAAGATGAGATACTTGCTGGACAAGAACGAGGACTTCTGCATCGAGACGACCCTGGCGACCCGCTCCATGCTCAAGATGGCCATCCTGGCACAGTCCAAGGGATATTACATCACCATCCTCTACCTTTGGCTCAATTCCCCGGAACTCGCCGTGTCACGTGTCAAGGCGAGGGTGGCCGCCGGAGGCCACAACATCAAGGAGGACACTATCATCAGGCGCTACCACCTGGGCCTCCATTACCTTTTCCGCGAATATATGCCTGTATGCGACAGGTGGATACTCGCTGACAATTCCTATGACTCATGCGAAATAATAGCAGAAGGTTCCGAAGACGGCACCATAGTGCGCAACTCCGAAACCTTCGCGAGGATCAAAGATATGAACTTCGAATACGAGAAGCAGCTTTGATCCTTAGTCTTTGGTCGCAGCCTCGAGTTTCTTCAGCATTGCGAACATAACCAGACCTGCAGCGACGCAGAGTGCCATCAGGATTCCCCAGTTCGCCGTCAGGGATACTCTCTTCCAGAGCAGCCCAGGGATTGAGCTGAGATAGTTGCCGATAGCAGTGGCAGCGAACCACAGACCCATCATGAGACCCTTCACCTTAGGAGGTGCGACCTTCGAAACGAAGGAAATACCCATAGGGCTGAGCAGCAGCTCGGCGAACGTAAGGACGAGGTAAGTGCCCATAAGGTAGGTAGGGACCACCGGATCAGGTGAAACGGTACCGTCCAGGACTGCAGGGGATGCCTGTCCCTTGGAAGCGAAAATCATTACGAGGTAGCCAAGGGCGGCTACGAACATTCCGAGACCGATCTTCATAGGAGCGGATGGCTCGCGGCCGTCAGGATGCTTTGCGTCCTTCTTGTTGGCAAGTGCGCTGAACAGGGCCATAGAGACCGGAGTCAGTGCGACGACGAAGAACGGATTGAACTGCTGGAACAGCTGAGGATAGATCTCGAGCGGGTTGGAGAGGCCTTTGTAGATGCCGTAGGCGCCGCACCACAAGGCTGCCGTTACAAGGCCGCAGACGATCTTTCCGGTCTTCTTTTCAGACTGGAATATTCCGAACAGGGTATAAACTGAGACTGCGATCAGCGCGAGAGCCCAGATGTTGAATCCTATCCTGCTCCAGCCTTCGGCATAGCTCTGGGTGTAGTCGCGTGCGAACCAGGTAAGAGCCTGTCCGTTCTGGTGGAATGCCATCCAGAAGAAGATGACGACTGCGAAAACGAGGCAGAGGGCGACGATGCGGTCCTTGGTCTGCTTAGGAGTAAGCTCGACATAGTTCTCGCTCGCCTTCGCCTGCTTTGCGTTGACATCGGCGTGCTTGAACCAGGCACGGCATCCGAGATAGATCGCGATGGAAAGGATAAGGGATACGCAGGCAACCGCGAAGCCCATATTGTAAGAAGATGCAAGTTTCTCGATATAATAAGGACAGAAGCTATCGAGTCCCATTCCCTGGACCGCTGCGTCAGGCATCTGGCCCATGAGGCCAGTGAGTTTTTCGGTGTTCTCCGGAGAAATGGTGCCGTTCATGAACTGGTGGGCGAGAGCAGGGATGTCGGCCTTGTAGATCAGTCCGGCCTTGCTCAGGAACTTGTTGGTGATGGCGGTAGCTGCCGAAGGAGCGAACATTGCGCCGATGTTGATGGCCATGTAGAAGAGACTGAAGGCGCTGTCTCGCTTGGAAGCGTACTTCGGATCGTCATAGAGGTTTCCGACGAGGACCTGGAGGTTACCCTTGAACAGACCTGTTCCAATGGCGATGAGGGCGAGGGCTCCCAGCATCAGGGCAACCCCGGCGGCATTCGGTGCCGTCGGTATCGCCAGGGCGAGGTAACCCAGGAACATGACGCAGATACCTGTAACTACGCATTTGCCGAAACCGATCTTGTCAGCGAGGATACCGCCGATGACCGGCATGAAATAGACTGCTGCAAGGAAAATTGAATAAACCTGGCTGGACACTGCCTGATCCCAGCCGAACTTGGCTTGGAGGAACAGCATGAATATGGCCAGCATGGTGTAGTAACCGAAGCGCTCGCCGGTGTTTGCCAGGGCGAGTGCGAATAGACCTTTAGGTTGTCCTTTGAACATATTGAATGATTGTTAACGATTATTTCAATCTATCGCACTAAAATACGAAATAGTAACAATCATTCCAAATTTTGGGGGCGTATTCGCCTTCCCTTTTATTTCTCGGGGCAAACGATTATATTTGAACCGGCATAAAAACAGCCGCTTCATTAAGGAATGAAAGCATTCATGAAATCCATCCGCGCTGCAGCCCTGGCAATCTGCGGGCTTGCGCTCCTTTCTTGTTCCGCGGGCAGGAACGTCCATGGCATCAGCATCGACGGAGCCCGGTATTTCGTCAATATCACGGACGTCGTTCCGGACGTGATCCTGGAGATACGCTATTATTCGACATATAACTTCGTGGGATCCAGGATCGACGGCTACGAGGAGCCTACAGCATTGCTTACCCGTGAGGCGGCGGACAGCCTCAAGGCAGTGAACGACGAACTCAGGAAGATGGGATACGGGCTGAAGATATATGATGCTTACCGGCCCCAGAAGGCGGTGGACCATTTCGTGAGATGGGCATCGGACATCGCTGATACCTCGATGAAACGCTCTTTCTATCCGGACGTGGACAAGAGCCTCCTGTTCAAGCAGGAATACATCATGGAGAAGAGTGGCCATACCAGAGGCAGCACCGTGGATCTCACATTGTTCAGGATCTCGGACGGAAAGGATGTCGACATGGGAGCTACCTTCGACTGGTTCGGAGTGGAAAGCCATCCTGATTTCTGCGGAAATCCCCAGACAGGAGAATATCTTGGCGGTTCCGGATCCTCTCGCGCCATCACGGCCGAGCAGTTTGCCAACAGGATGATCCTGCGGCGGGCGATGCTGCGCCACGGATTCAAGCCGCTCGATTCCGAGTGGTGGCATTTCACCCTCAGCGACGAACCTTTCCCGGATACATATTTCACATTCCCTGTCAGGATGCTCGGAAACAAGCTTTGATTATGATAATTCGAGCGCTTTTGCTATATTTGTAAGTTACGAAGGCTTATTTTCCGATGAAGATAGGGACTACTCTTTTGAAATGGCTCGTCAGGGCCCTTGGCGCACTTCCTTTGGGATTCCACTATGCGTGTTCGGGTTTCTTTACCTGGATACTGAAGGATGTGATGCGATATCGCCGCGATGTCGTGATGACCAACCTGTCCCGTTCCTTCCCGGAGAAAAAGTATTCGGAACTCGAGTCCCTCTCCGATGGCTTCTACCGGCATTTCGGCCGGTTGCTTGCCGAGACAGTATGGTTCGGCGGCTGCCGCAACCCTGAACGCCTGCGCAGGCAGCATCTGGTCGAATTCAGCAACCTGGAAGTCTGTGAGGCGGCATATGAGAACAGCCCGGGAGTCGTTCTCCTTAATTCACATTTCGGCAACTGGGAACTGACCGGGGGATTCCTCTCGTATGATTACCGTCCCGAGGCTGAGCGTAGGCACCTTTTTACATTGGACGACATGGCTGTGGTGTACAAGCCTCTCAAGAGCAGGATGTGGGATGAGATAATGTGCGACAACCGTTGTGCTCCGATCCTCAGGGACGGGTTCAAGGGATATGTTCCGACCGAGAAAGTGCTCAGGTTCGCCGTCGGACATGGCGACAGGAAGATGTTATACGTTTTCCCGACCGACCAGTGCCCGTACAAAGGTGCCACTTCCAACGATACCGTCGATTTCATGCACCAGCCGACGAAGACCATGCTCGGGGGAGCTTCCATAGCGCACAAGTTCGGCTATTCGGTGCTGTACATGTCGATCGCACCAGTTTCCAAAGGCCGTTACGAGTGGGGTTTCACGGAAATATGCAGGGATGCTTCCAAGATGACCCCGCACGAGATAATGCAGCGTTACTATGAACTCTTGCAGGCGGACATCGAAAAGTGTCCGACCGGCTATCTTTGGAGCCATAAGAGATGGAAAAGATAATCAAACAGATAACGATATGAACAAGACAAGAACCATCGCAGCGCTTCTTCTTGCTGCAGTAATCTTCCCTGTCGGAAGGCTTTCCGCCCAGGATCCTGCCGGAGCCGTTTCCTATGCACTTCCGCAGACCACTATCTCACTTGAGGTGGAGGCCGTGATCGAGTATTTCCATGCAGGGCCTTATGCCAGGTATGCCCAGAAGTACCTGGGAGTGGAAGCCGGCCAGGAAGACCGTTCGACTTGCACCTTGTCGGCGGTCCGTATGACCCCGTGCATCGAGGCAGACCAGAACCACCGTCACTTCCTCGTTCCCGGCAAGAACGGTATCCCTTCCTTCGTTACCCTTACCTCGCAGGGGCTCATCGCAGTCAACGACGGTAATTTCGGGAAATCCTCACAGTTCCGTTTCGCCTCCCAGGCCGCCGGTGATTTCGCCGACAAGGGCGTGAGTTCGAACCTGACTTCCGAGGCGACCACCCTTTTCCGTGGAGTCGATGGGAACCGAATAGGAGTCCAGCAAAGTATGGTTGTCCAGAAGTCTCTGGAACAGAGGGCGAAGGAAGCCGCTGACATGCTCTTCGAGCTGCGCCGGAAGAGGGTACAGATAGTAATCGGCGACACCGACGCCACCTACAGCGGGGAAGCCATGGGCGCTGCCCTTGCCGAGATCGCCGCCCTCGAGAAGGAATATATGTCGTTGTTCATCGGTTACAGTGACTACCAGACACAGACGCTCAAATGCGATGTGATTCCGGACAAGGACCTGAAGAAGCAGACATACGTGGCTTTCCGCCTATCCGACACCGACGGCATTGTCTCGGCCGACAACATGTCCGGAAGGCCTTACCTGCTGGAACTTACTCCGCAGAAGATCGCTAATGCTGAAGGGAAGGCTTCATCGGCAAGGGGCAACGTCGCCGTCTACAGGATCCCTGCCATCTGCAAAGTCGTTTTGACCGATGGCGAGAATCCGATCCTCCAGGACAGGATCGCCGTTTACCAGCTCGGCACCGAAGGATATTATCCGCTTTAGGCAATTTAGATACATTTAAATTATAACACTATGACAATCAAAGATTTGAAACCAAAGGCCGTTTGGGAGAACTTCTATGGCCTGACACAGGTACCACGTCCTTCGAAGCACGAAGGGAAGGTTCAGGAATTCCTCCTCGAATGGGGTAAGGAGCACGGAGTGGACGTCCGCCGCGACGATACCGGCAATATCATATTCTCCGCACCTGCAACACCAGGCTATGAGAACAGGAAAGGAGTCATCATGCAGGCCCACATGGACATGGTTCCTCAGAAGACTGCTGACACCGACCACGATTTCCTGACGGATCCTATCCAGACTGAGATAAAAGGGGAGTGGGTAGGAGCAAAGGGCACTACCCTTGGAGCTGACAACGGTATCGGCGTCGCCATAGCCATGGCCGCCATGGCCGACAAGTCTCTCAAGCACGGACCTCTCGAGGCTCTCATCACCTATGATGAGGAAACCGGCATGGGTGGAGCGAATGCTCTCAAACCGGGTATCTTGAAGGGCGACATACTCCTGAACCTCGATTCCGAGGAAGAGGGCGAACTCTGTACCGGTTGCGCTGGAGGTATCGACGGAACCGCAGATTTCCGTTATAGGACGTACAAGACTCCTGAGGAAGGCTTCGTGGGCTACAAGGTCACGGTGAAGGGTCTCAAGGGTGGTCATTCCGGAATGGATATCTCCCTGTTCAGGGGCAATGCGAACAAGATCCTGTGCAGGATACTGAATGCTGTCCTTAATGAATATCCGGAAGTGAAGGTGGCAAACATCAAGGGCGGATCACTCCGTAACGCGATCCCGTTCGAGGCTGAGGCTGACATCGTCATCCCATCCGCGGACTCCCGCAAGGTTAAGGAGATCGTCCTCCGCAAGTTCGAAGAATCAAGGTTCGAGTACCAGTATTCCGATCCTGACATGATCCTGCTCTATGACAAGCAGAACAAGCCTGCACCACGCTATATCAGTCCTAAGGTCATATCCAAGGCTGTCAAGGCCATACTGGCCTGCCCTCACGGGGTGGAGAGAATGAGCGACACCTTGCCTGGACTGACAGAGACTTCCACCAATATGGCTATGGTTCGTACTGAAAAGAACCATCTCACAGTCCATTCCCTTACCAGGAGTTCGATCGATGCGGCCAAGATGTCGCTTGCCGATTCAATAAGGTTCGTATTCGAACTTGCCGGCGCTGAATATTCCCTTTCCGGAGCATACAGCGGCTGGACTCCTAAATTGGGCACGCCGATGATCAAGGTGCTCGAGGATACCTATTGCAAGCTCTTCGGGAAGGAACTCAAGATTACGGCCACACATGGCGGTCTCGAGTGTGCGATCATGGGAGCCAAGTACCCGAACTGGGAGATGGTATCAATCGGACCTACCATCGTACATCCGCATTCCCCAGACGAGAGGGTCAAGATCGACACTGTCGAGAAGGCCTGGAAGTTCGTCACGGCAGTGCTGGAGAACATTCCAGAGAAATAATAATTTGTTCGTTACAGATTAATTGTCTATATTTGCAGTCCTTTTTGGTTGGCATACGTTCCAAAAAGGGCTGTATTTTATTTATTATTAAACAATTACACAAGATGTTAAAACAGTACGAGACCGTTTTCATTGCAACTCCCGTTTTGTCTGAACAGCAGATGAAGGAAGCGGTTGCCAAGTACACCAAGCTTATCACCGACAATGGCGGCGAGGTTGTGTACGAAGAGGACTGGGGCCTCCGTCAGCTGGCATATCCGATCCAGCACAAGACCTCGGGATTCTATTATCTCATTCAATTCAAGGCTGAGCCTACTTTCGTGGAAATCCTCGAGACCCAGTATTTCCGTGATGAGAGGATCATCAGGTTCCTTACCGTCGCCCTGGACAAGGACGCTGTAGCTTACGCTGAGCACCGCAGGGAGAACCGTGGCAAGGCTAAGGCTGCTCCTGCAGCTGAGCCGGTCGCAGAGCCAGTAGCTGAACCAGCAGCCGAGCCGGTAGTCGAGACTCCGGAGGCCGAGGCTCCTGCAGAGGAACAGACCAATGAAGAAAACGCTTAATCAAGGAGGATAATATTATGGCACAGAATGATTCAAACAACTCTGGAATCCGCTATCTGAACCCTCCTACAGTTGAGGTTAGGAAGAAGAAGTACTGCCGTTTCAAGAAGGCAGGCATCAAGTATGTCGATTACAAGGACCCTGAGTTCCTCAAGAAGTTCCTCAACGAGCAGGGAAAGATCCTCCCTCGCCGTATCACCGGTACTTCCCTCAAGTTCCAGAGGAAGGTGGCCCAGGCTGTCAAGAGGGCCCGTTCACTTGCTCTGCTTCCATATGTAACTGACCTTCTCAAGTAATAGGAGAGCTAGATTATGAAGATCATTTTGAAGAAAGAAGTTACCAATCTCGGCGAGGCCGGTGATGTGGTAGAGGTAAAGGCCGGTTACGCTCAGAATTATCTGGTCCCTCAGGGATTCGCTACCGTCGCCACTCCTTCCGCTCTCAAGCAGCTTGAGGAGACTAAGCGCCAGAGGGCTCACAAAGAGGCTAAGCTCATCGCTGACGCCGAGGCTCTCGCAGCCAAGATCGAGGCCGCTCCTGTAAAGGTTGCCGTCAAGGTCAGTGAGGCTGGAAAGATCTACGGATCAGTTACTTCCGCTCATCTTGAGGAAGCTCTCAAGGCTATCGGCATCGAGGTTGAGAAGAAGAACATCACCATGCCTGAGGATATCAAGCAGCTCGGTGAGTATGAGGCTTCCGTCAAGTGCTACAAGGCTGTTAAGGCTGCCCTGAAGTTCATCGTCGAGGCAGAGGCTTAATTCCTTCTTGGTAAGAACGACAGAGGTCGGCCATCATGGCCGACCTCTTTTTTGTGCGGCAGAGTCTCCGCCAATTTTCTCGCACAAGGGTCCATCTCGGCGCACCCTTGAGCACAGCTGCCAGGCTGCAACGTTAGGGCGCATTTACCCGTACAGGGCTGCAAAGCAGCAAGCGCCCGTTGTTGCAGCTGGCGGCTGGAATAAGCCTATGAATAGGTTACTGGAATAAGTCTTTGCATAAAGTACATAACAGAAGGTGACTGAAAGCACATAGCTGAAAATATACGGATATTAACACATTTTTCCTATCTTTGCGCCCGAGGAGCGGAAGAATCCTGCTCCAAGTGTGCTTGGTACCACTATAAAAACAAGATTATGTCGGAAAACAAAACAAACGGAAAGGGGAGACTGTCCCCGGTATTCTTGTGGTTGGCAGTACTTTTCAATGTCTGCCTCATCGCATCCAATCTATTCGCAATCAAGATATTCCAGATATGGGATTGGTGCGTCCTGCCCGGGGCGGTCATCATATTCCCTGTCTCGTACATACTCAATGACTGCATAAGTGAAGTATACGGCTACCGCAAGGCCAGGTTCGTGATCTGGACGGGATTCGCGATGAATCTCTTCTTCGTCCTCGCGGCCCAGCTCGTCCTTGCACTGCCGGGAGCTCCGTTCTGGGGAGGACAGGAAGCCTTCTCGTATGTATTCGGAGCCGCTCCGAAGACCCTCGCCGCATCACTTCTGGCATTCCTCGCCGGATCCAATGTCAATGCAATGACAATGAGCTGGATGAAAGTGAAGGACAACGGCAGGAAGTTCGGTGTGCGCGCCATCATTTCCTCGATTGCCGGAGAAATCGTGGATTCCCTGATCTTCATACCTATCGTGTTCTGGAGCCAGGAATTGAAGACGGTGCTCGTAATGGCAGCCTGCCAGGTCACGGCAAAGGTTCTCTATGAGATAGTCATCCTTCCTCTGACCGCCGTGTTCGTGAGACGCCTGAAGGAATATGAGGGCGAAGATGCTTTCGATGAAGGAATATCATACAACCCATTCAAGTTTAAAATCGACTGACGATGTCCCAGGAAAGAGATAAGGAGGGCCTGAGCGCCCTTGGAAACAAGATACAGTACAGCACTGAATATGCTCCCGAAGTCCTTGAAGCCTTCGAGAACATGCATCAGGAAAATGATTACTGGGTAAGGTTCAACTGCCCGGAATTCACTACCTTATGCCCGATCACCGGCCAGCCGGACTTCGCCGAGATCAGGATCTCGTATATCCCCGACGTCAAGATGGTGGAGAGCAAGTCCTTGAAGCTATATCTGTTCAGCTTCCGCAATCACGGAGACTTCCACGAAGACACCGTGAATACGATAATGAAGGACCTGATCAAGCTGATGGATCCCAAGTATATAGAAGTGACGGGTTTCTTCACCCCTCGTGGGGGCATCTCGATCTTCCCGTACGCCAATTACGGACGTCCCGGAACGAAATACGAAACGCTGGCACAGCAGCGTTTCGCAAGTCACGAGTGATTATCCTTTCCCTAGAAGGAGAATATATAGCTGACTCCAAGTGAGGTCATCAGTTTCCTGTCATAGGTCAGGGACTTGAGTTTCGTACCCTCCTTGTTGGTGTCAATATCCTTGTCGTAGTTGTAGTCCAGCAGGATGTAGAAATCGAATGCGCTCTGGTAGCTGACTTTCAGTTCGGTGCCCAGGCAACCCCTGAGCCTGTTGAAATATGCATCCGAATACCCTAGGAAAGAATAGTCCGAATATGTCTGGCTGGCGGTGCTCCAGGTGGCGCTGCAGGCAGGATCGTTGAAAACGTTCCTCAGCTCTCCGTACACGTATGGAGTCCAGGCGTGGATGCCCTTGTATGCAACCTTCAGGCGGCTTTTCAGCGCGAGGGAATTCGGCGTGTCCTGGAACTTGTTGTTCACGTCACGGTGCGTCAGCTGTAGCCTCTCCTTGAGGGATATGCGCCAGTCTCCGGCCTTGAACCCCACCGTAGCATTGCCGTAGAAGCGGTGGCGGATCTTCCATTCGTCCGAAGAATTCTTGTTCTCCATGAATATGTATCCGGCGCCGACCTTCAGGTAGTCGTTAAGCTTGTAAGTGAAACCGGTCCCGGCCTGGAGCCTTCCGAGTTCGGAGAAGTTCTCCCTCATCCTGGCTTCAGCCTCCACAGTCCAGTGGAAACCCTTCTTTATCTTGGCGTCGGCAGTGACATTCAACCTGGCTCCGAAGTCGGTCTCCAGCTCATTGTCTGTGCCCTGAGCCTTCATTCCAAGCGGCAGGACTGCCATCAAGGCGAGCGATATTATGATCCGTTTATCCATATCCAGCAATATAGTCATTTTTTTTGATTATCAGTGCCCGCCCGGGCCCCCGCCTCCAGGTCCGCCGCCACCAGGTCCGCCACCAGGACCGCCGCCACCGCTGTAGCTGCCGAGGCTGACCTTGGAGCCTCCGGTGATTCCCGAGGTGGCCCATACGCCGTTGCAATATGTGGCGCCTTCTACGTTTACGCTCTTGTAACCATTTGATAATGAAGGTGCTGTTACGGCTACGGAGGAGACTCCTGCCGGAAGCTTGAAGGCTGCAGAATATGAACTGCCGTTGTGCAGGGCGTTCCAACTACCTGCCGTCCCGCTCAGGGAATATATTGTTTGGGAAGAAGAGAAACTGTTTTCCAAACCTCCATAGGCAACCACGGTGGCTCCGCTTAGGATGTACAGTTTGTAACCACCTTCTGTATTGGCATCGAGGGCCACTTCAGGATTATCCTTCGTGCAAATGGCCATCACATATCCTCCGGAAATCTTCAAGTCTCCGTTGGCGTCCATTGCGTCATTCTGCGATGAATAAGCATATACATATCCGCCTGTAATGTCCATTTCACCGAGGCTGTTGATTGCGTCGTCGCCGGATGATGTAACGAAGGTTTCTCCTCCGGAGATGGTCAGAATTCCCTTACATTCGATGCCTTCGGAACTGGCTGCACTAACCACGACCGACCCTCCGCTTATGGTAAGGTTTCCTGCACTGCCGGTGACTTTGGCCCGTTCGCCGCTGCCGCTCTTGGTTACCCACCCTATCTTGATGCCCTTGCTGGAAACATCGTTGGCCTCCTTCCCGGAAGTGGTTATAGTCAACTCGCCTCCGCTGATGTAACTGTCTGACACAGAGTGGTTCTTCTCGTCGAAGTCATAACTTCCGGCGTGAACGCCCTTGCCGCCGGATCCGGTGTTCTTGATCGTAACCGTACCTCCGGTCATCCCGAAGTAATTGTCAGCCTTGATACCCGCGGTGCCTTTGTATTCTGCATCTTCGCTGTCATAAGCGACTCCGCCGGTGACGGAGATATTGTGCGTTCCTCCTTGCACCAGGACGTAATCGTCGGATGCTATGCCTTTCTTCTTGGCGGCAGCCACTGATATCGTAAGGTTGCCCCCGCTCAGCTGGACGTAGTCTTTGCCCTTGATCCCATGCCCCGCAGAGCTCGATGACGTCAGTTTGAGGGACGGACTATCCATTATCCTTACGTAGTCGTCTGAAGTTATGCATCCCTTCTCCTGCTTGTTGATGGCATTGACCGTAAGCGAGCCTCCGCCGCTGATCACGAGTTGCCCCTCGCTGAATATCACGGCCTTCATATCTTCATCGTTGCTGGTGGAATATGCGGCTGAAGATCCATCTGCAAGGGTATTGGAGCCTTCCACCATAAGGAACGTACGTTTGCCGCTCTGGTTGTCGATTACGGCTCCGTCCGGATTCGTAAGGGAGACCCCGTTCAGAAGGATTGCCTGCTTCCTCGTGCTGTACAGCTTGAAATTACCGTTTGAAGCATTTCCCGAGAGCTCATATACTATGCACTCGTCTCCGGTGTTGTTCACAGTGACCTTGTTGCCGTTCACGGTGACGTAACCGAAATGGTCGCCTGTCACGGTCGCTCCTCCAGGGGAATACGCGATGCGTATCAGCCGGGTGAATACGGTATTGGAAATGTCGTCATCCGACGAACTGTCACCGGTGCTGGCGAACGAGTAGTTTCCAGCTCCTTCGTCGGTGCCGTTCGTGACGACCAGCGAGTATGAGGCGGTCGCCGTCTTGTAGGTGCCGTTCCCGGCGAATGTTGCGGAAATAGTTGTAGATCCGGTAGATAGAAGAGTGACCTTTCCGTTGGATGCTATGGTTGCAACGGTAGTGTTGCTGGAAGAGTAGGTGACATCCAATCCGTAGGTGTTGATAAGGACAGGGAAAGTGTTCTCTTCATCTAAATTGGCTACGTACGCAGAAGCACTCCAGAAGAAATCCGGGTCCTCTTGTGTCGGCGTTATGCTGTCGTCGGTTTCAATCAGGTCGCCCTGGCAGCCGGAGATGCTGATTAATATAAATAAGGCGGCCAATCGCATTGGCCGTTTGTCCAAGGGTCTCATGGTGATATATGTTTAGTTCGCTATCCAAAGGTAGCAAACATCGCTCCTCGCAGGAATAAAATCAACGAAACAGGATTATTATCAGGTGAAACCCTGATTGGCCTCTACTTCTCATTCTCGGACTGGCCGCCGTGCAGGTACTTGAAACGCCTGATCTTCTGGGTGGCAGTCTTCTCGAATGATTCCTTCATGGCGTTCACTTCGCCGATCTTGGATTGCTTGCTGACCCTTTTGTTGACATAGTCCATGACCGCCTTCTTCCGGGCCTCGAGCTTTTCATAGAACTGCTCTTCCTTCTCGAGAGTGTTCCAGTCCACGAACTCTTCGTCGAATTTCACCAAGGCTACGAGCTTGCCGTCCCTTTCGATGACCAAGGACTCTTCGACGCCCCTTATGTCATTGATAACCTGCTCGATTTCCTCCGGATATATATTCTCGCCCGATGGGCCGACTATCATGTTCCCGAGGCGTCCTTTGATGTAGTACCTTCCTTTTGAATCGACGCATGCCAGGTCGTTGGTGCGGAACCAGCCGTCATCGGTAAGGGCGGCACGGGTCCTCTCCGGATCCCGGTAATAACCAAGCATCACATTGTCGCCTTTGGCGATGATCTCACCTTCGCCGGTCTCCGGGTTCACGTTCTGGAGCTTCACCTCTACATTGTATGCAGGAACGCCGATGGAACCCACGACAGTCTTTCCGACACAGGCATTCGTGATAAGAGGAGCGGTTTCGGTCAGTCCGTATCCGATTGCATAAGGGAACCTGGCCTTGTTGAGGAACTCTTCGACGGTCGGGTCAAGCTTCGATCCTCCGATTCCGAAGAACTTCAGTTTGCCGCCGAAGGTCTTGTACAGTTTCTTCCCGATCAGCCAGTACAGTAACCACGGGGCTTTTTTCTTGAGCCACGACAGGGTCTTGCTCTTTTCGACCGTAGGCACGACGCTGTTCTTGTATATCTTCTCGATGATGAGCGGAACGGCGCACATTATCGTAGGCCTCACGTCTTTCATCGCTTTCATCAGGATGGAAGGTGTAGGGGGCTTCTGGATATAGTACACGCATCCTCCGACATACAACGGATACAGGACGCTGAAAGCCATCTCGTAGGTGTGGGACATCGGAAGGATCGAAAGCCAGCGGTCCTTCTTGCCGGCTTTCTGGGCGTGATAGGCCGCGATGATGTTCTGGCAGAAGTTGCGGTGGCTCAGCATTACGCCTTTAGCCTTGCCGGAAGTACCTGAGGTATAGATGATTGACGCCAGGTCGTCCGCCTGGGGATCCGCTCCGTGGCCCTCGCAGGTGAACGCGTGGTCGTCTTTCTTTATCAACTCGAAAGTCTCGATATCGATCACGAGCGTCATCTTGTCCTTCACCTCGTCGCTGAGCTTCTTCAGCATCCTCTTGGAGATGAATATTGCCTTGCAGCCTGAGTGCGTGAGGATATTCGTGACTTCGCTCTCCGATGAATCCGGAAGGATAGGGACAGTTACCCTGCCGAAAGGAACGCAGGAAAACATCGCCACCGTCCAGTTAGGCATATTGTTGGACAGGATGGCTACCTTGTCTCCGGCGCTGATGCCGAAGCGGTTGAAACGCTGCGACAACTCCAGGCACTTGTGCTTGAAACTCTCGTAAGTGTATTCCTGTCCGCCGTCCACGAAACGGGCCATCGGCCTCCCGGCGAAGTTGTCGGTCGCGTATTCGAACAGTTTGGCCAGGGTAGTTACGTAATTCTCCCTGCTAGCCTTGAATAGTCTTCTCTTTGACATCAGAATCAGTGTGTTACGTAACCATCCGGGTGTTTTCCCGTCAGGTGCATCTGTTCATAAATGGCCTGTATTCGTTCGGTGTCTGCACGAGCGTCGTCGGTAAGCTCCACCTTTTCTCCGACGCTGACCCGTTTAGTGCCCCAGTCGAAATATCCCAGATAGACCGGGCATCCTACTTCCTTGGCTATGAGGTGATAGCCTGTCTTCCACTTCCTGGCCGGCTTGCGCGTACCTTCAGGTGCGATTGCAAGGATGAAGGAATCCTCGTTTTCCATCTGCGAGATGAGACTCTTCACCAAGGTGGATGCATTGCTCCTGTCCACAGGTACACCTCCCAGCGAACGGAGCAGGGGACCGAACGGCCAGAAGAAGAACTCCTTCTTGATCATGACCTTGCATTTCTGGGCATCGAAGGCGGTGTAGAAGAGATATGAGATCACGAAATCCATGACCGATGTATGTGGCGCACCGAGTATGATGGCCTTCTTGTCGGTCACCGGTCCTCCCACTGTGGTCCATCCTTTCTTCTTCAGCAGCCAGCCGCAGAATCTACTCCATCCGGACATGTTCCTACTTTTTTAGATGTTGACGTCTTCCAGTTCTTCCTCCGACTTGAGGTTGGCGCGGATGAAGTTCTGGCGCTCGATGGTATTGTCTCCCATGTAGAACTCCATGATGTCGGAAATGGATTCTTCATCAGCGAGCTTCACCAGGTCGAGACGCATGTTCTCTCCGATGAAATCCACGAACTCGTCGGAGGATATCTCTCCGAGACCCTTGAACCTGGTGATCTGAACGGCAGTCTTCAAGGCCTTGATGGCAGCCTCTTTCTCTTCCTGGGAATAGCAGTACCGCCGCTCCTTCTTGTTCGCCACCCTGAACAGGGGAGTCTGGAGTATATGCACGTGCCCTCTCCGGATCAGGTCCGGATAATACTTCATGAAGAATGTCAGGACGAGCATACGGATGTGCATCCCGTCGTCATCGGCATCGGTGGCCACGATGATGTTGTTGTAGCGGAGATCGTCCAGGTCGTCCTCGACTCCGAGAGCTGAGACCAGGAGGTTGAGTTCCTCGTTTTCAGCCACTTTCTTGCGGCTTTCCTTGTAGCAGTTGATAGGCTTGCCTCGGAGACTAAACACCGCCTGGTAATTGGCGTTGCGGACCTTGGTTATGGTACCTGATGCGGAGTCTCCCTCGGTTATGAATATGCTGGTCTGCTCCGCCAGGTCCTGCTTGTCTTTTGGAAGCTTGTCGCAGAAGTGGTAACGGCAGTCACGCAACTTGCGGTTGTAAACGTTGGCCTTCTTGTTCCTCTCCCTGGTCTTTTTCTGTATTCCGGCAATCTCTTCTCGCTCCGCCTGGGACTCCTTGATCTTGTTCTCTATGATAGGAGCGAGGCCGGTGTGGATGCGGAGATAATTATCCAGGTGCTTGGCAATGAAGTCGTTGACGAAAGACCTGATGGTCGGGCCTCGGTCTATCTCCAACGATCCGTCCGGGTTCTGGACCTTCTTGCCGTTGGCGTCGGTCTTGTATTTCTCCCACATATAGGTGGAACCCAGCTTGGTCTTGGTCTGGCCCTCGAAGTTAGGCTCCTGGATCTGGATGCTTACGGCACCGATTATGCCCTGGCGGCAGTCCTCCGGCTTGTAGTCCTTCTTGAAATAATCCTTGAGCGTCTTCGCGATCGCCTCGCGGAAGGCGGCCAGGTGGGTGCCTCCGTCCCTTGTATTCTGGCCGTTGACGAACGAAGATATGTTCTCGCCGTAGGAATTGCCGTGGGTGATCACGACTTCGATGTCCTCGTCCTCAAGGTGGATCGGCTCATACAGAGGAGTTTCCGACATATTCTCGCGGACGAGGTCGAGAAGGCCGTTCTCCGATTTGTAAGCAGTCCCGTTGAGCACCAGGGACAATCCCTTCTTGAGGTAGGAATAGTTCTTGACCATCGTTTCCACGATGTCCATGTGGAACTCGTAGGCCCCGAACATCTCGGAGTCCGGAGTGAAAACCACGAGGGTACCGTTCTTTTCCGAAACCTTCTCCTTCTTGCCGCTGTCCTTCAGTTCGCCTCTCTCGTAGGTAGCCCAGGAACTCTCACCGTCCCTGAAAGACTCCACGTAGAACCTTTCGGAAAGGGCGTTCACCGCCTTCGTTCCGACTCCGTTCAGACCGACTGATTTCTTGAATACCTTGTCGTCGAACTTGCCGCCGGTATTCAGCTGGCTGGTTGCCTTGACCACCGAACCGAGCGGGATTCCGCGGCCGAAGTCCCTGACGGTGACCTGCCGGTCCTCGATCCCGATCAGGACCTTGTTGCCGAAGCCGGCCGAGAACTCGTCGATGCAGTTGTCCACGATCTCCTTGAGGAGCACGTAGATACCGTCACCGGGATTGGCACCGTTGCCGAGCCGCCCGATATACATGCCCGGACGGCGGCGAATATGTTCGACTCCTTCGAGAGTCTTTATGTTGGCGTCAGTATATTCGTTATTGTTCTGCATAATCGGACAAATTTACGAACTTTTGGCGGGATTTGAAAAAGTATCTTTTTGTAGTATTTTTGCATTTGGAAAGGTATTTGCAATCACCTTCCAGGTACATTAGAAGACTGACAAATGAAAAGGCTGACCGTCATAACTTTTATCATCCTGATAGCAGCTTCCCTCGGCACGGTGCTACGCGCCCAGGGATCCAAGGCAGGCAATACATACGGCGGAATCGTGCGCTTCGACAAGACCGTACACGATTTCGGGGATATCCTCGTGTCTGACGGTCCCGTCTCTGCCACCTTCACGGCGGAGAATGTCAGCGGGAAGAACATGCTGATCTACAACGTGGTATCCTCCTGCGGCTGCACCGATGTCACTTGGACCCGCGAGCCGGTCAAGCCTGGTGAGAGCGGCAAGGTGAAGGCTACCTACAAGAACGACGAAGGCGGCTATCCTTTCGACAAGACCCTGACGGTGTACGTCTCAGGCCTCCAGCAGCCGGTCATACTCCGGCTCCGCGGTGAAAGCCACGCCAAGAAGCTCTCTCTCAAGGAGATGTACCCTGTACGTTTCGGCAACCTCGCGTTCAAGTCGGTTGACATCAAGGGTGGAAACATGTCGCAGGGGCAGCAGAAGAGCGGGGAAGTCGTAGTCGCGAACCTCGGCAAGAAGCCTCTCGATGTCAAATTCAAGGATGTGAGCCCGGGCCTGAGCCTGAAGCTTTCCCAGAATCCGGTCCCGGCCGGAGAAACAGCCAAGCTGTCATATACCGTCACCGCCGACCGCAAGCACTGGGGAAAGAACTATTACTATGCAACCCCACTCGTTGACGGTGTTTCGTACAAGGCTGTAGTCTCCCAGACCCAGAATCCGAAGAAGGAAGCAGGTACTGAAGCCCTTCTCGCCGACCCTAATCCGCTTCTGGGTGCAGGAAAGCCTTCCATCGGGATATTCACCGTCACCAAGGAAGATTTCTCTTCCTGGACGAAAGCCCAGCGGGATGCCGCCGCCAGCCCTGTGGCCGATGAGAGTACCTTCTCCTTCGGCAAGGTGAAGGCTGGCGCGAAGGTCGATGCATCCTTCATTATCAAGAATACCGGCAAGAGTGCCTTCAAGGTATATAAGATCGATTCCGAGAGTTCCAGGCTCTCGACCTCTCCTTTCGGGGATGTCGCTCCGGGAAGGAAAGGCACGTTGAAATGTATACTTGATACCTCCGGAATGCCGAAAGGGGAGTGCCTTATCGTGGTCACGCTCACTACCAATTCACCGCTCCGTCCAATCATGAACCTCTTCGTGACCGGCTGGATAGAATAGGGTTTGCCGATGCTGGAAGTTTTCCTTGAAGCTCTCAGGAGCGCGATACTGATCTCGGGACTCGTTGTCATCATGATGATGCTCATCGAGTTCTTCAACGTCGAGTCACACGGAAGGATATTCAAGTCCCTGGGTAAATCAGGTTTCACCCAAGTCCTCGTATCGGCCCTCCTCGGGTCGGTTCCCGGCTGTGTAGGAGGTTTCGCAGTAGTATCCCTTTATACCCACCGGCTCCTTGGTTTCGGCGCCCTGCTGGCGATGATGATTGCGACTGCCGGTGATGAAGCATTCATGATGCTGGCGATGTTCCCGGGGAAGGCGGCGCTGCTGTTTGCAATCTTGTTCTGCCTTGCCATAGTGGCAGGCTTGGCGGCGGACAGGCTCACCAGGAAAGGTAGGATGATACCGACCCGGCTCGAAGATTCTTACGAAATCCACGCCGGAGATGCCCCCGGGCACTCCGAGTGCGCCAATGAAAGCCATTCCGGAAAGCGCCATGCTGGCTGGAAAAGGATTGTGATGTTCGTCGGGGTACTGGTATTCCTGGCAGCCCTGCTGTCCGGTTTCCTCGAAGAGGGAGAGGCTGAAGCCGACGGCTTGAACCTGCTCAGCGAGGAATGGATGTTCTGGGCCTTCGGGGCATTGAGCCTCGTGATCCTGGGCGCCTTGATATTCGCTTCCGACCATTTCGTGGACGAGCATCTTTGGGAACATATCGTGTGCAAGCATCTTCCAAGCATATTCGCCTGGACCTTCGGAGTCCTGATAGTCATCGGGACCCTGTTCTATTTCGTGGACCTGGAGACCTGGATCGGAGACAATACCGCCTGGATGATCCTGCTGGCCATCCTGGTCGGCCTTATCCCGGAATCCGGGCCGCATCTGGTATTCGTGACGCTGTTCGCCGGCGGAGTCATTCCGTTCCCGGTACTTCTCGCCAACTCGATAGTCCAGGACGGCCACGCATCGCTGCCCCTGATCGCTGACAGCAAGAAATCCTTCCTCATCGCGAAGAGCGTCAAAGTTGCGTTGGCATCGGTAGTTTTTGTGGTATGGGGTTTGTTATTGTGAATTTAAAGTTTATCTTTGCACACAATTTGAAAACTGTTTAACTAACTTATAACGAATTATGGCTTACAAGATTTCTGAAACCGATTGTGTAGCATGCGGAACATGCATGGCAGAGTGCCCTCAGGGAGCTATCCACGAGGGAGATGTCTATCACATCGATCCTGATGCATGTGTCGATTGCGGCACTTGCGCTGACGCTTGCCCTATGGGAGCTATCGCCCCTGCAGAGTAATCGAGGCTTACACATAGAGTTAGCGGCTTGCCTGGATGGCGAGCCGCTTTTTTTGTCGTTTATTCCAGCAAGGCGAGCTTTACGCAGGCATTCCAGATGCCGTCCTTATCGACGTCCGTCGTGATCAGGTCGGCTTTCTCCTTCAGCCTTTCCGATGCGTTGCCCATCGCGACCCTGATCCAGCCATCGTCCCCGAACATGGACAGGTCGTTGTCGGAATCCCCGAATACTATCGCATCCTCGCACCTTCCTCCGAAACGCTCCAGGATCCGGTGTATCCCGGCTCCTTTGTCCGACGGTTCCACGAATATGTATTCGTGGTGGAAACGGCACCAGGGCAGCTCCTTGAGGGACTCCAGCGACAGTTCGACAGGGTAGTAGCAAGCTATGAAAGCCTTGTACAGATTCTCGAAGGATTCAGGGTCGAGACCCGGGACCGTCCGAGTCTCCTGGTAAGTGTCGTGAGTGAAATCGTAGAAGCGGCCGTCAGGCGCGAGACGCGTGACCGAATTGTCGGGCTGGATCGCCCACGGGATGCCCCTGGACTCGCATTCCTTCAGCAGCGCGATTATCTTGTCTTTCGGCAATGGCTTGATCCCCAAGAGTTTCCCTTTGATCGTTATACCATAGCCGCCGTCGCTGACCATATTGTCGAAACCGAGTTCCTGCATATATCCCCTCGCCATAGCCTCGGAGCGGCCTGTGGCCAGGCAGAGGAAATGCCCGTCCGCCCGGAGCAGCTCGATGGCGCGCCTTGTGGACTCGGGAATATAATTCTTCGCGTAGCTGCCCCCCGCGATCAATGTCCCGTCTACGTCGAAGAAAAGGTAACGTTTCCTCATCCTGCGATCGTTTTCAGGAATTCCATATCCTCATCCTTTATCACGAAATCGAGGCTGGCGTTGGACCGGATATGGCCGGGATCGGATGACTTCGGCAGGGATACCGCTCCGAGCTGGAGCGTGTACCTGATGCATAGCTGGGGCACCGTCACGCCGTATGCTGCAGCCATCTTCCCGATGACTTCGCTCTTCAGAGCCGAGCCGTGTGCTATCGGAGAATATGCCTCCACCAGGATGCCGTGGCCCTCGCAGAATCCGATCAGAGGGAGCGGAGTCTCGCCTATATGGACCTTGAACTGGTTGACCATAGGCTTGATGCGGCAGTCTTCGAGGATGTTTTCAAGATCGTCGGTCAGGAAGTTGGAAACACCGATCGCCCTGACCTTTCCTGCGATGTAGGCATCTTCAAGGGCGCGCCAGACCTGCTTGTTCTCAGCAAAGTAGCGCTTGGCTCCCCGGAATTCCGCCCACGGCTGAGGGCAATGGACCAGCAGCAGGTCGATATGGCCGGCATCCAGCTTCCGGAGCGATTCGTCGATGGAAGCGGCAGCGCCTTCGTAGCTCTTTATCTCAGCCGCGACCTTGGTGGTGAGGAACAACTCTTCACGAGGCAGCCCGCAGGCGCGGACGGCCTTCCCGACGCCTTCCTCGTTCTCGTATGCCTGGGCAGTGTCGATGTGCCTGTAACCGGCAGCAATCGCCTCTGAGGAGGCTTCGGTGACCTTATCGTCCGGAATGAGCCAGGTTCCCAGACCCACCTTGGGAATACTGACCCCGTTGGACAGGGTGTATGTTTCTTGAAGTATCATCTGTCTGCGTAAATTATTGTCAGAGAAGGAAGAACAGAGCGACACCGCTGATACTCACGACCAGTCCGATGATCTCCTTCAGGCGTATCTTCTTTTTGTTCACCAGGACTTCCGGCACTATGATCATCACGGGAGTGAGCGCCATCAGCGTGGATGCTATCCCGGCATTGGCATAGCGGACCGCCATCAGCGAGAGGGACACTCCGACCGCCGGACCGAACAACGTGATGATCGAGGCATATTTCATCGTGACCGGATCCTTGACGGCATCCTTGAGCCTGCCCAGGCCCTTCTGCAAACCAAGCAGGATAAGGAAACCGGCGCTGCCGATCACGGCCCGGATCATCGTGGAAGCGAAGGGGAGCATAGACTCCATCAGCGCAGGGGAGTCCGAAGGTATGGCCTCTGCGTAATTCTGCATTCCTATCTTGCTGAGTACCAGGCCGACACCCTGTCCGATACCGGCTCCTATACCAAGGAGGATGCCCTTGAGCGGCAAGTCCAGCTTGAAGTGGTTCCCGGAGTCCCGGCTCAAAATGGAAATGCCTATACCGCAGAGGGTTACGAGCATCGCCAATATGGATTTAAGGGAGAGCGTCTCGCCCAGCAGCATCCATCCTGCTATGGCTGCTATAGGGGGAGCGAGGGTCATCATCAACTGCCCGAAACGAGGCCCGATGTGCAGGTAGCAAGTGAACAGGCAGTAGTCCCCGAATACATATCCAACCAGGGCGGAAAGCCCGAGCCAGAGCCAGGTGTCCTTGTCGGAATATACTGGATACGGGCGTCCTACGGTAACCCAGAGGAGGAGACCCAGGAATAAGACGGCGAGCACCAACCTGAGTACATTGGTGACCATTGTGCCTACCCGTCTGCTGGATTTGTCGGAGAACCAGGCCGTAATGGTCCACGACATTGCTACGCCCAGCGATATGAGTTCTCCGATGTGATTCATTTTCTGGGCAAAAATAAAGAAAAAATGTAAATTAGCAGTCCAAAACAGTATATGTATATGAAACACTCACTGAAAGAATGGTTCGTCGTTACCAGATACTGGTCTTTCCCTGTCTCAACTATGCCCGTGATAGCGACTTTCGCTTATCTTTTCAGCAAGGGACAGGTGCCCGGCGGCGTAATGCCATACGTGATCCTTGTCCTCTGTCTCCTCGGAGTCGTACTCCTGCATTCTGCGGGAAATGTCATCAGCGACTGGTCCGACTACCGCAGCGGGGTGGACAATGAGAACGCTTTCGCCGTCCCGAACCTGGTGTTCCATAAATTCCAGCCGGAGGAATACCTCCGTTTCAGCATGATCCTTTTCGCTGCAGGAATCATCGTAGGCATAATCATAACAATCCTGAGCGGACCCGGCCTCTTCATCGTGGGTTGCGTGGGAGTGCTGCTGACTCTCCTGTATTCATATCTCAAGTATCACGCACTGGGCGACTTGGACATATTCATCATCTTCGGAGTGCTGACGGTCCTCGGTACCACCTATGCGATAACCGGAGCGTATGTTCCTGAGGCTCTGATACTTTCTGTTCCAATCGGACTCGTCACCGTGTCGGTGCTCCACGCCAACAACACATTTGACACCGAGAGCGACCGCGCGGCAGGGATCAAGACTTTCGCGATGCTCATCGGCCTGGAGGCCTCTTCGAGGCTTTACCGCTGCTATATGCTGCTGCCTTTCGCCTGCATCCTAGTTTCGGTCGTGGCTGGATGGCTTCATCCTCTTTCTCTCCTTTGCCTCCTGGCCGCCATCCCTGCCTGGAAGAACTTCCATCAGGCCAGCCAGTACAAGCATCTGGGACTTGAGGCGATGAAGGGTCTCGACCAGGCTTCCGCCAAACTGCAGCTCGTATTCTCAGGCCTCCTTTCCATCGGCCTGTTCATAGCCGGCCTCCTATGAGGAAAGACTGGCTGAGACTGGGCTTCGCGATCCTGGTCGCCGCCCTCCTGTGGTTCTATATGTTCAGCCCCTGGACTCACGGGGCTCCCAACTTCTGGATAGTAATGTCCTTCTCGGCCGTCACGCTGATGTCGCTGGGACTCGGATTCACGCCGGACAGGGGAGTGCTGCTCAAGGTGGAAAGGCCTCTGCTTCAGTTAATTGGAGGTGTCCTGCTGGCCTTTGCGCTCTGGGGCGTTTTCTGGGTAGGGGACAAGGCCTCTGCCTTCCTCTTCGACTTCGCCCGCACACAGGTCGATAACGTATATTCGATGAAAGCAGGGCTCCCTCAATGGCTGATAGCCTTGCTGCTGCTGTTCCTGATAGGGCCCGCCGAGGAACTCTTCTGGCGGGGTTATGTCCAGCGCACCTTCTCGAGGCTTTTCGGCGGGAAGCATCCTGCCGACCTGGCCTTCATAGTCACGGCGCTGATATATGCCCTCGTCCACATCTGGTCCTTCAACTTCATGCTCGTGATGGCAGCCCTCGTGGCAGGGGCGGTCTGGGGATTTATCTACCGGATATCCCCCAAGACCCTTCCAGCCCTTGTGGTAAGCCACGCCCTCTGGGACGTCCTCGTATTCATACTCCTGCCGATCTGACCCGAGGGTTCTGATTGAGGATGTTGACTATGACTTCCACCTGCTGCTCAGGATGGACGTCGGGAGTAATCCTGGTGACACGCACGTCGTAGATGTCCTCCAGCCCCATATCCAGGTACTTGGAGATGTCGTGGTTGGACCCACGCGGAATGTAACCGAGTTTGTAGTCCTCATAGTAGATTGCGACGGCATAAGGGTCGAACTGATTGTCCGCTTCACGGACCAACTCCAGTTTGGTCCCGATCTTCAGATGCCTGAATGCCTCGCATCCCTCCCAATAGCCGAATCCCGCAATGTGGAAGTTGTCCAGATGCACCTTCCTGATAGGTTTTTTACTTCAACGATGTCATTGAGATACCGTAGAAGGTAAGTTGCGCTGGATGTCGTCATAGTTTCTCGTTTAGGTTATGGCATATTAGCCATACAAAGCTAAACTTAACAGGGGAGAAATACAATAGCCTCCCATCATTATCAAATGATTTCGTTATACTGCCTGTTGCATAAAAAGAAGAGGCCGACCCTTTTGGCGTCGACCTCTTGCTATACTATGTCACTAGGTAATTACTTCTCCTGTGGGTTCTGGACGACTTCGGTGTAGTTGCCGGAGTGGTAGAGCCTGCCGGCTGCTTCGCGGATGCTTTCCTTGGTCAGGTTAGCGACGGCTGCCTCATATTCGGCATCGTAGTCGTAGCCATTCTTGAAGAACTTGATGATGTTGGACATCCAGTACTGGTTGCTGATCCTGTTCTCAGGAATGTTCTTCTTGAAGTTCTCGATGGTACGGTTGAACTGCTCGTCGGTAGGGCCGTTCTCGGCAAGCTTGCGGAACTCGTCCCTGCAGATGACGCGGAGATTCTCGACCATTGCAGGATTGCACTGGAACGCTACCTGGAGCATCGTCTTCTCTTCCGGATCCTTCTGGACGTCAGCTGCCGTGGATGCACCGTAGGTGCCGCCCTCGTCTTCGCGGAGGGTATCCACGTAGATCTGGTCAAGTACATAGCTTACAGCCTTGGCGTTCACGAATTTAGCAACGGAGAACGGGGAGTAGTCGGTATATACGCCGAGTACGGTGCACAGAGGAGTCTCCATTACGGAGCTGAAGACATCGACGTTCTCTCCCTTCTTGAAGAAAGGACCGACGTTCTTCCACTGGGTGGCCTTCTTGCCCTTAGGGAGCGAGCCGACATACTTCTCTACCAGAGGCTTGAGAGTCTCGAGGTTGATGTCGCCGGTGATCACCATGACAGCATCCTTTGCGTCAGCGAACAGCTTCTTGTAATTCTTCTCAACAGCTGCCAGGCTTACTTTGCCGAGCTTCTCCATAGAAACGATTTCATTCCTCGGGCTGTCCTCATAGACTGCCTTGGTGATCTCTTTCTGGAGAGCGTAGTTAGGGGTATTCTCCATGTTCGGCAACAGGGATTTGAGCTGGGAAATTGCATTGTCCCACTCTTCCTGGTCGAAACGAGGGTCAGTGTATTCGAGATAGAGAAGCTGCAGCGCGGTCTCGAGATCCTTGACGGTCGACCTTCCGGTGATGCCGCTGTAGAGGTCGTCGATGTAGGAGCTGACGGAAACGTTCTTGCCGGCGAGCATCTTGCTGAGTTCGGTACCCTTGAACTTGGACACACCCTGCACATATTCGAACATGTTGTAAACGCTGTTGTCGAATGAAGCGATGTCCTCGTCATTGATAAGGCTCTGTCCGCCAGCCTTGAAGAGGTTGAAGAGGATCTGGTCCTTCTTGTAGTCGGTAGGGAGGACGACCACCTTGACTCCGTTCTTGAGAGTCCACTGGGTGGCGTCGTAGATCGTGGATGCGGTCTTCTTGACCTTGGAACCCTTGAGCTTGGAAGGGTCCATCAGAGGCTCGGAAGCGGTTTCCTCGGCCGGAGCTTCGATTTCGGCAGCCTTGACTTCTTCCATCAGGGCGAGGAGACGGCTCTCGGTAGGGGTGGCGATGCCTTCCTTCTGTGGTCCGCTGTAGATCACCACGAGGTTGTTCTCAGGGATGAGTTCACTTGCCATCTGGTTAGGGAGCTGGGCGTTGATCTGACCGGCGAAGGCCTTTGCGAGCTCATATTCCTGGCTAGGCTCCATATATGCATCGTTGTCGAAGAAGTTGTTCACGAGAGGGTGGACGAACTCAGGGTTCTTCCTGGTCTCAGCCTCGTTGGCAGCCTTCTCGAAGTAGGAAAGGAGATTGTCCTTTGCCCTGGTCACTTCGCCTTCGGAGAAGCCGAATCTCTTCAGTTTCTCGAGTTCGGTGAGGAATGACTTGAATCCTCCTTCGATGTTGTCCTCCTTGAGGGTGACGCTTCCTACTGTGGCTTCCATTGCATCGTTGAGTTTCCCATAGGAGAACGAGCCTCTCAGGAATGGAGAGTCAGCCTTGGAAGTGATGTCGTTGAAGCGCTCGTACATGATGTTGCCGATAAGGTTCTCGATGAAATCAACGGAGAATCCGGTTGCGGTGCTGTTGAGGGCTTCGTCACGGGCATCGTTGATCCAGTAGAGCTCGATGGTAGGAGAGGTGGTTTCCGGGTCGGTCAGGACTCCGACGCGTGGCTCGGTGAACTCTCCGATGCTGATCTTGTCCTTCTGCTTAGGATTTTCAGCCTTAGGGATGTCGGCCCAGATGCTCTTGATCTTTGCCTCGACTTCGTCCACATTAATGTCTCCGACGACCACGACTGCCTGCATATCAGGGCGGTACCAGGTGCGGTAGAAGTTCACGAGGCTCTCAGGCTTGAAGGTCTCGAGGTTCTCCTGGCTTCCGATGAGGGTGCAGGTGGAATACTTGGTGTCGCCGTAGAGGTAAGGGAGGGATTTCTCGAACGACCTCCACTGTGCGTTCCTGCGGCTGCGCCTCTCCTCGATGATGACAGGACGCTCCTTGTCGATCTCGACAGGGTCGTTGGTCACGAAGTGGGAATAGTCATGCAGGATGAGCAGGCAGGAGTCGACAACGGTCGGCCTGACAAGCGGAATGTTGTTGAGCATATACTGGGTCTGGTCGATACCGGTAGCTGCATTGACGTTGCCTCCGAAGGAAGCACCGATGCTCTGGAGCCATTCCAGCAGGGCTTTGCCAGGGAAGTTCTTGGTTCCATTGAAGCACATGTGCTCGAGGAAGTGGGCGAGACCGTCCTGGTCTGGGGTTTCCTGTATTGCACCGACGTTGGTGGCGAGGTAGAACTCAGCCCTGTTGGCCGGCTTGTCATTGTGCCTGATGTAATAGGTGAGCCCGTTGTCGAGGGTGCCCTTGCGGACTGCAGGGTCGTTCGGCAGCTGAGGCATCTGTGCGCTGGCGAGGAAGGCGGATGCCGAAAGGGCCAGCGCTGCGATAAACATGATCAGTCTTTTCATACTTTTAATAATAAATGATTTTGGTTGTTATCCATTGTATTCGAGAATATCTCCCGGCTGGCAGTCCAGAGCCTTGCAGATTGATTCCAGGGTGGAGAACCTGATAGCCTTGGCCTTGCCGGTCTTCAGAATGGAAAGGTTGGCCGGAGTTATCCCTATCTTTTCGGCAAGTTCGCCCGAGGACATCTTCCTCTTGGCGAGCATCACGTCTATGTTTACTATGATCATAGTGCAAATCTAAGTCAATAATATTATTCCTGCAAGAAAATTCGATATAAATTTACCGAAATACAATAATTTCTTATATCTTTGCAGTAATATAAGAAACTCTTATGATAGAAGATTCCAGATTGAAGGTGTTCCTGGCCGTGGCCAGGGAAGGGAGCTTCACCATTGCTGCCAGGAAGCTCGGAATATCGCAGCCTGCAGTAAGCCAGAATGTTGCCGAACTCGAGAAGAGCCTTGGGGTGGAACTTTTCGAAAGGAGCCGCGGCTCCGTCCGGCTGACATCGGCCGGCCATACCTTCCGGGAATATGCTTCCAGAATCCAGCATTGGTATTCGGCCGTGGAGGATGTGTTCGGAGAGAAGGGGAGACTCTCTTCCCGGGGGCAGGTCAGGATAGCGGCTGACAGTTTCGTCGCCGGATATATCCTTCCTTCCCTGCTTGGCAAGCTCCTCGTGGCCGCTCCGGAGCTTTCGTTCAGGGTATCTTCAGAGAGAGGGGAGGAATACGACGTCCTTTTCAGGACGGCTCCCCACACGGAGGAACTGTCCTTCGAGGCGAGCTCAGGCTACGCAGGTACCGTCAGCGCTGCCGCGGTGACCGCCAATGCTTCATATTCGGGGATACAGGAGCTCCGGAACCTGCCGGGCGGGGTGCGGTTCGTGGTCTGGGAACCTTATATGCCGCTGCTGCCGCTGGATATTAAAGTAAAGGTATCGCTTGTCTCATCCTCCCTGGCCCTGATAGGCGAGATGCTCGCTGCCGATCCGAAAAAGATAGGGCTGCTCCCGTTGGAAGCAGCCCCGTCAGGACTTTCAAGGATGCCCGTTTCCCTCCGCTCTCTGGAACTTGACTTGTTCGTCGAGCCTTCTGAAGGGTTCAAGGGCGATCCTGCCTACAATTCGCTCAGGAACCTTGCCATCGAAGCGAGGAAGTCGGACCTGTAGTCCTTGATAGGGTCTTTCTCGTATTTCTCGCTCTTGAAGCCGTAGCCGTGGCCGCCTCCAGGGAAGGCGTGCATCTCGCAAGGCACTCCGCATTCGACAAGGGCATTGTAGTAGCGTACTTCGTTCTCCGGAGGTACGCCGCCGTCGTTCGAACTGAAGATGATGAATGTCTTCGGTGTGTCGGTGCTGACCTGCTTGTCCAGTGAATATCTTTCCTTGAGGCCCTTGTACCTGTCCTTGTTGACGCTCCAGGCCGTGAAGGTGGATTCGGAGCCGCTGACGGCCGCGGACCTGTTGGTCCAGTATTCACGGGTTCCGATGAGGTTGTTGAAGCTGCCTTCGTGGGCTACGCCCTTCTCGGATGATATCACCGGATAGACGAGGACGGAGAAGTCAGGCCTTGTAACGGCGTCGCAGTAGAGGGTGGAAGCCGATGCTGCAAGGTGTCCTCCGGCGGAGAAGCCCATGACTCCGATCTGCTTCACGCCCCATTCCGCGGCGTGGTAGCGGCAGTAACGGAATACGTTCTGGACATCGGTGAGAGGGACGTTCCAGTGTCCGTAAGGGAGGCGGTACTTGACCACTGCGGCACTGATGCCCTGGCTGTTGAGCCATTCGGCCACATAGGCGCCTTCGGTCACCACCGCGTCGAACCAGTATGCTCCGCCCGGGCAGATGATGACCATCTTGCCGTTAGGTTCCTTGGCGAAATAGAGGTCGAAGCGGGCGCTGTCTCCTACGTTGCGCAGGTTCCTGTCCACTAATTCTTCCGGCTTGTCGATTCCGTTAGATTCGCCTGGACCGAGGGTGATTCCCTTTATTCCCTTGTCGGAATCCTGTCCTTCCGGATAGAGGTAAACGGTCTTGTCAGGGACTCGCGTAAAGGCGACCCTTGCCGGCTGGGCCTCTTCTTTCTTTGCGTCCAGGCTTTCGAGCTGCTGCTGCAGCCATCTGGCGAGGGCGTTGGAAAATTCCGGCCTGCAGGAGCCCAGGGCGTCCTTGCAGAGCTTTGGATCCAGTCCTGAAGAGAGGTCGGAGAATCCCCAACCGTGTCCGCCTCTAGGATATATGTGCAGTTCTACCGGTACTTTGTTTTCGACGAGCGCACGGTAGAATGATATCGAGTTCGCTGCCGGAACAACCTTGTCGTCGGTGCTCAGTGCCAGGAAGGTAGGTGGGGTGGAAGGGGTGATGTCGTTGCTGGTTTCGTACATCTCCTCGAGGTCCTTCTTCTCCATCCTTCTGTAGTACCATTGGGTGAAAGAGAATCCATCCCTGTCGGACCAGGCTTCCTGCTTGCCAAGGAGGTTCTGCTTGGTGTTCTTGTGGGTGATCCCGTCGGTCATCGATATCACCGGATAGATGAGTACGGCGAAGTCCGGCTTCGTCACTTCATCGACGTACATCGTCTCTACGGTGCTGGCGAGGTGTCCGCCGGCTGAGAATCCGATCACTCCGATCTGCCTGACGCCCCATTCCTCAGCGTGGAAACGGCAGTACCTGAATGCGTTCTGCATATCCTGGAGCGGTACCTGCCAGTGCCCGTTCGGGAGCCTGTACTTTACGACGGCGCAGGCTATACCCCTGTCGTTCATCCATTTGGCCACATAGCTGCCTTCATTCCAGGAGGAGAGGTTGTAGTAGCTTCCTCCAGGGGAAGCGATGACCATCTGTCCGTTCGGTTTCTCCGGAAGGTAGATGTCGATCCTGGCGCTGTCGGTCACGTTGGCGATGAATCCCCATCCTTCGGCTTTCTCCGGGCCGGTGAGTCCGTTCGATACGAGAGGGCCCTTGGTCACGGCCTTCTTGCCTTCGACGATACCCTGGTCGATGTTCTGGCCCTTAGGGTAGAGATAGACCGTCTTGGTCGGAGCATATTCAATTGCTGGCTTGTTCTTGGCCTTGAGCTTTTCCTCTACCGGGGACGTACGCGCAAGCGGGTCCACATAGACAATTGTCCCGTTGAGGTTCTCCGCTTGTTTGCGGGATTTCTTCTGGGCGCCGGCTTCCTGGGATACGAACACTGCCGCACAGACCAGGAGTGCTGCCAAAATGGATTTTCTGCTTAGATCTTTCATATCGGTTTTGTTTGTCGATTGTCAAGTCTTACAAATATAATAAAAAGAAGTATAAATAAGAAATCGTATAAAAATTCAAATATTTCTTTAAAAAATTATTGTTTTTCATAAATAATATCATATATTTGCAAAAACACATCTGATTATGGTTACTTGGTGGACATCATTAAGCACGACGATGCAGATCCTTTGGGCGGTCACTCTTTCCGCTTCGCTGATCTTCGTCATTCAATCAATCCTCACTTTCATCGGTATCGGTGGTCATGGTGATTTCGACACCAGCTTCGACACTACCGGTGATGTAGATCTGGGCGGGGGAGACGGATCCTTCGACGCCGATCCTTCGATGAATCTGCTGACTTTCCGCAACCTGGTGAATTTCTGCCTCGGTTTCGGATGGACCGCTGTACTCCTCCACGACAATATCGACAACAACTTCATCCTGCTGTTCATCGCCGTCCTTGTGGGAGTCGCACTGGTGGCAGCCGTGATGTGGCTGTTCAAGTGGCTGAGCAGTATGCAGCAGAGCGGCAACATCGACGTCCATTCCTCAGCCGTGGGCTGCGAGGGGAAGGTTTACCTTACCATCCCGGGCGAGCGCAAGGGCGAAGGCAAGGTTCAGATCACCATCAACAACGCCGTAAGGGAATATGATGCCCTCACCGACGGTGACACCATCCCGACAGGCGCGCCGATCAAGGTGCTTGAAGCGATCAACGACTATACCCTCCTTGTGGAGGAAATCAATCCAACGATAATCTAACGTCAAACCTTAAATAATTATGGACATTTCATTGATACTCATTATCGTCGCCGTCCTGTTCGTGACGTTTGCGGCAATCCTCAAGCGCTACAAGCGCTGCCCGTCCGACAAGGTGATGGTCATCTATGGTAAGACCGGCAGGAACAAGCAGGGATCCATTTCTTCTGCAAGGTGCATCCACGGTGGTGCCGCCTTCATCTGGCCTGTATTCCAGGATTATGCTTTCCTCGACCTCAAGCCTATCTCCATCGAATGCAACCTTACCAACGCCCTTTCGAAGCAGAATATCCGCGTGGACGTGCCTTGCCGCTTCACCGTGGGTATCTCCACAGAACCTGACAGCATGACGAATGCTGCCGAGCGTCTGCTTGGTCTCTCGATCGATAATATCCAGAATATCGCTACCGATATCCTCTTCGGTCAGCTCCGTCTGGTCATCGCTACAATGGACATCGAGGAAATCAACGCCGACCGTGACAAGTTCCTCGCTGCAGTCAGCCAGAACGTCGAGGCTGAGCTCCGCAAGATCGGTCTGAAGCTCATCAACGTGAACGTTACCGATATCCGTGACGAGTCCGGTTATATCGAGGCTCTCGGTAAGGAAGCTGCTGCAAAGGCTATCAACGATGCCAAGAAGAGCGTCGCCGAGCAGAACCGTTACGGTGAGATCGGAAAGGCCGAGGCCGACAGGGACAAGGATATCCGAATCGCTGAGACTCAGAGGGATACTCGTATCAAGACTGCTGCCGCCAACGCTCTCGCAGTCCAGGGAGAGAATACTTCCAAGATCGATATCGCGAATTCCGATGCTGCACGTCGTGAGAAGGAGGCTGAGGCTGCCCGTATAGCGGTCGCCGCCGAGAAGGTCCAGGCTGCGAAGGCTCTCCAGGAGGCTTACCAGAGCGAGCGCGATGCCGAGCTTGCACGTGCCGAAAGGGAGAAGGCTACCCAGCAGGCTAACATCGTGGTCCCTGCCCAGATCGAGAAGGAGCGTCTCATCATCGAGGCAGAGGCAGAGGCTGAAAAGCTTCGCAGGACCGCCAAGGGAGAGGCTGACGCCATATTCGCAAAGATGGATGCACAGGCTCGCGGTACCCTCGAGATCCTCACCAAGCAGGCCGACGGTTTCGGTCAGATCGTACACGCTGCCGAGGGCGATGCCCAGAAGGCTGTCCTGATGATGATCTCCGACAAGCTGCCTGAGCTCGTGAAGACCCAGGTCGAGGCTGTCAAGGGTATCAACATTGACAAGGTAACCGTCTGGGACACCGGTGCCGGGAAGGATGGAAAGACAGCTACGGCCAATTTCATCTCCGGTCTGATGCAGTCGGTACCACCGCTTCAGGATCTCTTCAAGATGGCTGGAATGAACCTTCCTGAATATATCAAGGGAAAGGATGTCGAGGCGGCCGAGGTGGCTCCTGAAGAGCAGAAATAACCCTCTCCAGCCATGCCTATAGTAGTAAATGTCGATGTGATGCTTGCCAGGCGGAAGATGACTTCAACCGAACTGGCGGAAAAGATCGGACTCTCGACGGTCAATCTGTCGAACTTGAAGACAGGGAAGGTTAAAGGGGTCCGGTTCACCACTCTCGACGCAATTTGCAAAGCCCTGGACTGCCAGCCAGGCGACCTGCTGGAATACCTTCCCGAGGGAGACGGATAAATGGTCGTGAGACTGATAATCGGTCTCGAGCGTATGAACCCCAAAGGAGGCTGACTCATCTGCGAGCCAGCCTCCTTTGTTTAATAAACCCCTGCTGTGCTGTCAGCAGGCTATTGTCTCCGGCTGTTATTTGCCAGCCAGACGGACATAGGTGCCGTAGCGGACCTTGGCGAATTCTTCGGTCAGGCCGAGGAGCTCGGCAGCCTTCTCTGGGAAGAGCTTGTAGAGGGAAGCGAAACGAACCTCACCCTTCAGGAAGTCCTGGAACTTGGTCCAGTCTGGCTCCTTGGAATCGAGAGTGAACGGATTCTTGCCTTCTGCCTCGAGAGCAGGATTGTACCTGTAGAGGTGCCAGTAACCGCAATCGACGGCGAGCTTCTCCTCCTTCTGGCTCAGACCCATTCCAGCCTTGAGACCGTGGTTGATACAAGGAGCATAGGCGATGATCAGTGAAGGACCGTCATAAGCCTCGGCTTCCTTGATCGCGTTGAGGTACTGTACCGGGCTTGCACCCATAGCGACCTGGGCGACATATACATAGCCATAGCTCATGGCCATCATTCCGAGATCCTTCTTGCGGATCTTCTTTCCTGAAGCTGCGAACTTGGCGATGGCACCTGCAGGAGTAGACTTGGAGCTCTGTCCACCGGTGTTGGAATATACCTCGGTATCGAGGACGAGGACATTGACGTTCTTGCCGGAAGCAAGCACGTGGTCGAGTCCGCCGTAGCCGATATCATATGCCCAACCGTCACCACCGAATATCCACTGGCTGCGGGATGGAATGAAGTGCTTGTAGTCGAGGAGCTTCTTGCAGGACTCGCACTTGCTCTTGGAGAGCAGAGGGACGATCTTGTCAGCGACCTCGCGGGTGACTGCTGCATCCTCCCTGTTGTCGAGCCACTTCTGGCAGAGGGCCTTGATCTCGTCGGAAGCTTTCTCACATCCGAGAGCCTGGGTCATGAGGTTGGCGACGGTCTCGCGTGCGCGGTCCGAACCGATCTTCATGCCAAGACCGAATTCTGCGTTGTCCTCGAAGAGGGAGTTCTGCCATGCAGGTCCGTGACCCTTTGCATCGGTGCAGTAAGGGGAAGCAGGGAAGGAAGCTCCGTAGATCGAAGAGCAACCGGTAGCGTTCGCAATCATCATCCTGTCTCCGAAGAGCTGGGTGATGTTCTTGATGTATGGGGTCTCGCCGCAGCCGGCGCAGGCACCGCTGAACTCGAAGAGAGGCTGTGCGAACTGGGAGTTCTTCACGTTGGCTGCCTTGTTGACCACATTGTCCTTGTAGCCGACCTTGGATACGAGCCAGTTGAAGTTCTTCTGCTCCTGCTGCTGGTCGAGTGCTGAGACCATGGTGAGGGCCTTGTCCTTCGCGAGGCAGACATCGACGCAGTTGCCGCAACCGGTACAGTCGTCGACAGAAGTAGCGAGAGCGTACTTGTATTCCTTGAGGACAGCCTTGCCCTGGGCCATCTTGACCTTCTTCGGAGCCTTGGCGGCCTCTGCTTCAGTGAGCAGGAACGGACGGATGGCAGCGTGAGGGCAGACGAATGCGCAGGTGTTGCACTGGATACACTTGTCAGGATCCCAGCTAGGAACCATGACGGCTACGCCGCGCTTCTCGTATGCGGATGTGCCTGCAGGCATCGTACCGTCGGCGTAAGGCAGAAATGCGCTTACAGGGAGTGAGTCTCCGTCCTGTGAGTTCACCACGTCGGCGATGTTCTTCACGAACTCAGGTGCGAGGCGGCTCTTGTTAGGAGTCTCGAACTTGGCGGTGAGCTTCGCCCACTCGGCAGGAACCTGGATTTCGGTATATTCACCGCCCCTGTCGACAGCAGCGTAGTTCATGTTGACGACGTTCTCGCCCTTCTTGCCGTAGCTCTTGACGATGGCGTCCTTCATATACTTGACTGCATCCTCGTAAGGGATGATGCCGGTGATCTTGAAGAATGCGGACTGGAGGATCGTGTTGGTCCTGTTGCCGAGTCCGATCTCCTGGGCGATCTTAGTGGCGTTGATGATATAGACCTTGATCTTCTTCTTTCCGATGACGGCCTTCACGTTGTCAGGGATCCTCTTGACGGTCTCTTTCTCATCCCAGAGGGAGTTGAGGAGGAGGGTACCCTTGTCCTTGATGCCCTTGAGCACGTCGTACTTCTCGAGATAGGAAGGAACGTGGCAGGCTACGAAGTCAGGGGTGCTGACAAGATATGGAGCCTTGATAGGCTGGTCGCCGAAACGGAGGTGTGAGCAAGTGTAGCCGCCGGACTTCTTGGAATCGTAGTCGAAGTAAGCCTGGCAGTACTTAGGAGTATGTGAACCGATGATCTTGATGGTGTTCTTGTTGGCACCTACGGTACCGTCGGAACCCAGTCCGTAGAACTTGCACTCGGTCGTTCCCGGCTTCACGATGGAAACTTCCCTCTTGATAGGCAGGGACTTGAAGGTGACGTCGTCCACGATGCCGATGGTGAAATCGGTCTTAGGCTCCTTGAGCTCGAGGTTGTCGAATACGGCAACGATCTGTGCAGGAGTGGTGTCCTTGGAAGAAAGACCGTAGCGGCCTCCGACGATGAGCGGAGAATTCTGCTCGCCCTGGAAAAGTGCCTTTACATCGAGGTAGAGAGGCTCTCCGAGAGCCCCCGGTTCCTTGGTCCTGTCGAGGACAGCGATCCTCTTGACGGTCTTAGGAAGCACCTTGAAGAAATACTGGGATGCGAATGGACGATAGAGGTGTACGGTGACGAGGCCGTAGTTCCTGCCCTTCTTGGCGAGGAAGTCGATCGTCTCCTTGATGGTCTCGGTGACGGAACCCATGGCCACGATGACGTTCTCGGCGTCCGGAGCTCCGTAATATGTGAACGGACGGTACTCACGTCCGGTCAGTTCGCTGATCTCGCCCATGTAGCGGGCAACGATGTTCGGTACCTCGGCATATACGTTGTTCCTGGACTCTGCGGCCTGGAAATAGACGTCGCCGTTCTGGGCGGTACCGCGGGTGACAGGGGCGTCAGGATTGAGGGCCCTGTCGCGGAAAGCCTTGAGTGACTTCTCGCTGACCATTCCCTTGAGAGCCTCTTCGTCGAGGGCCTCGATCTTCTGGATCTCGTGTGAAGTACGGAATCCGTCGAAGTAGTGGAGGAACGGGATGCTGGACTTGATGGCCGAGAGATGGGCCACGGCTGCAAGATCCTGCGCTTCCTGTACTGAACCGGAGGCGAGGAGTGCGAAGCCGGTCTGGCGGCATGCCATTACGTCCTGATGGTCTCCGAATATGGAGAGAGCATGTGTGGCGAGGGTACGGGCAGAAACATGGAAGACGGCCGGAAGCATTTCGCCGGCGATCTTGTACATGTTAGGAATCATGAGCAGGAGGCCCTGCGATGCTGTGTAGGTGGTGGTAAGCACACCTGCCTGGAGGGAGCCGTGCACTGCTCCCGAGGCTCCGGCCTCGCTTTCCAGCTCAGTTACGCTGACTGTTTCTCCCCAGAGATTCTTTTTGCCGTGGGCTGCCCACTCGTCGATGTTCTCTGCCATCGGAGATGATGGAGTGATAGGGTAAATGCAGGCGTTCTCGCTGAAAAGGTATGCGACATTGGCTACTGCAGTGTTACCGTCACAGGTGATGAATTTTTTTTCTTTTGCCATTTCGTTAACGTACGTTAATATGTAATTAGAGTGTTGTAATTCCTTCAATGGTAAGCCCTTCCATATTGCCGGCGATCCTTTTCACCAGGCCCTGGAGGACTGCACCCGGCCCCACTTCGACGAAGCGGCAGGCGCCGTCGGCGAGCATGTTCTTTACAGACTGGGTCCACCTGACAGGTGAAGTCAGCTGGTCGAGGAGATTCTTCTTGATTGTCTCGGGATCGGTCGTCGGAAGGCCGGTCACGTTCTGGTAGATAGGGCAGCGTGGCTCCTTGAAGTTGGTAGCTTCGATAGCCTTGCCGAGTTCAACCCTGGCCGGTTCCATGAGAGGGGAGTGGAAGGCACCGCCCACCTGGAGCGGTAGGGCTCTCTTGGCGCCGGCTTCCTTGGCTTTGACGCAGGCTTCCTCTACGGCATCCTTTTCGCCGGAGATCACGATCTGTCCGTCGCAGTTGTAGTTGGCAGGGATTACCGTTCCTGCACAGGATGCGCAGATTTCCTCTACCTTCTCATTCGGGAGTGCGATGATCGCGGCCATCGTGCCGGGCACCTTTTCGCAGCATTTCTGCATTTCGGTTGCGCGGATATGGACAAGACGAAGGGCATCCTCGAAACTGACGGCTTCCGCTGCTGCAAGTGCGGAGAACTCACCAAGAGAATGCCCGGCCACCATATCCGGAGTGAAACCATCGATGCACTTCGCCAGGACGACGGAGTGCAGGAATATGGCCGGTTGTGTTACGCGTGTTGCTTTGAGGTCTTCCGGAGTACCTTCGAACATTATGTCGGTAATCCTGAATCCAAGGATTTCGTTTGCGGTTTCCAGGAGTTCCTTACCTTTGCTGCCGGACTCGTAGAGGTCCTTGGCCATTCCGGGATATTGTGAACCCTGACCTGGGAATATGTATGCATTTTTCATATCTGACAAAAATACAACATATTCTTTGAATATGCGAAAAATAAAATTCCTATTTTCCTTTCGATTTGTTATTTTTGCACCGGCATTGCTTCAAGTGGTGCTGATGCCCCCGTAGTTTAAAGGATAGAATAACGGATTCCGGTTCCGTTGGTCCCGGTTCGATTCCGAGCGGGGGTACGAAAGAGGCCAGGCTGCTGCCTGGCCTCTTTCGTACCATGTGCTTCCGATCATTGAGGGGCGTTCCCCTCAAACTCCCCTAGTCGGGCGAAGCCCTCCGAATATTATAACCGATTCCGCCTGGCCTCTTTCGCACCCTGTGCCTACTGTTCCCTAAGATAGACGCCTTCTGCTTTCAGTGCGTCCTGGAGCTTATGGACATCCAGGTTACGAGGCTCCACTCCTGAAAGCGCACATAGCGCCGCAGCCTTTCCGGCCGCCTCGCCCAGGCACATCGCAGGTCCCATTACCCGCACGGAAGCCAGCGCCAGATGGGTCGCGGATATGTTCCTGCCGGCACACAGCAGTCCGTCCACCTTCTTCGGAACGAGACTGCGATACGGAATGTCATAGCAGTCCGGGCACCACATGAGGGTGCAGTCACCGCCCACAGGATGGTGAAGGTCCACAGGATATGCTGCGACACCGATTGCGTCGTCGAAACGGGCACAGTTGAATATGTCCTCTTCCGTCAAGATATATTCACCTATGATGCGCCTGCTCTCCCGTATTCCCATGAACGGGGCGACACGGTCCACATAGGCATTCTCGAATCCTGGGATGAAAGCCTTGAGATACCGTACGATTTCGGCATTCTGCCGGATGCATATCTCTTCGCCCTTGGTATATTGCTCCGGATCGGTAGCATCCACTCCGTTGACCCTGGACATGTTGACCCACCATTCATCCGGAGCCATTCCGGTCATGAATATGGTCCTTTCCACAGGCAGGTCGTAGCCTTGTTCGCGAGCCTGCCGGATCTGGTTGCGGAATCCCACCATCGTGCAGTTGTCGTCGGCACGGAAGAATTCGTTCGGGATGAAGTCGATGTCATACACGTCGGGATGGTCCGCCACGGCGTCCCGCAGTTTCCTGGAATCGACTCCGCGCATCGAAAACATCAGCGTAGGGGGCTGTGCAATGCCGTTTTCATTGCCATAAGCCATTGGGGCACCGGCCCGGAACGCCACGTCGCCATCGCCGGAGCAATCGACCACGGTCTTTGCCAGGATTGCCTCGCGTCCCTTCTTGGATTCTATGATCACGCCCCTGACCTTGTCTCCTTCCATGATCGTATCGACGCAGAGCACGTACATGAGCACTTTGACTCCGCATTCCTCCATAATCTCCCAGGCCAGCCGCTTGGTTCCTTCCGGATCGATCATGGTAAGGCTTACGTGCAGCGGACAGGCCCGGTGGTGGGTAGCCTGACCGCGTTCGCGAAGACGTTCCACGAACCGGAGGGGGAGACCTTTGATGATTTCGTTGCCCTTGCGGCCCAGGAAACCCAGAAGAGGAAGCCCCTGGGTCATATTCCCACCGAGGGAGCCACGGCTTTCAATAAGCATTACACGGGCGCCTTCCACAAGAGCCGCCGCCTGTGCTGCCATAAGTCCGGCCGGACCTCCGCCTACAACCAGGACATCCACTTCATCCCTGACCGGAATACTTCTCGCAGGTTCTTGAACTGTCTTCATACTTCGAATTGTTTTCCGAAAGATAATGATTTCCCATCACAAGAACAATGACCGGTGTTGGTTTATTATGCGATATTTCATACATTTGAGGAACGTTATCCATTGAAAATCATTTTGCTGTATGAAACATATCATTTCATTGGCTTTGACAGCCATCCTTGCAGTCTGCACCGGAACCCGGTCAGATGCCTGTACCAACCTCATCGTCGGCAAGCTCGCATCCGTGGACGGAAGCGTCATCTGTACATACAACTGTGACGGATTCGGCTTTGCCTCCTCACTCTCATATTCAGCTCCCGGAAGGCACGCTCCCGGTGAGATGATCGCAATCAGGGGATGGGGGCCCGGTGCCACGGTGAATTACATCCCTCAGGCCGAATATACCTATTCGGTCGCAGGTCTCATGAACGAAAAGCAAGTCTCAATCGTGGAAACCACGTGGGACGGACGCAAGGAACTTAGGAATCCTGAAGGCTTCCTGGATTATTTTACCCTTATGCATATCGCCCTCCAGCGTTCTGCAACAGCTCGTGAGGCCATCGCCGTGATCGATGCCCTGGTTCAGGAATATGGATACAGATCCACTGGTGAGTCCTTCGCCGTGTGCGACAAGAACGAGGCCTGGATAATGGAAATCATCGGCAAGGGCCCAGGTCGGAAAGGCGCCGTGTGGGTGGCTCTACGCGTGCCTGACGACTGCATCACGGCCTATGCCAACTCCAGCCGTATCCGCCGGTTCCCTCAGGTCCGGAAGGCCGACAAGAAGCTTGGATTCTGCATTACTAAGGATGGGGACTGCATGTACTCCGCCGACGTCATCTCCTTCGCAAGGGAGATGGGTTACTTCGACGGACAGGACAAAGACTTCAGCTTCCGGGAGGCTTACGGCCCGTTGGACTGGGGCGCTATCCGCTATTGTGATGCCCGTGTATGGAGTTTCTTCCGCCATCATTACGATACAGCCGTCATGGATTCGTACCTTCCGTATCTGAACGGTGACCTTTCCGAGCACGACGACCTGCCTCTCTGGATCAAGCCGGACAAGAAGGTCAGCTACCGGGATATCCAGAACGACATGCGCGATCATTACGAAGGGACAGCCCTGGACATGACCGCCGATGTGAGCGCCGGTCCTTGGGCATCCCCATACAGGAACGCTCCTGTGAACTATGAAAGCGCCGACAGCACCAAGATGTTCCGCGAACGTCCGATCGGCTGCCAGCAGAGCGGCATGACCATGGTCTGCAGGATGCGCTCATGGCTTCCGGACGCCCTCGGCGGCATTACATACTTCAACATGGACGACGCGACGATGGTGGCTTATGTCCCTGTATATTGCGGGATCGACCGTATCCCGGACCCATTCCGCAGGGAGAACAACAATATCCTGGAATTCAGTGAGAAGAGTGCTTTCTGGATGTGCAACTTCGTGGCCAACATGGTGTATCCACGCTACAGCGTGATGATCGGGGACCTCAGGGAAGCCCAGACCGAACTGGAGGATTACTACGAGGCTGACCAGGCTGAGGTCGAGGAGAGAGCGGCCAAGCTTACTGCCGGCGAGCTCACGGATTATCTCACCGGCAAGACGATCGCCTACACCGACAAGATGATGGAACGCTGGGATAAACTCGCAAGGCTCCTGATCGTCAAGCACAACGACCAGATCATGCGTCCATCGAAAGACGGTGAAGTCGTCTTTGGAAGACACACTTCACCGTCCTATGCTCCGGCGTTCGTCGAGGCCGTCAAGGAGACAACCGGAGAACGTTATATCCGTAAGTGAATCACTTGCACCACTTGTCCAGCCAGTCGAAGAACGAGCGGTGCCAGAACAGGGCGTTCTGAGGCTGGAGGATCCAGTGGTTCTCTTCAGGGAATATGATGAGTTTCGAAGGGACTCCCATCATCTGGGCGCAGTTGAATGCCGCCATTCCCTGGTCATAAGGAATCCTGTAATCCATCATTCCGTGGATGCACAGAATAGGAGTATGCCACTTGGTGACGTTGACCGCCGGCGAGTTGGCATAGTGGCGCTGCGCCTTGGCGGCGTTGCTCCAAGGTGATCCGGCCTGGCCGATGCCGCCGAATGTCTTCCCGTCGCCCCTCGGTCCCATTTCGCCCGGGGTGAATGAATATTCACTCAGCCCACCGTTGTCGAAGTTCGGGAACCACATCTCCTCGGTTTCGTAGTACATGTACTTCTCGTCGAATATCCCGGCGTGGGCGATGAAGCAGTCATATACGTCCCCGTGGATTCCGGCCATGTAATAGACGCTGAATCCACCGTAAGAGGCGCCGCAGCCTGCGATCTTGCCGACGTAAGGCTCCTTCTTGAGCTCCCTGGCAGCGCTGAGGTAGTCCTGCATGTTGAGGCCGATGTAGTCTCCGCTGATCTGTTCGCACCATTCCTGTCCGAAGGCCGTGGTGCCCCTGCGGTTAGGAAGGATCACTATGTACCCCTGGTTGGCCATGAGGCGGTAGTTCCACCTGTAGCTCCATCCCTGGCTGAGGGTTCCCTGAGGACCTCCGAGGAATATCTCGATTGCCGGATACACCTTCGTGGAGTCGAACTGAGGCGGGTAGAGTACCCAGGTCAGCATCTGCTTCCCGTCCACGGTCTTGATCCAGCGTTCTTCAGTGTTGTAGGCCGTCAACTGTCCTATGATGTGGCCGTTTTCGTCGGTTATCCTTTCGAACTGGCCGTCGGATTCGTGCACCGCCACGAGTTCTTTCGGGAATTCCATCGAGCAGTAGCTGGCAAGCAGGGTGCTGTCCTTGATCGCGAACGGTGAGTCGAAGTCGTACCAGGCGTCTTCAGGAGTTATCCTTACCGGCACTGGGGCGATGTCCAGCCTGTTGCCTTCCTCGTTCGTCGCACCGACCAGTGCGTCCACCTTATAGATTGCCTGTAAACCTTCGGTCAGGGCATTGAAGTAGATATACCTGGAATCCTGGGACCATACAGGTCCGGCGGCGTTGTATTTGAAGTCAGCGGTCAATTCGCGTATGTCGGACACTTCGATGGCGCCCTGGCCGTCCTGACCGCTTCCGGTCCCGACCGAAGCAACCATCAGCCTGACTTTGTCGGCTTCGTAGCCGTTACGCGCCATGCTGAGGAAAGCGATCAGCTTCCCGTCCGGACTCCATACAGGATCGGTGTCATATCCGCCATCCATCGGGATGCGGACGGTTTCTCCGGTGACGATCTTGTAGATGTAAATCTCGGTGTCGGTCGAGAAAGCATATTCCCGGCCGGTGGCGACTTTCTTGCAGGCGTAGGCTACGCACATGCCGTCAGGACTCCAGCAGAGCTGCTCGATGCCTCCGAACGGCTCCAGAGGTAGTTCGTATCTGCCTTCGTCCTCTCCCAGGATATTGAGAGAGTTGTCTTCCGTGATGCCCTTGGCTGCGGCTGGCAGGGGAGCGACGAATGCCTGAGGCTTCTCGGTCGTCCAGTGGTCCCAGTGCCTGTACATGAGGTCTTCGGCGACATATGCCTGGGCCTTGTCCAGCTTCTCGTCGAAATCCTTAGGAGTCTTCACTGATCCCTGTACCGTCCCGGTGTACAACACCTGGGACTCGCCGGGACTGATCGAGAACTCTCCGATTCCGTTCCCGATGTCACTCAGCTGGGTGGCAGCGCCGAGGCTGCACTTGCCGCTTGCGAGGGTGATGCCGGCTTTGAACAGCTGTCCTCCCTGAAGATAGTAGATCGATTTGCCGTCATTGCTCCACCGGGCGTTGTTGATGCTCTTGCCTTCCTTGGTGAGCTGGATCCTCTCCCCGAAGGACAGGGTTCCATCCTCGTTGGATATCACTTCGGCCAGGAAGAGATTCCTGCATGAGCGGTTCTCGTCTATGGAGGTGTAACTCACTCCGTAGAGGATCCATTTCCCGTCAGGGGAGAGCTGTGGGTCAGAAAGCCTTCCGAGAGACAGGAGCACTTCCGGGGTCATCCTACCGTCCTCGACCTGGATGTCGGACGGGCCGATGTAACTGCCCTGTGCCTTCTCGTTCTTCTGTTCACAACTCATAATCATCATCAATGCTGTAGCTGCCGCAATGGCGATTCCTGTTTTAATTCTCATATCATCATGAATATTGTTTGCTTGCTTTGTCCAGCCTCTCCTTCAAGGCTGACCGGAGGTTTTCCGGTTCGATGACCTCAAGTTTCCCTGCGTGTTTGCAGAACTCCATCATCAGATCCTCGTTCGGGATGACCCTGATGCGGAATACTCCGTCGCCTTCCTCTTTCTGGGAGCGGTGGAGCGGGAGGTCACGAAGATACTTCGCCTCTTCGGGAGACGCTTTGAAGCGGATGGTCTGAGGCTTCTCGCCTTCTTTCGGGAAGAATATCCCGTAGCTGTCGTAGAATACGGAGTCTATATCGAATCCCTTCGGCATCTTGAACATGGTGTCGGTCTCGCGGAGCGACACGATCCTGTCGAGCCCGTACACCCTGCATGCCGATCTTTCGTGGCAGTATGCCACAAGATACCACCTCCGCTCGTGTTCCTTTACCGCAAGGGGCTGTACATGAAGTGTTTCCGGTGCCTGGGATGTGTATTTGGCATAGGAGATCTCAAGTTCGCGGCTGTCTTCCATGGCCTGCATGACAGGCGTAAGGAACCGCTGCCCGGAGGGGATCTCCTCTACGCTGACGCGTCCGCTCAGGCGCTCCTTGCCGAGCGACAGCAGGTTGCTCACAGTGAATGTGTTGATCATCCAGCTGATGCTCTCATCATCGTCCAGGACTTCGTCTCCGTAAGGGATATAGTACCTGTTGGTCCCCCTGTCGCATTCGATATCCACTCCGAATACCATCTCCACTGCGCTGCGGTGGTTGTTGAAGGTCCTCCGGGAGTAATCCTGCCCGTACCGCGCGTAGTATTTGTCCGTGATCTCCCTGAGGGAGAGGCCGCGGTCTCCGGCAGCGGTGAGGATCCTTATCAGCCAGATATATTTGCCAATCAAGTCCGATACCATTCGATGTGCTTTTCCAAGGCACATCAAATATAGAAAAAAATCATTATATTGTGCAAGTATGAAAAACATGGCTCCATATATTCTCCTGGCGTGCCTCTGCCTCTGGTCCTGCTCGGCCGGCAGCCTTCTGCCTGATGAAGGAGACGGGCCTGAGACGGCCAGCTACAAGGTGACGGGTACCGTCGCCGATGAAGATGGAAAGCCGCTGAAGGGCATTCAGGTGGTTTCCGTTTTTGAATATGAGGAATCTTCCTTCACCGATTCGATGTTTTCCGACAAGAATGGCAAGTTCGAAAAGTCATATACTTGCTCGCCATGCAAGTCGGTCGAGTTCACCTTCAACGACACCGACGGCGAATCTAACGGCGGTTCTTTCGCCTCTCTGACGGTCAAGGCCGACATCGTAAGCATCGAGGATGCCAAGGGATCGTTCGCCGGTTCCTACCTGGTGTCCTATGATGCCCGGCTCACGCGTAAATAGTCCATTGGATTAGGCGATGCTGCGGAACAAACTCGATACGGAAGTCCAGTATTTACCCGGAGTGGGACCCAAGCGGGCAGCCTTGCTCCGTTCCGAGCTGGAAGTCGTGACGGTCGGGGACCTTCTCCGCGTGTATCCGTTCCGCTACGTGGACAGGAGTTCCATCCAGAAGATCGCGGATGTAAGGAGCGAGAATGCCTATGTCCAGATCCTCGGAACGGTCGTCTCTTCTGAAATGCCGCAGGGGAAGGGTGCCAAACGCCTCACAGTGACGGTACAGGACACCAGCGGCGCGATGGAACTGGTATTCTTCAAGGGAATCAAATACACCTACGAACGCCTCAAGCCCGGGGGTACATTCCTGTTTTTCGGCAAACCGAGCGTCTTCAACGGCAGGATCAATATGGTCCATCCCGAGATCGACAATCCTCCTTCCGAAGGGGCGATGAATTATTCGGGTACGCTTACGGGGGTGTACAATTCGACTGACAAGCTCCGGAACGCCGGCATCTCCGCCAGAGTGATGAACAAGCTCATGGCAGAGGCCATCGACCTTGCGATCGGGGACCTGCAGGAGACCTTGCCGGAATATATCCTCAAGGAAAAAGGGCTCGTACCTCTGAGGTACGCTATACGCAACATCCATTTCCCGGCCGATGAGACGGCGCTTGCTAAGGCGCAGTACCGACTCAAATGGGAGGAACTCTTCCTTCTCCAGCTCTCCCTCCTGAAGCAGAAATATGTCAGGAGCCGGTTTGAAGCCGGTATCCCGATGCCCAAGGTGGGAGAGGCTTTCAATGTTTGCTACAACGCCCTTCCATACGAACTTACAGGTGCCCAGAAAAGGGTCATCAAGGAGATACGTTCCGATATGATGAGCGGCCATCAGATGAACCGCCTGCTCCAGGGGGATGTGGGTTCAGGAAAGACGATGGTGGCTGTGCTGTCGGCGCTCATTGCGATAGGCAACGGTTACCAGACCTGCATCATGGCTCCGACCGAAGTCCTTGCCCGCCAGCATTATGCGAATATAACCAAGTACCTCGCAGGTACCGGAGTCCGGTGCGAACTGCTCATCGGTTCTGTGACGAAAGCTGCCAGGAGGCCGGTCCACGAAGGACTCCGGGACGGTTCGGTAGGAATAATCATAGGAACCCACGCCCTGATAGAGGACGAAGTCAAGTTCAAGAACCTCGGCCTGGCCATAATCGACGAGCAGCACCGTTTCGGTGTGGAGCAGAGGGCCAAGCTCTGGGCCAAGGGTTCCGGAGGAATACCTCCGCATGTGCTGGTCATGACCGCCACTCCTATACCGAGGACCCTCGCGATGACCTTCTACGGCGACCTGGACGTGTCGGTGATCGATGAGATGCCACCTGGAAGGAAGCCTATCCAGACTATGCTGGTCGGTGAGGGGAAACGCCCCGCCTTGTATAATTTCCTTAGGAAGGAGATAGCCTCCGGGCGGCAGGTATTCATCGTCTATCCTCTCATATTCGAAAGCGAGAAACTGGATTACCTGAACCTTGAGGCCGGCTACGAGGAGATTGTGAGACGGTTCCCTCTGCCTGACTACAAGGTGGCTATAGTCCACGGCCAGCAGACGACCGAAGTCAAGCAGTTCAACATGGATGCATTCGCTTCCGGAAGGGCGGACATACTGGTTTCCACTACGGTCATCGAGGTGGGCGTAGATGTGCCGAACGCGTCGGTCATGGTCATCGAGAATGCCGAGAGGTTCGGCCTGGCTCAATTGCACCAATTGCGGGGAAGAGTAGGAAGGGGAGCGGAAAAATCCTATTGCGTGCTGATGCACGGCAACAAAGTAAGCAAGGAGTCCAGGAAACGCCTTGAGTTGATGTGTGCGACCGAGAATGGCTTCGATCTCGCTGAGGAGGACATGAAGATGCGCGGTCCGGGAGACCTTGAGGGCACCCAGCAGAGCGGCCTGCCTATAACATTGAACATTGCCTCGCTTGCCAAGGACGGACGGGTCCTGTCCGATGCTCGCAGCTATGCGGAACACATCCTGGCGGAGGACCCGACGCTGTCACTGGAAGCCAACTCGCTACTTGCAGCAGAACTGCGCAAGGACAAGTACGGCATCAAGGATTACAGCAATATTTCTTGATTATTCTAAATCCCTGAGTCTAGGGTGGTTGCTGTCTTTCTCCGAAAGGATCACTTTATCTTTTGGGATACGCCAGTCGATGCCCAGGTCAGGGTCGTCCCAAGCAATGGCACCTTCTGATTCGCGGCAGTAGAAATTGTCGCATTTGTATTGGAAGACAGCTTCTTCGGAGAGCACGCTGAAGCCGTGTGCCATCCCCCTCGGCAGGAAGAACTGCAGGTGGTTTTCACCGGTAAGTTCAACGGCGAAGTGCATCCCGTAGGTAGGGGAGCCCGGGCGGATGTCGACCGCGACATCGAGAACGGCACCCTTGACCACCCTTACGAGCTTGCTCTGGGCGTGTTCGCCTTTCTGGAAATGAAGGCCCCTTATGACTCCGTAGCAGGATTTGCTTTCGTTGTCCTGCACGAATGTGACATGGCCGATTTCCCGCTCGAATTCCCTCTGGTTGAAGGATTCGAAGAAATAGCCCCTGTCGTCACCGAACAGTCTGGGTTCGATGATCACCAGGCCCTCGATCGGAGTCTTTATTACGTTCATTGTTCTTCTGCTACTTTCATCAAGTACTGTCCGTACTGGTTCCGGATCATTGGTTTCGCGATCTCGCGGAGTTTTTCGGCGGTAATCCAACCGTTGCGGAACGCTATCTCTTCGAGGCATGCTACCTTCAGGCCTTGTCTCTTCTCGATGACCTCGATGTATGTCGAAGCCTCGGAGAGGGACTCGTGGGTACCGGTATCAAGCCATGCGAAGCCCCGGCCGAGTTTCTGGACTTTCAGCTTGCCGGCGGCCAGGAATTCCTGGTTGACTGTCGTGATCTCAAGCTCTCCACGGGCGGATGGCTTGATGTGCTTTGCAATCCGTACTACCTCGTTCGGGTAGAAATACAGGCCTGTCACCGCGTAGTTGCTCTTGGGTTCCGCCGGTTTCTCTTCTATGCTCAGGCAGTTGCCCTGTGGGTCGAATTCGGCCACCCCGTATCTTTGCGGATCGCTGACCCAGTACCCGAATACGGTAGCCTTTCCTTCTTCCTCGGCGGTACGGACGGCTTCAATGAGCTGTTCGTGGAAACCTGCGCCCTGGAATATGTTGTCTCCGAGCACGAGGCAGGCGCAGTCGTCCCCGACGAAATCCTCGCCGATGATGAATGCCTGGGCCAGGCCGTCAGGAGATGGCTGTTCGGCATATTCGAAGTTCACTCCGAAGTCGCTCCCGTCGCCCAGGAGGCGCCTGAATCCAGGCAGGTCGGTCGGCGTAGAGATGATCAGGATGTCCCTTATGCCGGCGTTCATCAGGACTGATACCGGATAATAGACCATCGGCTTGTCGAAAATCGGAAGCATCTGCTTGCTTACTCCTTTGGTGATGGGGTAGAGGCGAGTCCCGCTCCCTCCTGCCAGTACTATTCCTTTCATATCGATGGTTATGCTTTTATCGTTGTTGCAATCTGTCTATGCAGTCTTTCAAGGAGTCCTTCCAGTAAGGGATGGCGATCCCGAAAGTCTCCTTGACCTTTGTCTTGTCAAACACCGAGAAATGCGGCCTTACTGCTTTGGTCGGATATTCCCCGGTATGGCACGGCTTTATGTCGCAGGTGTTGCCGCACAGCTCGCATATAGCCTTGGCAAAATCGTACCAGGAAATGGCTCCTTCGTTGCTGAAGTGATATATCCCTGTCCGGTCCAGCATCCCGCGGTCTATGATGGTCGCGATCAGGCTGGCGAGGTCCCGTGCATATGTAGGGGTGCCGACTTGGTCGAAGACTACCTTCAGCGAGTCCCGTTCCGCCGTAAGCTGGCGCATCGTCTTTACGAAATTCCTGCCGTACGGGGAGTAGAGCCATGCGGTACGCAGGATGATCCATCTGCAGCCGGACTTCTCGATCTCCTTTTCACCTGCGAGCTTGGTGGATCCATATACTCCGAGGGGTGCGGTGGGATGGTCTTCCTTGTATGGGATGGCGGTGCGCCCGTTGAATACATAATCAGTAGAAATATGTATCAGGGTTGCCCCCCGTTCCCCGGCCACCCGGGCGAGGTTGCCTGCCGCAGTGCTGTTTATGAGCATGGCCATCTGCGTGTCGTCCTCGGCCTTGTCCACGTTGGTGTAGGCTGCGCAGTTGACGATTACGTCTATCCGCTCCGACTCGCAGATTATCCTTATGGCTTCGATGTTGGTGATGTCGAGGTTGACGGTCTCCACGCCCGGCAGTGAGATCACGTCCGAGAAGATGTACCTGTTGCGGCTGCCAGCCGTAATGTTCCGGAGTTCCGTGCCAAGCTGGCCGTTGGCTCCCGTTACGAGAATGTTCATAAGTTCTCAAATTTAGTCACAAATTTGAAGCCGCCCAAAAAATTCTACGTATATTTGTACTTATGGAGATGAAAGACAGACCGACGATCTACCTCTTCACGGATGGTTCTTCCAGCGGGAATCCCGGGCCGGGAGGCTATGGCGTTATCCTAAGGTGCGGAAGTCTGGAGAAGGAGATGAGCGGAGGTTTCAGCCGCACCACCAACAACCGCATGGAGCTTCTGGCGGTCATCACGGGTCTGGAGGCCATCCGGTGGCAGGACGCGACCGTGGAAGTGTACAGCGATTCTTCCTATGTTGTGAAGGCGGTCAACGAGGGCTGGCTTGCCAACTGGGAGCGCAAGGGCTGGAAGAAAGTCAAGAATCCGGATCTCTGGCAGCGTTTCCTTGCGGTCTATCGTCTCCACAAGGTAACCTTCCACTGGCTCAAGGGACATGCGGGGCACCCTGAGAATGAAAGGTGCGACCGCCTTGCCGTAAGTGCAGGAGCCGGTGCAGTAGCGGCGGGGATCGAACTGCCTCCGGACGAAGGCTTCGAGACCCAGGCCGCCACGGAAGGGACAATCATCGGTTTCGAATAGTATTGATTCAAGAATATGTCAGATAGGAATTACAGAAGGCCGGTAGTCGGCATAACACAGGGTGACGGGAACGGCATCGGATACGAGGTGATAATCAAGTCCCTCTCGGATGCCAGGATCCTGGAATCGTTCACCCCGGTAATCTATGGATCTTCAAAGATATTCGGTTTCTACCGCAAGCATATCCATAACCTCGACCAGATGGATACATACGTCATCCAGAATGCGAGGGACGCCAAGCCCAGGAAGATCAACATCGTTAACTGCCTCCCGGACAGCTACTTCGTAGAGCCGGGCAGGTCCACTCCGGAATCTGCCAAGGCGGCGATCAAGGCCTTGGAGTGCGCCGTGGCGGACATCAAGAGAGGGGATATCGACGTGATGGTGACAGCCCCTATCAACAAGAGGGCGATGGTGGCGGAAGGTTTCGGCAACACCGGCCATACGGAGTATCTCCAGAAGGAATTCGGCGTGGATGATGTCGCGATGTTCATGGTTTCCGACCGCATGAAGATAGGAGTGGTGACCGGCCATATTCCGCTCCGCGAAGTTCCGGGTGCCATTACTTCGGAGAAGATCGTCAGGAAACTGCGCCTCATGTCCGATTCCCTGAAGAGGGATTTCGGGGTGGTGGAACCGAAGATCGCAGTCCTCGGCCTGAATCCGCATTGCGGGGACGGCGGACTGCTGGGAGACGAGGAGGAAAGGATAATCCTTCCTGCGGTCAAGGAAGCGAATGCGGAGGGTATCCTTGCTTTCGGGCCATATTCTCCTGACGGATACTTCGGTCTGGGTCACTATGCCAGGTTCGACGCGACCCTGGCGATGTACCACGACCAGGGTCTTTCGCCTTTCAAGGCCGTGGCGTTCGACGACGGAGTGAATTTCACTGCCGGACTCCCTGTGGTGCGTACTTCGCCTGACCACGGAACGGCTTATGAGATGGCCGGTAGGGATGAAGCGGATCCTCATTCGATGATGTCTGCGATCTACACGGCGATCGACATATTCCGCAAGCGTATCGCTTTCGATGCGGTGAACGAAGGTAAGATTCAGTAATAGCAACAGGAAATGACATATAAAAGGACCATTATCATTACCGGAGGTGCCGGATTCATCGGCAGCCATGTGGTACGTCTCTTCGTCGGGAAGTATCCTGAATACCATATCATCAACCTGGACAAGCTGACGTATGCCGGCAACCTCGCAAATCTCAAGGATATCGAGGACAAGCCGAACTATTCCTTCATCAAGGCGGATATCTGTGACTACGAGACGGTCAAGCGTGTGATTTCTGTGAACAAGGTGGACGGTATCATCCATCTCGCGGCGGAAAGCCACGTGGACAGGTCCATCACGGACCCTTTCGTGTTCGCGAAGACCAACGTGCTCGGTACCCTGACTTTGCTTCAGGCTGCCCGCGAGTGCTGGGAGCCTGAAGGCTGGGAAGGGAAGCGGTTCTACCATATATCCACCGACGAGGTGTACGGCGCGCTGGAACTGACCAGGCCTGAGGGAGACCCGGACGGGAACGAATGCGGAGGCGGTCCTTACGGCGAGGATTTCTTCACTGAAGAAAACAAGTACCAACCTCACAGTCCATATTCTGCGGCAAAGGCTTCGAGTGACCATTTCGTACGTGCCTACCATGACACTTACGGAATGCCTACCATTGTGACCAACTGCTCGAACAATTATGGTCCATATCAATTCCCGGAGAAGCTTATACCGTTGTTTATCAATAATATCCGCAACCGCAAGCCACTGCCGGTGTACGGAAAGGGGGAGAATGTGCGTGACTGGCTCTACGTAGAGGACCACGCCAGGGCCATAGACCTGATCTTCCACAAGGGAGAGATCGCCCAGACGTATAACATCGGAGGATTCAACGAGTGGAAAAACATAGACCTCATCAAGGTCCTGATACGTACGACGGACAGGCTTCTGGGCCGGCCTGAAGGCTCGGACGATGACTTGATAACGTTCGTTACTGACAGGAAAGGCCATGACCTCCGCTATGCCATCGATTCCACCAAGCTCAAGACCGAACTCGGCTGGGAGCCTAGCCTCCAGTTCGAGGAGGGGATTGAGAAGACAGTAAGATGGTATCTGGACAACCAGGAATGGTTGGACAACGTCACGAGCGGCGACTATCAGAATTACTATTCCGAAATGTACGGCAACCGGTAGGTCGCTGACCGGTATGAAAAACAAACGCGCTTGAGGGCGATCTCAAGCGCGGTTGATTTTTGCGTTGCATTAACTTTCTTCGTGCGGTAAGGAGTTCTGGCAGTGGAGAGCGGACTCACCGGCATTTCTGCTGCCTGGCGGCCTTGAGAGAGAACAAGGGATTCCGCTTCGGCGCCTGCCAGCCTTTTCCTGCAGGACAGAAAGTGTACCGCAAAGGTAGATATTATTTTTTAATCTCCAAATTTTTTTTTCACAATTTATTGAAAAAATAATTTAGGAGGGTAAATATAATTACTTAATAAACAATAAAATCTAGTGCAATAAGGTTACTTAAAGCACTAGATTAGATGACCCGAAAATCCCGATAACAACCCACTTCTCTGTCCGCCCCCTCCGTCATCGGGACACGGATCTTTTCGCGGCGTAAAGCTCCTATAATTGCGTCGAGAGGGCTTCCTCGACAGGCTCCACAGTGTTCGCTATTATCTCCAGGAAACTCTTTTCTACGCCGTCGCTTCCCTGGTATTTCTGCGACCTGAGGCGCCCGCAGACATATACGGGAGTCCCTTTGCTGATGAAATCGAGGGCAGGGATCCCTTTATTGCCTTCCCAGGCCGTAACGTTGTGCCATGTGGTGTCGATTACCGGCTCGCCGTTCTGCGTCTTGTAAGCGTAGTTCGTAGCAACGGAGAAGTGGGCTACCCTGGTGTCTCCGACCGTGTTGATGCTGACATTCCCTACATTCCCACGGATTTCGATTCTGTTCAACTGTTCCATAATTCGAGTTTAGATAGTTTGGTATTTCGATTGCAAATGTATATTTAATCGGCTGATTATTAATTTGCTGATAAAAAATATTTAAACTTTTTATTCAATTATTTCTGCTTAGCGATTTTTCTTGTTCTTGTATTAGGGAAAAGGCACGTCGTAATTTTTTATTTCCGCTGTCGCGTGGATATTCTTTATCATTGGTGAACGAGTCTGCGCAGCATAAGAAAGATAAACATCGTTCCTTTCACTACTGCTTTCATGGTTCCATGATGCCGTTTCCGGTTCGATTCGCCATCTTTGCGTCATGGATTATGAGAAGGAAGATATGAGGGGGAGATGCCTGGAGTGCGGTGATGTCCTTCCTTACGGTAGCCGGCGGGATATGAAATTCTGCAGCGTTTCCTGCAAGAGCAGGTGGCATTATACCAATGGAGGCCATTTGAAAGGCTTGAGGCTGAAGACCATAGGTGCGCTGGACCGCAACCATGGGATCCTTGAATCGCTCCTTGCAAGGGGCATTACAAAGATAGATATCCAGGACATCGTCCAGATGGGTTTCAACATAAACTGCGTGACGTCCTACCACAAGGTAAGACGTCACGATGAATACCGATGTTACGATATCAAATATATCTTGACTCCGAGCCGGCTGACCGGTATCGAGAGGGTCAAATCTATATCGTCGCTGTAGGATCTTCCGCTTCCGGGTTGAAATCCGGGTCCATGGAGACTTCGTCCTTGCCCGGATCCTTGAAGAGGATCATGAACAGGATTCCGACGACCAAGGCGTAGGCAGCGAAGATGAACCATGCCTTCGGCCAGTTGCCAGGATTGCTGAATACATGGCATTTCTCTATGACCCAACCGGCCGCCAGGGTGCCGAGAGTTGCTCCAAGGCCGTTGGTCATCAGCATGAACAGGCCCTGTGCGCTTGAGCGGATATCGTTAGTGGTCTTGCGGTTGACATAGAGGGAGCCGGAGATGTTGAAGAAATCGAAGGCGACGCCATAGACGATGCAGGAGAGGACGAATAGGAGGACGCCGGGCATTGCAGGTGAACCGAGGCCGAAGAAGCCGAAGCGGAATACCCAGGCGAACATCGAGATCAGCATCACTTTCTTGATACCGAACTTCTTCATGAAGAACGGGATAAGGAGGATGCAGAGGGTCTCTGAAATCTGGGAGATGGATATCAGGGCGTTCGAGTTCTTGACAGCGAAGGCGTCGGCGAATTCAGGGTTCCTGGCAAAGGAACCGAGGAAAGCGTTGGCATAGCCGTTCGTGACCTGGAGGGCGGCTCCAAGGAGCATCGAGAATATGAAGAATATCGCGAACTGGCGGTTCTTGAAAAGGGTGAATGCCTTGAGTCCGAACGACTCGGCGAGGGACTGTCCCTTCTCTCCTTTCTTGACCGGTACAGGAGGCATCGTGAGTGCATATCCGAAAAGGACGAGTGAGAGGACACCGGAAAATACAAGCTGAGTCCAGGAACTCTGCATCGCGGTTCCGTCTATCTTGATGAAATTGGTGCAGAGCATGCTTACGATGAATCCGACAGTCCCGAATACCCTTATCGGAGGGAAGTCCTTTACCGGGTCCTTGCCAACGCTTTCGAGGGCGTTGTAAGCGACGGAATTGACCAAGGCTATGGTCGGCATGAAGAATGCCACGCTGATGCTGTAGAACACGAACAGCGGACCGAAGGACGGAGTCCCACCGGATCTGCTGCAGTAAAGACCTGCGGCGATCATGAATACTCCCGCTAACATGTGGCAGAGAGAGAGAACCTTCTGTGCCTGTATCTTACGGTCTGCCAGTATTCCCATCAGGGTAGGCATGAAGATGGATACTATTCCCTGCATTGCGAAGAACCATTTGATCTGGTGGCCGAGTCCGATGTGTCCCAGATAGCGTCCCAGGGATGTGAGATATGCACCCCATACCGCGAATTCAAGGAAGTTCATCAGTATGAGGCGGAAAGTGACGTTTTTGTTGTTGGCCATATGAAATGATATTTGATTCTGCTGTTGACTAAGTCGAACAAATGTACGAGTTTTTGGTGTAAAATCACTATATTTGAAATTAAATTTGAAATGATGGAATTTACCCTGACCGCATCGGATGCCCATTCGGGTGCAAGGACCGGATTCTTTACCACCAGCCACGGTGAAGTAAGGACTCCGATTTTTATGCCCGTAGGTACTGTCGGTTCGGTCAAGGGAGTCTATCACAAGGATTTACGTGATGACATAGGGGCTGAAATCATCCTGGGGAACACATATCACCTATATCTCCGCCCCGGTCTGGAAACTCTCCGCAAGGCAGGCGGACTACACAAGTTCGAGTCATGGGACAGGCCGATCCTTACGGACAGCGGCGGATTCCAGGTGTTCTCCCTGACCAAGATCCGGAAGATCACCGAAGAGGGTTGCAGGTTCAGGTCCCATATCGACGGGTCGCTGCATATATTCACGCCGGAGAACAACGTGGATACCCAGCGGATCATCGGCTCTGACATCATGATGGCCCTTGACGAGTGTTGTCCGGGAGATGCTGACGAAAGATATGCTGCCAAGTCGCTTAAACTGACCCAGGGGTGGTTGGAACGCTACTTCAAGCGTTTCTGCGAGACCGAACCGGTCTACGGCTACGACCAGGCTATGTTTCCGATCATACAGGGATGTGTCTATCCTGAACTCCGGAAGCGGGCGGTGGAACACGCCTTGAGCCTTACATACGGTAACCCGGGAGTCGGAGGATATGCTATAGGCGGGCTCGCGGTTGGCGAACCTACCGATAAGATGTACGAGATGCTGGAGCTCGTATGCCCGATGCTGCCTCAGGACAAGCCGCGGTACCTCATGGGGGTCGGTACGCCTGCGAATATCCTGGAAGGGATTGCCAGGGGTGTGGATATGTTCGATTGCGTGATGCCTACCAGGAACGGCCGCAACGGGATGCTTTTCACCAGGGAGGGCATCATCAACATGCGCAATGCCAAGTGGCAGGACGACTTTTCCCCTCTGGACGAGGCTGGTACGTCATTTGTTGACAGGGAATATTCCAAGGCTTACCTGCATCATCTCTTCATAGCGAAGGAGATGTTCGCGGCCATGATTGCGAGCGAGCACAATCTCGCCTTCTACCTTGAACTGGTGAGGGAAGCCAGGATGCACATCCAGGAAGGGGACTTCGCATCCTGGAAGGAAACCATGGTGAAGAAACTCGGGACAAGGCTGTAAAGAAAGGGATATGGATCTGAAACAGAAAAAGATAGACAAGTACATCATAAAGAAGTTCATCCTGACCTTCTTTATCGCACTGCTTCTGATCATAGGTATCGTCATCCTCTTCGACATCAGCGAGAAGATCAACAAGTTCGTGGAGAACAAAGCTCCTCTGAGGGCTGTCATATTCGATTACTACGTGAATTTCATCCCGTATTTCATGAATATGTTCAGCCCGCTGTTCGTCTTCATCACGGTCATATTCTTCACTTCCAGGATGGCTGCCAACAGCGAAATCATCGCCATACTTTCATGCGGAGTCAGTTACAAGAGGATGCTGCGTCCGTACATGATTTCGGCGGCGCTGATTGCGATCCTATCCCTGGGCCTGAGTCTCTGGGTCATACCGAGGTCGAATGTCCAGAGGGTGCAGTTCGAGACGCGGTATGTCAAGAAGAAGAATCCGTTCTCTTCCAACAACGTCCACTACCAGATCGATCCGGGCAAGTTCGTATATGTGGAGTCGTTCAGCACATGGAACAACACCGCCTATGATTTCACCCTTGAGGATATCGAGAACAACAAGCTGGTGAAGAAGATCTCTGCCGAGACGGCTGTATGGGACAGCACCTTCGGCGGCTGGAGGCTCCAGAAATATTTCATCAGGGAATACAGCGAAGGAGGTATGCAGGACAGGGTGCGGACCGGCGTCCAGCTGGACACCGTGCTCAACCTCACGGTTACTGATTTCTACCGAAACAAGAAGACGGTGGAAACCCTGCCTATCAGTCAGCTGAACAAACTGATCAAGACCCAGAAGATGCGCGGCGACTCGAATGTAATGTATGCCCAGATAGAGAAGCATACCAGGTATGCCCTTCCTTTCTCGGCATTCATCCTGACCATAATGGGAGTCTGCCTCTCTTCCCGCAAGCGCAGGGGAGGGATCGGTCTGAATATCGGTATCGGAATAGCCTTGAGCTTTACCTATATACTGTTCCTGAGGTTCAGCCAGATGTTCGTCTATTCCGGCGCATTGCCGCCGTTGATAGCGCTTTGGCTGCCTAACGTGATATTCGCCATAGTGGCTGCGTTCCTGTATTCGAGAGCATCGAAATAAATCCAATCCTCAATATTTATGTCAACTAATACCCTATCCCCACTCAGACGGACTGTCGCTGGAGTCCAGTTTATGTTCGTGGCTTTCGGTTCCACGGTTCTGGTACCGATCCTTGTTGGTTTCGATCCTGCAATCGCACTTCTGGCTGCAGGTCTTGGAACCCTACTCTTCCATCTTGTCGCGGGAGGCAAGGTTCCGATCTATCTCGGCAGCAGCTTCGCATTCATAGCTCCTATCATAAAGGCGACGGAGCTTTACGGTATGCCTGGAATGTTCTGCGGTCTCGCCGCGGTCGGTGTGGTTTACCTGTTGATGAGTTTGCTTGTCAAGCTGTTCGGAGTCAATCTGATAAAGAAACTGTTCCCTCCAGTGGTCATTGGCCCGGTCATCATCCTGATCGGTCTTTCGCTTGCGGGTACCGGAGTGCAGATGGCTAGCAACAACTGGGTGCTCGCCATCATCTCCCTCGCAGTCGCGATCGCTTGCTCTATCTGGGGTAAGGGGCTGGTGAAGATCATCCCTGTGTTCTTCGGTGCGATCGTAGGTTACATCGCCGCCGTCCTGTTCTATCGCAGCGGTATGGATTTCACTCCTATCGCACAGGCCAAGTGGTTCGCCCTTCCTCATATCAGCAAGATGAGCTTCTCCTGGCAGGCAATAATCTTCATGGCTCCTGTTGCCATTGCTCCTATCATCGAACACGTCGGCGACATCTACGCTATCGGCGAAATCGCAGACAAGGATTTCGTGAAGGACCCGGGCCTGCACCGTACTATGGCCGGTGACGGACTTGCCTGTATTCTCGCTGCATTCCTTGGCGGTGCTCCTGTCACTACATATTCGGAGGTTACCGGTGCCGTATCCCTGACGAAGGTCACCGATCCTGTATGTATGAGGATCGCAGCCGTGACCGCCATAATCCTGGCTCTCGTAGGCAAGGTGGGTGCAGCCATCCAGACCATCCCTACTGCCGTTCTCGGCGGTATCATGCTGCTTCTCTTCGGTTCCATCGCCTCGGTCGGTATCAATAATCTGGTCAAGGCGAAGGTCGATATGAACAAGACCCGCAACCTCATCATCGTTTCGCTCATCCTTACGATCGGTATCGGTGGTGCAGTCATATCGTTCGGCAAGTTCTCCCTCGCCGGAATCGGCCTTGCTTCACTCGTGGGAGTGATCCTCAACCTTATCATCCCAGACAAGGAGAAGAGCGATGCAGAAGCTTAAAGTCAAGATCGTCAACAAGTCCAAATGGCCGGATCCTTTCTATGCGACGGAGGCTTCGGCCGGAATGGACCTGCGCGCTGATACAGACGGACCGCTTGTCCTCCAACCTCTGGAACGGATGCTTGTCCCTACTGGGATATTCATCGAGCTTCCGGTAGGATATGAGGCGCAGATCCGCCCTCGCAGCGGTCTGGCTACGAAGAAAGGAATAACTGTAATCAACTCCCCAGGTACCGTAGATGCGGATTTCCGTGGGGAGTTGAGGATTTCCCTGGTGAACCTGTCCAACGAGCCTTTCGAACTGCTGCCGGGCGAAAGGATCGCCCAGATGGTGGTATCGCGCCACGAAAAGGTGGAATGGGAGGATGTGGAAGTCCTCTCGGATACCGACCGCGGTGCCGGAGGCTGGGGCAGTACAGGTAACAAATAGTCTTGCAAATGGAAATAAAGGATCTGTATTCGTTGTTCAGGCAGTGCGCCGGGGTGACGACGGACAGCCGCACGATAGCCGGCGGTGAAATGTTCTTCGCGCTGAAGGGGGAGAACTTCGACGGTAATGAATATGCATTGAAAGCTCTGGAACAGGGGGCGAGGTTCGCAGTGGTGGATGCTGCTTCTGCCGTGGCTTCGATGGATCCTGTTCCTCAGGGAATCATTCCAGTAGAGGATACTCTAAAAACCCTCCAGACCCTTGCCAACTATCACCGCGAGAATACTTTCGTAGATGGCAAACGGTTGACTGTCATCGGGTTGACTGGGACCAACGGGAAGACCACCACGAAGGAACTCATCACAGCCGTCCTTTCTTCCAAGTTCAAGGTGACGGCCACCAGGGGTAACCTCAACAACGATATAGGTGTACCGCTTTCCCTCCTTTCGATAGGACCTGAGACTCAGCTTGCAGTGATAGAGATGGGTGCGAGCCATCCTGAGGACATCACAGGGCTCGTGGCCGTATGCGATCCGGACTATGGTCTGATTACGAACGTGGGTAAGGCACACTTGCTAGGATTCGGCAGTTTCGAAGGAGTCAAGTATGCCAAGGGCAAGCTGTATGATTGGCTCGGATCGCACGGCGGTACGGCCTTTGTCAATGCGGATGATCCGGTATTGACCGGTATGGCTTCGGAACGCGCTGGAATGGAAGTGATAAGCTATGGGATCGGGTATTCGGGCTCGATCGTGCTGCCTTCCGATGCGACCCATCCTTTTGTCAGGATGGCTATCCCTCAGGAAGAAGGTTCCGAGACCCTGCTGGCACTGGAATCCCATCTTGCAGGGGCCTACAATGCCACCAACATCGCTGCCGCAATAGCAGTCGGCATGCATTTCGGTGTGTCCCTGGAAGAGGCGATCGAGGCTGTGGAGTCATATGTTCCCACAAACAATCGTTCGCAGATGGAAAGGTCTTCGCGCAACATACTTATAAAGGACCTGTACAATGCCAATCCAACCAGTATGGAGGCCGCACTTGCCAATCTCGCCTTGACCGATGCCGATTCCAAGGTCGCCCTTCTCGGTGAGATGAGGGAGCTGGGGGAGGACTCCCTTCAGGAACATATATCCATCCTGAAGATGGTGCGTTCCATGGGACTCGACCTGGTATGCCTGGTTGGAGAAGAGTTCAGGAAAGCCGTCGAGGCGGAACCTGATGGTGGGGAAGTGAAATGCTTCGGTACCTCGGATGAACTTGCGGCATGGCTGGCCGGCAATCCTGTATCAGGTGCTACCGTCCTTGTGAAGGGCTCCCGTGGGGTTCAGATGGAGAAGACCCTGAAGGAGTTGTAGAAGGTGTCCTGTCCACGAAACGTCTGATCGCATGGCGGGCCAGCATCCCGCAGCAATAACCTATTCCCAAGCCTACGAGCGTGCCCACAAGCACGTCTCCGAAGTAATGCTTGCCGACGAATATGCGGCTGGTAGCGACCAATGCCGCCCAGGTCAGGGCGGATATGGTGAACGCCTTGTATATGTGCCGCTTGTCGTTCCAGAATCCGATTATCAGGCATACGACAAAGGCGAAGGCATTGGCCGCGTGGGCGGAGAAGAATCCGAAGAAGCCTCCCCGGCGCTCCAGTACCGTGAGTCCTTCGGTCAGCATCCTGTGGTCATAGCTCGGCCTCAGGCGGTCCACCGAATGCTTCACGATGTTCGAAAGCTGGTCGCACAGGGCGAAGGCGATGCCTGCCGATGCGATGACTATCAGGGCTTTCTTCCATCCCAGACGCTTGAACAGGAAATATACGCACAGGAGATAAGAGGGAATCCACACCGTCTTGTCTGACATGAACATCCAGAACCGGTCCGTAGCCGGAATGCTCAGATTGTTGATGAACAGCGTGATTTCCTGGTCAAGCCCGTTGAGGTAATCTATGACTGTAAGGCATCCCATAGCATGTCCTTGAGTTCCTTGAGGCCTTCACCGCTGACCGAGGATATGAAGATGTGCGGAATGCCTTTCGGAAGGGTAGGGGCCAGTTCTTTCTCTATGTCCTTGTCGATCAGGTCGCATTTGGTGACGGCCAACACCCTGCCTTTGTCCAGGAGCTCCGGATTGTATTCCCTGAGCTCGTTCAGCAGTGTCTCGTAGCTGGCGCCGATGTCATTCTCTTCGGCAGATACCATGAAAAGCAGGACTGAATTCCTCTCGATGTGGCGCAGGAACCGTATACCGATACCTTTGCCTTCGTGTGCGCCTTCGATTATGCCCGGGATGTCGGCCATCACGAACGACTGGTCGTCGTAATACCTCACGATGCCCAGGTTAGGCTCCAGGGTTGTGAAGGCGTAGTTGGCAATCTTCGGCTTGGCTGCGGTGATCGCGGCGAGAAGGGTGGATTTGCCGGCGTTTGGGAATCCTACTAGTCCGACATCGGCGAGGACCTTCAGCTCCAGTATGAACCAGCCTTCCTGGCCTTCTTCGCCAGGCTGTGCGTACCGCGGAGTCTGGTTGGTAGCAGTCTTGAAATTATTGTTGCCCAGGCCTCCCCGGCCGCCCTTGCAGAGGATTTTCTCCTCACCGTCTTCCATCATCTCGAACAGGGTATCGCCGGTTTCGGCATCCTTTGCCACGGTGCCTACGGGAACTTCCAGGAATATGTCTTCTCCGTTCTTTCCGGTACGGAGTCCTCCCTGCCCGTTGCCTCCGTTGTCGGCCTTGACGTGTTTGCGGTATTTGAGGTGTATCAGCGTCCAGAGCTGCTTGTTCGCCCTCAAGACAATGTGTCCGCCACGTCCTCCGTCTCCTCCGTCAGGACCGCCTTTCGGGACGTATTTGGCCCTGTGCAGGTGCATCGAGCCGGCCCCTCCGTGCCCGCTGGCACAGAATATCTTGACGTAGTCTATGAAGTTGGATTCGGCCATATTAATAATAAAGGGTACACAAGGTAATGTCTCCCTGCTGCAAAGGTAAGTATTTTTATGGAGTTATGCCAAAGCACGTCATTTCTGAATCACCCGGTCCTTGATTCCAGGGAAGACTGCAGACAGGGCATCCAGGGTCTGGGCAGGGGAGTAGCCCTCGCGAAGGACCAGCAGGATGGTGTCATCTCCTGCGATCGTACCCATCAAGGGTTCCGACGGATGATGGTCCAGGACATAGGCCAGTGCCGGCGCCAAACCTATCTGGGTACTGATGAGTCCTATCTGCCCGGAAAACTCGATGCTCTTGATGCCGGAAGAGAGAGTGTTGCCGTTACTCTGTCTCAAGGTGGTAGGCAGAGAGTATCCCTTTCCCTTTATCTTTGTGATCTGCAGTGCTTTCAAATCTCTGGAAAGGGTAGCCTGGGTGGCTTCGATTCCCCTGAGGCGTATTTGTTCGATAAGTTCACCTTGACTTCTGATCTGTTGCGTCCCGATGATTTCAACGATGGCCTTTTGCCTGGATTCTATGTTTTGCATAATTAATGAATAAATCAGTATTAATATGCAAATATATGCAAAATTTTGAAAATAAATTTGCTTTTATGCGATTATCTGCGCTATTTTATGGCAGTTTTAGGTTAGTAGTGTATTCAATACTTATTCAAAATGAAAGGACTTAACACTTTGATTCTTGTTTTGTCTTTGGCGGTTTCCACTGTAGCTATGGCTCAGAATAATACCGTAAAGGGCACTGTGACATCATCTGAGGACGGATTGCCGATACCCGGTGTTTCCGTCATCTATGATGGGACTATCGTGGGTACGATGACGGACTCCAAGGGACAGTTCTCTCTGCCTTCAGTGACCGGCACCACCCACGTGGTTTTCTCTTGTATTGGTTTTGTGACCAAGGTGGTTCCCATTGGCCAGGTGTCGGCCGTCCAGATGGATCCGGATCTGGAGTCTTTGGATGAAGTCGTCGTTACGGCTCTGGGTATCGAGCGTCAGAAGAAATCGCTCGGATATGCGGTACAGGATGTAAAGGCCGGAAGCCTTACGCAGGGATCCCAGTTCAACGTGGCGAACGCCCTGCAGGGAAAACTGGCCGGAGTCCAGATTACCCAGGCGGGTGGAGCTGTCGGTGCATCCCAGCGTATCCTTATCCGAGGCAATTCCTCTTTCGGAAGCAATGAGCCGCTCATCGTGATCGATGGTATCCCGATGGATAACACCGCCGTAGGAAACAATGGCGGTGACGGTGGAGGCTGGCTGGATACCGGTTCCGGTATCAACGACATCAATCCTGAGGACATAGAAAGCATTTCCGTCTTGAAAGGTGGGTCTGCAGCGATCTATGGTATGCGTGCCGGTAACGGTGTCATTCTTATCACTACCAAGAAAGGAAGCAGCCTGACCAGTAAGATCAAGGTTTCCTATGATGGAAGCGTATCGATAGACAAGATTTACAACCTGCCGCATTACCAGGATAAATACGGCCAGGGGTATGGCGGCCATGAATATATTTATAATCAGTACTATTCCGGGGATTATTCTTCCTATGCTGATTTCCTTATGCATAATGAAGATGGCATGGGCTTCTGGTATGTGGATGGAATGGGCTCCGGTTGCAACGACGGAGACGATGAAAGCTGGGGACCAAGGCTTGATATAGGTCTCAAGATACCGCAGTACAACAGCCCGGTCGTCAATGGTGTGCGCCAGGCTACGGACTGGGTATCCAACCCAGACAATATCAAGGACTTCTTCGAAACGGGTTATACCCAGAACCATACGGTCTCGATCAGCAGTTCTTCCGGATTCGGCTCCTACCGTGCATCCGTCGGTCTGCGTCAGCAGAAAGGAACCGTTCCCAACACGGACATCAAGCATATCAATGCCAGTCTGAGCAGCGCTTTCAACTTCGGCAAATATGTGAGTGCAGACTTGTCGCTGTACTTCAACAATACCCACAGCGACAATCTCATCCCGACGGGTTATTCTTCCGACAACCCTCTGCAGTCCATCATGGAGTGGTTCGGTCGTCAGGTCGACATGAAAGACCTCAAGGTTCATTACAAGGAAACCATGGAGAACGGTGAGTATTATAACTGGATCAGTTCTTTCCATGTGAATCCATATTTCAACGTGTACAACAACGTGAACGGCTACGACCGTGACCGTATCATCGCCAAGGGTTCCATATTCTTCAAGCCGACCTCCTGGCTCAAGGTTGAGACCCGTGCTGGTTATGACCTTTACCACGACCAAACCTTCCAGAAGACGGTTTACAGTACCGATATGCCGTTCGGATGGTTCGGGAAGACCCTGGAGGACCGCCACGAGCTTAACGCCGATGCCATTGCGTACTTCACCAAGCAATTCGGAGACTTTTCCCTGGATGCCCTTGCCGGTGCAAACTACAGGGATATGACATACGGTTACGATTACATGGGAGCCAATCCGTCCAACGGTCTGGCAACCCCTGGCTTGTACACGATGTCCAACGTGGTGGGAACACCTATTACCAGCATGGACAACTCCCATATCCGCTCCAACTCCATTTACGCAAATGCGACTTTGGGCTGGAAGGGACAGGTTTATATTGAAGGAAGCATACGAAAGGACTGGAGTTCCACCATCAACCAGGCCTTCACCTATCCTTCCGTGAGTGCCAGCTGGATAATCACCGAGAGTTTCCCAGCCATAAAAGGTCCTGTCGTCAATTATCTGAAGGTCCGTGCCAACCTGGCGAATATCGGTAATGCGACTTCCGCATACCGTACCGGGTACTATTACTCATCTCCGGGTTCGCCGATCGCAGGGCAGTCTCAGTTCAGCCTTTCCACCACCCTCGCCAATCCTGACTTGAAACCGGAGAACATCAATACGATGGAGTGGGGACTGGAATCGGCTTTCTGGCAGAACAGGGTGCGGTTCGACATGGCAATGTACAAGAAGAAGACCAGCAACCAGATCATGACCATCGAGGTCCCGCGTTCATCCGGTTATTCCTATGAACTGATCAATGCAGGCCAGGTGGACAACCAAGGTATCGAGCTTTCATTGGGTGTGGACGTGTTCAAGAACCCGGAGGGCTTCAGCTGGACCTCGACCTTGAACTGGTCCAAGGATAAGAGCACGGTCATGGAATTGGCCGACGGGCTGGATACATATACCCTTGGTTCGAGCTGGAGCTGTTACAACTATGCCATGGTCGGCGAGTCCTGGGGTACCCTCGTAGGTACTGGATTCGTATATGATGAGAAAGGACAGGCGATCGTGGGCGAAGACGGCCTTCCGTTCTTCGAGTCCAACCAGAAGATCGGAGATGTCACACCAAAATGGCTGGCCGGATGGAATAACGAGTTCTCCTTCAAGAACTTATCGCTTGGATTCCTGCTCGATTTCCGCAAGGGCGGTGATTTCTTCTCCGTATCCCAGTCTTTCGGAGCCAATACCGGTATCTTCGATTACACGGCGGTCGGTGACATCCGTGAGAAAGGCGGTGTTTTCGGGAAGGACTTCTGCACGGATAAGGTATTCGTAAACGAAGATGGGACGCCGAATACTACGGTGGTGGATCCGATGGATGCATTCTACCTGTTCTACGACATCAAGGAACTGGCAGTCATCGATGGCTCTTTCCTGAAACTCAGGGAAGCCCATCTGACCTATACCCTCCCAAAATCCCTTACCAAGAAAGTGGGGTGGATCGATTCAGCCAAGTTCTCAATCGTTGGGAACAATCTTGCGATCCTTTGGCTGGCAAAGAACAATTACACTCACATCGATCCTGAGTCTTCCCTGGGCAACGGGAACAGCAGTGTCGGCTATGAATCCAATGCATGCCCTCCGACGCGGAGCATCGGCGCCAAAGTCAATATAATATTCTAAAGCATAGGAGAAACTGGATATGAAACAGATAATCAACTATATCACCCTTTCTGTACTCACTCTTTCGCTGCTGTCGTGCACGAAGTCTTTCGATGAAGTCAACACCGATCCGGATAATCCGACTCCCGAAATGGTGAAGTCTACCAATATGCTTGCCTTCTGTGAGCGCTATGCATCGGACAACCTGTTCGACGAATGGTTCGACCTGAATGAGACCAGCGGTTTCTCCGGACAGATATCCAAATGGATGTACACCCAGGAAGGTTATTATTCATTCCGTCCGAACGTGAACAACAGCAGCTGGAATGTATGCTACCGGACGGCGGCGAATCTCCAGACGATTATCGACAGGGAGGAGAAAGGCTCGAATATGTGGGCGGCTGCCACAATCTTCCAGTGCAATATATTCCAGATCATCAGTGACCGCTGGGGGGATGTCCCATACAGTGAGTCCATGAAGCTGATGGATGGCATTGCCCAGCCTTCCTATGACAAGCAGTCGGAAATATATCCGGACCTCCTCAAGAAGCTTGCATCCGCAGTCGCTGCTCTTGACGAAAACGGAGACGACCTGGGACCCGGTGATGTTATGCTTAACGGCGATATCTCCCTCTGGAAAAAGTATGGCAATGCGTTGAGTATCAAGATTGCGGCCCGTATAGCCAATGCCGATGCAACCGACGCTCAGGCAGTCTTCTCTTCCATCTCGGCAGACGATCTTCCGTCGGGCAATGATGAGAATATATTCTTCGAAGCCTGGGGAAATGAATATGGAGAGCCTTGGGCGGATTATTACCAGGTCCGTAAGCTGGAGTATGGTATCAGCAAGCTTATGGTGGAGACTCTGACGTCCCTTGATGATCCTCGTCTTCCGGTATATGCAGAACCTACGGCGAACTACCTCAACGGGAAGAGCGATATACCTTACGTGGGTTACCAGAACGGGTTGAAGGCAAATGCCAATACAGCCGCAAACTCTCCGATCGGAGCCCGCTTCCAGAACAAGAACGGACTTACCGGCTTCACGCCTTGGCTGCGCAGCTGCGAACCTTATTTTGCCATTGCCTATGCAGCCGGCAAGGGATGGAACGTTGGGATGACGCAGAAGGCCGCATACGAGAAAGCCGTTACACTTTCCCTGGAAGAGAACGGAATCGGTGAGGCTGGGATCGCAGCTTATCTCACGGGGCCCGGCGCCTTTGACGGAACAGCGGAGCAGCTCTTTACCCAGTGGTGGATATCCCTGTTCAAGAATGGACAGGAAGCCTGGTCGGTGTTCCGCATGAGCGGCTATCCGGCAGGTAATGTGATCGCTCCTTCGACCTTGTTTACGGGGCACAACACACCTCCGATGGCATATTCATATCCGGATACTGAAGCGAACCTGAACAATGCCAACTACAAATTGGCAGCCGCCTCGGAAGATGATTACTTCTGGGGAAAGCAGATGTGGTGGGACACCAGGACCGGTCTGAAATAGACCGGGAGCTACAGGCTGTGAGGAAGTCAGAGTGAAACGCAGAGTTCGGCGATGCGTTCGCGGACTTCCTCTATGGTGCCTGTACCGTCGATCTCGTAATAGACTCCGGCCTTGCGGTAATAATCGATCAGAGGTTCGGTCTTCTCATGGTAGGTCGCAATCCTGTTGGCTATGGTTTCGTCGTTGGCGTCGTCAGCCCTTCCTTCGATCGCAGCACGGTGCTTGATGCGTTCCTTTATCATCTCGTCCGGGATCATCAGGGACACTACGGCGGTCACCTTGGTCTTTGTCTTGTAGAGCATCTTGTCGAGAGCCTCGGCTTGGGCGATGGTCCTAGGGAAGCCATCGAGGAGGAAACCGTCTACACCCTTCACGGTGTTGAAGCGGTTCTCGATCATCCCTTCCACGACCTCGTCCGGGACGAGGCTGCCGGCTTCTATGAGAGCCTTGGCCTTCAAGCCTAGCTCAGTGCCCTTGGCCATTTCTCCACGTAGAAGATCGCCGGTCGAGGTGTGGCAAAGGTTGAACCTTTCTGCCATTGCAGCGGCCTGGGTGCCTTTTCCGGCGCCCGGAGGGCCGAACAGAATGAAATACTTCATATTCGTATCCAAAACGTAAATATCCTTGTAGTTCCTGCCGAGTTCGTCGTAGTCGAGGCCGAAGCCGACTATGAAGTCGTCGGGAATCTCCATTGCCACGTAATCGATCGGGATGTCTTCCTTGTAGCTAGCAGGCTTCAGGAGCATCGTGCATACTTTCGAACTCTTCGCTCCCTTTTCCTTCAGGATCCTTTTAAGGTCGACGATTGTCCGCCCGGAGTCCACGATGTCCTCGACTATGATGACTTCCTTGCCTTCGACACTTCCGGTCATGCCCATTACCTCCCGGACATTGCCGGTGGACCTGGTTCCCGAATATGACGATAGCTTGATCGAAATGATCTCGCATTTGAAATCGAGCCTCTTCATCAACTCGGCGGTGAAAAGGATGGATCCGTTGAGCACGCAGAGGAGCACAGGAACTTCGTCACAACCGGCGTAATCCTTGTTCAGCTTTGCCGCTACTTCGTCGATGGCCTTCTCGATCTTGTCGTACTCGATGAACGGCCTGAAAGTCTTGTCGTGCAGTTTTACGTGGTTCATCATGGTGGTTGATTACAGAATAAACAAAATTAGCACTTTCCTGTAAAAAACAGAAAAATTCACGCACTGTTTTTCATTCTTTGCCTTGTTTCTGCTCGCAATGCGTTATATTGCCAGGGACCAAGACAGACCATGAAATGAGCTTCAGAAACCTTACCTCGTTATTCCTGTTCCATTGTATAACGCTGACATGCGTCCCGCTCCCGGTTCCGGCGCAGGACGACGGCTGTCTCCGCGCAATCGTCTTCCTGAGCGGAGCTTCTTCGGAAGAAGACCTCGATGACACCGAGACGGACAAGTATATGGATTATGTCACACATCCCCTGGAAATCAACCTGTCTGGCCGTTCGAAGCTCCTCTCAAGCGGTCTCCTCAGCCCGTTCCAGGTGGCCAGCATCGTGGATTACCGTTCGCGCTTCGGTGACATACTGTCTGTCGCGGAACTTGGGACGTTGCCGGGTTTCGGAGGAGGCAGTGCCGATGCCCTCAGGCACTTCATCTCGCTGAACTCTCGCTCCGGCCCCGGTATTCCGTTCAAAGATACGCTTGTGATCCGCCAGGATGCGGTTGCCAGGGTCGCGGTGCGGGGGAAGGAATACAATTATGGCATGAAATACAGGATTGCGGGTGAAGGACGCTTCGAGGTTTCCATGGCCGCCAGGTCATATTATGGTGACCGGAGCCTTTTTCCTCCGGCGAATTCTTCTCTCTGTGCAGTGGCATATGGACGGAATCGCCTGGGAAAGATAGTCCTGGGCGACTTCAACGCCAGGTTCGGGCAGGGACTGGTCCAGTGGAGCGGGATGAGCCTTACGGGTTTCTCTTCCTCGGCATCCTTCTGCAGGAAGGCAAACGGGATAACTCCTTCTTGGTCATATGCCGGGACCGGAAGCCATAGGGGAGAGGCGGCTGACTTCAGGTTCGGGAACTTCCTGCTGTCCCAGTTCGTATCTTTCCCCGGGCTGCGTTCCTGGACCGAGGGTTCGAAGAAAGGCATGATATCGGTGATGCCTGGGGCCAACCTGACCTGGTTCGGCCGGAACGGCCAGGTAGGAGTGACTTGGTACTATCTGTCAGGACCGCTTGACGGGCCGCTTTACCAGGCCGGAGGAAAACTGTCGGCCGACTTCCGTTACAACCGGAAGGGAGTGGATTGTTTCGGTGAATATGCATATGATTTCATTGGAGGATGCAGCGCCTGGATAGGTGGGACTTCGATTCCTGTCGGGGGCGAAGCGAGGTTCAATGCAGTATTCAGGGACTATCCTTCCGCTTATTCCCCGGGATACTCCGGCGGGGTGCGTGCCTGGTCCGGCAGTGCAGGTGAGAGGGGACTGGCGTTGGGGCTGGAGAGATATTCGGCGTGTCTTACCGTCGACATCGCATCGCGCTGCGGCAAGGAAAAGCAGCGGCAATGCAAGGTCCTTATGATGCTGCCCGTACAGTTGTCGGACAATTACATCCTGACCATCCGCATGAACGAGCGGTACCGGCCGGATGAGCCTTTCCTTAAATACAGGACAGGTGCCCGTCTGGACCTGGATTGGTCCGGCTCCGGACTGTCCGCCAGATATGGGCGGTCCGAACTCCCTGCATGGAAGGCGAGGCTGCGCGCTGAAGGAATCCTGTGCAGGTCCTTTGCGTGGCTTTCATACCTCGAGGGCGGAAGGGTGACGGACTCTTTCTCCGCATACCTCAGGGGGACTCTGTTCTTCATCGACAACTGGGACGACCGGATATATTCCTACGAGAGGGACGCTCCAGGAAACTTCACCGTTCCGGTATATTATGGCAGGGGATGGAGCATAGGGGCCTATGCTGGGGCCAAGTTCCCCTTCGGCAAGAAAAAGTACAAGGCCCTGAAACTTTACTTCAGAGCCTCGACCGTAAGTTATCCCTTCATGAAGGAAACTAAGCCTGGCAAGACCGAGGTCAAGTTCCAGGCTATGGTGTCCCTGTGATGCTAGCGTGGAATCTTGAGTTTCTGTCCGGCACGGATCTTCGAGCCGATTCCGTTAGCTTTCTGGATCTTGCTGACAGTGGTACCGTACCGGCTTGCAATCTTGGACAAGGTGTCGCCGCTTCGTACGGTGTAGGTTACGTAGTTGGACGAGGAGCCGCTCGATGACTTGGACGAAGTGGAACTGTAACCGGAGGATCCCTTCATATAGATATATAGCCTCTGTCCGGCCCTTATGGTATTGCTTCTCAGGTGGTTCCAGCTCTTTAGCTGTGCCACGGTCACTCCATGCCGGGATGCTATCTTGCCAAGTGAGTCACCGCTTCTGACCTTGTACGATATCCTGGTCCCACCGCTGTTCCCGCCTGAGGATGACCTGACCGGCTTGGATACGGAGCTTCCTCCATCGCTGCTCTCAGCCTTGACGAGTGTCTGTGGATTCAGCAGTTCGGCAGCCTTGTAGGTATAGATGGAATCCTCGTTCTCGATGAATGCGCTAGAGTAATTGAACGGCAGGCGGAGGATGTAAGTCTTGTTGTTGCCCGGGATAATATCCTTGATGTACTGCGGGTTGAGGTTCTTCAATTCCGACATGGGAATACCAACCATGTCCGCGACCTGCTGGAGATGGAGGTTCCGGTGTATTTCAAAGGTATCCACCTGTGCCGGCATCTGGACTCCGCTGGCCTGCAGTCCGTATTCCTTGCTGTACTTTATAGCGTACATGGCTCCGACGAAGGCAGGGACATAACCCCTGGTCTCTCGCGGAAGATAGTCATATACCGCCCAGAAATCCCTGCTTCCGCTCCTGCGGATAGCCTTGTTCACATTTCCGGGACCGCAGTTGTAGGATGAGATCGCCAGGTTCCAGTCTCCGAACAACCTGTAGGAATCCTGCAGGTACCGTGCTGCCGCATCCGAGGATTTGAACGGATCCAGACGCTCGTCTACATATGAATTGATTTCGAGTCCGTAACTCTTGGCCGTCTGCATCATGAACTGCCACATTCCCTTGGCACCGGCGCGGGAGACTGCGGTAGGATTGAGTGCGGATTCGATGATAGCGACGTATTTCAGTTCATCCGGAAGCTTGTACTTGTTGAAAGTCTCTTCGAAGATCGGCATGTAGTACTGGCAGAGGCCGAGGATATGCCCCATCTTGGTCGGCATCTTCTCGGAATAGAGGATCATGAAGTTCCTCACTTTCTCGTTGTAAGGCAGGGTGATGAAGGAATTCATGTTCTCGAGCCTTTCCTTCATCACGGCATCGGAGACGTTGGAAGAGAACCTTACCGAGTCCATGTCGTAGCCTTCACCCTCCCTGTTGCCGCTTACCTGGCGGTGCATGTACCAGATGTTCAGGAGGCTGTCCGTGGTCTCCGCATTGTAGTCCTCAGGATTGAGACCGGCTGCGCTCTTGTCTTCGTTCTCCTCGTATATTCCTATCATCTCCTTGGTGAGGCTGTCCTTCACAAGTTTCTCCTTGCGAAGCTTTTCCATCGCTTTCTTCAGGGAATCCACCTCGTTCCTCAGTTCCTGGTTCTCTTTCTTGAGCTTCTGCCTCGTGCCCTGTGCGTGCATACTGGCGGGAGCAACGAACATCGCTGCGGTCAAGAATATGATTGTCAGTCTTTTCCTATTCATCCTTTTCGTAGCTTAGTGTTAAAAGGTCACTCCGATCTTGATGCCTATGGCATTGTCGCCGAAAGCTCCCTGTCCGAACGAGAACCTCGGGACGGATGTCCCGCAGGCATATTCTCCGTACGGTGAAATCAAAGCAGGGGTAACTTTCAGGGACAAGTCGTCACTGACCTCGAAATCTTGCATGTATGCGAATACATTGGCGTCGATCACCTGGAGGAGGTAGCTTCCGACGATGCATACCATCGAGTAGTCGCGGTAGCGGCGGAAGACGTTCCTGAAATAGAGGGCCCTTTCGGCAGTGTAGTAACCGCTGTAGGTACTGCCCTCCGCAGTGATCTCGTTATGTATCCTCTTGAATCTCTTGTAATTCTTGCGGTTGACGCTGTAGTAATGGTACGACCCCGCCATGAGTCCCCAGTAAAGGGGGATCTTCCAGGCCTCATGGTTGTAGATCTGACCGAGTCCGGGAAGCAGTATGGAGTAGATCGTGGCTTTTCCAGCCTGGTTCTTGACGTCCTTCTTGTAATTGACTATACCGTCCATCAAGGTGGCCCAATAGACGAGCCCGGCACTTGCGAACATATATGTCGCCATGTCCTTGGAGTGCTTGTCCACGGTCACGGTGGTCTCCGGATCCAGCTCGTAAGCGGCTTCGTAGGCCTCCTTGGACTTGTCGTACAAGCCTTTGTAATGGAATCCCATCCCCAGGCCTGCGCCGATTCCGGCGTAAACGACAGGGAGTTTCCAGTACTGTCTGTTGTAGAACTGTTCGGAGCCTATGAATACGGTGGAACCTGCGAACAAGGAACCGATCCTCAAGGTACTGTCGTGATGGGCGACTCCGTGGAAGAACTCCTTGAACGACCACATCCGGTCGACGGAATCCTTCGTAGCCAGGGAGTCGGCACCGTCATAATAGCTCTGGTTGAAGGCATCTTCCTTGAACTGCGCTTCTGCAGCCAGGGAAAAGACAGTCAAGCAGGCGGCCGTGACAAGTATCTTGAATATCAGTCTGTGCATCCGAACTAGATATTGGATTCCTCGAGAGCCCTAAGGAACCGGCTGACTTCCTCGTCGGAGTTGAACCTGATGGTCATGGTCCCTTTTCCGGAGGAAGTACGTTTCAAACTGATACTGTTATCAAAAAACTTGCCGATACGTTCCAGGATGCGGTAATAATCTTCAGGAAGGTCTTGCCTCTGCACCGTGAGCGACTTCGTATTCTCCGTGCCGGACAACCTGCGGATCCTGTCCTCCAGTTGACGCACCGAGAGCCCTTCCTTTATGGTAAGGTCGCACAGAAGTTCCTGGATATGAGGGTCTTCCACGCTCAGAAGAACCTTTGCGTGACCGGTGGAAAGCAGACCTGTCTTAAGGTCATGCTGCACCTTTGTCGGAAGCTTCAGAAGTCTAAGGGAATTGGCTATGGAGGCGCGTTTCTTGCCGACCCTCTGAGCCATCCTTTCCTGCGTCAGGTTGCATTCGTCCATGAGACGCTGGTAGCTCATGGCTACCTCGATCGGATCCAGGTCCTGTCTCTGGATGTTCTCCACGATCGCCATCTCCAGCATTCCCTGGTCGTCCGCGGTGCGGATATAGGCAGGGATCGTGTCCATGCCGGCCAGCTTGCAGGCACGGAACCTTCTCTCTCCGCTGATGATCTGGTACCTGCCGTCAGACTGCTTCCTGACCGAGATAGGTTGGATGAGTCCGAAAGTCCGGACAGACTCGGCAAGTTCCTCGAGGGAATCGTTGTCGAAGGCCATCCTCGGCTGGTATGGGTTCGGGTCAATCAGGTTGGCCGGGATGCGGAGCACGTCTCCGTAATCCTGTACCGGCCTGGCACCTGCGATTTCCTTGTTGATGTAGCCTACCGGCTTCCTCTCGGGTTCCTTGACCTGGATATCCCCAAGAATGGCGCTCAGGCCTTTCCCGAGCCTGCTTTCCTGTTTGTTGTTATTCATTGCTTCTCGTTCTTTTCAAGCACTTCCTTCGCCAGGTTCATATAGTTGGACGTGCCGTTGCTCAAGACATCGTACAGTATGATAGGCTTGCCGTGGGAAGGAGCTTCGCTGAGGCGTATGCTACGCTGGATAATGGTATTGAATACCATGTCCTTGAAATGTTCCCTGAGTTCGTTGACGACCTGCGCGTGGACCTTGGTCCTTCCGTCGAACATGGTGACTACGAATCCTTCGATCGTAAGTTCCGTATTGACCTGGTTCTGCACGAGCCTGATGGTCTGCAGCAGCTTCCCGAGGCCTTCGAGGGCGAAGAACTCAGGCTGGACCGGGATCATGACCGAGTCAGCCGCAGCCAGGGAGTTGATCGTGATGAGACCGAGGGAAGGGGAGCAGTCGATGATGATGAAATCGTAGTCGTCCCGGATAGGGGCGAGCCTCTGCTTGAGGATCGATTCGCGGTCCGGAGTCTCGATCATTTCGATTTCTGCGCCTACGAGGTTGATGTGGGACGGGATCATCTGGAGATCGTGGAGTTCCGTCTGGATCAAGGCGTCCCGTATGTCGATCGTGCCGATCATCACCTCATAGAGCGTCCGCTTCTGGTCATTGTCCGGAGAGAAGTTCAACCCTGAGGTGGTGTTAGCCTGAGGGTCGGCGTCTATGATGAGGACTTTCTTCTCGAGTACGGCCAGCGATGCTGCGAGGTTGATGGCGGTGGTGGTTTTTCCCACTCCGCCTTTCTGATTGGCTATTGCTATGACTTTTCCCATATTCCAGTAATATTCAAATTACAAATATAGTCAAAAAAACGCACCTTGTCAAACCGGGTCCACGTCCAGCGTGATGTGTCCGGTGTATTTCCTTTCCTTTCCGAAGGAGTCGGCGACCTTCGCGATGGTGGCCTTGTTCTCCGACAGCGAGCGGTCCTTGGGGAGGAGGATGCGGAATGCCCTGATATATTTGTTGGAAATCCTGTCGACCGCCGGCTTGTAAGGACCTATGATGCTCACGCCGGGGTTGAGAGGTGTATTCCCGAGGACTGCCGCAAGGTCTCCGCTCATCTTCTCAAGCCTTGTCAGGTTGTAGTCCTTGACCGTGATCCCGACCACCCTTGAATATGGCGGATAGCCGAAAAGCTTTCTCTCGGCGAGGAAACCGGCCAGTGTCGACTTTTCGCTCAAGTTTCCCTCAAGGCTTTTGTATACAGGATGTTCCGGCTGGGAAGTCTGTATGACGAAGAGGCCTTTCCGTCCTCTCCTGCCACACCTTCCGCGGAATTGTTCCAGCATCTGAAGGCTCCTCTCGTCGGCCCGGTAGTCCTGCTGGCTCAGGATCGAATCGGCCTGAAGGACGGCTACGAGGGTCAGCCCGCTGAAGTCGAAGCCTTTGGTTACCATCCTGGTGCCGACCAGGATGTCGGTAGCGCCGGACGAGAAGTTCCGGATGATGTCCGTTCCATTCCTGCGGCTCTGGGCTGAATCGCTGTCGAGCCTGGCTATCCTTGCTCCCGGGAAGAGTTCCTTCGCTTCTTCCTCGATCCTCTGGGTACCGGCCCCGAGCGGACTCAGCTTGCCTCCGCATTTCGGACAAGTCCCGGTGAAGTCCATGACCTTCCCGCAATAGTGGCAGACAAGTTTACCGGAGCCGTCGGTCTTCAGATGCAGGCTGAGGCTCACGTTGCAACGCTTGCATTTCGGTATGTAGCCGCATTCCTCGCACTGGACGACGGGGGAGTATGCCCTCCTTTCCCGCAGTATCATGACCTGTTCCTTCCGTTCGAGGCACTCCCGTATATGATCGATCAGCTTCAATGAGAAACTGCCCCTCATTCCGTTCTTGCGCCGCTCCGCGATCGTGTCTATGATCTCCACATCGGCGTCTCCGGCCTCATAGTACCTGGCGTTGAGATTGATGAGCGAATACCGGCCGACGGAGCAGTTGTACAGGGATTCAAGGGAAGGTGTAGCCGAACCGAGCACCACTGCCGCCCCGTGGAGCTTCGCCAGCATTATCGCTGTTTCGCGTCCGTTGTACCTGGGTGCGGGATTGTCCTGCTTGTATGAAGGATCGTGTTCTTCATCGATGATGACCAGTCCGATGTCCCTGTGGGGGAGGAAAACCGAACTCCGGGTCCCGAGGACCATGTAGCTGCCGCTACGGATGAAAGCTGCCGCTTCCCGGCGCCGTACCATGCTTTCTCCGGAATGGAATACCTGGAGTTCACATGGGAACAGTTCCCTGATCCTGTCTTCCAACTGCCGGCTGAGGGCTATCTCAGGGACAAGGAACAGTACGTTCCGTCCTTCATCCAGAGTCTCCCGGGCCAGCTTCAGGTATATCTCGGTCTTGCCGGAACCGGTGACACCGCGGAGCAGTGCCGGCTTCTCTGACTTGAAAGCTTCCTTTATCTCCGAATATGCAATGCTTTGCGGCAGAGTAAGTTCGATCTTGGGAGCCGACGACCGTGGACGCTCTCCTGCATCCCTGGCTATTTCGGCAAGTATGGCATCCCTTTCCCTGGTATACCTTTCCTTCGTCTCCGGCTTCCTTGCCCTTGCGATCATCCTTTCCTTTTCTTCCAGGCGTTTGCGGAGCCTTTCACCAATCCTAGCCTTGACCTCTTCTTCGGCTGTCTTGCCGGCAGGGTAGGCCGCCTTGTAAACCTCTCCTACAGAGCATAGGTAATACCTTGCTACCTGGCGCCAGAGGTCCAGTTCGCCCTTGGATACACGATCCAGACCGAGGTCCTTCTGAAGGACGGGCTTGATCCTGTCTATGCCGATACGGACTGCTTCACCGCCTGCATCAGGGTTAGAAACCACGGCGACATATTCCTTTCCGGAGAAATCCACCCTTATCCTGTCTCCTTCTCCGAGTGGCTCGGCACCGTCGCCCAGATCGTAACAATAAAACGGCTCCCACTCCAGCTGGAGGGGCAGTATTACCTGTATGAAACGTCTTTCCGACATATCAGGCGAATTTAGCCATTTTCCGGCTGGCGTGAAAGAGAAATGCAATTTCTCAAGAAAAAATTTGTAGCGAAAGGATTTTTGCGTATATTTGCAGTCCCGTAATATGGTGTCGTAGCTCAGATGGTAGAGCAATGGACTGAAAATCCATGTGTCGGCAGTTCGATTCTTCCCGACACCACGTAAGCCCGCTGATTTTCAGCGGGCTTTTCGTTTTGGTCCCACTTTCCGTCCCACTTTTTCCAGTGACGCTTCTCTTTCATTTCGGAACGGTATTTGAAGCAATCCATGCAGCAACAAATCAAACGTGTTATGAAAAAGTTGTTATTCATGGCAGCTATCGCTTGCCTGGCTATGTTCTCTTCCTGTGAGAAACAAGGTGTCGAACACACCGGTGACCTGACCGGAGACCTGTATGGCATATGGGCCTTGGATTCCAAGACTACCGTTACCAAGAACTCAGAAGGCAAGGAAGTCAGGGACGAAGTGGATTATTCCAGCTTCAATTTCTTCCTTGTCCTCAGCGAACCTCGCCTGGCCTTGGCCAAGAAAGGCAGCTTCACCGAACTGGACCTCGATGACGTGGATGTAGATGGCACCCAGTTCTCTTTCAACAAGGACAAGAAACAGATCAGTTTCGACGATACTCTCTGGCTCTCGGAAGGCTTGTTCTATCACATGCGCCTGTACGGGGTTTACGACGTCCTCGAACTGACCGATAAGAAACTGGTTATCCAGCAAGAGGCTCTGGGGGTCAAGACTATCTTCGCCTATCATAGGTACAGATAGGATCTGTCGGAGAAATACATAAGAGGCTGATTGATTCATTTAGTCAGCCTCTTTCATTTTTTTGTGATATATTTGTATCCGTTGCGACTGATTTGATGAAAGGGCAGAAAGACATCCTCCTTGACAGGCTCCGTGGCGGTGAGCCGGTGAGCAGGTCCCAGCAGATGAAACTTACTCTGCTGCTGAGCCTTCCTGCGATCCTGGCTCAGTCGGCTTCCGTGCTGATGCAGTACATCGACGCGGGAATGGTGGGGCGCCTGGGTGCGAATCCTTCTGCTTCCATCGGTCTTATAATCACCAGTACCTGGATCATGAGCGGTTTTACGGCCGGTGCATGCAGCGGGTTCTCCGTCCAGGTCGCGCATCTCTGCGGAGCCAGTGATTTCAAGAATGCCAGGGTCGTCCTCAGGCAGGGGCTGTCCGCTGTCCTTTTCCTGGGCATTTTCCTTGCCGTGGTAGGAATAGGCATCAGCGGTGCGCTTCCGAGATGGCTGGGCGGCAGTCCGGAGATAGTGGAGGATGCGGCCAGGTATTTCCGGATTTATTCGGCATTCATTCCGATCGGCGCCGTAGGATGGGCTGCGAGCGCCTGCCTGCAGGCCAGCGGCAACATGAAGGTGCCGAGCATTATGTACATTGGCATGTGCGTGCTGGACGTGGTCTTCAACTGGATATTCATATATGGATTCGACATGGGAGTTGCCGGGGCTGCCTTTGGTACCGGCATGTCGGAGCTGGTTACCACGGTATTTGCGGTATGGTATGTGGCTACGCGCTCCAGGGAGTTGAAGCTGGTCGGTGAGAGGGAATCCTTCAAACCCCAGCTCCGTGTGATTGACAAGGCGTGGGGGATTACCGGCCCGATGTGGCTTCAGAACATAATCCTGCGTGGTGCATATGTGATGAGTACGGCGATAGTCGCTCCATTGGGCCCGATAGCCATCGCTGCGAATGCATTCGCAATAACGGCAGAGAGTTTCTGTTATATGCCCGGTTACGGCATCGAAGAGTCTGCCACCACCCTTGTCGGGCAGAGCCTCGGAGCGAACCGCAGGGATTACGCCAAGAGTTTCGCTGTGATCACCATGCTGATGGCGTCTGCGATCATGACAGTGCTCAGCGTGCTCATGTTCATATTCGCGTCCGACCTGATGGGCCTCCTGAGCACCGATCCGCAGGTTGTCGCCCTTGGGGCCAAGGTCCTGAGGATCGAAGCCTTTGCCGAGACGATGTATGCATTCTCCATCGTTGGGTACGGAGCCTGTGTCGGGGCCGGAGATACTTTGGTGCCGAGTGCGATGAACCTTTGCAGCATGTGGTTCGTCCGTATCGGCCTGGCATTGATCCTGACACCGAAGATGGGTCTTACCGGTTACTGGATAGCGATGTGTATCGAATTGAACCTGAGGGGCTTGCTGTTCATCTGGAGGCTTCGCGGGGAAAGGTGGATGAAAGACCGTTCGCTCAGCAAGGCAGCAGCGTGAAATGATTGAAACAAAGTAGATATGGAAAAGATAACGAATCAAGAGTTTGGCGGCGAGAGGCCGCTCTATTGCAGGCACGACCTCTATCTCGAGAACGTGAAGATACATGCGGGGGAGTCCGCATTGAAGGAAACCTCCGGCATCACATGCGTGAACTGCCAGTTCGAGGGAAAGTATCCTTTATGGGAGTGTGACGGTTTCGTGGTAAGGAACAGCATCCTTACCGTCGGAGCACGTTCCGGGATATGGTATTCACGGAACGGAGAGATCTACGATACGATAATAGATGCGCCCAAGACTTTCCGCCGGATGGACGGGATAAAGCTCCGGAACGTATGGATTCCGGGCGGGACTGAAACCTTCTGGGATTGCAGCAGGATCGATATCGAGGATTGTACCATCGAGAGGGCGGACTATATATTCATGCACTGTGACAGCATCAGGCTCAGGAACGTGAAGCTCAGCGGCAACTACGGCTTCCAATATGCCAGGAACGTGGAGATCCGCGACTCCGTCCTGAATTCGAAGGATTCCTTCTGGGAGGCCGAGAACGTCGAGGTTTACGATTCGGTCATTAACGGAGAATACCTTGCCTGGTATTCCAGGAATGTCCGGCTCGTACGCTGCCATATCACAGAGACCCAGCCGCTGTGCTACTGCGACAACCTTGTCCTTGAGGACTGCACTTTCGGGGCGGACTCGGACCTTGCCTTCGAGTATTCGACAGTAGAGGCGACGGTCAAGGGACACGTCGCCTCCATCAAGAATCCGCGGAGCGGTCATATCCATTGCGGCAGCATCGGCGAGATCATCCTGGACGGCAACATCAAGGCGCCGGGGGATTGCGTGATCACTGCCGGCGAATGACCTATTCCTTCACGCAACGGACCGCCATGCCTCTCTGGCGTTCGCTGTATTCATCGCCCACCTTTGCACCGCCGGCATCGAAAGCGAGCGAATATGCGCCGCTGTCGGTAGGTATCGAAGTCCAGTAGAACCCGTTGGTTCCTCTTCCGGTCGCAGGAGCTTCCGCTGTGTCTCCTGCCCTTTGTCCTGCTGCAGGCAGGCTGAGAGTGGATTCTCCGTCAGAGAAAACGTATGCCTTTGCTGAAGGACTCCAGCCCTTGCTGGTCGCGGCATTGATCATCAGGTTGAATTCTATCGCCATTGGCACTCTCCAGCCTTCCGGACATGGATCGTATTGGGTCTTCTTGTCGGTGGCGCTCCTCCAGAGGTTGGATGAAGGATCGGAATTCCAGTCCATCGGTTCCTCTCCGGTCCTGTAGAACGTGTTGGCGAGTGCGTCCTCAGGAGTGACGGTCCTCGTGACGATCTGAGGTATGCTTGCATCCTGTGAAGCAGCGTCGGCGTAACCTTGCCCGTCATGCCTGCCCCACTGGAACAGCAGTCCCTGTGGATATTCCGACGGCAGGTAACCGAGGTTGACCGGAGCCCAGACTATTCCACCGAGCTTGATGCCGTATCCGAAGAAGTTGCCGTGATAGAAGTATGGATCTGCCTGTGTGGTCTTGATCCACAGCCACTTGGTCTTTCCGTTGGAGGTGATGAGGGTCATCGAGTCGCTGGTAATCTCCTCGATGGTGAAGGACTTGCTTCCCGCACTGCCGGTTATTGTCAGCCTGGTGCCGTCCAGCGCCCAGGTTCCGTTTTCTCCGAACTGAAGGTTGCTTACGAAACTGCCTCCGGTGTTCATGCGGATATAGTTGAATTCAGAGCCTTCAGGGGCGTTTTCCACGAGTTCAGGCTCTCCCCATTCGCCATCGGCTGTATTGATGTTGAGATACCTGTACAGGATCCAGCGTCCGAGGATCCTTTCGTCGGTCACTTCGTTGGCGGTCTTCCTTACGACGGTCAGGTAGTCGGAAGTGATGTCGTTCCCGTCCTCATCCTTTATGTAGAGCGCGAGGGCGAAAGCGCTGGCGGTGCTTTCCTCAGGCTCGAACCGGGCAGTGACGGTCAGGACGCCGTTGTCGTCCGCGCTCATGCTGTTGATATCCATGGTGGCCGCGGCAGCCCTGGTGCTGACCTCCCTTGTGATGAACCTTATCTCGGCCGTTCCGCCGTTATATGCTGCTGCGATTGCCTTAGCCATTCCCGCAGGGCGGACTTCGAACCTGATGGTGGACCGTTTGTACGTGCTGCCGCTGGTCTCGAGCAATACCTGCCTGTCGGCATATTCCGGTATGTACATGATGCTCTGTATCCGCGATACGAGCTTGTCGACTTTGCCGCTGAGTGCATCGTATTTATTCTCAAGCTCGGTGACCCTCTGGTCGAGTGCCGTGATCTGTTCGGTGAGGGTGCTGGTCGAAGATTCGATGGCGGTGAAGAGAGCGGCAGTGGTGCCCTCGAGTCCCGCGACTTTCGATGACAGGGTGCTGACAACTGAGTTGAGGGAATCCACAGCAGGCTTCATCTGGGTACGGATCTCGTCCAGCTGTGCTTTGAACTGGGCGACTTCATCGCTGCTTACGATGGTGGAGAGGGCCTTGTTTACAACAGCCATCGAGGAGTCGTAGACAGCCTTGAACTGGGCGAATTCGGATGCGTCCAGCTTACTGGTCATGGCGTTCCTCAGATCCTGGATGTCGTTGGCATGCTTGGTCTTCAGATCGAGCAGGGCTGAGTCCAGTTCAGACTTGAAAGCGTTGAATACGCTTGTGTCGACCTTCTGGTCCAATTTGCCGACTGCGGTCCTGAGAGCGGCGATTTCACCGGATGTCTCCTCCTTGAAGGAATACAGGGCATCGCTGAGGGAAGATAGGGAATTCCCGAAGTCAATGATCGACTCCTTGATCTCGCTGATGTCTTCACCCTCCTTCGTTTCCAGGTTGGAGAGGGAAGTCCTTACTCCTGCGATAGCCTCTTCGACCGACTGCTTGAACTCGGCGAATGTTTCCGGATTGACAGTCCCGGAGAGGCTGTCAACCTTGGATTGGAGTTGGCCGAGGGTGGTGTTGATTTCGGTCTTGAACCCTTCGAATGCTGCTTTGGTGAGCATTTCCTGGATGGATGCTGTGAGATTCCCGACAGCCTCTTCGATGGCTGCCTGGGCAGCTGCCTGGTCATTCCCGTACTGCTCGAGGAACTGCTTGTACGTCAAGGTGTCGAGCTTCGTTGCGAGGGCTTGGTTGATAGTGCTGGTCAGTTCGGCTATCTGGGTGCTGTACTGACTCTTGAAGGTCTCGAAATCGGTCTTGGACAACATTGTCCCTATCAGTGATTCGAGCCTGCTGATATCGTCGGAATATGTCTGGGTGGCATCAGCCACTGCCTTGTCGAGGTCAGCTTTCGTAATGCATTGCTGGATTCTGGCCAGGAGGTCGGTCATGTCGCTGGAATGGAGTTCCTTGAGAGTCTGCAGCTCAGCCTGGCTCACCCTCTCGCTGATCAAAGTGGTGAGCCTTGAGATTGTGGACTCATTGACCTTCTTGTAAGCTTCGAGATCCTCCTTGGTCAGCAAGCCTTCAATCTTGTCCTGGATCGAGGAAATGTTCAGCCTTATGTTGGTCAGTTCCGTGCTTACGTTGCTGTTGAATAATGCAAAGTTCGTGACGTTGTCCTGGATCCCATCGATTAAGGAACTCATCGAGGCGAGTTGTGCCTTCATCGAAGCGACGTCGGATGTTGTCAACGCATCGAGCCGGTTGTTGATGTCTTCGATGTCCTCGCCGTAGTTGGTGCAGGATGCGGCAAGGAACGCTCCTGCCATCAGTGCGAGCAGAGTGCCCGTGATTCTTCTTGATTTCATAATATCGCAGTTTAGTACTTTTCCGCTAATCATACAAATATAAGCTATTTTCGTTCAAATATGCAATTATTCTTTGCCAGCGATTGAAACCGCAGCACGGTATCCGGTCGACCAGGCTGCCTGGAGATTGAATCCTCCCGTGATGGCATCGACATCGATGACTTCTCCCGCGAAGAAAAGCCCCGGATGCTTCCTGCATTCGAGTGTATCCAAGTCCAGGTTCGACAAGGCAACCCCTCCGCAGGTCACGAATTCTTCCTTGAAGCGGCTTTTGCCGCATATCCTGTACTGGTCGCTTACCAAAGCTGCGGAAAGCCGGTTGAAACCCTTTCCGCCCAGTTCAGCCCATTTCGCATCTTCACGTACTCCGCATTTCGAGACCAGGTATTCCCAAAGCCGGGAAGGGATATCTTCCGGATGGGCGTTGGCTACCATCTTCCCGGAGTTGGCGGATGCGATGCTTTCCAGCAGTGACCTGGCTTCCTGTTCTGGGGAATCCAGCCAGTTGACAACCAGTGTCGCTTCGTATGAGTGCTCGGCCAGATGCCTTGCTGCATAGGATGAGAGTTTGAGGATGGCGGGTCCGCTCATGCCCCAGTGTGTGACCAGAAGGGGACCGCCTGCCTTGAAACGGGTGCCTGCCAGGGAGACTCCGGCTTTCTCCACCACCGTTCCCATGAGGCTGCGCACCGGGCTGTCCGGCAGGTTGAAAGTGAACAGGGAAGGGACCGGCGGGATGGTCTCCAGATCCAATCCTTCCAGGAGGGAATACCCGGATTCACGTGGTATTCCACCGACGGTGACCACCACGCAGTCATATTCCTCCAGAAGGGTCTTGACGGAATCGATCCTTGTCCCCGTCACTACGTCCACTCCAAGTTCCCGCATCCTCCTGCACAGCAGCCTGACTATCTGCATCGCGTCCTGGGATGCCGGGAATATGCATTCGTCATCCTGGATCACCAGGTCGATGCCTTCCGCGGTGAACCAGTTGAAGGTATCCTCATGGTTGAAGGTGCGGAACACTCTCTTCATGAGCCTTTCGCCCCTGGGATATGCCTCGGCCAGGGATCTGATCCCTGCGAAGGTGTTGGTGAGATTGCATCTTCCGCCTCCGGTTACGGCGACCTTGGCCAGCGGCCTGCGTCCCGATTCGAACACGACCACCTCTGCGTCGGGACGTCTCCGCTTCAGTTCGATGGCGCAGAAACATCCTGCTGCGCCGGCTCCTGCGATAGCGACTCTCATACGTTTGGTTTTGCTTTCTCGAGAGCCAATATACAGAATTATTTCCGTATATTGCGCAAAATTTCCGACTATGGCTCAGACAGACAGGAAACCGGTTTATTCGATCAAGTGCCGCATGACGGAGCCGTCGTATGTACGGTTCAACAAATCAGTCGGCAGGAAACAGATGCTCAAGCATTCCGCCTTGATCATCATCTTCATCCTGGTCTCCCTATTCTTCATTATCGCATCTTCCCTCCGTGATGGCTTTGACTGGTCGTATATCCTGGAGTTGGGCATAATCCTGGTCCTGATGGCGCTGTTCTTCATTTTCCTGCCCGGAATCGGGGCCAGGCGTGCGTACAAGCAGTTCAACAAGGACTTCGATTACACCCTTGACCTCTACGAGGATGGCTGGATGAGCACTTCCGACCACGGGTGTACGCATATGGATTATTCCGAGACCAGCAGGATCATCGAGACGAAGACCGATTTCTATATTATGATTGCGGAGAGGCAGGGAGTCATCCTTCCGAAGGAGGATTGCCCTGAGGAAGCAGCCGCTTTCCTCCGCGGAATCAAGGTAAAGTATGATAAATGATATTGTTATGAAAACTGTGAAAACACTTGCATTAGTGATTCTTGCTGCATTTTCGCTCGCTGCGTTCTCCGGCTGCAAGGAAAAGACCATGACCAACGTACAGTATGTTCTCAGGAACAATTCTTCCCACATGCTGGAGATTATACATCCTAAGATCGGGGACAACACCCTCATGCCGGGTGAGAACTTCCAGTTCTCCTTTACCTACAAGGAGTCTGACTGGGAGAAGGCTGTCAAGAAGGACGGCATCCTGGGCGGCAGCTCCACGGTGGTGGTGGACGGCAAGACCAAATACACGGTGAAGAACAATGAAGGCTTCTGCAAGCTGGACAACTATGGTCTTACCAAGAAGGGATCCACCAGCTGTATCGCCAATTATTCCTTTACCGATGCTGTCATAGCTTCATTGACCAAATAATACCGATTCAAGATGAAATACGGATTGACTTTCCTTGCGGCGGCTGCTCTCATCGCATCTGCCGCTTGTTCCCAGAAGACCGTCAAGGATACCTACTTCGATGGTTTCTTTGACGGGGACATCGTTCCGGGAGCCATTGAGCTCCAGGTGGCAGACCTTGGCGTGGATACTACAGTCGTGGTCAGGGACGGTATGTTCCAGATATCCCTTCCGGTGGATACCAAGGCGCTTGGAAGCATAACGGTTGCGGATGACCTTCCTGTCAGGAGCATCCCGTTCATCCCCGACGGTTCCGAATATACGATTACCCTCGACAGCCTCGACGGCAGGGTCCGTATGCGCCTGAAGTCTGAGAATCCAGAGGCGCTTTCCATCAAGCTGCAGGAGGTGTGTGACAGGATAGCTCTCTTCGCCAAGGAAAACAAGGCTTTCGAGAAGGCCGTGATGGATACAACCAAGCTTTCAATGGGACTGGCCGACCACATCCTTATGGCCGAGTCTGCCGAAATCGATTCCGAGAAGGCGGATTTCCTGCTCGGCGTCCTTGCAGCGAACAAGGACAACGCGCTTGGTAAGTTTGCATTCGGCGAGGCGGTGAATCACCTTGATAACGCACGTATCGATTCCGTCCTGGCATCGGTTGACACTTCAATGGTCGATATGGACAAGGCGAGGGCAGTAAAGGCCCGCAACACGGCTCTTGAAGCCACTTCCGAAGGGAAACCGTTCGTTTCGTTCGACGTCACCCTCGAAGACGGGACCGTTACCAGGCTTTCCGAATATGTCGGCAGGGGGAAGTATACGATCGTTGACTTCTGGGCGTCCTGGTGCCCATGGTGCATAGCCGAGATCCCGTATCTCAAGGCAGTTTACCGCAAATACGCCGGACATGGTCTCGACATGGTAGGCGTGGATGTGGCCGACTCGATGGACAAGGCCAAGGCGGCGATCGCTGAGCATGGTATTGACTGGCCTCAGGTCTATTCGAAGGACCGGGTCAACGGGACATACTACGGTTCCCGCGGAATCCCTCTCATCATCCTGTTCGGTCCTGACGGGACCATCCTGAAGCGGGATCTCCGGTGCGAGGATATCGAGGAAGCCGTGGCTACCTATATTTCTTTATAGATCCTCCCGTGAATTTCATCTCCTTGAACAGATAGGAAGCATTCCCTATCCGGGAGATGTTGAACAGCAGGTACCTTACGTCCAGGGATACGTTCCTGCAGACCTCCGGGTCGAACACATAGTCGCTCATCGTCCCTTCCCAGACCCTGTCGAAGTTTATTCCGATGAGGTCACCGTCCGCATTCAGTACGGGACTTCCTGAATTGCCTCCGGTGGTGTGGTTAGTGGCGAGGAAGCATACCGGCTGGTCGTCGAGTCCTCCCTTGGCGTAGAGGTCGCGAAGTTTCTGCGGGATGTCGTAGTCGAATATGTCAGGGTTGTCTTTTTCTATGATGCCCTTGAGGGTCGAAACCGGTTTGAACCAGGCACCGTCGGCAGGGGAGTAGCCTTCGATGTGCCCGTATGCGACACGGAGGGTCAGGTTCGCATCCGGGTAGAAGGCTTTTTCCTTGTCGAATTCCATCTGGCCTTTCATGTATTGCCTGTTGGCCAGGCTTATCTCCTTGTTGAGTCCGTCTACCACGGGTTTGATGGATGTCTCGAACCATTTCCTGAAGGCATCGGACATCTCATAGGCAGGATCGGCTTCAACCTTGTCCTTGTCATCGGGACCCAATGCGAGTACTTTGTCACGGTCAGTGAACAGTGACTTGGAGAAAAGGTCCTTCTTCCAGGCTTCCACGCTTCCATATTCCTGAAGCTTGTCGGTGTAATACCTTGGCAGCAAGCCTTTCGATACTCCTTCCCCGAAGCCTTCCATCATTGCCGTGAATATCTCTTCGTCAATCGGCTGGTAATAGTCCTTGAAGAATGCTCCGGCATAGCTGTCCTTGGCATCCTTGTTCCGGAGCCTCGAGTGGATTGCGGACGCGAAGTTCAGTATCTCGATGGCCCTGACGGTTTCATTGTAATACTCATAAGCGAGGAAAAACGGCTCCCTTTCGCTATACAGGCGATGCATCTTGCGGGTAAGTCCCTCATAACAGGTTCCTCCGCTCCATTCGTCGAAGCGGGCTTCGTATTCCTGCTTCCCGGCTACAGTGTTCATCTTGCGGATACCCTTGCTTTCGCCCTGCCATTTCTTCCATGCATTCGCCACGTTGGCTTGCTTGGAGGAGTATTTGATCCGGACCGCCTGGTCCTGCGACATATATTTCTTCTGGATTGCCAGCCTCTGGGTCCTGAGGGCGATCTTGGCCGGATCGGAGACTTCGGAGACGTATCTGACCTCGTCGCTCATGACATATTCCCTGGTAGTGCCGGGGCAGCCGTAAACGAAAGTGAAATCACCCTCCCGTACTCCTGCCAGGGAGATCCGCAGGGACTTCTTCGGACGGTATGGCACATTGTCCTTGGAATAATCGGCCGGCTCGTTGTCCTTCCCGGCATAAATCCTGAATATCGAAAAGTCTCCGGTATGGCGCGGCCACATCCAGTTGTCGGTGTCTCCGCCGAATTTGCCGATAGAGGATGGAGGTGCTCCCACGAGCCTCACATCCCTGTAGATCTTATATACGAAGAGGAAATACTGGTTCCCGTAATACAGCGCTTCTACCCTGGCGCTGAGGCCTTTGCCTGCCGCTGAGGCTTCTGAAGCCAGTTTCGCCGACCTTACTTTCACCAACGAATCACGCTCGGCTGGTTCCACTTCTTCGGTGATACCTTCCAGGATGATATCGGTCACATCCTCCATCCTTTCCAGGAAACTGACCGTGAGACCGGGATTAGGAAGCTCCTGATCCCTGCCCATCGCCCAGAATCCGTCCTTGAGATAGTCGTGCTCGACACTGCTGTGTCTCTGGATGAAACTGTATCCGCAATGGTGGTTGGTGAACAGCAGCCCCTGGTCGGAGATGACCTCTCCGGTGCAGCCGCTCCCGAAGAGGACTATGGCATCCTTGAGGGACGCTTTGTTGACGCTGTATATGTCTTCTGCGGAAAGGCGGCATCCCTTTGCCTGCATGTCCGCTATCCTTTGGGAAATAAGTACGGGAAGCCACATTCCTTCGTCCGCCTTCACCGGAAGGAACATAGTCAGGGAAAGCGCAACGGCGATAAAAATCCTTTTCATATCATCGGTTTGTCAGTTCATGCAAGATAGCAATTCTTGGGAATATAAAAAAGCCCGTCTGCGGGATGCAGGCGGGCTTATATGGCCAGGAACGGATCCTAGAGCTTCGGACCGGCCTTTACGAGGGCCTTTCCAGCCTTGTTGGATTCGTACTTGTGGAAGTTCTTGATGAACCTTCCGGCAAGATCCTTGGCTTTCTTCTCCCACTCGGCAGGATCGGCGTAGGTGTCGCGAGGATCGAGGATCCCGGTGTCGACTCCTTCGAGGACTGTAGGAACGGTGAAGTTGAAGTAAGGGATCTGCTTGGTAGGGGCGGAATCGATGCTGTGGTTGAGGATGGCGTCGATGATTCCTCGGGTGTCACGGATGGAAATACGCTTTCCGGTACCGTTCCATCCAGTGTTGACCAGATAGGCCTTTGCTCCGCTCTTCTTCATCTTCTTGACGAGTTCCTCGGCATACTTGGTTGGATGCAGTTCGAGGAATGCCTGTCCGAAGCAGGCGGAGAAAGTAGGAGTCGGTTCGGTGATTCCGCGCTCGGTTCCTGCAAGCTTGGCAGTGAATCCGGAGAGGAAGTAATACTTTGTCTGCTCCGAAGTCAGGATGGAAACCGGAGGCAGGACACCGAATGCGTCAGCTGACAGGAAGATAACCTGCTTTGCAGCCGGTCCTTGAGAATCAGGACGGACGATGTTGTTGATGTGGTAGATCGGATATGAGACGCGGGTGTTCTCAGTGACACTCTTGTCGTTGAAATCGATCTTGCCTTCAGCATCGACGGTTACGTTCTCGAGAAGGGCGTCGCGGCGGATAGCGTTGTAGATGTCCGGTTCGGATTCCTTGTCGAGTTTGATGACCTTGGCATAGCAGCCTCCTTCGAAGTTGAATACGCCCTTGTTGTCCCAGCCGTGCTCGTCGTCGCCGATGAGCTTGCGCTTAGGATCGGTGGAAAGGGTGGTCTTGCCGGTTCCGGAGAGACCGAAGAAGATAGCGGTGTTCTCGCCGTTCATGTCGGTGTTGGCCGAGCAGTGCATGGCAGCGATCCCCTTGAGCGGGAGGTAGTAGTTCATCATCGAGAACAAGCCTTTCTTCATTTCGCCGCCGTACCAGGTGTTGAGGATGACCTGCTCCCTGCTGGTGACGTTGAACGCCACGCAGGTGTCGCTGCGGAGTCCGAGTTCCTCGTAATTCTCGACCTTGGCCTTGGAAGCGCAGTAAACCACGAAATCAGGCTCCTGGTCGAACTCTTTCTGGTTCTTCGGGCGGATGAACATATTGGTGACGAAATGGGCCTGCCATGCGACTTCCATGATGAAGCGGACTTTCATCCTGGTGTCCTTGTGGGTTCCGCAGAAGCCGTCGACTACATAAAGCTTCTTGCCTGAGAGTTGTTTCTGGGCGAGCTTCTTGACTTCCTTCCAGACCTTCACGGACATTGCATGGTTGTCGTTAGGATATTCAGGAGTGTTCCACCAGACGGTGTCCTTGGAGTTCTTGTCCATTACGATGTACTTGTCCTTAGGGGAACGTCCGGTGAAAACGCCTGTCATGACGTTGATTGCGCCGAGTTCGGTAACCTGACCCTTCTCGAAGCCGGTAAGCCCCGGTTTTGTCTCTTCGTTGTAAAGAACTTCGTAGGTAGGGTTGTAAAGGACTTCCTTGACTCCCTTGATACCGTAGTGTCTTAAATCCATCTTTGGCATAATGATCTTTATTTATTCTGGTTAAACTTTATCTTTCCGGTGCGCAAATTTACTCAATTAATTCGCATTACTCAAATCTCGCAACGATTAATTTCGTACATTTGTCCAGATGTCTTCATCTGCTGCAAATTGTTTGCCACGGGGCATCGTAAATTGTTGTTATAAAACGATTTAAGGTAGTTTTATGTCGCCACTCGGAGTATTGAAGGAATATTGGGGCTACGAGGAGTTCCGTCCTATGCAGGAAGAGATCATCGGAGCAGCCCTGGAGGGGAAGGATGTCCTCGCGATACTGCCTACAGGTGGTGGCAAATCAGTCTGTTTCCAGGTTCCGGGACTGATGGCAGACGGTATTACGCTCGTCATCACCCCTCTCATCGCTCTCATGAAGGACCAGGTGCAGAACCTGACGTCCAAGGGTATAGGAGCCCTTGCCGTACATGCCGGAATGACCCGCCATGAAGTGGACCTCGCCTTGAACAATGCCGCATACGGCGGCTTCAAGTTCCTGTACCTGTCACCGGAACGGCTCTCGACCAGGTTGTTCCAGTCTTACCTGGATGTCCTGCAGATCAGTTACATAGTCGTGGATGAAGCCCATTGCATCTCCCAGTGGGGATACGACTTCCGTCCGGATTACCTTCGTATCGGCGAACTCAGGAGCCGCGTCGATGCCCCGGTGATAGCACTGACGGCGACTGCCACTCCGTCAGTAGCTGATGATATAATGGAGCGTCTAGGGTTCCGGGAGAAGCTGATGGTGAGGAGCGGATTCGAGCGCCCGAACCTGAACTACGTGGTAAGGCGTACCGAAGACAAGGATACCCAGCTGCTGAATATCTGCAACGGGGTGGCGGGCAGCGGCATCGTATATGCCCGGAACCGTCGCAAGTGCGAAGAAATATCATCCGCACTGAAAGCCGGAGGCATCAGTGTGTCGTATTATCATGCCGGGCTGGGCCCTGAGACGCGTATCGACCGTCAGGACAGATGGAAGAAAGGAGAGATCCGGGTGATGGTCTGCACCAACGCCTTCGGAATGGGTATCGACAAGCCGGACGTCCGTTTCGTAGTCCATTACGACCTGCCGGAAAGCCCGGAGGCGTATTTCCAGGAGGCAGGAAGGGCCGGCAGGGACGGGAAGCGGTCATATGCAGTGCTGCTGTGGAACGGGCTGGACGTGCGGAGGGCACATCAGCTGGAGACGGTTTCTTTCCCGAGCCTGGAATATATAGAAGATGTCTATGCGAAGCTGCATGCTTTCTTCGAGATTCCGTACGATGCCGGAATCGGCCGGCAGCTCAAGTTCCGGCTGGATGAGTTCTGCAATGCATATTCGCTTCAGAGGGCCCCGGTATTCCATTCCATCAGATACCTGGAGCGCACGGGGCATATCTCATATTCGGAGGAAGTTGACATCCCTGCGAAGGTCAAGATAACGGCTGACCGCAAGTCACTGTATGACATAGAAGTCCCGACCGAGGAAATGGCCGGCCTTCTGGATGTCCTTATGCGCACTTATCCTGCTATCTTCTCATACGTCCAACCTATCGACGAGGAATATGTCGCCGGCCGTCTCAGGACGACCGTCCCGCAGCTGAGGGTATTGCTCTACAAACTCTCGCTGGAGCATGTCATAAACTATGTTCCGGCGGACCACTCGGATGTCGTTACCATCCATCACGACCGGTTGCGTCCGGGCAACCTGGACCTGATGCCGGAACGCTACCGCTCCCTGAAGGAGAATTACCATCTCCGTTCCGAGGCGATGCTGGAATATGCTTCCGAGACGGATGAATGCCGGCCTCATTACCTGCTTCGCTATTTCGGCCAGGAAGAAAGCAAGGATTGCGGAATATGCGACGTATGCCGCGCGAAGGCCGCTTCCGTTCCTTCGGGGACCGTCAGGCAGCTCACCCGTGTCAAGCTTCAGGAATTCATCGAGGACAGGGAAGGGGAGTACACGATCGAGGAGGTCGTGGCTGAATTCGGCAACCCTTCGAAGAACTATTCTCCCGATTATCTGGATATACTCAGGCAATTGATCGATGACGGGATTGTCCCCGTGTATTCATAGCGGACCTCAGCAGATGGTCAGTCCGTCATATGCCGGCATGACCCTGGAGCGGATGCCTCTGGTTGCGCACAGGCTTTCCAGTTCTTCGCAGAAGCGGGAATGACATGGGAACGAATGTGAGAGATGGGTGAGCCAGGTGTTCTCGGCTCCGATCCTGTCCGCCAACTCCAGAGCTTGGTCCAGACTGAAGTGCGAATGATGTGGCTTGTAACCTACCGTATTAAGTGTCAGGTGCCTGAGGCCTTCCAGCTTGGGAAACTCGCTTTCCGGTATCGAACTGAAGTCGGTCAGGTAGGCTATCTGTCCGAAGCGGAATCCCAGGACGGGCAGCTTGTCGTGCATTCCACGTACCGGAATGATCTCGATCCCACCGGTTGAACATGCCATCGTAGCCGGGTCCGCACGGTCGATCATGTCCTCGAGGCAGCGGCTTGTCGGAACCAGGCTCCCGTCTGCGTGGCGGTAGTGGTAACCGACGTCATGTACCCATATGAGTTCACGGTCTTCAGTGTTGGGATATACCAGGAAAGGTTCGTCATCGATAACGTGCAGGTGCCATTCCGGGGCGCCAGGATACTTCGGGAACCGGAATACGTAAGGATATTCACGGATCAGGTCTTCCTTCACCCTGTCTTCGCAATATATTTCCGCAGCCCGCCTGTCGATGTAGTTGAGCGACCGTACGTCGTCTAGCCCTCCGGTGTGGTCCTTGTGGTTGTGGGTCAGGAGGATGGCGTCAAGATGGCAGAGGCCGTTCCCAAGCATCTGCATCCTGAAATCCGGCCCTGCGTCGACTAGTATCTTCAGGCCCCCGTATTCAACATACGCCGATGCCCTCAGTCGTTTGTCCCTTGGATCCTGCGAAGTACAGACTTCGCATTTGCAGCCGATTATAGGAACACCCTGCGATGTCCCTGTGCCCAGGAAAGTGAGTTTTGCCTGTCCGTAGTCCATTTCAGATAACGATGTCTTCGATTGTATTCACCCTGTCAGGGTCGTATGGCCTTTCCAGCCTTATGTAGTTGCCGGTGAATCCTCCCATCATGCCGTTCTTGCAGTCCGATTCCCAGAGCACTTGGGAATGCCGTCCCCGGTTTCTGGAGATGAAATCGGCGTGGAGTCTGTCGCTGAGTTCCTCTAGCCTGGCCACCCTCTCGGTCTTGACGGAATCCTTGACCTGGTCTTTCCAAGATGCCGCTGCCGTGCCCGGCCTGCGGGAATACGGGAATATGTGGATGAATGCCGGCTTGATCCTTTCCTCCAGGAAGGAGCAGGTCTCTCCGAAGAGTTCCTCGGTTTCTCCCGGCAGTCCCGCGATTACGTCAATCCCGAAGAATACGAAAGGCTTGAGGTTACCTTCCGGAGACCCTGGCCGAGGGTCCATCCTCGACCGGATGTATTCTATCCTGTCGGCGAAGAACTCGGTCGTGTACTTCCTGCCCACGCGTTTGAGCAAGGTATCTGAACCGGTCTGGAGGGGAATATGGAAATGCGGCTGGAACTTGTTTCCGGATGCGATCCAGTCCACGATGTCTTCCGTTATTAGGTTCGGCTCGATAGAAGAGATCCGGTAACGTTCTATGCCTTCTACGTCGTCGAGCCGTTTCAGAAGCTCGAGGAAACTCTCTCCCGTCGTACGTCCGAAGTCGCCTGTATTCACTCCAGTGATGACTATTTCCTTGATTCCCGTCGAGGCGATCTGCCTTGCCTGGGCGATGACGTCATCAATGGGGATATTCCTGGAAAGCCCCCTCGCGAAAGGCACTGTGCAGTATGCGCAGAAGTTGTTGCATCCATCCTGGACTTTGAGGAACGAACGGGTCCTCTCTTCGGAAGAATATGCCTCAAGGACATCCTGCCGGACGCTTGTTTCCTGAAGGGGAGTGATCCCAAGCATCTTCAGGGTCCGTGCCACCACCAGGCTTTTCTCCTTCGCTCCGAATACCAGGCTGACCCCTTCTATGTCAAGCAGTTCCTCCCTCCTAAGCTCCGCGTAGCAACCTGTTACAATCAGCTTGGCTTCAGGTGCCGTGCGATGCATTTTCCTGATTATGTTCCTGCACTTCTTTTCGGCTCGTTCCGTGACCGAACATGTATTGACGAGATACACGTCGGCCTTGTCCTCCCAGGGGACCACTTCCAGACCGTTGCGGACGAAGCCTCTTTCATATGTGGAAGTCTCGGCGTAGTTCAGCTTACAGCCGAGAGTAAGGAAAGCAATCCTCATCGCTAATAGTTTTTCAGTTCGTCCGGTGCCAGGTCTTCTCCGTAGCTGGCAGTTACCCTGGACCAGGCACATATCCCTCCGACGGGCGGATTCTTCTTGGCGATCCTGACCTGGATGAACGTAAAGGCCCCGGCCTCCCTTGCGAGGCAGTCCACGATCCGGCCGGCGACTGCTTCCAGGAGGTCGGACGGCTTCGCCATCTCGCGTGCTATTATCTCGTAGATCCTGGAATAGTCGATCGTATGCTCAAGAGAATCTGACTTGGCTGCCTTCCTGATGCTAGTATGCCCCAGGAAATCCACGATGAAGGTGTTTCCATTGGTCTTTTCCTCTTCCAGGCACCCGTGGTTGGCGTGGAATTCCATTCCGAGCAGTTCGATAGCTCCCAGGTCGTTTATCTTGAGTCCCATTGCAGTAGTTGTATCAAGCCAATATAAGGAAAACGCACGGCCTCTTCCCGATAGCGTAAGGTTTCCGCTTCCATTCCTTGACCGTCATCATGGATATGGTTTCGCCTTCATTGGTTATGTCGGCCGCGATGCACAGTTTCGTGGAAGGTTTGAGCGTGGACAACAGGTCTGCCATCATGGAATCGTTCCTGTACGGCGTTTCTATGAATATCTCCGTCTGGTCAAGTTTGGAGGAGCGGCTCTCGATCTCGCGGATCATCCTGCGCCGGTCTTCCGTCTTTGCCGGAAGGTAGCCGCAGAAGGCGAAACTCTGTCCGTTCAGTCCGGAACCCATCAGCGCCATCATGAGTGATGACGGGCCGACCATCGGGATGACGCGGATTCCCTCCCTGTGGCAGAGGGCGGCCAGTTGTGCTCCCGGGTCGGCGACAGCAGGAAGACCGGCTTCCGAGACCAGACCTACATCGGTTGGGTTGCCATCCGCATCTGAAAAGAGCTCCAGCAGGGATTCGATTTCCTGTGCCGTGGTGTGTTCGTTGAGCTCCCTGAGCTCCAGCTCCTGGATGTGTCCTTTCAGGCCTGCGGCGCTCAGGAAGCGTCGGGCAGTGCGGCTTTCTTCCACTACATATTTGTTTATCAGCCGGATACGGTCAAGGACCGGTTGCGGAAGCACTGCCGAAGGATCACAGTCACCAAGCGGGGTGGGTATGAGATATAGATTTCCTTTTGCCATTCCGTTGCAAAGTTAATCAATATCTTCCGTTTTCCGGAGTTTCCCCATGGCTTTGTCGAGGCTCTCCGTCGGGGCGATTATGTTGTATGATTTCCAGAAGTCCGGATCGTAGTCGGAAGCAGCCTTGTCAGCCAGGATATCCTTCTTCCTGAAGGCTCCTTTCCTTGGGACGGATTGTTCGTCTCCCTGGTGCAGATCCGTTGTCACCAGTTCGCTTACGGCTGTGTAATCGGTCCTGAATAGACGTTTTTTCCAGTCGCACTTGAATTTCATCTCGGTTCGGATGTATCTCACCCTCGATATCCCGTTTTCAAGATAATAGTCGTAGCGCAGTTTGAGTGCGAGGGGAGTGAAACGTAGTCCGGTCGGCTTCCGGATGAGCATCATCTGGGTTGCCTTGGCCTTGTCGGACATGTCGAGTTCCAGGTCGAACCTGGTGAAAGAAAGGGTCTCGACATCGATGTAGATAGTGCCGTAGTACTGGGCGTATCCGACATCTCCGAGAGGGGAAATCTTGATGGCGAACTGTGTCCTGTCGCCGATCATCTCAGGAATACCCATGGCCAGGCTGTAATGGCTGAGGGTTTCCTGGTCCAGCAAGTCGCGGTTCTTGACTATGTCCAGGAATACCGCCTGTGCAGGACCGCCCGCAACCTTCACGGACAGAGTGTCGCGCTTGTCGGGGCTTTCGAGTATCCTGCTCTTCTCCACGGCTATCCTGTCCGGCGTCACACCAACCGCGTACGAAGTCTTCATCATCTTGGCGACAGCCTCCGAAATGAATATGTAGCGTTGCTTTTTCTTTATCGTTTCCCTGTAGAAGCAGTCGAAGGTTTCTGTCCTTGAAGGATAGTTGTCCCTTATCTTCCTGATGGCATCCATCAGTATCCGGTATGGGTCTCCCGTAACGACCATCGCCTCCGTCAAGGTCAGGGACATACGCGTCAGCCTCACTTTGAGTACTGCGTCAGGGTCATCCGGCACCTTGATCCTTTCGGATTTGTAACCCAGGAGCGAGAACTCTAGCATCCGAGGCTCCGTGGAAGATTTGATGATGAAGTCTCCGTCAGCATTGGACACGGTCGCGTAGTTCTGTCCCATCACGCTGACGCTTACGTACTGGAGCGGACGTCCGGTTTCGGCATCCGCAACGTTGCCGTTCACCACATAGAGAAGCTCAGGCGGATCGTTCTGTGCGAATGCCGTGAAGCAGGAGAGTATAAGTAAAAGTATGGCTTTCAGTCTCATGCCTCTAAGATAACATTTTTTTACAAGTTTTTTGAATATACGTGCAAGGTTCCTCATTCTGTGCATTTAGTTAAGCAAAGTCTCGCTGCTTAATTGAACTTCAAACTATTTACTTGATATGAAAAAGACGAGTTGCTTTATCATGGTTCCGGTGATGTGCCTCATGATCGCCGGTACCGTCTCTTGTATGATGGACTATGCTGATAGCTTCGAATCCGTGAACGGACACGTGGTGGTGCTGACCGATCCCGACGGAACCGGGGACAAGTTCGAGGATTTCCTCGACAATCCTTTCATCGATACCGAAGTCGAGAATGTTTCGACCTTCTCCGTGGATGCCGACGGGGCGGCTTATGCCTATATGCGCCGGATGGTCAATCAGGGTTTCAGGCCGACCAGGGCGGCGGTCAGGATCGAGGAATACCTCAATTATTTCACTTTCGACTATCCTGATCCTGCCGACGGGAAAGATGTGGCTATCAATGCTGAGGTCGGAGCCTGCCCATGGCAACCGGAGCACAAGCTTCTCCGTCTCGGAATCAAGGGACGTGATATATATCAGGGGAAGCACCCGAAGTCCAATTATGTATTCCTCCTGGATATCTCCGGGTCCATGGCGACCAAGGACAAGCTTCCGCTCCTTCAGGAAGGGATGAAAGCGATGATCGACTATCTGGACCCGGACGACCGCATTTCCATCGTAACCTATGCCAGCGGTGAGAAGAAGGTGCTGGAATCGACTCCGGTCAGGGAGGCCAGCAAGATAAAGAAGGCCATCGGCAAGCTCGTGGCTTCGGGAAGTACCGCGGGACATTCCGGTATGAGGATGGCTTATGAAGAGTGCCTCGCCAATTACATCGAGGGTGGCAACAACCGCGTGATAATGGGTACCGACGGCGACTTCAATGTCGGCGAAACCTCCACTGATGCCATACTGGAGCTGGCCGAAAACTATGCTGCGAAAGGTATCTATCTGACAGTATGCGGCTTCGGTACCGGCAACCTGAATGACGGCATGATGGAGAAGGTCTCTAACGCCGGTAACGGCACCTACGAATACATCGATTCGGAGGATGAGCTCACGAAAGTCTTCGTGATCGAGCGCAACAAGTTCATCTCCGTGGCAAATGACGTGAAGAACCAGGTCACTTTCGACAAGGAGATGGTCAAGTCTTACAGGCTCATTGGTTATGAGAACCGTGTCCTGGGCAAGGAGGATTTCGACAATGACAAGAAGGATGCCGGCGAGATCGGAGCCAGCCAGACCATCACCGCATTGTACGAGATCGTGCCTGCGGAGGGGTTTGCTAAGTCCAAGGTCATAGCGAAATATGATCTCCGCTACAAGGAGGCACTCGGAGATGCCAGCATCCCTCTTACAATGGATATAGCGGTTTCAGATCCGGATGGATCTTCCGCCAACCTGGACCTGGCTGCCGGGATAGCGGCATACGGAATGATGCTCAGGCAGACCAGATACCAAGGTTCCTCCTCTTTCGCCATGGCTCATGAACTGGTGTCGAGGAGTATCAGGAACAGTTCGGGTTTCGATCCATACCAGCTGCAGCTCAGGGAGAACCTGCTTGAATTGATCGACAAAGCAGATAGAATTAAATATGAAGATTAAGTTACTTATTCCGGCATTGCTTGCTGTCCTGTCGGCGGCATGCTCCTGCGAACGATTGAATCCGGATGTCTATTTCAAGGAGACATCTTCGGGGAAGAACGTCCTCTCATTCACTCTCAACGGTGAAAAAGTGTACCAGGCCATCAGTGGGGGATTTCCTTCGGAGTATCCTATAATGAGACATGCCACTTATAAGGAAGATGATGGTAACGGGGTGATCGTGATTGAAGCCAGGCTGGACCACAAGCGGTTTTCGTGGATTTCGTTCTCGATTCCGTCCGGTGAAGTCAAGGAAAACGCAACATTGCGGCCTGCAGTCGACTTCGAGTATCTTTACCTTCCACAGATTGCGCATTGGGGACCTCCTGAGACCGGGCCGGGCTACACGGCCACTCCGCTGATCATAGACAGGAAGGCGGAATATAGGCGTGTCACTGTGACCAGCTCGATGCTGAAGATCAGGAAGTGGTCTCCGGACGAGAAGATCCTTTCCGGGAATTTCACAATGGCCGGCCATTATGCCGACAGTACCGGCAAGGTAACAAATTTCAATGTGAATGACGGTATGTTCGATGTCACGGATGACGCGTATCCGCTGGGGACTTGAACCGTATCCGCTATTTGCAGACCATTATTTTCTGGATCAGTTTATCGGTTGACTGCATTCCAAGCGAACCGATCTCTCCGAGATTGCGGATGGTTTTCTCGATATCATTGTCGATGATGCCGTCCGTCTCGCATACGCAGGTTCCCCTCAGGGCGAGAACTCCTGACTGGATGGCGCATGCTACCCCGGAAGCTACTTTCATCGCACAGCCGACTTTCGCGCCGTCACAGACCATACCGGTTATGTTCCCGATCATGTTCTTTATAGCAGCGCAAATCTGCTCGTAGCCTCCGCCCTGGAGGAATACAAGTCCGCAGGCTGATCCCGTGGATGCAATGACGCAGCCGCAGAGTGCGGAAAGCTTGCCAAGATATCCCTTGATATGGATCGCGATCAGGTTGGCAAGGATCAGGGCACGGGCAAGTTGTTCGTCGCTGGTTCCGTATTTCAGGGAATATGCAATCACCGGCATGCTGACGGTGATTCCCTGGTTCCCGCTGCCTGAGTTGCTCATTGCCGGCAGCTTGCAGCCTGCCATCCTGGCATCAGATGCCGCCGCAGTCATCCCCATGGCGAAACTCATGAAGTCGTCCCCGAATATTTCGTTCTGGTTCTCCCTGATCGCCTTGCCCACGTTCAGGCCGTAGTCGCCCTCGAGACCTTCCAGGGCGAGCGCCAGGTTCAAGTCCCTGTCCTTCAGGATGAACTTGATGTCTTCGTAGGCAGCGGCCCTTGCGAAGGAGAGGATTTCCTTGACTGATAGATTGTAATCGAGTATCCCCTTGAGTTCGGGTTCACTGTCCGCGGTCTTCCCTCCGAGCTTGCAAACCTTTCCGTTGAATCCGGTTTCGACTATCCGGTCGTGGTCGTCCTCGATGACTGCCCAGGAATAATCATCGCCGCATTTGACCGTGACTTTGACATAGAGAAGCTTGGCCGTATCCGCCAATTCAATGCGTACTCTTTTCTCTTTAATCGCCAGCCTTGCAGCGGCTACGTCTTCATCGTCAAGGTCTTTCAAGACTTCGAGACCGTATTCACTCTTTCCGCAGACCGAACCCAGAGCGGCTGCAATATGCAGCCCTATCATTCCGGTGCCCGGAATACCGACTCCCATTCCGTTCTTTAGGATGTTGCCGGACACTTCGACGTCCGTTTCAACAGGCTTGCATTTCCTGTCCTGCAGAGAGAAGCTCTCGGCTGCTTTAGCTGCGGCCAGTGCTACGGCTATGGGTTCGGTGCAGCCCAGTGCGGGCTTTACCTCCTTATGCAGGAGAGCGATGAGTTCGGATTCGCGCTTGGTCATGTCACTTACTATTGTCGAAATATTCCAATATGTTGGCTATCAGTTCGTTGATATCGTCCTGTTCCTTGATTACCTCGATGGGGAAGCCGAGGCATGCGGTCTTGTATCCATCTCCGTCGAAGCAGGTGCCTGCCGAGATGTTGGTGTCCTTGTACCTGAGGAAAGTATGGGCGTTATCATTCGCCGGCACAATTCCGTCAGGTGTCTCCACATTGTATATCAAGCTGTTGCGTTCTTTGTAGAATACAATCTTTCCCATCTTTCCGGCCAGGTTGAACGCATTGTTCTTCATCGGCCATACGACACCCCCGTGGGTGGCGAAATTGGTCAGCCATTTGTAACCCAGGGTGTTCTGGATGAACTCCTTGGTCTTGGCCGTGTATGTGGAATCGACTTCCACAGGGAACACCTTGTCCCATACGTCGGTACCGATATTGGCCCCTGATATCAGGATGTTGCCGCGTTCACCGGTGTATTTTACGATTGCTTCCTGCAGGGATTCCGGGAATACCTGGAACCGGTCCGGAACCTTGCCGCTGCCGACCATTGTGGTTACTTGCTTCCCGCAGATTATGTCTGCTGCGGCATCGTTGGAGGCGGAGAAACTACCTTCGGCGAATGCCGCGCTGCTGGATGAATGGAACGGCCGTCCGGCGGCCATCATGGCCTTGCCGTGGATGATTGTGAAATCGAAAGTATTCCCCGGTACCGGCTTGCCGGCCTGGTCTGTGAATGAGGCTCCGAATCCCGGATTGTCATCATCCACCCATGGCAGTTCGCGGCGGAACTGGTACTGGTCACCGATGAAATTGATTTCCTGGATGTACGGTACTCCTGCATCCAGGTTGTTCGTGAAACCTGCATAGTCCGGAGTATCGAACCACGATGGTGCGGAGACTCTGGTGAAGTTGTTCACTATCAGCACGCTCTTGCCCTTTACCTTGGATGGAACTCCAAGACTGAGGATCTCCGACGGGAAACTCTTGCCGCCTTCATTGAAGGCAATTATCCTGTAGCTGTAGATGTGTCCTGGCCGGACCGTAATCTCAGCCGTGTATCTCCCTGCTGAATACTTTACGTTCTCAAGGGCGTAGCCTTCATCGAAAGCGCCGTCGTCGATCCTGGTCTGGAGGATGAAGCCGGTAGGCTTGGCGGTGGATTCCAGTGTATCCTCGGTCGCTTTCCAGCTCAGCTTTATCTGGGCGGCGGTGCCGGTGGCCGGCGCGGTCCTGAAAGAGGTGGAGAAGGAGTTGACCGGAAGAGGCTGGACTGCATAATCGCAACCGTACCTGCTGCTGAGGTACTTGAGCATTCCCTTGTAAACCGCCCGGCTCACCGCGAACCGGAAGGATGGGTCGAGTCCGAATTTCATGTCCGCGAAATTCTGGTGTGAGAGCAGTTCCAGCAGCATCGCAGGTACGGTAGTCGTGCGGGATTCACTGTAGGACCTGTCCCAGAGTCCGCGGCGGTTCCATTCCGGGTTGTAGGTCTTCCTGATGTCGTCCACGATCTGGCTCTGCACGAAATCTGCATACATCCTTTGCTGCAGCCTGTCCTCGCCGTTGGGCAGCTTGCTGCTGCCGTCGCAGAGCAGCGTGTATATTGAAAGGGTTCCGACAATGGAGTCGTTCGGGGTCGTACCGGCGTCGGTGTGGAATGCGAAGGACATGTCGATCGGTATTCCGAGGCCCTTGCCTTTCGGGTTCGTCCGCGATCCGCCGGACATCCAGCCAACCCATGCTCCACGGTCTGCGTAATCCGATGTGTAGTCGTTCGGATGAAGTTTCAGTATGGTGGAATCGACCCCTGCCCACTGCATCCAGTAATATGCACCTTCGGTGAATGAAGGCATGCCGGAGGTGGTATATTCGCTTGCATCCTGATCCTGCAGGCCTCTTCCGATCTTGCCCATGCCCCCGCCGAAGCGTACAGCATCTGCAGTTATCACTGCGTTCCGGGGAACCTCGTGACCTTCCGGGATGCCGTTGTCCAGGATCACGCAACCCTTGCAGCCCTTGTCGAACTCGAATGTACCCAGATATATCCAGGTTCCTCCGCCCATCTTCTGGTTGACGAGGAACTCGGTGCTGCCTCCCATGTGCTTGACCGTATAGTGGGCGCACGGGCTACTGTTCGGAAGGGACTTGTATGAGATATAGACCGAGTATTTCCCTCTCTGCGTTATGTCCGGTGTCCAGCACGCTTCGGACGCCTTGTCTTTCCTGTGGTCGGCGCAGTCAGCCTGGCGTGCTGTCCCTGAAGTGAAAGGATTGTCGCATTTCGTATAGACCGCCTTGGTGTCGGCGAATCCGGTTCCGGCGTCGGCCCAGGTGCCGGTTTCGGTATAACGGCCCTCGGTGCGTACGTTTTTCCCGCGTCCCGTCGTGAATGCAGGATCGTTGTCGGCTATGATTTCCAAAGGCTGGATGTCGCGTTCACGTGGGGTCATCACATATGCTCCGGCATTCTCCAGCATCGGGATGAGGAACGGGAGTACGTAGCTCTGGGTGTACATGTCCTCGACGGTCTGGAATACCGGAGCCCTCTGCCATTCCCAGCGCTGGGTCTTTTCCTCGTAGTACATGCCGTGGCTCTGCCACAATGCAATATTCCTTCCGGTCATCCCCTTCATGAAGCTTTGCTCGCCGATCTGGGTCACAAAAGGTTCCAGGCCTCTGGAATCCCGTACCCTGAACCTGGCGGAAACAGGTTTGCCGCTGTCGTTTATCTCAGGCATTATGTAACCGGAGATGGCTCTGCCTGCAACGTAGAGGTTTCCTACGGTATATCCGGTGAATGGAGCGGGAAGCAGTTTCTTCAGATTGGTCCTGAACCATTTCACGTCTTCATCCCTCCACGGATATTCGCCGAACCCTGATGTCATGTAGAAATCCAGGGCGGTCCCTCTCTTGACGACCTTGCTGGCCTTTACGGTGCCATCCACGGATGTCCGTTCATGCAGCAGGACCTTCATCGAGTCCAAGGCGGGCTTGAAGTCCTTGGCCTGCTGCGCCGACAGTCCGGAAGAAGCCGCGCACAAGGCAACCATGAATGCGATTATCCTTCTTGACATATAAACTCTCATCTTTAGCCTCTTTTTGAGTAGGACTTTATTGCGGGGACCACAAGGAACCCGGCAAGCAGTCCGATGGTATCGGCGAGCAGATCCTTAAGGTCGCCTTCGCGGTAGGTAGTGAAATACTGTCCCGTTTCCGTCAATACGGCGAAAACGAATCCCAGTATGAATATGACCGCAACGGTTCCGGTTATGCCTTTCTTCAACATGCCAGGGAAGGCGAGACTGAACAGCGCAGGCCACGGCAGGAACATCAGGAAATGGGCAGCCTTGTCGGCGGGTATTCCCAGGAACGACCTGCCCACTTCCGGCAGGCTTTCGAAGCGTACGAAGCAGCAGAACAGGACCGCTGCGACGTACAGCACGAAGATGGTAGGGAATATGAAGCCCGCCTTATCCATGGAACACTATCTTTCCAGTACCAGTCTGCCGAAGGAATCAGGCCTGTGGAAATCAGGGCTCGGGGAGCCTATCGGATTCCAGCTCAGGAAGTGCGGATGCGCGGTGAGGTCACCGCACTTGTAGAAATTGGCTCTGAGGATTTCAGGAAGCTTTCCTTCCTCGATTCCGATCAAGTCGAACGGAACCAGCATCGCCACGGTCCAGCAGTACACCTTGTCGCTGACATCCCACCGCTTCCTTTCCAGGGAAGAATGCCGTATGACCCTTTCCAACTGTCCTGCCTGGAAGTCGGTCTTCTCGTTCCTGCTTTTCCTCTTCGAAGCAAGCAGGCTTCCGATACAAGTCAGTTCGAAATTGTAATATGTCCCGTCAACGGGGTCGGAAACGAAGAACTCGCAGCAGCTGTCTTCCCAGCTGTTGCCGTTGTCCTCCAAAGCCGTAGCCCTGAGGTCCAGGCCGCGGACGTGGAAGACGACTGCGAGGTGACCCTCGGTCCTTGCCAGGGCTCCGTTGCAGTCAGGAGAATAGGGTGCCACGGCAGGCCAATTACATTCGCAGACCGCGAACTTGGCGGCGTGTCTTTCCATCACCAGGTCCAGCATTCCCAGGTCCATCCCGGCCAGACCGCTTATGAACGGGACCTTTATCGTCTTGATCATATCATTTGTCATAGTGCTTGCATGTCGTTGAGTTTCCTGTAATATCCGTCCATCGCCAGCAGTTCCTCGTGACGTCCTTTCTCTACTATCCTGCCTTCGTCCATCACGACTATCTCGTCTGCGTTGCGTATCGTGGACAACCGGTGTGCTATCGCGATAGTCGTCCTGGAACTCATCAGCCTGTCGAGGGCTTCCTGTACGATCTTCTCGGATTCGGTGTCGAGCGAGGCAGTCGCTTCGTCCAGGATCAGGATAGGAGGATTCTTGAGGATCGCCCTGGCTATGCTGATGCGTTGTCTCTGGCCTCCGGAAAGCTTCACTCCGCGGTCACCGATTATGAAGTCATAACCGCCCTCCTTTTCCATGATGAAATCGTGTGCGTTGGCAATCTTGGCCGCTTCGATCACGCGGTCCAGGGTCGCGTTTTCGACTCCGAAGGCTATATTGTTGAAAATGGTGTCGTTGAACAATATGGATTCCTGGTTGACATTGCCGATCAGATTGCGCAGGTCCTTGATCCTGACATCGCGGATGTCCTTGCCGTCCACGCTTATGGAGCCGGATTCCGGATCGTAGAATCTCGGAATAAGGTCCACGAGGGTGGTCTTGCCGGCTCCGGAGGCACCTACGATCGCAATCATCTTGCCTTTAGGAATGTCCAGGCTGACACCGTCCAGGATCATCTTCTGCCCGTCCGGATACCTGAAACCCACGTTGGAGAAGGAGATCCTGTCGTTGAATCCATCCAATGGCAGGGGATCCTCCTTTTCCTGGATATTGTTTCCTGCATCCAGGATCTTGTTGATCCTCTCCATTGATGCCATTCCCTTCGGTATGGCGTATCCGGCCTTCGAGAAATCCTTGATAGGGTTGATGATGCTGTAGAGTATCACCATGTAGTAAAGGAATATCGGGGCGTCGATGACGGAGTGCCCCCTCAGGATCAGATATCCTCCGAAGAACAGGGCGATCGTAATCAGGACTGTCCCGAGGAATTCGCTTACGGGATGGGCCAGGGCCTGCCGCATCGACACCCTGGAACTCTTCTTCCTCATGGATTCCGTTACGGAGTCAAAGCGGGAGCTCATTTTCTTTTCCGCGATGAAGGCCTTGATGACCCTGAGACCGCCCAGGGTTTCTTCAACCTGCGACATTACGTCGCTCCAAAGATTCTGTACGTCCAGGGACTTTCTCTTGAGGTTCTTTCCGATGACTCCCATCGCCCAGATCATCAGCGGGGCAAAGATGATGGTAAAAGCCGTCATCTGCCAGCTGATGAACAGCAGTGCCACGAAATAGATCAAGATTAGGATCGGGTTCTTGATCAGCATCTCGAGAGATCCGGTGACGGAATTCTCGACTTCCTGTACGTCCCCGCTCATCCTGGCGATTATATCGCCCTTCTTTTCCTCTGAGAAGAAACCAAGCGGAAGGGAGAGGATCTTGTCATATATCTTCATTCTGAGGCTCTTGACCACTCCCGTACGGATAGGAATCATCACTGCCGACGAGCCGAAGTAGCATGCGGTCTTGAGCAATGTCATTACGATCAGGAATATGCACAGCGCCAGGAGAACCTTTATCTCACCGAACCGGGCGATGTTGGACTCCAGCAGTGCATAGATGTTCTGCATGAATCCGTTTCCGATTTCCTTCAGGGGCTTGTGCCAGACCTCGTTCCAAGGTGTGAACACATATGCCTTGTCAGTCATCCGGAACAGGATCCTGAGCATCGGGACGATCATCGCGAACGAGAAGATGTTGAAGATCGCGGACAGGATGTTCAATATGACCGAGCCCCAGAGGTATTTCTTGAAAGGCGCTATGTAACGCCTCATCATATTCAGGAATCCTTTCATCGTCACAGTATTTTTCCAAGCCAGTGGAAGATAAGGAATATTCTTTTTTTGAAGATTTCGTAATTGATGGTCCAGGCGACGTCATCCGTCTTGTTGGTCCGCATAGTTATCCCGGAAGTGAATACAACGCACATCGCACCGTTCCGGTTGAATACCCCCTGGTCTCCTATCTTGGAATGGAACATCTCGGTGAAGCCCTTGCTTCCATAATAATCGAACCCCAGGTCGAGGCCCAGACCCTTGCCCTCGTTCGCCCTGCGCAGGTCGTATGTGTACTGACCGCCGCTGAGCATGATGAGATAGTCTTTCCTGCCTTTGTGGATGGGAGCTGCCGTGCAGCCCAGTATATCCAGGACGACGACCGAGTGGACCTTCGCCGGAGTGATAGTCTCTCCGTTCACCGGATCCTTGAACCGTCCTTCCTTCAGTGCTTTCCAGAATGCATCGGCGCCTGCGGAGCTCTTCTCACGGGCATCCATTCCGACGAAAATGATATTCTTGCCGTATATCCTGTCAAGCTGTTTCATCCTGGCGAACATGTCCGCGATGCTTACCATTGCCACGACTCCCGAAGCATTGCTGTCTGCTCCCGGAAAGAACTTGCCGTCTATTATGCCGAAACTGTCATAGTGGGCCGTAACGATCGTGTACATCTCTTTCAGGCCCGAGCGTTGGCCGGGCATGAACCCGATGATGTTGTGGCCTGTCTGCGCGCCGACCTTGAAGGACTGGCTCCATGTCGAGCCCAGCTTCATCAATCCGGCTGACTCGAACCTGCGGGAAATCCAGAATGCCGTCTCGTTGGCACCGCGGGTGCCGGTAGCGCGTCCCTTGAAGAGAGTGTCAGTGAGATATTCCACCTGGTCCTGCAGTTTCTGCTCGCTGATTATCCTCTCGGCATTCCTCCCGGAGGCGACCATCCTGACTCCCGCATTCTGGGCGCACAGTACGCCAGTCGCAAAAGTCATTACCAAGAATATCAAAAATTTAATGAAATTCGTCTTCAAGGCACGATAAATGTTTATCTTTGCAATCAACAAAAATAGGAATTTTACCCCTAATCGGAAAATATATTTATATGAAAAGACTGGCTCTTTCCGCTGTCCTCATGCTCTCAGCCGTACTGTCCTGCTTCGGTCAGTATGACAAGGACGTGTTCATGTTCAGGGGAAGGGCTGCCCTTTCCGAGGGTAAGTATTCGGAGGCCATCAACAACTTCAACATCCTGGCACGCCTTGACACCACCGATTGCTGGGTGTATTTCTACAGAGGCATCGCGAAGTACAACCTGGGCGACCTGCGTGGAGCCCAGAGCGATTTCGATTCCTCAGTCAGGGTCAATCCGGTCTTTACCAACGGTTATCATTTCCGTGCGATTACGCTTAGCCGTACCGGCAAGTATGACGAGGCCCTGGCTGACCTTCAGAGGGCGCTCGAGCTGAGGCCCGGGATGGACGGCCTGTATTACAGCCGGGGTGTAACGTATTTCCTTGCGCAGCAGTTCGACAAGGCGGTGGAGGATTTCGACCGGTACATCAAGAAAGAGCCTAAAGACCCGTCCGCATACCTCAACAGGGGAGCGACATACCTGTTCCTCAATGACACGACCAAGGCTCTTTCCGATTACAACAAGGCGATCAAGCTGGACCGGTTCGATCCGGAAGGATATATCAGGCGGGGCAGGGTCTATGCCTTGCAGAAGAATTACAAGGATGCGATAGCCGACATGGACAAGGCGATCCAGCTGGATTCCTCCAATACCTTCGCGTATTTCAACCGCGCCTTGATGTATTACGAGCAATACGACTACAACAGGGCGATGGCTGACCTGAACAGGGTCCTGAGGGACGAGCCCGGGAATGCATTGACTTTGTACAACCGAAGCTTGATTTCCGCCCAGGTCGGCAATTTCGAAGATGCCCTTGCCGATATGGACCGGGTCATCAACATCAATCCCGAGAATGTACTCGCTTATTACAACAGGGCTTCATACTTTGTCCAGATGGGGCGGTGGCTGGATGCGCTCGATGACTATGACAAGGCCATTGAACTGTATCCGGACTTCGCCAAGGCTTACCTGAACAGATCCTACGTGAAGATCATGCTGGGGCGTACCAGGTCTTCGAAGCAGGATTATGACACTGCTCAGAAGAAGGTCAGGGAGTACCGGGCGAAGAATGCGGCCGATGCGGGCTCCTTTGCCGACACGACCAAGAAATACAGCTCCCTGATAGCCCTGGATGCGGATTTCGCCAAGAAGGATTTCGACAACGAGCTGCTCCAGAACAGGGACATAAACATCCGCCTGAAGCCGCTGTACAAGTTCAGCTTGTCCGCGGAGCGTGAGAACCGCAACTATGCCCTGCAGCACAGGTACGAGAATCCTTTGATCGACAAGTTCATATCTGATTCTCCGATCACTATGGCGGTTTCCAATTCTGATTCCCTTGCCAAACCTGTATTCGAGCACGGGATAGATGCATCGCTATATGGTGATTCCTACCTCGCAGCAGGGGATCCGAAGTCCCTCACGGATGCCGACAGGTCCTTTATCCGAGGCTTGTACAGCGTACAGTCCAAGCAGTTCGCGCAGGCGCTCAATCATTTCGACGATGCGGTGAACGCTTCCGCCCAGGGTCGGTATTCCGAGTATTACAAGGCATTCTACTATATCAACAGGGGAGTGCTGCGGGCGGAGATGATAGATTTCATCTCTTCGATCGAGAACAACGTGCAGACCCTTACCATGGATGACAAGGGCACCACCAGGGCTCGTGTCAGGGACCAGGTGAGCCGGACGTACGATTATTCCGAGGCTATCGACGACATGCTCGCCGCAGACAAGCTGCTGCCTGGTATCCCTTACGTATATTTCAACCTGGGCAACCTGTACTGTCTCTCTTCCAAGTTCGTGGAATCCGTTGACAGCTATACCAAGGCCATAAGCGTGTTCCCTTATATGGGAGATGCATATTATAACCGAGGACTTGTGCTCATCTACCTGAAAGACAAGGAGAAAGGCTGCATCGACCTTTCCCGGGCGGGTGAACTTGGAGTTGCTGATGCCTACAGTGTGATATCCAAATACTGCGAAGAGGAGAAGAAGTGATGTTGAGGTTCCTCAGTCTGTCAAGCGGAAGTTGCGGAAACTGTTATTTCCTGTCCGACGGGAAGGCGGGCCTGCTGATCGATGCCGGAGTCAGCGTCCGCCGCCTCAAGAGGATACTGTTGGAGCATAACCTCGGTCTTGATTCTTTCCAGGCTATCCTGGTCACCCATGACCATCTGGACCACATCCGCCATCTGGGTTCCTACTGCAAGCACCTGGGGAAACCGGTCTATACCACCAGTGACTTGCGGATCGCCCTTCTGAACCATACATTTACGATGGATTATATAGGCGGTTGCTGCATTGACCTGCCGGAAGGAAGTGCTTACAGGATTCCTCTGGGTGAGGATATTCCTGAAGATGGTTGCCCGTCAGTCAGGTATTTCGTCGTTCCCCACGATGCCACCCAGACCGTGGGATATTTCATCGAATGGGGGGGACACCGGTTCTTCCTGATGACGGATGCCGGCCGTGTTACAGACGAGGCCCTTTCATTTGCATGCAAGGCAGATTCCGTGGTAATCGAGTCCAATTATGACCCGGGCATGCTGATCGGCGGACCATACACCCACGAACTGAAGATGCGGATCTGCCAGGGGTACGGCCACCTCAGCAATGATGAATGCGCCTCGGCCATAACGATGTTCTGGCATCCGGGACTGAAGAATATATTCCTTTGCCATCTCAGCGAGAACAACAATACTCCCGACCTTGCGTTTGCCGCTGCTGCAGATGCCCTCAAGTCCATCTCCGCGGGCAACGGCATGACGGCCAAGGACCTTACTTACCTCCAGGCCCTGCCTCGCAGCAGGCCTTCGGCGATGTTCGAACTGTAATTGCATTCCAAGCGATATGAAATCACGATTCTTCGCGGCCGTAATCCTTCTCGCGGCCATTCTGCCACAATACAGGGCATATTCAGCAGGCAGGACCCTGCGTCTCGACTATATCTTCAGCGGTACCGCGGACGAACAGGAGATATCGCTTGCAGGGCTCTGTTCCATCGATGGTTGGGCAGGGAGGAGGAATAACCTGGACAGTGTTCCTCTCAAGGGGAACGGGCAGGTGGAGGTTCGTACGAAATCGCCCGGTTCGGAGGTGTACGACAAGGTAGAGTACATGATGTCGTTCTCTACGTTGTTCCAGGAATGGCAGGCAACAGAAGAAGCCACGAAGGTAAGGAGGTCTTTCGAGAACGTATTCCTCGTCCCGATGCCATCCGCTAAAGCCCAGGTGACCGTGAGCCTCTTCGATTTCTTCGGCAGGATCTCGTGCTGCTTCGTCCATGAAGTGGATCCTTCCGACATACTTATCCGCCCTGTCGGGAATACCCCGCCTCCTCACGAATGGATATGGAAGGGAGGGGAGAGCCTTGACGGCGATGCCCGGGAGGATGAGAGGATCGACATTGCGATCGTGGCTGAGGGATATACGGCCTCCGAGATGGATTCGTTCATGGAAGATGCCAGAACCGCGATGGAGAGTTTGTTCGCGCATGAGCCTTTCGGTTCAAGGAAGGATTGTTTCAACATCGTCTGCGTCCAGGCCCCTTCAATTGACAGCGGGGTCAGCGTTCCCCGTGAGGGGATATGGAAGGAAACTGCCGTAGGATCACATTTCGACACCTTCTATTCAGACCGCTACCTTACTACCCTCAACCTGTTCAGACTGCACGACCTTCTTGCCGGAATTCCGTATGAGCATATCATCATCCTTGCGAATACCGATACATACGGTGGCGGCGGGATATACAATTCATATACCCTCACCACAGCTCATCACAGTGGCTTCAAGCCGGTCGTGGTCCATGAATTCGGGCATAGTTTCGCAGGACTTGCGGACGAGTACTACTATGACGACCAGTTCAGCCAGTACTACAATCCTGAGACGGAACCATGGGAGAAGAATATCACCACATTGGTTGGATTCGGCTCGAAATGGCAGGACATGGTGGGGAAGACTTATTCGGTGGATCCGGCTGTTGTCGACTGGAAGGGTAAGGACGGAAAAGCCGCCCGCGAGGTTGAGATTGGTATCCTCGAAGGCGGCGGCTATATGTCCAAGGGTGTCTGGAGGGGTGCCCAGGATTGCCGGATGAAAACCAATTCATATCCGGCCTTCTGTCCGGTATGCCGGAGGGCTATCGACCAGATGATCGATTTCTATACACGTTAGCTGAAGTCTGTTCCGTTCAATACAGTTTGGAACTGACAATGGTGCTTACGAAGTTCATGCTTACTGTAGGCTCGAAGCGTGCGACGACGTTTCCGTTGCGGTCCACCAGGAATTTGGTGAAATTCCACTTTATGTCGCTCTTGCCGGCATAGTCCGGATCCTGCTTCTTGAGCATTTCATCCATGAACTGAGCCTTGTCGCCGTTTCCGAAGCCCTTGAAACCTTGCTTGGCTTTCAGGAACTTGAAAAGAGGACTCTGATTATCGCCGTTGACATCTACCTTGTCGAACTGCGGGAAGGTGGTGTTGTACTTCTCCGTACAGAATTCGTGGATGCTGGCGATGCTTCCGGGTGCCTGCTCGCCGAACTGGTTGCAAGGAAAGTCCAGGATTTCCAATCCCTTGTCCTTGAATTTGTCGTACATCTTCTGCAGCTCCTCATACTGAGGCGTGAAACCGCATCTCGTAGCGGTATTTACGATGAGGAGCACCTTGCCCTTGTACTGGGAAAGGGAGACGTCGTTCCCTTCCATATCCTTGACTTTGAAGTCATAGATACTCTGGGCACTGAGAGATGCTGCCAGGCAGAGTGAGGCTGCCAATGCAGCTATGGTCCTGATGAGTTTCATATCTTATTGTTTTATTTGTTGTTATTCAAATTTGAGTCCAAAAGGCGCCTCAATCCGGAACATATACGGTTCAGGGCTTCCTGAAGCCGGGCCCGAGGGCAGGCGAGGTTGATCCTCATGAACCCGTCCAGTCCGTACATCGCGCCTCCGTTTATCCACACCTTGTCCTTGAGGATGAGCTCTTTCTCAATATCCAATGCCTTCATACCGACTGCCCGTACGTCGATCCATGCGAGATATGTCCCTTCAAGCTTGCTGACCGGAATCTCCGGAAGCGCCTTCGCGAACGTGTCCACAAGCAAGTCATAATTGTCCTTAAGGTAGGTGCACAACTCTTTCAGCCACGGCTCACCTTCGTTGTATGCAGCCTGCAGTGCAAGGACACCGAAAGGGTTGAGGTCACAGTGCTCCCATACATTTATGACTTTGTCTATCAACTTCTTCCACTGAGGGTTGCTGGTGATGATGTTGGATATCCCTAGTCCTGCGATGTTGAACGACTTGCTCGGGGAATTCATGGTGACCGTATTGTCCTGGTCGATGGTGGCCATCGGTGTAAAGTGGTAACCAGGCATTTCAAGTTCGCAGTGGATCTCGTCGCTGATTACTATCACATCGTGCCTGCGGCATATGTCTGCGACCTTTTCAAGGTCTTCCTTGGGCCATACGCGGCCGCACGGATTGTGGGGGTTGCAGAACAGCAGAACCTTTGCCATCGGGTCGGCCGCCTTCTTTTCCAGGTCGTCGAAATCGATGTACCATGTGGCCTGGTCTCCTTCGGTGTCGTAGATGAGCTTGTTGACGGACAACTCGCAGCCGCAGTTGCGGGCTGTGGAGAAGAAGCAGTTGTATGCCGGACTCTGGATGATCATCTTCGGAAGCTCGCCTGCAGGACCGCGTCCGAGGTCTTCCCGTTCAACAGCCTCGCCATCCGGACCGATCATGAACCTGGTAAGTGCGGTAACGACGATCGACATCCCGGGAACGATACCGTCCACTGGGATATACCAGTCTTTTTCAGTGTGCCAGCCACGCCTGCGCTCCCACCAGTCTATGGCGGACCGGTAGTAACTGTCAGGAATATGCGTGTAGCCGAATACTCCGTGGGCGACCCGTTCCTCAAGTACCTTGCGGATCGGAGGTGCGGCCTTGAAATCCATGTCGGCTACCCAAAGCGGAATCACATCCTCGCCGACAGGCCCGGCAGGGCTTTCGGCATCCCACTTCACGCAGTTGGTCCCGCGTCTGTCCAGAATCTCGTCAAAGTCGTATTTCCCCATATCTGCTGCCTAAATGTTTTATCTTTGCTAATATAGCACAAAACTTGTTATATTTGTTACCGTTGTATTTGTTTTGATTCGAAAAATGATTGATATGAAACGCTTTCTGCTTTTGCCGTTCGTCTCGGTACTGCTTCTCGCCGGTTGCGCGGGTTCGAAGAATTCCGCATCCGTATCCGGAAATGAAACGGTATTTGACGGATATACCCACCAGCCAAAGGAATCCAACACCACATCCATTTCCACCATCGAGAATGGGAAGAGGAATAAAAGGAACTATGAGACCATCTACGACATGCTGATCGGTGAAGTCGCCGGGGTGCGTGTAGATATGACTGGAAACAATTCGGCCAACATTTATATCCGGGGCAAGAACTCCATCAGCGGCAGCTCCCAGCCTCTCTTCATAGTCGATGGCAGCGAGGTTTCGGATATTTCCTATCTGAACCCGAACGACGTGGACAGGATCGATGTCCTTAAGGATGCGTCAGCTGCGATTTATGGTGTCCGCGGTGCCAACGGAGTGATCGTGATCACCACGAAGCGCGGCAGGTAGCCCGTAATCACTATTTGTATATAACCGTCATCACGGTGATGTCGTCGTTCTGTTCGATGTCACCGGTGTATTCTTTGACTGCATCCAGGAGTGAACCTGCCAGTCCTTCGGCAGAGCATCCGAGGGCCGAGGATGATGCCCATCCGATCAGCCTGTCGGAACCGAACAGCTCCAGCGAGGAATTCTCGGCTTCGGTTACTCCGTCCGTGTAAAGGACTATCCTGGTTCCCCTGGCGAGTTGTATCTGCTGGCTCTCGTATCTGTATCCGGACACCAGTCCGGCAGCCAGGTTCGGCTTTTCCTCAAGGAAACGGGCCTTGCCGTCCGGCTCGATGATTACCACAGGATTGTGCCCGGCATTGCAGAATTGCATCAGTCCTGTCTCCAGGTCCAGGCATGCCAGGAACAAGGTGACGAACATGTTCATCGGATTGTTCTCGGACAGGGCGTTGTTGATCTTGGCTACGGCATGGTCCATATCGACGAGCCCGGTTCCGAAGCGGAACGCGCTTTTCGTAAGTGCCATGTACAGAGCTGCCGAGATTCCCTTTCCGGAGACATCCCCGACAGCGAAATAAACCTTTCCGTTCTTGACGCTGAAGTCATAGAGGTCACCGCCGACTACCCTGGCCGGAATGATCCTGGCGAAGATATCGAGCTTGTCGTCATTCGGGAAGTCGTGCTGCAGCATGGCCTCCTGGATCTTGCTCGCGATGACCAGCTCATTTGAATATCTTTCGTTGGCAGCAGTGGATACCTTCAAGTTCTCGATATAGTCCTTCAGGGATACCTGCATGTTGTCGAATGCGTCCCTCAGCTTCTTGATCTCATCCTCCCGGACTACTTCCGGGAGTTTCGTGTCAAAGTTCCCCTCAGCGATCTCCAAAGCTGATTCAGTAACTTTCCTGAGCGGTTTCAGCAACCTCTTTATTACGTACCAGCACACCAGTCCCATCAGCAATATAGCAAGCAGGCTGACAGGGATGACTATGTTCCGGATCTTGACCGTCGAAGCTGTGATTTCCTTGAAATAATAGAACACGCAGATGGACCATCCGTTCGATAAAGTCCCGTAGCTGACCATGACGCGCTCAGCGTCGTGCTTGCCAAGGATCATGGTTCCGCTCTCACTGTTGACAAGGGCCTTGGTGAGGTCATGGAAACCAGGGTCCTGGACCTTATCGGCCACATCGAAGATGGTGATCATGTCATCCTCGCTTCCCGTCGAATGGTTAGCAGCCACAATGGTACCGTCCTTCGTCGTAAGGATAATCCTGGATTCGTTGCCAAGTTGAAGGGAGTCGATGATCACGCTCATCAGGCTGATCTCAAGGTCCGCCGTCACGACACCGAGCGGCTTTCCGTCGAAGCCTGTGATCGGATAGCTGTAGGTGGTCATCAGTTTCTCGCCGCCGTCAGTATCGAAATAAGGGTCGCTCCACTGAGCCTCCTGTGTGTAGAACGGGAGGAACCAATCCCTCTCGAAGTAGTTGTAGTCGTCACTTCCGAGCTGTTTCGAATTGATCCCGGAGTCGGAGCGCCATGAATACGGGCAGAAATACTTCCTTCCCCTCAGCAGCGTATCTCCGATTGCAATGGCCGATCCTGTAATGACGGGCGTCTCTTCCACGAACCTCTTAGTGATCATGTAAAGCCTTCTGTCATCAGTGATGCTCTCCCGGGCTACCCAAGCGACAGCCGACGTATTCGCCTCCGTACTCTTGAGTACCTGCTCAATCCTTGCTGAAGTGATTTCCAGCATGTTCCTCGCAGACTTGTTCGCTTCATCCATAAGGACACGGTCGGTGACACGTGCGATGAGAAGGGTGCTGATTATGTACATCAATGAGACCGACAGGGCTACGTAGACTGCGACCCTTGTGGCCAGTGACAGGCCTTTCCCTTCCTTCATGAGAGTAGAAATGTGTTGATGTATTCCCTATGATCTTCAGGAAGATCCGCGAGTGTGCTGAAATATACCATGTAGAGGGCAGAGAGCGGCTTTAGAGTCTCCTCCACTTCTTCGAGGCTCTTCGTGTCGCCGAAATATTCCCTGACGAACACTTCCCAGAAACGGGCGATGTCCTCCTGGCTTGCGTGGAAATTGTAGTTGTTGAATTCTTCAGTGTTGTTCCTGGCGATATGGAACAGCATGGCCAGGTCGAAGATTGGATTTCCGTACCTGAAGTCGGCCATGTCGATCCAGTAGTCTGAGGCCCCATCCGTTATGATGTTGCCGAAATGCAGATCCCCGTGCAGGCAGGTCTGTGCCGAAGGTATCGAATTGACATATTCGTGCATCCGCTTCTTCTCTTCATCCGTGAAGTACTTGTTGATGGTTATCTTCTGGTTGAAGAAATCCTTGACGTTGCCGAATACGGTAGTGTCGCAAGGGGTGGAGTGGAGTTTTTTGGCTGCTCTGGCGAAGCGGATGGCGAATTCTTCGACCCTTTCCGGCTCGTCGGTTATGGAACGTGCGAACGATTTCTTGGGACTGATGAGTTGGAATTCGACACCAGTCCGTTTCCCGTCCGTGACGATCCTGCCGACGCCCGGCGTCCTTACACCCATCGATACCAGGGTCTTCGCGACCCTTTGCTCACGGAACGGTACTTCTTTCGGGATGAAGTCCTTGTACATCTTGACCATAGTCTTCCCATCCTTGGCGTTGTAGGTCACTGCGGTGTATCCTTCTCCGCTCTCCACATAATCGTCCATGTCGATGAGGCAAGGCCTCTCTTCGGATTCCGCTGTATCGAACACCTTGTTGATCAGGGATACGAATTCCTTGTATGCCTCGGTGTCAGCGAGAGGGGAGAGGCAGCGCGCAAGAGCACGGAACCTCCATTCATGCTCGGATTTGTCCTTGACGTGGAACAGGTTCCAGATGGTATCTCCCAAGGTGGCATAGTCCCTGGCTATGGCCCTCATGTTCGACAGCTTGTCTGAAAGAGCTACTATCTTGGCATCCAGAGGGGCTGCTTCCAGGCGTTTGAGGGAGTCCTGCTTCCGGGCGTGCCAGCTTTCTTCATCGGATTTGCCTTTGACCTGGACGTCGCTCTCGGATTCTACCAGCGAAGCAACCCGCTCACCGAAGTCCTCACGGATCATCTGGATGGTCACAGGCGTATCCTCCACGGTGTCGTGCAGGATGGCGGCAGCCAGGATTTCCTGGTCATCCGTAATCGTGGACGCTATTTCGGCCGCTTCCATAGGATGGATTATGTACGGGAAGCCTTTGCCTCTCCTTTCCGTTCCCTGATGGGCCTTCACTGCGAATATGACGGCCTTGTCGAAAAGGCTCGTGTCTAGATGATTGTTTGCCATCGTCAGTTGATATTGAGTTTCTGCAGCTGGGACAGGATCCTTTCTGCAGTCATGCTGTTGTTGGATGATTCGCCGTACAGTTCGTCAAGGATCCATTTTATGTCCATCAGTCCCGCCCCTTTGGCCTTTGCACAGACCAGGCACAGGTTCTGTACTGCTACGGTGGATGATATGATGTCAAGGTCCGTTCCGCCGATCTGGAATACCGCGAGCCGGAATGCATCTTCGGAATATTCTTTGCGCATGGCTTCGATATCTCCGAGGTTCTTGCATCCGAGCGACATGAAGACTTTCAGGAACGGCATCATGTTGGCTTTCACTATCTCGGCCTGGTTGATCGCGGCGATCCTTTCATTAAGCTTCTGGAATGGTTCCAGGTTGAGATAGCTCTTGAATGTGTCGCCGTTGAGAGGAACCTCTGCGAAGTTGCCGCTTGCTACAAGGCTCTGCACCTTGCGGCGGTAGTCGGTGATATCCTTCCTGATCATGGAAATTTCGTCGTCTGCGAGCTCCAGCAAGCCCGCCAGCCTGTTCAGGCTCCTTATGTACTGCTTGGGAATCTCAACCCCGGTCTTGTAGCCGGTGTCGTGGTAGAGATTGGCCCAGGAGTGCTGAAGGATGGAGCGCATCTGGACTTCGAAACGGATCCGGTTGATTTCGGGATGCTCCGGATCATGGTACATGCTTTCCGGAATACTGCATATGTAATGGAGGGACATGTATCCGAAACTGTCGAGGTCATGCATCTTGCGCTTGTCGACGCTGTTGTCCCAGTCGATCTCGAAGAGATTCTCCACGAGGGCAGCGACCTTGTCGACTTCGTCGTTGTAGAACGTGATGATACGTGCTCCGAATATGTCGGTCAGGTCATCGAGGTTGCGGTATTTGCTGCCCTTGAGCTCGAGTTTCCCGGCAAGGCTGTCCTGAGTCTTGATCCTAGACTCGTAGGCAGCGATGATGATACCGTTGTCGTCCAGGCGTTTTTTGATTACGCCCGTCACCACTTCCTTTATCTTTTCATATACGGGAATCCTGGCGCAGTAGTCTTCCAGGATCATGGTGCTGTGGAGGTCAAGTCCGTAACCGGTTGGAGAATCTGGCATATCCTATGCTTTTATCATACAAATTTACAAATATTTGCTAATTTTGCATCATATGACAACACGAATAGTCCCAATAGCCGGCAAAACGGCTGAAATAATCGAAACGGTAATGGCCAGTCCCGACGTTCCGCAGGACGAAACCCTCCGGTTCAAGATCAGGCTTTCCGTAGAGGAAATTGCCGAAAACATCGTGAACTACGCATACAACAACGGGAACGGTTTCGTGGAAATCACGACGACTCTCGATGAATCGGGTATGCTTACCATCTCATTCAAGGATGCCGGTGTGCCGTTCAACCCACTCGAAAAAGAGGATCCGGACATCACCCTCAGCCTGGACGAGCGCCCGGTGGGCGGATTGGGAATATTCATATGCAAGAAGATGATGGATTCCGTCAGCTATGTCTTCGAAGACGGCTGCAACAACTTTACAATGAAAATCAATACTCGGAAATAGAGATGGAAGTGATCATAAACCAAGAGGACGGCAAGACCTATGTTAAACTTTCAGGTCGTCTTGACACTACGAACGCAAGCGCGTTCCAGACTGACATCGAGCCGCTTTTCGCGCTTGAGGACCCGGACATCGAGCTTGATTGTACGGATATGGAATATACTTCCAGCCAGGGGCTCAGGGCTTTCCTGATGCTCCAGAAGAGTGTTACTTCACATGGCGGCAAGCTTGTTATGACGAATATGAAACCTCAGGTGAGGGAAGTGTTCGATATCACCGGATTCTCGACCATCATCAACATAAAGTAGCCTACATCGTCAGCTGATTCAGGGTATTCTCTTCGATAGCCTGGGTCTTTCCCATCAGACTGGTAAGCATCAGCATGTTCGCCGCGACGTCAGCAACTTCGCGGTCGGTTGTTCCATTGAGTACGTACCAGTTTCTGTCGCTGTCATCGATGCTCTCGACGAAGTCGATGTTGTGGTAACGTTCCTGGATGCTGTCGCGGAACACGTCCGTGTACATCTGGCATAGATTGGCGACTTCGACGTCCAGGTTCTCCTTGACGCTCTTTTCCTGTTCTTCGCAGTAGGTTTTCTTAAGGTCGTTGAAGGCCTTGTCGTGCTTGATGTCAGTCTTGTCTCCGTCCACCTGCAGGATCTCGCAACGCTCGATGTCTCCATGGTCGGTCTCGAGCTCGCTGCTGATGTCGTGCAGTTTCGTGAACTTGACGCCCGAGAACAGGAGTCTGCTGCCGTCCATGCTGTACTTGATCTTGGCAAAATCGATTCCGATCGCTACTTTGTAATAGAACTTGTGGATGTACAGGATCTTCTTCTCGCCGCTCTCCCCGATGAATACCGTCCACCAGTTCAGTTCAGGCAGGCGGTATCTCTCAGGATCGAGTTTCTCCAGGAAATCCTCCTTGACGACATATCCTTTCTTGGCAAACTCCATCTGCTCGAGCTTGAAGGTGTAATTGATGGCAGTGGGGATGCTCTCCGTCTGCTCCCGGGTGTCCAGCTGCGAAGTCAGTTCCTGGTTCTCGATCTCAAGCCTGGAAACTTTGGACTCCAGGGCTTTCTGCTCCTCGATCCTGGCCGCGAGTTCCTTCTGCTTCGCTTCCAGTTCCGAATCCATCAGCTTGCTTACCGGCCTGAATGCCAACACGGTAAGGAGAACCGTTATGACGTTTGAAAGGACGATTGCAATCGGGTGCATCAGCCCCGGGAAGAATATGAATACGGCTATGTTCAATCCTATCAGCAGGGCGCAAACCGCCACGAGGATGTAATTCTTTGCTTGTTCTGCCTTTGACATTTCGATTCGTGTTAAGTCTTTCTGTCTTGCGATGGTGCGATTATGCAAAATTGATGCTCAACGGCTTACGACAGCTTAAGGTCTCCTTCCTTGATCCAGCCGATCTTCCTTTCGATTTCGCCGAAAATGAAGCAGATAGCCGCCGGGAGTATCACACAGACCAAGCCCAGCCCGATCCAGTCGATAGCTGCCGGAACCATCGCGGCTGCTCCGTTTGCGAGTGCCGCTGCTGAAGGCTCGACCCAGCCGGTCCATACACCGATCGGGCCGCAAAGGCCGCAGGTCCCCATCCCCGAGTTGATGGCCGCTCCGTTCATCTGAAGCTGGAATATGCAGGTTGCTATCGGCCCGGTTATCACACTTGTGAGGATCGGCGCTATCCATATCTTCGGATTATGGATGATGTTGCCCATCTGCAGCATGCTTGTTCCGAGTCCCTGGCTGACGATTCCGCCCCATCGGTTTTCGCGGAAACTCATTACCGCGAAGCCGACCATCTGGGCACAACATCCTGCTACGGCTGCTCCTCCGGCAAGTCCGGTGAGAGACAATGCAGCGCAGATTGCGGCGGAAGAAATCGGCAGGGTTAGCGCTATTCCGACGATGGCGGCAACTATCATCCCCATGATGAGCGGCTGCTGCTCGGTGGCCCACATTATAAGGTTGCCGATCCACGATGCTGCGGAGCCTATCGGTGCAGCGATCAGCCATGCTGCGCCGATGCCGGCAAGGATGGTTACGATCGGTGTGACCAATATGTCGATCTTGGTCTCCTTGCTAACCATCTTGCCGATTTCCGCAGCGATGATCGCCACGAAATACACTGCAAGCGGACCTCCGGCACCTCCCAGTGCATTTGTAGCGTAACCTACTGGAACCAGTGAGAACAACACCATCCCCGGTGCATTCAATGCTGCGCCGATCGCAACTGCCATCGCTGGGCCGACCATTGCCGAAGCGAGGCTCCCTATGGTGTAGCCTTTGCCCGCGATCGTCACGACGGAGGCGGTGAGGAAGCCGATGTTGAACTGGGTCCCGAGGGTATTGAGTATCGTCCCGACCAGCAGGGTGCAGAACAGACCCTGCGCCATAGCCGACATCGCATCGATCCCGTATCTCTTCAGGGAAACGACGATGTCCTTCCTCTTCAGGAAATCGCTGAACCTGCCCATCGCCAGGCTATTTGAATACAGGCATGGAATGACCTCTCCATTCCTCCGGAATCTTGAGGCCGAGAGCCTCAGCCAAGGTAGCGGAAAGGTCATACTGCATCATGAATCCCATTTCGCCTTTCTTCGTCACATTCTTGCCGAATATCACGAAAGGTGTTTCCATCTCTTCCAGGGTGAATCCTCCGTGACCCTTGCCCTTTCCGCCGTGGTCTGAACCGATCACTATGATGCTCTTCTCGTATATTCCTTCATCCTTGAGCGCCTGGATTATGATTGCTATGGCCTCATCGGTCTCTTTCAGGCACTTCTGGTATTCTTCGGATTCCCATCCGTATTTGTGCCCGGCCTCATCCACATCTCCGATGTAGAAGGTGAAGAAGTTCGGACGCATCTCCTTGATGCACTTTACAGCCCTGTTGCGGGTATATTTCTCCAGGGTATAACCTCCTCCCTTGTCGTGATATCCCGGATCATACAGGTGGTAGTCCATCGAGAGAGTATCCACGACAGGACCTATTCCGTCCCAGTTGTATATGCAGGCTGATTTCCTGTCCGGCCTCTGGTCGCTGAGGAGTGTATATACCGTCACCGGCATCCCATGATCGCTCAGGGCATAAGCCTCGATGTCAGGTTTTGATGAATTCCATTTGTAGTATCCATGCATCTCGGTAGGTACTCCCATGAATATGGTAGCCCAGTTTATCGCCGATGCCGACGGCATGGTGGAGCGCTTGTGGAAGGTATAGCATCCGTTCTCCATAAGATACTTGACGGTCGGCATGTTGTCGACCTTGTCCTTGAACGACTGGGTAGCCCATCCGTCGATTGCGATGAACACCACATACTCAGCCTTCGGTTTCGGCCTTTTGGCTTCCAACTGGAACGGGAACGCCAGGGCTGCGATGATGATAGCCAGGAAGAATCTTTTCATAACAATGGAATAATGCGGTTGGTTTCTCAAATATACGCAACTTTTCAATTAGTTGAATATTTTGCTTAAATTTGCATGTTTATAAAGAATCAAATCTTATACGGTTCAAATATGATTTACACTAAAGAAGTGCAGCAGATGTGCTGCGTTGCTAAAGGCGCCAATCACGCCAATGCACCTATCCCTGAGGAAGGGAAGTGGGTGCACGCAAAAGAAATCAAGGACATCTCCGGCTTGACCCACGGTATCGGCTGGTGTGCTCCTCAGCAGGGTGCCTGCAAGCTTACCCTGAATGTCAAGGACGGTATCATCGAAGAGGCTCTTGTGGAGACTATCGGTTGCTCCGGTATGACCCATTCCGCAGCTATGGCTTCAGAAATCCTTCCTGGCAAGACCCTTCTTGAGGCTCTCAACACCGACCTCGTGTGCGACGCCATAAATACGGCAATGCGCGAGCTCTTCCTCCAGATCGTGTACGGACGTACACAGTCTGCTTTCTCCGAGGGCGGCCTTGCAATCGGTGGTTCCCTCGAGGACCTTGGCAAGAATCTCCGCAGCCAGATCGGAACTATGTTCGGAACGAAGCTCAAGGGTTCCCGTTACCTTGAAATGACGGAAGGCTATTGCACCAGGATGGCTCTCGATGCCGACAATGAAGTGATCGGCTACGAGTTCGTCAACCTCGGCAAGCTTATGGATGCTCTCAAGGCCGGCGCAACAGGTCCTGAGGCTATCGAGAAGGCGAAAGGCACCTACGGCCGTTTCGCAGATGCAGTCAAGTACATTGATCCACGTAAAGAGTAAGAGACTATGGCACTGTTTGAAAGTTATGAGCGTCGCATCGATAAGATCGAAGCAGCTCTTGCAAAATACGGTATTTCCGGTATCGATGAGGCCAAGGCCATCTGCGATGAGAAGGGAATCAATCCATACAAGATGTGCGAAGATACGCAGAAGATCTGCTTCGAGAATGCGAAGTGGGCTTATGTGGTAGGAGCAGCCATCGCCATCAAGAAGGGCGTGAAGACAGCCGCCGAGGCCGCCGAGGCTATCGGCGAAGGCCTTCAGGCTTTCTGTATCCCTGGCTCAGTGGCCGACGACCGCAAGGTAGGTCTCGGTCACGGAAATCTTGCCGCCCGTCTTCTCAGTGAGGAGACCGAGTGCTTCGCCTTCCTCGCAGGTCACGAGTCCTACGCTGCAGCAGAAGGTGCCATCAAGATTGCCGAGATGGCAAACCGCGTACGCGTCAAGCCGCTTCGCGTCATCCTCAACGGTCTCGGTAAGGACGCTGCTAAGATTATCTCCAGAATCAACGGATTCACCTATGTCCAGACAGACTTCGATTACGGCACAGGTGAGCTCAAAATCGTAAGCGAGACCAAGTATTCAGAGGGTGTCCGCGGTGGTGTCCGCTGCTACGGTGCCAACGATGTACGTGAAGGCGTCGCCATTATGTGGAAGGAGAACGTGGATATTTCCATCACCGGAAACTCCACCAACCCTACCCGTTTCCAGCACCCTGTCGCTGGAACCTACAAGAAGGAGCGCGTCCTTGCCGGCAAGAAGTATTTCTCCGTCGCATCCGGTGGTGGTACCGGCCGTACCCTCCATCCTGACAACATGGCTGCCGGTCCTGCATCCTACGGTATGACCGATACCCTCGGCCGCATGCACTCCGATGCTCAGTTCGCCGGTTCTTCATCAGTCCCGGCCCATGTAGAGATGATGGGCTTCCTCGGAATGGGCAACAACCCTATGGTCGGAGCTACCGTAGCCGTCGCAGTCGCAGTAGCGCAGGCTCTCTAAAAGAGCGGTCCCTTAAACAATCAAGAGGATGGCTTAAAGTCTCAGGACTTGAGGTCATCCTCTTTTTTTTGCATTATCGCCTCCGTGCGCAGGCTGTCTCCTCCGAGGCCCGTGGCCGCCCGTGGCCACGTGAACGGGAGGGGCCCGCAAGCGTAGCGCAGTGGGAGGGATGAGCGCAGCGAAGGCTACCGGAGGAGACAGCCTGTCGCACGGAGGTGTCTACAGAAATATAGCGAAAAGAGGTGACCGATAGTCCAGGACGTCTATTCCGTCAACTTGACTTTGACATCCCTGAGAGCGGTGGACTTTGACATCTCGCTTGGATTCGTTCCTTCTATGCCCTGCGGTATCGAAGATCCGATCAGGGCGAAGAGCTGGCGCCAGTATAGCGGGAATTCTCCGTCGGCATCCTTGAAGTTCATCGGAGCCGATTCGAATACATATGAGCCGTCCTTCCCGATGTAGCTGTCCCGGACGAGCTCGCTGCAGTACATGGAGTCGTTCTCCGGCAGGAAATGGACATCGTACGGCTGCCCGATGAATCTCTTGGCATTCTCGACGTAAGCTGAAGCCTCCTTGTCGTCCTTGAGCCTCTTGATTATGAACTCGGGATATGACCCGTCCTTGAGCGTGAAGTCCGTCAGGAAAGTGTCCAAAGGGTGACGGTCCACTCCGTGCCTGACCGTAGCATCTATGATCCAGGTACTGTCTCCTTCGACCTCGGCGATCGCCACGTGGATGAGGTTGAGTCCTTCTGCCTCTCCGGTGGATGATGCTATGGCTTCATCCATGGATCCGGATTCGATCGAATAGTCTGTCGGAATCCCTACGAATACAAGGTCTCCGGTATGTAGACTTTCCGTCTTTCCGTTCGATTCGCATGATGCTGTTGTGGCTATGAAGGCTGCTGCAGCGCATAGCCCCAGAATGATTCTTCCTGTCTTCATATTGCAAATATAACCATAATAATTCCTAAATTTGATGCGGAATAACCAAAACGGACCATATATGAGAATAAGGACTTTGATTGCAGTTTCGGCTGCATTGCTGGTTGCAGGGACCTTGGTTTCCTGCTCGAACAAAACCAAAGGAACTGAAGAACCCAAGGATGTGACTCTACCTGTGAAGACCCTTGTCGTCGTCGACGTGCAGAGAGATTTCTATGACCCTTCAGGTTCCCTCTATGTAACTGGAAGTGAAGTGCTTCCTGAGAAGATTGCAGCCTTGGCAGGGGAGTATGACGCAGTGGTGTTCACACTCGACTGGCATCCAGGCAACCATTGCTCATTCAAGGAAGAAGGCGGAATATGGCCTAAGCACTGTGTGCAGAACACTGTCGGCGCAGGCCTGCCGGACTGCTTCACTCCGATCCTGTCCGACCCGGGTAAATTCAGGATATTCCTGAAGGGGACGCAGCAAGACAAGGAGCAGTACGGTGCATTCGAGACTGCAGAAGAGATCGATCCTGTAATCCTCTCGTGGTTCGAGAGCAGCGAGGAGATCGATGTATGCGGAATCGCCGGTGACTACTGCGTAAAGGAGAGCACCAGCAATCTCTTGAATTTCGTTCCTGCAGAAAAAGTAACGATGCTGCTGGATTGCATCCGCAGCATCGATGACGGTACAGCCCTCAAGGACTTCGTTGAAGAGAAAGGCCTGAAGACTAAATGATATAGTCGCAGGCTACCCTCGATTCGCGGATCAGCTTGCAGTGCTCCGAGATTTTGACGTGCTCGGGATGGACTTTGTAGGCTTCCAGGTCTTCGAGGCTGTCGAAAGTGGCAACCAGGCAGGCATCGTAATTGCCTGCCTTTATGTTTATGCCCACCTCACAGCTCTTGAGCTGAGGGACCTTGCCCATGAGTGACTCCAGGTGTTCTTTCATCCACAAGGCGTTTTCCGAGGCGGAATGTCCCTCCGCCTCGGCCTTGAGTTTCCACATCACGATATGCTTGATCATGGCTTATTTCCTTTTCTTTGAGTACTTTCCGTGCCTGCTCTTCTTGCTCCTGCGGGACAGGATGACTCCAATGATCAGTGCAGCCAGGACAGCGAAGATGATTAGATAAGTGAGGATGCTGGCGTTGTTCCCCTTGACGCGGGACCACATCGATATCAGCATCTGGGAATCGTCGCCCCAGTCGTGCTCGAGTCCGCAGCGCTCGATGACGCTCTGGTCTGGGTACATCACAGGATTGATCCTGACTGAATCAGCCCCTGGACCGAAGAAATAGGTCAGGTTGATAGGATCGTATGTGCTGTCGCGGAAATACTCGAGGATTTCAGGCGTGCCGCAGGAACTGACGTAGCCGATCTCTTCAGCATTTCGGATGGCATTCTCCGGTTTGCACATGAAGTTGATGAAATAGTTGGCGGCCTTCGTATTCTTGGCGTACTTAGGGATTACCCAGCCGTCGAACCATACCGTTGCACCCTCGTCAGGTACGATATAGTCGAGGTCTACGCCGACCTGCTTTGCCTCATCGATGGCCCAGCAAGCGTCACCGCTCCAGTTCAGGCTGATCCAGCCTCTTTCCTGGGTCATCTGGTCCTTCCCGAAATCTGCTTCATAGCCAGCCACCTGGTCCTTTGTCTGAAGCAGGTATTGCTCTACAAGGTCCACGTTTTCCTGGGAAGGATTTGCAAGGAGCTCTTCGAGGGTGACCGTACCGGCTGCGAGTTCATCCTTCTTGAGGAATATGATGATCTGGCTGTAGATATCCCTGGCGGAGTCTTTCATGAAGATCTTGCCGGCATATTTGCTGTTTCTCAGTACATCCCATGTCCTGAGGTCTTCTGGATCCACATATTTGGTATTGTAGATGAATCCGGTCGTGCCCCACATGTAGCCTACCGCATAGTCGCTGGCGTCGATGTCTCCGGTCTTGAGGTCCTTGAGGCAGTTGACTATGTATGGGGAAAGGCTGCCCTCGATATAATCCGGCGTATCTCCGAAGTTCCTGTCCAAAGGCTGGAGCAAGCCGCTCCGCAGCATCCTCTCGATGATATAGTCGGAAGGGCAGACGACGTCGTAGTCTTCCTTGCCCTTCTCAATCTTTGAAAGCATCGTCTCATTGATGTCGAATACCTGGTAGACGATCTTGACAGGTTCACCTGTCTGTTCCTCGTACCATTGTTCGAATTCACCGATGAGTGACTCGTCGATGTAATCGCTCCAGTTGTAGACCTTCAGGATATGATCCCTGTCGGAGGAGCACGCGGCGACCATCAGGGCCGCAGCAAGAATGCTGATAAGTTTTTTCATTATTTGACTGGAATAATAGTTTTCTGTCCTTCCTTTGTGCGTCCCTGCCTTACGTTGATAACTATGAGCAGGATGAGGATAATCGTGAATATCAAGGTCATCAGCGGCCTAAGCTCAGGTGTGAGGCCGCCCTTGCGCGCATCTGCATAAATATAGGTGGAAAGGGTCTCCAGGCCGATCGTTCCCCTGGTGAAGAAGGTGACGGCGAAATCGTCCAGGGACATCGTGAATGCCAGTATGAAGCCGGAAAGCATTCCGGACCTCAACTGTGGAACAAGCACTTTCCGGAGAGCCTGGGCAGGAGTGGCTCCCAAGTCCAGCGCAGCCTCGTATGTGTTCGGATTCATCTGTCCGAGCTTCGGCATCACGCTGAGAACCACATATGGGGTACAGAAAGTGATGTGTGCCAGGATGACGGTGAGGTAACCCTGCGAGAAGTGCAGGAATACGAACAACAGGAACAGCGATACACCGGTTATGACGTCCGGATTGATCATCGGGATGTTGTTCAGGAACTGGATGGTGTTCTTCTTCCTGCCGCGGAGATTGAATATTCCTATGGCTGAAACCGTTCCGAGGATCGTCGAGACAGCTGCAGCGATCAACGCGATCACAAGGGTGTTCTTTATGGCTGCCATCAGGCTGGCGCCGCCGCCTACTCCTCCGGTGAAGATATTCTTGTACAGTTCGAGGGAGAATCCCGTCCAGTTGCCGAGGGTCTTGGCTTCCGTGAAGGAGAACACTGCGATGAAGATGATCGGAACGTAGAGCAAGATCAGCAGGATCCATATGTATGTCTTTGCAAGCAGCTTTTTCATCATACGGTCCCTCCTTCGACTGCATTTTCCTTGTCACCTCCGAGCAGGAGGGTCGTGAGTCCTATGATGAGGAGCATGATGAGCGACAGGGCCGCACCATAGTTCCACATCGATGAATTGATGTTCTCCTGGATGATGGTACCGAAGAGCTTGATCTTGTTGTTGGTCAGGAACTCGGAGATCGCAAAGGTGCTGACCGTAGGCATGAAGACCATCAGGATGCCGCTGGAGATGCCCGGCATGGACAGCGGCAAGGTGACCTTCCCGAACACCTGTACCGGAGTCGCTCCGAGGTCGGCCGCCGCTTCGGCGTATGAGTTGTCCATCTTGAGCAGCACGTTGTAGATCGGATAGATCATGAACGGAAGGTAGTCATAGACAAGGCCATAGAGAAGCGTGCCCTTCCCGAGCGAGAAACCGAGTACGTTGAAGAGCTCGGCAGTGGCAAGTGTGCGCATCAGGGCGTTGATCCACATCGGAAGGATGAACAGGATGACGGTAACCGCCGACTTGTTCAGGTCCTTGTTCGCGAGGATATATGCTGCCGGATACCCGAGGAGGAGGCAGATCAGCGTGTTCTCGATGGCTACTTCGATGGATACCGCAAATGTATTCAGGGCATCTCCGTCTGCGAAGAACTTGGTTATGTTCTCCATGGTGAACCCACCGTCCTGTCCCTGGAACGCATATACCACGATCAGGATCAGAGGCAGCAGGACGAATATGACCAGGAATATGAAATAGGGGATAGCCCAGTTACTCCGTTTGCTCATTTCCTTCAGTTACGGTTATGTCCTCCGGAAGTATCCTGATACCGACAAGGTCACCCTTGTCCCAGATATCCTGGGTGTCAACATAGACGAATTCTCCGCTCTCGGTCTTGACCGTCAGGTGGTAATGGTCGCCTTTGTAGAGGATGAACCATACCTCGCCGGATGTGGTACCTTCTTCTTCGTGGTCCATGAGGTCGATCTTGGAGAATGCGATGTGCGCCTTGGCCTCGCTGTCCTCCTTGAATCCGGCGATAGGCTTGCACTCGAATTCTTCGCCTAGCATCTCGATGTGTGTTTCATCGATGACGGTACAGTCGAGCGTATTCTCGACACGTTCCTTGCGCATGACCTGGATGTCGTCCGGACGGATTATCAAGCCGACCGTCGAACCTGTCTCGAAGGCATTGTAGTCCTGGATCTGGAGCTCGTTGCCGGAATCGGTATCGACGTACATCTCGTAATGTACACCCTTGAAGGTGCATGACTTGACGACTCCCGTGAACTGGGCGCCTTCGGTCTTGTTCATTATATAGATGTCCTCCGGGCGGATGACGACGTCCACCGGAACGTTCTCTCCGAACCCTTCGTCCACGCAGTCGAAATCGTGGCCGATGAAGCTTACCCTGCGGTCCTTCAACATCGTACCGTTGAGGATGTTGCTCTCTCCGATGAAGTCGGCGACGAATGAATTGACAGGCTCGTTGTAGATGTCAGTCGGAGTGCCGATCTGCTGGATCCTGCCCTCATTCATGACGACTATGGTGTCGCTCAGCGTCAAAGCTTCCGCCTGGTCGTGTGTAACGTAGATGAAGGTGATGCCCAGTTTCTGGTGCATCTCCTTCAGTTCTATCTGCATGTCCTGCCTCATCTTGAGGTCGAGGGCAGCCAGCGGTTCGTCCAGGAGGAGTACCTTCGGACGGTTCACTATTGAACGCGCGATCGCCACCCTCTGCTGCTGGCCGCCGGAGAGCGAGTTGACGTCACGGTCTTCATAGTCGCTCATGCTCACGAGCTTGAGAACCTTGCGTACGCGCACGTCGATCTCCTCTTTCGGTACGCCCTTCAGTTTCAGTCCGAATGCTATGTTGTCATAGACGTCAAGGTGAGGGAAGAGGGCATAACGCTGGAAGACTGTGTTCAGAGGCCTCTGGTGAGGTGGTATCTGCGCTACGTCCATGAATTCTGTCTTCCCGTTCTTGCCGTCCCATTCCATCATGATCTTGCCTTCATCAGGCTGGAGGAAACCGGCTATCATCCTGAGCAGGGTGGTCTTGCCGCATCCAGAAGGACCGAGGAGAGTTACGAATTCGCCTTTTCTGATATAAAGGCTGATGTCTTTGAGAACCTGGTGGTCGCCGAACGACTTCGAGAGATGCTCGATGTCGATGATGATGTTGTTATCTCGCATTATTTCCTGGGAAAGCTGAGGTAATAAATCGCTCCCACGGTAAGGGAAAGCATATCCATTCCGGTATTGTAGGCCGCGACGGCGTGGAGCCTGAGGTCCTTGCTGTCTTTCAGCGGGAACCAGTGAGCCGCTCCGCCGAAAGTGTAGCTGTCGTATGCCGGCGAGTGTACGGATACCAAGTTGCCCTGAAGCTCCTGGATGTCGGTGGAGGCGTGGTCGATGCCGCCCCTCAGGAGGAACTCCCAGTTGTCTGAAGGATTGTAGACCGCAGTCGCATAGGCTGATACTCCGTTACGCAGGATTGCATATTCATCCGATACCTTGTTTGAGGCATCGAGTACGAACGTGAAATCACCTGCTTCGATCGCGTGACCGAGGGTGACCAGCCAGTCGTAACCATCTCCGTTCCCGACCAGGTTGGTGCTGTAGAGCAGGCTGAGGGGACCGTAGCTGCCGCTGTACTGGAGTGAATATGTCATCAGGCCGTCTCCGAAAGGACGGACGCTGTAAGGAGAGCTTGTGAGCTGGAGGGAAATGCCCTGGGTCTCATCTTCGTTCATGAACCCGAATTTGCCGCCCCACTGATAGCAGGAGAAATTGTTCCAAAGAGAGGAGCAAAGGTCTGGGTGGACGTCGAAATCATACTGGTCGAACTCGAAGCCGCCCATAGATACCATGTCCTTTCCGGCGGTGACATAGAAATTGCCGAATGAATATGTTAGGTTAGCCCAGTCGCACCATGAAACGTCGTCGGAATGCCAGGTATTCTGGTACAGGGATTTCGGTTCGCTGCTGAGCCAATGGTTGCAGACGCTGAATGAAAGATTGTCGGTGATGTTGCCTTCGAAGAGGGAATAAAGGGAAGAATTGCCAAGAGTTACCTCTTTTTCTGTTCCACCATAAAACACCGGGTTGAAGTCAACCCTTGGAACGATGGTAATCCCGGCACTGGTGCCGGAATCACTGCCACCTTGCGCCTGGGCAAGGGTGCAGAGCAGGATCAAACCCGCAAAAACAACCAGTTTCTTCATTTGAACGCATAAAAAAGTGTTTGGTTCAACTTTATCGGTGCAAAAATAAAACAAAAATGCGGACTTTTTCCAAGTACGCATCAAATAATTATAATAAATAAAGATAAATCAATAAGATTCCAGGCGTCTTGCGACTATGATTGCAGCATTCCTGATAATCTCCGGGCAGGGTCGTTTCGCATAATACTCCGGAGTCCGCTCGGACGGTACCGGACTCTCCATCCTGCGTTCCTTGAGTCCGAGCAATTCACCGCAAACTATGCTTCCTCCGTTGAGCGACTTGAACTCCTCTGCCATATCCTGTACCAGGGCGTAGTTCGCAGCCCGTTTCTCCTTCTCCGCATCGTCCGCTGGCGAAATGAAACCGGCCATGACCACGCAGGCGCTGAAACTGCCGCAGACCTCACGCATCCTGGCCATTCCTCCACCGAAACCGGATCCCAATATGGCGAGTGTCTTGCGGTCACATGATCCGTCCGCCTCAAGGATGTCTGCGAACGCAAGCAGGACGGCTTGGCAGCAATTGTATCCCTGGAGGAAAAACGACTTAGCCAAGTCTCCTCGTCCTTCCGGAGAAAACCCTTCCGGAAGCTTTATGACTTTAGATGCCATATCTTTCAGCTTCAATTGTTTCCAAGGATTTGGGAGGAATGTTCCTTCACCTTGATCTGCTTCGGGCTGAATATCTTCTGGATCACTCCGGCTTCATCCGTGACGAATGTGGTGCGGAAAGTACCGATGGTTTTCTTCCCGTACATCACCTTCTCTCCATAGACTCCCAGTTCAGTGACGAGCCGTTTCTCCGTGTCAGCAATGAGAGGGAAGGGGAGGGAGTACTTTTCAATGAACTTCCTGTGTGATTCCGCGCCCTGCACGCTCACACCTATCACGGCATAGCCGAGACTCAGGAACCGCTCGTAGTTGTCACGGATGTCGCATGCCTCCGAGGTGCAGCCGGGAGTGCTGTCCTTGGGATATACATAAAGTACCAGCTTCTTGCCGGCGAAATCCGAAAGCTTCCATTCCTTCCCGTCCTGGTCCTTGCCGAGGACTTCCGGCAGTTTCTGTCCTATTTCCATTTCCAGTATTTTTGTCAAAGATACACATTTTATCTCTTCTTCTTGATTATCTTTGCATCATATGGAAGAAACGAGGAACACTAACCTTCCGGCGAGGGAAATATGGATAGACTGGCTGAGAGTCGCTGCCTGTTTCATGGTAATGGTCGTACACAGCACGGAGCCTTTCTATCTGGGTGGTGACGGATCCCTGATCCTTACCAGGGCCGACGCCTTCTGGTCAGCCGTAACCGATTCCCTGGTGAGAAGTTGCGTGCCGCTGTTCGTGATAGCTTCCAGCTACCTCCAGTTCCCGCTCCGCTACTGTACACGTGATTTCTTCAGCCGCAGGGTGAAACGGGTACTTCTGCCTTTGCTCGTGTGGTCGTTCGTTTACGCTTTCGCGTACGGGAATCCGGTCCAGAATTTCAAGGACTTGCTGCTCAACTTCAACTATGCTGCCGGCCATCTATGGTTCGTGTACATGTTGTTCGGAGTGTACCTGGTCATGCCTTTGCTTTCTCCATGGGCTGAGAAGGTCGGGAAGAAGGAACTGCTTGTCTATCTTGGAATATGGCTCTTCACTACGTTGATACCTCTGTTCCGTAGCTGGGCGACCGGCGATGCGTCCCCTTTGGTCCATGGCCCTTCCGGAATCCCTATGCCTGCGCGGTATCCTGTCTGGGGTGAAGCGAGCTGGAATGTCTACGGCACATTCTATTATGTCAGCGGTTTCCTGGGATATCTCCTGCTGGGACTTTATTTCCGCCGGTTCGCAGTTGAATATTCCTGGAAGAAGACCCTTGCCCTTTCTGTGCCTTCATTCCTTGCGGGATTCGCGATTGCCGCCGGGGGCTTTTACAGGCGCGTGATGCATTCTTCAGGAGGGCTGTTCCCTTCCGGAGGTGACGTCAGTCTCGCTGTGGGTTGGGAGACCACCTGGGGATATGACACCATCGGAGTGGTCCTGATGGCTGTTGGAATAATCATATTCGCAAGGAAGATCCAGTCTTCAGGGAAGTTCTATTCATCGGTCGTCCGTCCGGTTTCCGACGCCAGTTACGGCATGTACCTGTCCCACATGCTCCTGCTGCCTCTGGTCTCAGGGCTTTTGAGAGGATGGCTAGGATTCGGGGAGGGAGGCGTCCTGGGCTTCTGGACGACTCCGGTGGAGATACTGCTGACGGCCGCAGTCACCTTCGTCACCACGGCCGTCATAGCTGTCAGGCTCCGGCGTATCCCTGCAGCCGGAAAGATCCTCATGGGTTGATTACCTTCCCCAGTGGTCGGTCCTGAAGGAACCGACAGGAAGCAAGGTTTCTCCGCAGAGGTTGCAATCCGGATTGGCTCCCCAGGCATAGCGTACCGCAAGCGGGAACTTGACTTCAGGGCACGATACGACCACACTGGTGCCTTCTATCCTGGCCTGGGCGAAATGGAACTTCCGGTCGGACCCGGCTATGGCGAATCCCTTGACCGTGCCGCTGCCATCGAGCGTCTTCAGGGCACCGGCGTTCTTGAACCTGATCCTGATGGAATCTCCTTCAAGTGAATATGACTCCATCTTCGGCGAGTCGGCGATGATATCCTGGCCGTATGTGTACTTGAGGGCAAGCAGGGCAAGCCTCCTGCCGACTTCCTGCTTGTTCTTAGGGTGGATGTCGTCGGCATCTCCGATGTCGATGGTCACGCACATGTGGGCGTCTTTCACTGCGTCTGCCGCAAGAGACTGGGCTTCACGGAGTTCAGCCCATTCAGAAACGATGTCCGGATACTCTTGCCGGGCCTTGTAGTTGCAAAGCTGGACTATGTAGAACGGGAAATCGCTGCCCCAGAGTCTCCTCCAGTCCGCTATCATGATAGGAAGCGTCTCCGCGTATTGTTCTGCATCGGAGGAATTCGATTCGCCCTGATACCAGATCGCCCCTATTATGTCGAACGGGATGAGCGGATGGATCATCGTGTTGTAGAGGTTGGACGGATAGTCAGGTCTGGTGACATCATCCTGCGGCATTACATCGATGTCGCTCTGGGAAGATCCGATACAGTATTTCCATTCGCCGCTGACATTGATCGACTCGTCTCCGCATGAGACGGTGAAGCGGTCCCTTTCGCCAAGCAGCCCGCAGTTGAGATGATTGTCAAGCACCCGGACGGCGATTACGTTCCTGCCGGCCTTCACGAGTTTTCCGGGGACGGTGTAGCGGCGGAAGATGTTGAAGCCTACAGTGTGGCCGATGAGTTTGCCGTTCCAGTAGGTCCAGTCATCGTCATCGATGCTTTGGATATTGAAGGTCAGGTCTTTGCCTTCCCATGATTCCGGAATATCCGTCTCGTAGCGGAACCAGATCACTCCGTCCCAGCTTCCCAGTCCGACCGTTTCGATATTCCCGGGAACGTGCATCGTCTTCCAGGCGGAGTCATCCATTTGAGGCTGCGCCCAGGTGGCCGTCGTCCCTGTCATGCCTCTGTCGGCCTTGACGATGTCTTCGCGCCACTTGGCCTTCAGTGAATCAGCGTTCCTTCCCTGGGTCTCACCCTTGGAACGCTTGGCGATGAATTCCTTCTGGCTTGGCATCGTGCCCAGAGCTTCCAGGGTAGTCCATCCTTCGATCATTGTGCCGCCGTATGACGAGTTGATCAGTCCGACCGGAACTCCCGTGGATTTCTGTATCTCCCTGCCGAAGAAATAACCGCAGGCGGAGAATTGCTCGATGGCTTCATAGGAACTGACTTCCCATCCACGGTCCCTGACGACCTTGAAATCCTCGGAAGGATCGAATGCCGATGTCCTTACCAGGTTGAGCACTCTCAACTCCGGGTAATTGCATGCATCTTCCAGTTCTTTCTCATAATCGTTTACCCGTCCCCAGCCCTTCACGGGCATTTCCATGTTGGACTGTCCCGAACAGAGCCAGACATCTCCGGACATCACGTTGTGCAGTACCGTCATGCGCTTTTTCCCCTTACCGTTGGAAATGGTGATCTCGAACGGCCCGCCTGCTGGAGGAGTGTCGACCTTTACCGACCATTTCCCGTCAGCTCCGGCAATGCATTCGTGAGTCATTCCATCCCATGATGTCATGACCTTGACAGTGGATCCCGCCTTCGCCTTGCCCCATACGGGGACTTCGCTGTTCCGCTGCAGGACCATGTTGTCCGAAAATAAAGGGGAGAGCGTGACCTGTGCTTCCATGGAATATCCGGCCAGCAGTAAGGCGGCCAGGAGAGTGATGATTCTGTTCATTGGCGTATCTTTTAGTGCAAGGACGAAGTTACTCAAAAACTTTCATTTTATTTATATTTGCAATATGAAAGATATCAAGAGACTGATAGTGCTGCCGGTCATCCTGATGGTGGCTGGAATGGCCTGCGGGCAGACAATCAATGACCACATAACCCTTTCCATCGACAAGGCTGACGGAAGGTATGCAAAAGGGGAGTCCGTCAGGGTATATGCCCAGTCGGACAGCACTGCCGCATACAAGCTGAAACTCTATGTCAACGGGCTTTATAAATCGGAATCAACGGTAGGGATAGGCACCGAGAAATCAGTGATATTCAATGAGTCATATAACGAACCGATTGCTTTGATGTTCGAAGTGACAGGGATCGGTGAGTCTTCGAAGGGGAATGCCATGATCGGTACGATCGTCGCCCCTGAAGAATTCACTCCCGGCTTCGATGAACCCCGTGACTTGAGGAAGTTCTGGCGTAAGCAGTTCCGTCAGATGCGCAGGTCCGAGCCAGTCGTTACCCTCACGCCAGTTCCCGTCAGCAATCCTGAATATGCCTCCTGCACCGATTGCTTCGACCTAGAGATCAGCATGCCGGAGGGGCGTCCTGTACGCGGCTACATCGCCTTCCCTAAGGATGCGGGGAAGCGGACCCTTCCGATAGTGATATTCGCGCATGCAGCTGGAAAGATCCACAACAAATGGACGCTCAGCGATCCGGAAGTGACTGCCGCCCTTGCACACAGGGGAGGTGGGGCCATCGCTCTCGACATCAACGCCCACGGCTTGCTGAACGGTCAGCCGGAGAGTTACTACAAAGGGTTTGAGGAAGGTGAACTGCATGATTACAGCGGGCGGCATGTGACCAGCCACGAAGAGTTCTATTTCCGCACTATGTTCCTGAGGCTTGAAAGGGCGCTTGATTATGCCTGCACGAGTCCGTACTGGGACTGCAAGAGGGTATTGGTATTCGGTGAAAGCCAGGGTGGAGCGCAATCCGCTTTCCTCGCCGGGGTTGACAAACGTGTCGGCGCGGCGGTCATGACCGTTCCTGCGATGATGGATATGGGGGGTGCTTTGAAAGGCAGGCTGAGCGCGTGGGTGAAGCCTCTTGAAAGGGACGGCATCGATTCTCCGGCGAAAGACATAGCTCCATATTACGACGGCGCCCTGCTCCTCAAGGGATGCAAGGCGCGTCTGTTCATCGAGGCAGGTCTCATAGACGTTACCTGCCCTCCTGCCGGAGTTTTCTCAGGATATAACAACGCGAAAGGCGAAAAGAGGATATACACCTATCCGTACCGTCCTCACCATGAGCCGAATGCCAAGTGGCACGATGGCTGGATGTACATCTACGAAGCCCGCAACGCGTTCATAGACGAGTACCTCGAATAATTCCTTATCCGATAGGTGAGAAATCCTCTTTGCCTACTCCGCAGAGAGGGCATACCCAGTCTTCAGGAAGGTCTTCGAAAGCGGTTCCGGGAGCTATTCCTCCTTCCGGATCGCCAGCTGCAGGATCGTATTCGTATCCGCAGACGTTGCAAACATACTTTTTCATCTCGTTATTTCGGTTTATCGCAAATATAGCGAATTATCAATTGAACAGCATCAGTTGACGGAGGCTGACGTCTTTTTCCGTATTCATGACGGTCACCCTGAAACTCTTTGCCTTGACCGGAGCGAAAGGCAGGGTAGTCCCTGTTCCGTCTCCCTTGCCATCGGCTATTCTCTTCCATTCTCCGTCGACCAGGGCTTCGACCGTATATTCCTGGTTGATTCCGTCCCAGACCGGCCATGGTTCCACGGTAGCCAGGCACTGGATCGTCTGGTATTGAGGGAAGGTGATTTCCACGGTTTCCTTTCCGCTTCCTTCGGCAGTCCATGTCGACTTGTAATCGGAATCGGTCAGTTCAGGAACGACCTTTCCGTCCACTGTCATGCCGAGACCTTCTGTCGGTACGCCCTGGGTCGGGACTCGGCCATCGCATTCGACCGCCAGGATGCTGACCGCCGGATCCGGGGCGAACGGCGGAAGGCTGAATGTTAGCTGACCGTCCTTCTTCCTGATTCCGACCTTTACGGAAGGGTCTGCCAGCAGATAGGCATTACGCGCTTTGAAGCAAGCCGGAACGCTGATTTTTCCGGACCAGTCCCTGATGTGCAGATAAAGCATGTTTCCTTTCCTCGTGGCATACCCGAACGGGAGGAACGGGAATGGGGAGGCTTCGGTTCCGTAGATGGCTTCTCCGTTGACTTCCATCCATTCTCCTATCCTCTCGAGATTGTCCCTGCAAACCTGCGGGATCGTTCCGTATTTGTCCGGTCCTATGTTGAGCAGCAGGTTGCCACCCTTGCTCACGGTCTCGCACAGCTTCAGTATGAGTTCCCCGGCAGACTTCCAATTGTCATCATAGGCACAGTACGCCCAGTGCCGGTTCATCGTCATGCAGGTTTCCCATACCTTCCCCGGATAACCGGTGGCCGGAATGAACTGCTCCGGTGTAATCACGTCACCGGTAACCCCTCCTCCCATCCTGTTGTTCAGGATTATGTCGGGATGCTGCCGGACCATGTCGTAGAAGCGCATTGCCTGTCCGTGTGTGATGTTACCTCCCTGGTCGAACCAAACGATCGAGGTCTTGGGAAACTTCGCGAGCAGCTCGCTGACCTGGGGTAGTGATATCCTTTCCAGGTATTCCTCGAAATCTCCGTCGTGCGCCCTGTCCCAGTCACAGCCGCCGGCTCCGGGATGATACCAGTCCTGCACGTGTGAATAATAGAATCCGAACTTGATTCCCTCTTCCTTGCAGGCATCGTACAGTTCTGACAGGACATCGCGGCCGAACGGAGTGGCATCCACGATATTGTAACTGCTGACGCCGGAATGGTACATTGCGAATCCGTCATGATGCTTGGCGGTAATTATCAAGTACTTCTGGCCTGCTTTCGAAGCCAGTCCGACCCAGTCGCGCGCGTCGAAACGGACAGGATTGAACCTCGACGCCAGTGCGGAATACTCCTTAATTGGGATTTTCTTGCTGCTCATCATCCACTCTCCACCGTCTGTCTTGTCACCATATATTCCCGCAAGCTCGGTGTAGATCCCCCAGTGGATGAACATTCCGAATTTGGCATCCTTGAACCATTCCATCCTGCCGGCCCCCTGGGCGGCGATGTTCAGGGCAAATAATGTCAGGCACGCTGCCGCAATGATAATCTTTTTCATCAAAGCAATGATAGTTAAAATAATTAGAATTGCAAAGCTGTCACAGCCTGAAGAAGAAAAAGTATGCGGCCCATCTGGTCGGAACGCCATCAGCGTACCCGATGGTCCTGTAGCTGCGGTCCTGGACCGTGCCGTCTCTCTTGATGTAGCCTATCGTCCTGTAGGAAGAATCCTGGACCGAGCCGTCTCTTTTGACATATCCGACCGTCCGGTAGGAGGCGTCCTGGACGGTGCCGTCGCTTTTGATGTATCCGACTGTCCGATATGAAGAATCCTGGACCCTGCCGTCAGACTTTATGTATCCTGTCGTCCGGTAGGAGGCGTCCTGTATCGTTCCGTCCTGCTTGATGTATCCGACGGTCCGGTATCCGGAATCTGTCAGTCTCTGTGCCATGACATCCATCGAGACCATCGAGATGGCCAGGAACATGACCAGTGATATCGTTTTTCTCATGATTTAAAGGTCTTATGGTCAAAAATGATTAAATTTACAAATCAAACGTGAACGTGTGGGAAGGTCCGTCCTCATAAGGCTGCTTGCAATCTTCGTGCTATCCGGCGTGCCGGCTTCATATTCCGCGTCCGCACAGGACGTTGTGGACCTTGCCTTGCGGCTGTTGGACTTCTTCAGCGCCCCTAGTGCGAGGCTGGAGCCATCCTATGTTTTCCAGCCCTATAATGGCTTGAGCGTCGCGGCCGGTTATACCGTGGCACGCAATTCAGTGATGATCGACTCCAACGAAGAGATATTCACCGGAGATCTCCACCTGGATTTCGGAATAAAGCTGAAGACCGAGCCACGCGTTACCAACAACGTCGGACTTAGTGCCGGTTACGGGCCTCTCAAATTGGGTTTCTCCCATGAGATCGGGCGCAAATCCAATGTAGGCAAGGATTATTCCCTGAGGTGGTTCTCCAATTCATTCGCAATCGATGCCTGCTATGACAGGTATTATGCCAAACCGGGCGGGACAATGTCGGTCGAGTTCCTGGAACCCTCGGATCCGAGTTACATGGAGCAGAACGGCTCACTTCCTCTGGAATCGACTGGTTCCGCGAAGGTCAAGGAGATACTGCTGAGCGGGGTCTATGCCTTCAATCGCGACCGTTTTTCCTATCGGGCTGCATATAACGGCGGTGTCATCCAGTGCCGTTCCGCAGGTTCGTTCCTTGCGGCTGCCAAATATACCAGGGGAGACATATCCCTTGATCCCCGTGACATTGCTCTGATGAACATGATAATGGGCATGGGCAGTTTCAGCTCCAGGCAGTTCTCGATGGGATTCGGATATTCCTACAATTGGGTGCCTTTCCACCGGGATGCCAAGGGCAGGCATGACCTGCAGGGGTTGCGGAACCTGGCCTTCAATATCACCGCCGTGCCGATGCTGGCGGTCCGCAACAAGGTCATTACGAAGGAATATGCCGTCTCGGACCCGTACGGATATTCCGCCGAGGTCGCAGATACCTTCGAGATGCGGGGACGCATCCTGCCCAACTTCACGGCCAGGGCGGGGGTGTGCTATACCGAAGAGCATTTCTACCTGACGGCCTGGGCCGATTTCTCCCGCTTCGTATTCGACAACGGCTCGCGTGAGTATCCCGGAACCTCAGGTGACCGTTCCATACTCACCCAGCGAGGGAGATTCTCCAGCTTGACCGCCAACTTCCAATTGAATTACAGGTTCTGACATGAGGGGCACAACGGCACAGCATGACAAGTTCGTCAGGATGACGACCGAACCGGTCGGGAAGCTGGTTACAGAACTGGCTGTCCCTTCCATCGTGAGCATGCTTGTCACCGCTCTCTACAATATTGCTGACACTTTCTTCGTTGGAAGGCTCAATACCCAGTCGGTTGCGGCCTTGGGAATCGTATTCGCATACATGACCCTTATCCAGGCGATATCCATGTTCTTCGGTCAAGGGTCGGGCAACTATATCTCACGCGCACTGGGCAGGGAAGAAACCGAGGGCGCCGGAGTGATGGCTTCCGTGGGTCTGGTCTCGTCGGTAGGGACCGGGCTGCTACTTTCCTTTGTCGGTTTCATCGCGATGGACCCGATACTCCATTTTTTCGGCTCCACTCCGACCATCTTGCCTTTCGCGCGGGATTATTTCACTTATATTCTCATCGGAGCTCCGTTCATCATGGGATGCTTCACGATGAACAACCAGATGAGGCATCAGGGCAATGCCATGCTCTCGATGATCGGCATCGCATCGGGTGCCATGCTGAATATCGCACTCGACCCCCTGCTGATTTTCCATTTCGGGATGGGAGTGAAAGGTGCCGGGCTTGCTACTGCCATCTCCCAGGCGGCAGGTTTCTTTGTGATGCTGTCCCTGTCTGGGAAACGGGGAGGGATAAGGATCCGTCTGGGCAACTTCCGTCCGAGCCTCACCCTGTATCGGGACATTGCTGCCGGGGGGCTTCCTTCGCTGGCTCGGCAGGGATTGCTGAGCATCGCGGCAATATGCCTGAACCAGATGGCTGCACGATATGGTGATGAGTCAGTGGCTGCCTTTTCGATCGTGAGCCGCGTGACCATGATAGCGAGCGCTGCGATGATTGGCTACGGCCAGGGATTTCAGCCGGTATGCGGCTTCAATTTCGGCGCCGGCAAGTTTGACAGGGTCCGCAAGGCATTCCGCTACGGTTGCATCGTATCAACCATATATTGCCTGTTCCTGGCCGTGCTTGGATTCATTTTCGCCGGAGGTTTGGTGTCAGCCTTCCGGGCGGATGATGCCGAGGTCGTACGGATCGGTTCCAGGGTGCTGCGCTTCCAGTGTATCTCGTTCCCGTTGTCAGGCTTCGTGGTGATGTCGAACATGTACCTGCAGAATATCCGGAGGACCTGGCCCGCTGTAATCATGGCTTCCGCCAGGCAGGGGATATTCTTCCTGCCGGCTTTGTTCATCGGCCACTGGATCCTTGGTTTCCTGGGATTGGAAATCGCGCAGACCGTTTCCGACGCGCTGTCGTTCTGCCTGGCCATTCCTCTGTGTAGCAGCGCATTGAAATCCATGGGTAAAGAACCAACCACAAATTGATATATCATGAAAAAGACTGTTCTTGCATCATTGGCGATCATCGCCTCGACTTTCTGCCTGTTCTCGCAAGAGTCCCAGCCGAGCCGTAATCCGGATGACGGCCACCGCTATCTCAAAGAATACTGGAACCGTCCCGAAAAGTATCTGGAGGACCAGGCCTGGTATATGCTTGACATTGCCGACAGGGTATTCACCGCCAATCCACCTTCAACTCAGGTATCACTCGAAAGGGAAGTAGCTTTCCTCATGCTCGATGCCGTGTTGCACGAACCGGATCCGATTCACAACCCTGCCGTTCTGGATTTCCTTGCGAAACGCACGCAGCTAGTAATCGAGGATCTGGACAAACCATTGAAGGACAAGAAATCCCTGCGGGTTTACAAGATCTACAATTGCGGACTTATATTCCGGACACGTGACGTTACGGTCGCCGTGGACCTGAACGGAAGGAACGGAACATTGATTCCGGATGGACTCATGTCGAAGATCGTGGACAATATAGACATCCTTTTCCTGACCCATGACCATGGTGACCACGTGGATTCGCATGTCCGTGACCTCTGCCACAAGCGCAACGTCCCTATCTACGCCACCGAGGAGATATTCAGGCAGGATGACCAGGTCCACCATGTCCGCCCTGAGAATCTCTGGGCTTTCGAGGTGAACCTCAGCTCGGGTAAACTCGTCGTGAACGTCCTTCCTGGGCATCAGGACAAGGTTCAGAACAACATCTGGGTGGTCACCCTTCCGAACGGGAAAGTTATCTGTGCGATGGGCGACCAATGGCTTACGGACGGCAGTGACCTGGCCATGATAAAGGAAGCCGGCAAACTGCTCCCACAGATCGATGTCCTGGCGATGGATTGCTGGATCCACGACTTCGAGGAACATCTGGCGGCATTGTCGCCGAAACTCCTCATATCCCAGCATGAGGATGAAATCGGTGCTCACGGAATCGACCATAGGGAGGCCTTCTGGATGACCCTCTACAAGAATGACAAGATATACCATTTCGATGTGCCTTACGTACTTATGGGCTGGGGTGAATGGTATGATTGTAAATAATTGGATATCATGAAGATAAGACTTGAAAGGCCCGAGGATTACCGCGAAGTGGAGAATCTCACGCGGGAAGCCTTCTGGAATGTTTACAGGCCAGGCTGCCTGGAGCATTATGTCCTGCATCGTTTCCGTGAGGATCCGGACTTCATCCCGGAACTGGATTTCGTGATGGAGGAAGGCGGGCGAATAATAGGCCATGTCATGTTCTCCAAGGCAGTCCTTGTCCTTGACGACGGATCGGAAAAGCCTTCATGGACATTCGGTCCCATCAGCATCCATCCGGATTACAAGCGGAAGGGATACGGGCTTAGGTTGCTGCAGCATGCGCTCGTGAAAGCCCGGGAGATGGGAGTCGGCTTCCTGTGTATGGAAGGCAACATCGATTTCTACAGGCACGCAGGTTTCGACTTGGCCAGCAAGATGGGAATCCATTACCATACCGAACCGAGGGATGCCGAAGTGCCGTATTTCCTCGCACAGGAACTGATCCCTGGCTGGCTGGGCGGCATTGAAGCGACATACCAGCCTCCTCGTGGGTATTTCGTGGCGGACGAGGATCCGGAGGATTTCGAGGAATATGAAGCCGGATTCCCACCGAAGAAAAAGGAATTCCGTGCCGGTCAGCTGCCTCAGTTCTGCCAGAGCTGCGGCATGCCGCTATCTTCAGAGGATATGTGCGGGACCGATGCCGACGGCAGCATCAACTACGAGTATTGCAAATACTGCTATTCCCAAGGCAGGTTCCTCCAGGATTTTTCGATGGAGGAAATGGCAGAGCATTGCTCCCAGTTTGTCGATGAAGTGAACAAGAACATGCCGCAACCTTTGACGAGGGAACAGTATAAGCAGATGATGCTGGGATTCTTCCCGATGCTCAAGAGATGGAGACGGATAGGATAGTATTACGTTCCTGGCTGGAGGAAGACGCACCGGCGCTCTTCAAATATGCGTCCGATCCGGAAGTCGGGCCCCGTGCGGGCTGGCCTCCGCACCGGAGTCTGGATGAGAGCAGGGAAGTCATCCGTACGGTCTTCAGCGGGGAAGGCATGTGGGCGGTCGTCCTGAAAGAAACCGGTGAGCCGATAGGTTGCGCAGGTTATCTTCCTGCGTCGCTTTCCAATCTGGAAATATCTGAAGACCAATGTGAAGTGGGCTATTGGATCGCTCGCCCATATTGGGGGAGAGGAATATGCACCGAGGCTCTTCGGCTGATTGTCAGGTACTGCTTTGAAGAGAAAGGATTCTCGGTGCTCTGGGGAGATTATTTCCCGGAGAATCCCGCCTCGGGCCGGGTGATGGAAAAATGCGGCTTCTCAGACACCGGACTTACGACCATGTGCCCGAACCTGGAAGTGGGCTCCGACCGTCCTGTCCGTGTAATGCGGCTCGATAGGGAAAATATCAAGCTAAAAGATTATATTTGCATTTAAACGGATCTAATTATGTCACGGAAAGAAACGATTATCGCATCCATCTTGCTCATTGTTTTCGGCACCAGCATGCATTTCGTCCATCACCTTCCTTGCTTCAATCATTTCTGGGGCTATATATTCCCTGTGGTAGAAAGCGTGATGGCTCATATGAAGATGATATTTTACCCTTTGTTGCTGCTGGGTATATACCTGGTGTTGACAAGGCACGATATCAAGGAGATAGGAGCTCCTGTCCTGGGCTCCCTGGCGGTCATGCCGCTGGTGGTGCTGGCATTCTTCTCCTACTGGATATTCGTCCGCCACGAACTGATGGCTCTGGACATGGTGATCTACATCGCAGCCATGCTCGGTGCGGTACAGTTCGCAAAGCGTTGGGCAAAGAGCTCTTTCGTGCGGAACAACTGGCCTTGGTGGCTGTTGCTTACCGTATGTTGCATCGTCGCAATCGGAGTACTGACATATCACTCTCCGGACTGGATCATTTTCGAGGATATGGGTTGACCTTCGGCAGTTTGGCATCATGACTGGAAAGGAAAGGATAAGATGCGTCCTGGAACACCGGCAGGCAGACCGTCTGGCCGTAGACTTCGGTACGACCCCCGTGACCGGCATGCACTGCAAGATCGTGGAAGCCCTCAGGCACCATTACGGCTTGGATGAACATCCCGTATATGTCCATGAACCCGGGCAGATGCTGGGTTACATAGAAGACGACCTGGCTGAGGCTCTGGGTACTGACACCGCAGGGTGTTTCTCCCCGAAGAATTCCATCGGTGTATTCAACAAGGACTGGAAAGAATACAGGATGCCTTGGGGCCAGGTGGTAATGCTCCCGGCGAAGATGGCTGATTCCTTCACCATGAAGGATGGAGGCCTTTATACCTATCCGGAAGGAGACAACAGTCTGCCGCCGTCGGGGTATATGCCCGAGAGGTGCTATTTCTTCGATTCGATCGAGCGTCAGCAGGGCGAGATAGATGATGACAACCTGAACGTGGAAGACAATCTCCAGGAATATGGCGATATCGATGACGAGACGCTCGGATACTGGAAAACCGTCACGGACCGCGCTGCAAGGACCGGCAGGGCAGTGGTCGCCGGATTCGGGGGCATGGCTCTCGGGGACGTGGCACGTATCATATCCCCGGCCATCCGCGAACCGAGGGGAATTCGGAGCGTGGCCGAGTGGTACATGTCCACTGTATGCCGTCCGGACTACATAAAGGAACTTTTCGACAGGATTACCGCCCTTGCCGTGAAGAATCTCGAGAAGATACATTCAGTCGTCGGCGAGAACGTGGACGTGGTCTATGTCTGCGGGGCCGATTTCGGCACCCAGACGAGCCAGTTCCTTTCCGTGGACACTCTCAACGACCTCTATGTCCCTTATTACAAGAGGATGAACGACTGGATCCACCAGAATACCACCTGGAAGACCTTCAAGCATTGCTGCGGTGCGATCTACCCGCTGCTTGACAGTCTCATCAATGCCGGATTCGACATAATCAATCCAGTACAGATCGCGGCAAAGGACATGGACCCGCAGCGCCTCAAGGATGAATTCGGCGGAAGGGTCACTTTCTGGGGAGGCGGTGTGGATACGCAGAAGACGCTGCCTTTCGGTACTCCGGCCCAGGTTCGGGATGAAGTCCTCAGGCTCTGCGACATATTCGGGAAAGACGGAGGTTTCGTCTTCAACACCGTCCATAACATCCAGGCGAACGTGCCGGTGGAGAACGTGGTCGCTATGATGGATACATTGAAAGAAATACGTAGTTGATATGGATAACCTTTACAATGCAATTTTCAAGGGACTAGCTCCCGTTGCGAAGACTTCCGTCCAGGAAGCTCTGGATGCCGGCAAGACACCTCAGGAAATCATCGATGATTCGATGATACCTGCGATGGAGGCCATCGGCCAGGAGTTCGAGGCAGGCCGTGTTTTCGTTCCCAACCTGCTGCTCAGCGCCAGAGCGATGAAGGCAGCGCTCGATATCCTGAAACCGCTTATGATGGCCGGGCAGACCACCACTCTCGGGACGGTCGTCATCGGCACCGTCAAGGGTGACCTTCACGATATCGGCAAGAACCTCGTGGCTTCGATGCTGGAAGGACGCGGTTTCAAGGTGATCAATCTAGGCACGGACGTATCCAAGGAGCGGTTCATCGAAGCCGCCCGAGAGAACGAGGCTGACATAATCTGCCTGTCCGCCCTTCTCACGACGACCATGGACTACATGAAGGATATCGTGGACGCTGTCAAGGCGTCCGACCTGAATGTGAAGGTGATGGTCGGAGGAGCGCCACTGACTTCCGAATTCGCAGCAGGAATCGGAGCTGACGGGTACAGTTCCAACGCGAATGAAGCGGTAGCGGTCGCTAAAGAGCTTCTCGCAGTATGATAGAAAAGGCCTTCAAGATCAGCCCTGAGGAGCTTCCCGAGAGGGAAGTGTGGTTCGCTATGGGCTACAAGGATTCCGTCCCTGAACAGCGGATACGTGACCTTGTGCTCGAATTGCGCGGCCGGCTGGTTCCTGAGGCGACCCTTCGGTATGCTTATCAGGTTGTCGATGCCGAAAAGCTTTCTCCGCGGCAAGTACGTATGGCCGGGAAGACCTTCACTCCGGAAGGAATCATCTGCTCGTATCTGAAGGGGATGACCCATGCACTTCTCTTCATCGGTTCTGCCGGATGGGAATTCGACCGGGCTAAGGAAGCCCTGAAAAGCGAGGATGATATCGTGTCTGATTTCATTGCCGATTCCATCGGGACCGTGCTGGCTGAGGTTACTGTCAGCCGTATCGAGCAGGATTATGATGGTGCTGGGACTCTTTCGATGCCGTACAGTCCGGGTTATTGCAACTGGGATATCCGTGAACAGCATCTGCTGTTTTCGCTGTTTCCAGAGCGACCTTGCGGAGTCATCCTTTCGGAAACCTCCCTCATGGCACCCGAGAAATCCGTGAGCGGTTTCTTCGCTCTGGGGGAGAAACTCCAGCGCCAACCATATCATTGTCAAATCTGCAAGAACAGCAAATGCTACAAAAGAAGAAAAGGTTAGCGATTCCTATCATGACCCATCCGGGGATCGAACTGTGCGGGAACACAGTACTGGAAGCGGTTACTGACGGGAAGGTCCATGCGGATGCGATATGCGCCCTAAACGAAGCATTCCCGGCCGATGCCGTGACTGCGATAATGGACCTTACAGTGGAAGCGGAGGCCTTCGGCGCCGAGGTCCGGTTCTCCGAGAACGAGATCCCGAACATCATCGGTCGGCTGGTCACGGACTTCGATTCCGCGGCATCCCTTGAAATACCTTCACTTGAAGCTGGCAGGGTGCAGGAATATTTGAAAGCCAACCGCATAGTCGCCTCCCGTATCAAAGACAAGAAGATCTTCGGAGGATGCATAGGGCCTTTCTCACTTGCTGGACGGCTATTCGATCTTTCGGAGTTGATGATGGCGATGTACGTCGAACCGGAAACGGTGACTATGCTTCTGGATAAATGTACGGCATTCATTACCAAGTATGTACAGGCGATGAAGGAAACGGGGATAGGTGGTGTTATACTGGCTGAGCCTGCTTCCGGTCTCGTCTCGAACGACGATTGCTATGCATATTCATCAGTCTATGTGCGGAAGATCGTAGATGCTGTCCAGGATGCAGGTTTTTCAGTGGTACTCCACAACTGCGGGAATACCGGCCATTGCACGGATGCCATGATACGTTCCGGAGCATCCGCTCTCCATTTCGGTAACCGTGCGGATATGGTGGAAGCATTGCGCCAATGTCCGGCCGACCTTCCGGTCATGGGCAATATAGATCCTGTCGGAATCATGCAGCAAGCCACCCCGGAACGGGTCCATGCAGCTGTACGCGAGCTTTTGGAGAAGACATCCGGGTACGACAACTTCATCCTCTCATCCGGATGCGATGTCCCACCGCATACGCCTGTAGACAACATAAAGGCTTTCTATCAAGCCCTTGCGGAATACAATGAAAAAGATTGACTATGCCTCTTCGATGACCTCCTTCCGTTGGTGGATGTGCGCCTTGCTTTTCTTCGCCACTACCATCAACTACTTGGACAGGCAGGTCCTCTCACTGACCTATGAGGAGTTCATCAAGCCTGAGTTCCACTGGACGGATGCCGAATACGGCACCGTGACCGGTTTTTTCTCCCTCTTCTATGCAGTGTGCTGCCTTTTTGCCGGCAAGTTCATCGACTGGATAGGCGTGAAAAGGGGATATCTGATTTCCATACTTGTCTGGTCTACAGGTGCCTGTCTTCACGCAGCTACCGGATGGATGACAGCATCCCTGACAGGTCTCGGTTCAGCTTCAGCCTTGAAGGCAGTCGAGGCAGGCAGCAACATCGCCCTGGCGGTATCAGTGACATCTGTTTACCTGTTCATGTTCTGCCGGGGAGTGCTTGCATTGGGTGAAGCCGGAAACTTCCCGTCGGCCATCAAGGTCACTGCCGAATATTTCCCGAAGAAGGACCGTGCCTTCGCTACCACGATATTCAATGCCGGTGCTTCCGTCGGTGCCCTGGCTGCTCCGCTGTGCATTCCTGCGCTTGCGAAAGCCTATGGCTGGGAAATGGCTTTCATCATCATCGGTGCGATTGGTTTCGTATGGGTATTCTTCTGGATATTCCTTTATGATAAGCCGGAAGAAAGCAAGCGGGTCAACCCGCAGGAACTTGAATATATCCATCAGGATGACGCAGAAGAAGAGGCTGACAGGGCTGCGCTTGCAGAGGAGAATCCGATTCCTCTCCGCCAGTGCCTGCACTATCGCCAGGCCTGGTGCGTGATCCTGGGAAAGTTCATATCCGACTGCGTATGGTGGTTCTTCCTGTTCTGGGCTCCGTCGTACTTCGATACCCAGTTCGGGGCGAAGGCCAGTTCCACGGAGGGTAAACTGCTCCTGATCACACTCTATGCGATCTGCTCAATACTGTCGATATTCGGAGGATATGTCCCGAAATACTTCGTCGAGAAGAAGGGGATGCACCCTTATGACGCCAGGATGCGGTCTATGTTAATCTTCGCCCTTTTCCCTTTGTTCTCACTTCTGGCACAGCCTCTGGGGGCATATTTCAATTCTCCATGGTGGCCTGCGGTCCTGATAGGTCTGGCAGCTGCCGGCCATTCTGCATGGGCTGCCAACCAGTACAGCGTGATATCCGACCTGTTCCCGAAGAGCACCATCGCGACCATGACCGGCTTGAGTTCCCTCGCCGGTGGAATCTCTACCATGGCTCTGCAGAAGATCGCCGGCAACCTTTTCACCTATGCCGAGGGTGCAGGCAGCGCATTCCGCTTCCTTGGATTCGAGGGCAAGCCGGCCGGATATTTCATCATCTTCTGCTACTGCGGACTGGCGTATATCCTGTCCTGGATCGTGATGAAATCCCTCGTCCCTCGCTACAAGCCTGTCATCTACCGCGGCTGATCTATTTGATCAAAGCAGTCCCGGCAGTTCGGATATATCTTCGATGATGTATCCTGCACCCGCCTCGATCAGGTCATCCCGACTGGAATTGCCGTATGTTACACCGCATGTCGCGGCACCGGCGCGGAGTCCCATGATTATGTCCACCGGCATGTCTCCGACGACGAGGCTTTCTTCGGCTGGAATTCCAAGTTCACGCAATGTTTTGAGTACCGGTTCCGGGTCCGGCTTGGACTTCTCGACGTTGTCTGCACCGAGTATGTAAGAGATGTAGTCTTCTACGCACATGTCATGCAGGAATCCTCGCAACGACACCGACTGGCGGGATGAAGCGACGGAGAGGATGTATCCTCTTTCCTTCAGCAGGTTCAGTGTCTCCTTCACATGCGGGAACAGCTTGGGTACCATCTTCCTGCGGTTCTTCTCGAACAGATCCCTGTACACGTCGGAGCATCGGAGTATGTCTCTTTCTGTCAGTTCCGGGAAAAGTTCCCTGAATCCGTCTTCCAGGGTAAGTCCGATTGTCGCAGCTATCGCTTCTTCTCCGGCAACGGGATAACCGAGAACACGCATCGTCTCCTGCATGGTCATGATTATATTGGCACGCGTGTCGCCGAGAGTTCCGTCGAAGTCGAATATGATCAGTTTTATCTTCATTGTATTTCAGTCAGTTCGCCGGTTACCGAATCTATTATGAAGCCGCGCACGGTGACATCTTCCGGAACAAGCGGGTGATCTTTTATCGACTTGACCGTATTCCTTACGGAGGCAACCGTATCGTGGAATCCTTCCAGCCAGCTTCCGATGCCCCTTGCCTCCCATTCAGCCAGTGTCTCCGGGGATATTCCCCTTTCCAACATGTGCGGCTTGAATTCTTCATAACTCATGTGGCATGCTCCGCAGGTAGAGTGATGTATGACCATCACCTCCTTCACGCCGAGTTCGTAAACCGCGACCAGAAGGGATCGTATAGCCGAGTCTGTCTCCGACAGTATAAGTCCGCCGGCATTCTTGATGACCTTGGCATCGCCGTTGCGGAGCCCCAGGGCTTTCATGAGAAGCTCGGTGAGGCGGGTGTCCATGCAGGTCAGGATGGCCAGTCTCTTGGCCGGGAACTTGTCCGTGATGTAGGGTTCGTATGCCTTTGAGGCAACGAAGCGCTTGTTGTATTCCAGGATTTCTCCAATCATATCAACTGAATGTTAGCTCATTGGTTCTTTTATCATCTGGCCATGAAGCGTTCCCGTTCCTCCGGAGGGAACTTTTCGATAGCATACCTCAGCATGGTTCTTGGTATTTTGCGGCAGCGGGACTCCAGCCATGCTACAAGAGCTGCCTTGTCCCGTTTCCCAGCTTCCCTGAGCATCCATCCCACAGCTTTCTGGATGAGGTCGTGCGGATGGCCGATCAGGATGTCAGCTATTGCGAAAGTGTCGGTAAGCTGTCCTTCCCGAATGAATGTCATGGTGCTGACAATGCCAATCCTCTGCTCCCAGACAGTCTTCCCGTTGCGGGCCAGGTCGTACAGGACTGTCCGGTCCTTGTCCAGCAGCCATTCGCCAAGCAGGGGATAGCAGGACAGGTCCACCAGGTCCCAATTGTTGATCCTGTCAGTGTGCTCGAGATAGAAATCGATGCATTCCTTCTTGCTTATGCCCGTCTTGCTGGAATGCCTGAATATCTCCACCAATGTGAGCAGAGCAGCCAACCGCACCTCGTGGTATCCGCTGGCCAGGCATTCTTCCAGTCCGTCAAGCCAGACCGAGCTCCAGCATCTTTTAACTATGGAGCGAGTGACCGGAACCTTTATTCCGAGGAACTCGTCTCCTTCTCCATACTGGCCCTTCCCGGTCTTGAAGAACCTGGAGAGCCCTTCAACCTGAGAAGGATCGGCGGCTGCAAGCATGTTATCCAAAAGAACGTTCATTTTGACAGTATGTTAATGGCTGATGAAATAATCGTATCTGGCGATTTCCTCTTCCAACGCATGGGGCTCGACAGGTAATCCCTCCCGGAAGAATTCCATTGATATCCTGTCTTTGGCCTGCGACCAGTTTCCGGCAGCCTTCCCATCGACCAGGATTACCGGCCAGAAGTTGCCGCTGTTGTTGTGTGCCCTGTGGGTATGTTCCTGAGGGACCGCGATGTCCCTGCTCTTGTAACTGATCAGATACTCGTCATATGGAGGAAGCAGCAGGAGTACTCCGTTGCGGTAACCGCGTGTCCTGCAATCATCCGAGAGGTAGAAATCACGGCCACGCCACCTTTCCACGTGAAGCCAGTCGCCCAGGAGGGAAATTCCCCTGATGCAGTCGCTTTTGTTCAACCCTGACCACCAGGTGAAATCCTCCAGGGTCGCAGGTTGCCTGCTGCGGAAATACTTGCGTGTCAGCATCATGAGCGCCTCATCCCGGTCTGTCCTGGTTCTGGCTGGAAGCTTCTTTCCTGCAAGGGCGTACGTTGCCTTCAAAGGCAGCATATTCCCGCTGCAAAGTATTCCTGACATTTCAGACAACCTGACATGGTACGAGAGCCGGTGGTCATCCATCTTTATGTCTTTCTCTGCCAGCGCACGGATGAAATCTTCTTTGGTGGCGCTCCCAAGACGGTCTGCTGTCGAAGCAAGTATGTCACGTATCCGGCCGGCTTCATCGGAAGGAATGCTGATCCTGTTGGTGGTCATCCAGCCTCTGGTCACGGCGAGTGCCTTCGGGGCGCAAAGGTCCAGCATCTGCCAGTAGTCTCCGGCTGATACCAGCTGCCATGTTCCACGCATCAAGTGGAAGCGGACGACCTTACCGCTGTCGAATGCGTCCTTGAAGCTCTTGAGAGAGGGCTTCCTGGTCCGCATCGCGACTGCCCAGTGGATTCCTTTGTGGTCCTGTGCCTGCATGGCGCCCATCCACTCCACGACTTCTTCAGGAGTGTAGAACTGCCGGCTGATAAGGTGCTGGCTGAGGAGACGCATCGAGACAGGATTCATATCAAGCTTCGCCTTGAGATTTCTTGACTATCTTCCATCCGAGGGCTCCTATCGCGAAGGACATCAGGGGCGACAGGATATTGAAGATGCAGAAGGGTGCATATACCAAAGTCGGGACTGAGAGTATCGTGGCCTGGGTCATTCCGCAACTGGACCATGGGAAGAGGGGAGAGGTGACAGTGGCTGAATCCTCCACGCTGCGGCTGAGGAGCCTTCCTTCGTAGCCTTCCTTCTCGTACGTTTCGCGGTATATGTTCGACGTGAGTATGATTGAGAGGTACTGGTCTGAAACGATTCCGTTGAGAACTGTCCCTGTGGCCACAGTGGAACCGACAAGTCCTGCCCTGGACCGGCTGATGTGGGCGAGGATGCCGGAGATGGTGGCCAGCATCCCGCTGCCTTTCATGCAGGCTCCGAAACACATCGCACAGACGATGAGGTAAACCGTGTTGAGCATTCCTGACATTCCTCTTGAAGTGACCAGCTGATTCACTTCCGGCACACCTGTGTCGAGGAAAACGGTATTATAAACCATCTCGACTATGCCGGCGAAGTGGACCTTAGCTGCTGAACCGGCTGTGACTCCGGATCCTATCCCATAGACGATGTCCGGCTGGAAAATGACTGCTGCAACCGCTGCCGCGAGTGACGAGAGGGCCAGCACGATGATCGCCGGGAGCCGTTTCATGATGAGGACGGCGGTTATGGCAGGGACGACCATCACCCATGGGGTTATTCGGAATGTGCTGCTAAGGGTCGAGGAATATACTCCCATCTCTCCTTCCGGCACTCCGCCATGTGTGAATCCGAGTATGGCGAAGACTATCAATGTTATGGTGAAGGAAGGTACGGTGGTGATGTACATGTAGCGGATATGCTCGAACAATCCCACTTTGTTAAGGGATGATGCAAGCACCGTAGTGTCGGAAAGTGGGGATATCTTGTCTCCGAAGTAGGCTCCGGATATGATGGCTCCGGCAGTCATCGCGTCTGAAAACCCTTCGGCGCGTCCTATTCCGAGGAGGGCGACGCCCACGGTGGCGATGGTGGTCCAGGAGGAACCCGTCATTACGGATACGACAGCGCAGAGGATGCATGCCGTCAGCAGGAACACCTTCGGACTGATTATCTTGATGCCGTAGTAGATAAAGGCCGGGACAACTCCGCTCATCATCCATGTTCCGGAGATTGCGCCGATCAGGAAGAGGATCAGGATCGCCGACGCGACATCGCCGACATTTCCTGCGATGGCCTTCTCGAACTCCTTCCACGGGGTCTTGTACAGGCACATCGACAGTGCTACGCATACCCCGGCTGCCACCAGGAGGGCTACCTGGGATGCCCCGAGGATGGAATCCGACCCGAAAATGGAGATGTCAAGGGCCAGCAAGGCGATGAGAACGACAAGGGGAATGAATGCTATGATGGTTCGCTTCATTTCAGACAGATAAACAAGGTATACACTGACTCGTTACTACCGCAAAGATACCAATTTCCCCCTTTTATTCCTATTTTTGTGTACGCAAATAATCAATTTGAACCATGAGGAATGCTTTCGGATATATCCTTGGATTCCTGGTCTTCGTGGCAGGTATCCCGGCGTTGATGTGGTGGGTCTCCGGCAGGGATCTGACCTGGGTTCCGCCGCTGCCGTTGGCGATCATTTCCATCGTGCTGATGTTCTTGGGCCTGACTCTGAGCATCTGGTCGATCGTTTATATGAAGAAAGTAGGCGAGGGGAATCCATTCGATGCCTACAACCATGAGCTTGCACCCCGCACCAAGCATTTGATGACGGACGGACCGTACAGGTTCAGCCGCAATCCCATGCTCCTGGGAGTGTATGTGTATCACATAGGCGTGATTATCTGGTTGTTGAAGATCTGGCCTATCGCCGTGTTCGCATTCGTCGTAGTACTGCTCACCCTCCAGGTACGCTCCGAAGAAAAGCGTCTGGAGGCCGATTTCGGCGAGGAATATCGGGTGTACAGGGAGAAGGTTCCGCGCTATCTATTCCGCCTTTAGAGGCTTTGCACTGCGCTTCAGCCAATGCTCCTTGAGCCACTCGCGAACAGGCTCGTCATAGATCTTCAGCAGGCCCCAGGCGAGGACGATCGAGAGGAAGAATATTCCAATACCCACCACGATGTGCTGCCACAGCGGTGCGCTTGTATTCTCCGCAACCCAGTTCATCTGCATGTACATCAGCGGGTAATGTGTGATATAGATAGGGTAGGAAATGTCACCCAGCCATTTGCACACGGCCGTGCTCCTGGCGTCGGTGGTCTTGGAGCCTGCACCGGCAAGGACTATCAGAGGGAACAGAATCAGGATGCTGACTGCCTGGAACAGGCCGTCCGGGACACCCTGCTTTCCACCTATGCATGGGAAGGATAACAGTACGACTATTGCCAGTGAGCACCACCAGAAGCCTCCTCTCAGGTGGATAGGCGATCCGCTCGGATTGCTCTCGCTGCGATGCGAAGGCAGGATGCGGGAGATCAGCAAGCCGCAGAGGAAAGGATAGAGCAGTCGGCTGAATCCGATGTACAATTGGTCCGGAGTCAGGGACCAACCTCCGATCACGTTGTAGTGGGGTTGTTCAAGCAATCCGAAGGCATTCCAACCCAATGTAAGATCCAGGGTGAAGAAAGCGCATGCGACGCACACTGCGACCAGGGCAGCCTTCGGAAGATGGCGCAGTACGAATGCGTACAGGATATTCCCGATATATTCGAACGTGAGCGTCCAGGTCGGGCCGTTCAGGGAATTCATCTCACCCCATCCTCGTATGTCCAGTCCGTTGCCGCAAGGAATCATCAGCAGGCCCATGATGATGCAGAGTGCAAACTTCCACCCTTCGACCTTGAGTGTCTGTGGAAAAGCCGTACCGGAGAAGAAGAAAAGCGCCGCTCCTATGAGGGTGCCCATGATGACCATGGGGTGGAGCCTTGTCAGACGTCTTTTGAAGAAGCCCCCGACAGTCATCTTGTCCCAGCGGTCATCGTAGGCATATCCGATTACGAAGCCGCTCAGGACGAAGAAGAAATCGACTGCCAGATAACCGTGGTTGACGATCTGGGAAGCAGGCCCCTTGCTGTAAGTCTCGAATATATGGAACAGTACGACCATTAAGGCGGCTACCCCGCGGAGCCCGTCCAGGATTTCATAGCGCGGCTTCGATGCCAGATATACGTTATCTTTTGCCATATCGTCAAGTTCATTTATCCTTGTAGAGGTAAAACTCATGGACCAGGCTGCGGTAGCCCAACGCCTTCATGTCCGCATAACGCACCCGGAAGTTTGCCTTGGTATGCCTGCCTGTGGACAGATAGCGGATATACTTCTGGAGGTAGCAGTCTATATCCTTGAGCCCTTCGGTTCGGTTTATTACGGGGAAGAACCATCTTGACCAACTGAGCGAGTCGGGGTCATCACCCTCGAAGAGTTTTTCATTGAAGATACGTATCAGGCCTTTCATCGCCTGCTCGGGTTCATGGCACTTTTCGGAGCGCCAGCGGTTCAGGGAACGCGCGGCCCGCCGTATCTTCCCTTTCATCTTTTCCCTGACCGCATACGAAATGTCTATGGCTTCTCCATGGCACCTGAAGCCGAGGAATTCGAATGGTTCATCCGGTGTATATATCCTTTCCTTTTCGGGGTTGACTTGGAGCCTGTATTCTTTCAAGAAACCTGACAAGGTGGCCTTGTGCCTTTCGAGTTCTTCGATGTCCGGAGCGAAAAGGATGATGTCGTCGGAATACCTTGCATAGATGATCCCCTTTTCAGCGAAATACCGGTCCACTTCCATGAGATAGACGTCCGCGAGGAAAGGGGATGTCGGTGTACCTGCCATGACTCCTCTTTCCGCCCGGATGATTTCTTCCCCGATGCGGGCCCTGCCGTCCGTGAGCATTCGTTCGAAAAATGAATACAGGGGCTGATCATCTCTTAGGAGGTTCTTGAGAATGGGAAGGAGGACCGGGATGGAAATGGAATTGAAATAGTCGTGGATATCCAGTTTGTATGCCCACATCTTCCGACCCCTGAGTTCCTTCCTCAGCCTGAATATGGCATCGCTCGCCTTGATCCCACTACGGAAGGAATAGCAGTTGTGGGAGAACCGGTCGTCGTAACGGTACAGCAAGAAAGCCATGAGTTTGAGTACCCGGGTCTCTTCGGGACTGAAACAATATACGGTCCGCTTCTTGCCCGTACCCATCTTGTTGATGCGCTTGACTTCGGGAATACCGGGTCCCGTCCCATCCATGAATGCTCTCGCAACCGGCAGATATCTCTCGTTCTCGACGAAGTCGTCAGCATCGCTGAACATAGGCCAGGTGAAACGGCCTTTCGTCAGGCGGTGTGCCAGGAATTCTTCCCAAACCGTCTGCTCGTCGAGCAGAGAAATGATGCTTTGCATAAGAAGACAAAAGAAAAAGGGGAATGATTTTGAATCAGCAAAATTGCTGATCACCGGACGGGGACATCACTCTGCCGCCTGCAAGGCAATTATCCGAGTGATGCTGCGTCCTTCGCAGGCGCAACGATGTTGCATCCCCTTTTTCTTGGAAACGTTATCCCAGGTACTTGTGGATCCGTCCGACTACATAGCCGCGCTCGTTAGGCATCTGGGTGTAGAAATTGATGTAAGGAAGGCCGAGTTTCTTCGCGTACATCCTGGCTACCAGGTACTTGACATTTGCAGAATGACTATGGCCACCGCCAAGCATCACGATGCCCTTCGGCGCACCGCCCTGACTCAGGACGAAGGTGTATGGCTCGCCCCATTCAGCCTTGTAAACCTGGCGCGGACGGGATTTGTAAAGCTGGGCCTCATCGGCGGCAAATCCTGCGAGTTCAGTAACGGGTACATTCTCACGTACATCGTAGCCTGGGAACTCGGACTGGATGATCTCACGGAAATACGCATGCCACTCTGCGTCAGTTTTCTCCTCGACAGGAGCGGAACTCTGCACTGTGGCGGCGGGAGTGGTCTTCTTGGCAGCAGCCTCCTGCTTGGCAGCGATTTCCTGGGCGACCGAGGCTACTTTGCCGGCGATCTCGAACAAATTCTTCAGTAAACTCATAAAGCATTGCGTATTAATGCTGTAAAAATACAATTATTTTGGCACACTTGCAAATTTCCGTGTCTGATATGATGTAAATATATGGCCATGGAGGTAGATTCGCCGGAAGGATGTACCTTTGTGGTCATGGACAAGGACACTATACAAGCCAAGCTTTACGAGCATTA
>Ga0208297_1000142_pt1 | contig 181434 bp, 168 predicted proteins | sample LMS_cellobiose_e_FD_187367 | JGI IMG/M metagenome (GOLD analysis project Ga0208297, IMG submission 187367) | Rumen-fistulated moose microbial communities from Alaska, USA - LMS_cellobiose_enrichment (SPAdes) (version 2) | ecosystem: Host-associated > Mammals > Digestive system > Stomach >... | reverse complement strand
ACGATACCGGAGAAAAACCATTATATATTAAAACCGTGTGGGGTGTTGGCTACAAAATCTGAGAGGAAAATTGTCATGTTAAAGGAAAGACACCGGAAACTGTATTACATCACGGTTGCTTTGTTCGTAGTGTACCTGTTATTTCTTGTGTGGGTCGTCTTGTTCAAATTGGGCTTTTCGCTGAGCGAGATCGGAACGATAAAAGCATATAATTTTATCCCGTTTCATTATGAAGACGGTCACAACCTTGGATTTCACATTTCAGAAGTTCGTGATAATATCCTCATCTTCATTCCCGTGGGCGTATATCTGTGTCTGCTTTTCAAAGAGATACCCTTTTGGGGGAAGGCTGCACTCATTTTTGCTGTCTCCCTTGCGCTGGAAGGTTCTCAATACGTTCTTGCAGTAGGCAGCTTTGATATAACAGACTTAATTACGAATACCGCAGGCGGAATTGTTGGCATTGGAGTTTATCTGATTGGGCGTACTCTGCTTCGTGACAAAGTAAAAGCAGAACGGATTATTGCTGTTCTTGTAAACCTCATTACGGTACTGCTTGTCGGCGGGACAGCCCTAATATTGTCGTTGAATTAAGGAGATGGTACTGTGATTTCATCAAATCAAAAAATAGAAAAGAAGCTCCGTATCCGGTTGTTTGCGACGCTGGTTCTATGGGCTGTAGTTGGCTTTATCGTATTTATGCTATTTGGAACCGTGAAAGATGAATCAAACAATCCGGTTATTGTATGGCTGGGGTCGCGGCTTGATTTTCTCTACATTATGTTTCTTATCATTGGTTTCTTTAGCATTTTCTATTTCTATTGGAAAAAGCCGTGGGATTATCTGAATGAAGTGATCGACGCAACGGAAACAGTCTATGAGAAAAGTGCAAAAGGGATCACGCTTTCCGCGCCGCTTCATGATGTAGAAAGTCGCATGAACCAAATCAAGCTGTCTATTTTAACCAGTGAGAAAAGCGTTGCACAGGCCGAAGAAAAAAAGAATGAATTGGTTATGTACCTTGCCCACGATATACGCACTCCCCTGACCACGGTGATCGGGTATCTCAATCTCCTGGACGAGGCACCGGATATGCCACCGGAGCAGAGGAAGAAATACATCGGAATTGCGTTAAATAAATCGGAGCGTCTGGACGTGCTGATTAACGAGCTATTTGACTTGACAAGGTACAACTCAAAGGCGGTATCACTCCATAAAACGGAAGTTGACCTTTCTTGCCTGCTCTCGCAGCTTGCAGACGAATATTATCCGACCCTTTCAGCGAATGAAAACACCGTGAGCGTTTCAGCAGAGGATGGCTTGACGCTTTCCGCTGATACAGAAATGCTTGCCCGCGTGTTTGGAAATCTACTGAAAAACGCCGCCTCATATAGCGACGCGGGAACGGAAATCATTATTTCAGCAAAGAAAGAGAATGACTTTGCCGCCGTTACATTTCAGAACACAGGAGAAACGATCTCGCCGGAGGATTTGCAAACGATGTTTGACAAATTCAGCCGTCTGGATCAGGCGCGGACATCGGAAACCGGAGGGACAGGCTTGGGCCTGTCTATTGCAAAAGAGATCGTCGAGCTGCACGGTGGAACGATCACCGCGCAAAGCAAAGACCGGACGATCACATTTCTTGTCCGGCTGCCGCTTGCTCATTAGGGAAATAGGCGCTTCCTATTAGGAATATCTTAATCATTTTCAAGCCGCATCTTTGAGATTGAAAAACCCTTATTCAGTACAATGGAAACTGAATAAGGGTTTTCTTTTGCCCCAAAGGAGGGATCGGTATGGCAAGGAAACGGCTCACACAGATATTCCCTTGGCTGCTGCCAATTCGGAGAAAACAACGCGCATTGTTTTTCTATGCGCAGATGAAATTTGACAAAAACAGATATGCCACGAAGCAGGAGCCTTCCATTCTCCCGCATCGGGTGTTTACTTCAAGCTGCCCAATGCTGAACACAGAGACAGGCTTTGACATGATTTATCAGGAAAACAAAGTCCACAATCTAAAGTTGGCTGCCGCAAAGCTGCATGGGCTTATCATCGAGCCGGGCGAGACTTTTTCTTTTTGGCTATGTATCAAGGATGCGGATCGGGATATTCCCTATAAGGACGCGCTGGCCGAGGTGGACGGACACCTTGTAACGGAATATGGAGGAGGTCTGTGCATGATAAGCAATCTCCTGTGCTGGCTGTTCCTGCATACACCTTTGATAATCACAGAGCGCCACGGCCACGGAAAAAAGGACTTCCCGGAGCCGCCGAGCGACGCGCCTTTGGGCGTTGATGCGACGGTAGCCGAGGGGTGGCTTGATTTCAAAGTCACTAACCGTACTGATTGCAAAGTGCAGCTTTCTTTGACCTTCGATGAAGAAAACATTGTCGGAACTGTGTATGCGGATCGCGATCCTCATAAAACATGGAGGGTCATCAACAAAGACTTGCTCTATTACAGGAAGCAGGGAAACATCTATGAAGAAGTGGATATTGTTCAGCAGGTATTTGACGATCATGGATTTCTGCTTTCTGAAAAAACGGCATATCGAAACCTGTGTGAGATCGGATATACGCTCCCGGACAGTATCACAGTCATTGAGAAAGGTTAGGTATTAAAAATATGAGAAAGAAAAATGTTGCTGTTCTTTTCGGGGGCTGTTCCCCGGAATACGAAGTCTCCCTCGCCTCGGCCAGCGCGGTGATTGCCCACTTGGATCAAAGGCTATTTCACCCCATCCTTATTGGGATCACGCGGCAGGGCGATTGGTACTATTATCCGGGTGAAATTGGCCGGATCGAAAATGATACATGGCATGACGCTGGCTGTTCTCCAGCCTGTCTCTCTCCTGATCGGAGCCGCCATGAGCTGCTGGTTTTTCGTGAAAAGGAAATCAAGCGTATTCCAGTAGATGTTGCCTTTCCCGTGCTGCATGGACGAAACGGCGAGGACGGTACGGTGCAGGGGCTTTGTGAGCTGGCGGGCATTCCTCTGGCGGGGTGCGGTACTCTGGCCTCCGCTTTGTGCATGGACAAAGACCGCGCCCACAAGCTTGTGTCTCTGGCCGGTATCCGCGTCCCTGCTTCTGAATTGATACTGCCCGATTACCGGCCGGAACAAGTGGAAGAACTGGCGGCAAAGATTGGTTATCCGCTGTTCGTTAAGCCTGTCAAGGCGGGATCGTCCTATGGGATCACAAAGCTGGATACAAAGGACAAGCTGCTGGATGCTGTCAAAACGGCGTTTCAGTTTGATGATTGTGTTTTGCTGGAAGAAGCGATCCCCGGCTTTGAAGTCGGCTGCGCGGTTTTGGGAAATAACGAGCTGATGACCGGAGAGCCGGATGAAATCGAGTTGCAGGACGGCTTTTTTGACTACACGGAAAAATACAATCTCATTACATCGAAGATCCACGTCCCCGCCCGCATTTCAAAAGAAAAGGCGTCAGAAATCAAAGAGACCGGGAAGAAAATATATCGGGCGCTGGGCTGCCGTGGCTTTGCCCGCGTCGATCTGTTTTTGAAGCCGGACGGCGAGCTTGTCTTTAACGAGGTCAATACCATTCCTGGTTTTACTTCCCATAGCCGCTATCCGGGCATGATGAAGGCCGCGGGCATTTCCTTTGAGGCGCTTATCAGCAAGGTTATCTCTCTTGCGGAAAATAACGAAGGAGGCCGGGCATGAGCATCAGGCGGCGGATCATTGAGTATTCACGGGGAAACAGCCTGCGTTGGTTTTGGCGGTTTTATCGTTGGCAGAAAGCCTCAAAGCACCTGTTATTCCGTGATGTCTTTACATTCTTTATGAGCCGGTCAGCCCACCGTCACGGCGGGTACGTCGGACCGGATACGGTCTTTCAGGACATCCCCTCTCTCCCTCATGGGCTGCACGGCATCTTTATTTCCCGTTATGCCGTGATCGGCAAAGGCTGTTGGATTTATCAGAATGTGACGATTGGCGAGGTAAACGGAAAAGCCCCTGTGATCGGCGACGGCTGCTTTATCGGAGCCGGAGCGATCATCGTCGGGGATATTCGCATCGGCAACAACGTAAAAATCGGTGCCGGTGCTGTTGTCAGCACCGATATTGCGGAGGGCTGTACGGTAGTCTCACAGCCGCCGCGTATCATAGAGAAGAAGTGAGCAATATGAAAAAAACCTATGAACAGGGGCGGGCTTGGATCGAATCAAATAAAAACAATTTGAAGCACAATATTGAGGTGCTCCGCAGCCTGCTTCCTGCCGGTTGTGTACTGATGCCTGCAATCAAGGCAAACGCTTACGGTCATGGGGTTGTGCCGATGGCAAAGGAGCTTAACAAAATGGGCGTTCAGGCGTTCTGTGTCGCCTCCGTAGCGGAGGCTGTTCAGCTCCGGGAAAATGGTGTTGTCGGTGAAATCCTGATTTTGGGCTACACGCACCCGTCCGATTTCCCGCTGCTGATCCAATACAATCTGACGCAGGCGGTATTAGATTATGAATACGCGGAAATGCTGGACGCTTTCGGGAGCGAAATCAAGGCGCATATCGCGGTAGATACAGGGATGCACAGGGTCGGCGTACCAGCGGAAAACCTTGACGCCATCCTTTCTATGCTGAAAATGAAACATCTTTGGGTTACAGGCATTTACACGCACCTCTGCGCTGATGACAGCCAGGATGAAAAAGACGTGGCCTTTACAAAAAAGCAGGCGGCGTCCTTTGCAAGCATAAAGGAGCAGGTTTTAGCGGCAGGCTATGCTTTGAAAACACATATCCTCGGCAGCTATGGACTATTGAATTACCCGGAGCTTGGCGGTGATTATGTCCGGATCGGTATTGCCTTGTATGGCGTATTAAGCAATCGCGGCGATCTTGCCTTTTGCCCGGTGGAACTGCGGCCTGTCCTGTCGGTGAAAGCTCGGGTTATGACGATCAGAACCATTCAGCCCGGCGAACACGTCGGATATGGCCTTGCCTATACAGCGGAAAGCGAGAGAAAAATTGCGGCGCTCTCTATCGGCTATGCGGACGGGCTTCCCCGCGCCCTTTCCTGCGGACGTGGCCGGGTTTTGATTCACGGACAGGAGGCTCCTATTGTTGGGCGTATCTGCATGGATCAAACGATGGTAGATGTGACCGGTATTGAGAATGTGAAATGCGGCGATATTGCTGTGATTATAGGGAAATCCGACAATTTGGAAATCACAGCCTATGAGCTTGCCGAACAGTCGGATACCATCACAAATGAGATTTTGAGCAGAATGGGAAATCGTTTGAATAGACTTCTGATCTAATACTCCGATGTAATTCATTGACACAGGAAATTCTTTATACAAAATTAGGCGTTTCTTAGGAAATTAGATGTTCGACCTTTGAGATTGAATTGCAAGTTCTCGTTAAAATGAAGATGAGTTAAAGGTACTCACTTCCAGAAAGGAGACCCAAAGAAATGGAATTAAAAATTGAACATGTAAGCAAACATTTCAAGGACAAAGATGCAGTTAACGATGTCAGCTTGACATTAACTGCCGGTGTATGGGGATTACTTGGCGCAAACGGCGCAGGAAAAACAACTTTGATGCGGATAATCGCAGATATTATGAACCCTACAAACGGCATGGTTTTATACAACGGAACAGATATTCGTCAACTTGGCGAGGCATACCGCGCTGTTTTTGGATTTTTGCCGCAGGATTTTGGGTATTCCCGCGATTTTACTGTAAAAGACTATCTGGAATATATGGCAGCGTTGAAAGATGTGCCGGCTGATACGACGCGGAAGAAAATCAATGAGCTTTTGGATATTCTTACTCTTACTGATGTGAAGAATAAGAAAATAGCCAAGTTGTCAGGAGGTATGAGGCGGCGCGTTGGCATTGCACAGGCAATGTTGAATGATCCGGAAGTTCTTATTTTAGATGAGCCTACTGCCGGGCTTGATCCCGGAGAACGTGTGCGATTTAGGAATTTTATTTCAGAATTTGCCCACAACCGCATTGTGCTGATCTCGACCCATATCGTTTCTGATGTTGAATATATTGCAACGCAAACCGCTATTATGAAAAACGGGCGCGTCGTCGATGTCGGCACAACCGATCAGCTTGTAAAAGAAATTGAAGGGAAAGTATGGAACTGCACCGTTCCGGCAAGGACGATCCCTGAATTGGAAATGAGACTTCGCATCATCAACCAAAGAGGGGAAGATAACGAGCAGGTTTCCATTCGATACCTTTCTGAAAAGGCAGAGGTGGAAAACTCCAAACCGGCCTCTCCGCGATTGGAGGACTTGTATTTATGGCTATTTCCAAATGAGGAGAAAGACAAGGAGGTACGCTAAATGAGAATGTTAAAGGTTGAATTGAAACGGATTATAAAATCTCGCCAAACTATAATTCTAATGATAGCTGGCATCTGCTTGTCTGCTTTATTGGCTGTTGCACCTATTTTGTTTGTGAGCGCCGATGTATATGATGACAATGGAAACGTACAAGAACTGAATGGCATTAGTGCCATACGTTATTGGAGAGAGATTAAAGCACCTTCTGATGGTGAGGTAACGCCCGATAAGCTGAAAGCTGCCCTTGCAACATACCAAGAGTTTATTGAGAAGTATGGGAGTCCTGAAAGTGAAAACTTCCCCAGGGATGTGTACATTGAAAAAATTGCTCCAATCAATGGTTTGCTTCGATTAGTTCCTATGACTTATTCAGATTTTGTGGACGGAAACCTTATACCCAGGGGACTTACTGATATTGACCTTGACGAGCTTGATTCGTTTTACGAAGCATGTGACACAAGATTAGAGAACGTCATAAAAGTTGATAGGGAGCCAGAAAGCACAAAACAGAAAGCGATTTCTTTATATAGCAAAGTTGATCGACCTTTTGAGTTGTATGCAGGGTACACAAGGGATGCTTTCGATTATTTGAGTTTTAGTGTTTTGTTTCTGGTTATCATTGGTGCCGTACTAAGTGCGCCGCTGTTTTCGGAAAGCTACGAATCTGGAGCAGATCATATATTACGATGCACAAAACACGGACGCGGAAAACTTGCGCGAACAAAGGTGATTGCAAATATGCTGCCAAGCATCCTGATATATGTTGTGGGAATTACAGTACATCTGCTTATTTCTGACCTAACCTTTGGGATGGTTACTTTGAAAACCTCTGTACAAGCCCTTTATGATACAATCAGTCTTCCTAACCTGAATCTGTTTCAGCTTCAAATTGTATTGGCGGTTGGAGGCTTGATAACTCTGATTTCCGTAAATGCCTTTACTTACTTTTTGTCAGCAAAACTCGAAAGAGTAGCCGGTACTATCTGTATATCACTTCTCGCCGTCGTGGCTCCGTTGTTTATTTCTGCCGCAGCGGGTACTAATTGGGTTTCGTCCATCCTTCCAGCCGGTGGCGTTGGACTAACCAATAATCTATTGATGCAGCTTGTAGATTTTAGATTTCTTCATCTTGGATCGTATAGTTTTTGGACTCCACAGGTCACGATGTTATTTACGATAATCTGGATTCCAGTATTTTTAATTCTGGCCGTCCGATCTTACTGTAAACATCGGGTAGCATGACATTAGTTTTTTAGAGGAAATCATAACCTCTCAACTTCCACAAGGAGCATTGTTTATGAAGATTAAAACGCAAAAAGAATCGGGAAAGCCGCATGACGGCGGGTAGTGCAGGCATGGCCTTACTATAACCTTTTCTTTAACGGCGGCTTTTCCGGGAAAGCCGCCGTTTATGCTTGCACTACAACCTGATAGCTGACAAATAAGCGGCGGCAACAAGGAGGATTGCCGCTATGTCAAACCTAATCTATACCCGGATCATTTCTGCGCACTCAAAAAAATCTTGTTTGCTGCTTGGGCGTTTTATGTCCTTGGCCATGAATTATACGATGTAGGAATTGCATATATCACATTCCGGCGCTCGGTTGAACTTTGTTCAGCCGGGCGCTTTTTGCATCTTCTTCAAAAATTTTTCCAAAAAAGGAAGTTTTGGCGAGCACGCGATAGGTCGGAAACGGTTGTACTGACGGAAAGGGAAAAAACCACCTACTCCCCCACGGAAAGGGGGTGATAACGATGGCGAATATCCCCCGTCAGAGCGTGCCGTACCGTTTCGACGCCTTTTGTAAGAAAGTGCTGCGGAATGAGGCTGTGGACTACTTGCTGCAAATGAAACAGCAGTACCAGCGGGAAATGTCGTTCAGCGATCTTTCGTACTCGGAGCTGCAAAGCCTCTGCTACACGGAAGATTATCCCAGCGACGGTTTCACCTTTACGGCGCACGGTTGCGAGCTGCGGATTGACAATGAGCAAGTCGCGGAGGTCTTTGCGGAGCTGTCCCCGACAGAACAAAGCATCCTGATCCTGCGTTTCGTTATGGATATGACGGACAAAGAGGTCGGGGCCGTTTTGGGAATGTCCCGCTGCGCGGTGCAGCGGCGCAGGACAAAGACGCTGGACATGATGCGCGACAAGCTGAAAACGCTTCTGCCGAAAGGAGGGTAGCACGATGAATCAGGAAAATAACCGTTCTTGTAATTATGAGCTGCTTCCTCTTGCGGTAATCGAGGCCGCCCACGTCGGTGATCCGTCCGCTATGGATCGGGTGCTGCGGCATTACGACAGGTACATCAAAAAGCTCTGCACCCGCAAGCTCTACGATGACTGCGGACAAGAGCACTACTGCGTGGACGAGTACATGAAGCGCCATTTGGAAATCAAGCTCATAACCGCCATTGTCAATATGATATTGGATTGACTATATCAGCTCCGGGCTGAAAGCAGCTTACCCCTTTCCCTGCGATCACCCGGAAATGACGAATGAACTTTGACAAAGAAAGCCCGACGGGAGGCCGTCGGCGCAGTATAGGGCAAATCGGATACGTTCCTTTTGCGCCGAGCCGGACGGCGGGTGCGCCATGACGCTTTTTCCTATGGAAAAGCCGAGCGATCAATACCGCGCCGCAAAACAAGTGTAGCGGCTTGTGGGCGACGACAGCGCAAAAGGCATAATGATACTCCCGCGTTGAACGCCCACACAGCATTGCGCGGCGCACCCATAAGCATGGGCCGAGGTGAAACCCCTGTGAGGCTGCTGCTAACAGCCGTCCGATTAAAGTCCATTGTATCTATTAACCTTTTTCGTATTTTTAGAAAGGGGGATGTATTCAGATGAATACTACTATAACCAAAAAAGAATCTTCCCCCGTTGTACGCAAGTACAAAATCGGGGACATGACATATATCGTTAAGGCCGTCATGAAAGACGGCGCAAAAGAGGATGCTGCAACAAAGGTACGGCGACTGATACAAAACGATCTCAGGAAGGCGAAAAAGCCCTGAATTTCGGGCTTGTTCACATTCTGGATGCAGACGGCGAACAGGTTTTATGCTATAATACATATAACCTGTTTGTCCGGCTGCCGGAACAGGAGGTACCAATGAAGCAGCCAGACAAATTGACCGCATATTTTAGTTGTGCGGCAAAGATACAAACAGACCTGCACCTTGACAATCAAATGCACCGGCTGTGCCATGCCGCTGTAAAAGGCGGTGATGGCAAATGACAAACAACTTTTCCTTTCAGAGCGTCCAGACAAAAAGCACGTTGAGTGACGAGCTTCGCAGCGCGATCCGCGACAACATTTTGTTTTTCATTCAGGATCAGGAGCCGGAGGATGAGGGTATTTCAGCCTTGTACGAACGGCTTTCGCAGGAGGACAAGGCAGACGGTGAGAGTAACAGTATCGCCAACCAAAAAAGGATTTTGGAACGGTATTGCCGAGATCATGGGATTACCGCTTTTCGCCACTATGACGAGGACGACGGTTATTCCGGGACGAATTTCAACCGTCCTGGCTTCCAGCGGATGCTTGCCGACATCAAGGCGGGCAAGATCAAGCGTGTTATCGTAAAGGATATGAGCCGATTAGGGCGTGACTATCTGCAAGTGGGAATGTACACGGATATTGTCTTTCCTGAATTTGGTGTTCATTTTGTTGCCGTCAATGACGGAGTGGACAGCACGCGGGGCGATAATGAGTTTACCGCAATCCGCAACGTCTTTAATGAGATGTACGCCCGTGATACCTCAAAGAAGATACGCGCCACTTGGCAGAGCAAGGGAAAATCCGGCGAACACCTCACTACAATTCCGCCTTATGGGTATATGAAGGACCCGGAGGACAAGAAAAAATGGATTGTAGATGAGGAAGCCGCCGCTATTGTGCAAAAGATATTTTCCCTCTGCGTGGATGGGCTGGGGCCAACGCAAATTGCAAAGTGGCTACACAAAAATCAAGTCTTAAATCCTACCGCTTACTGCCACACTAAAGGGCTACCGGCAAGCAATAAGCCTACGGCTGATCCTTACAAATGGACGAATGAAACAGTATCGCGTATGTTGGAACGTGTGGACTATTTGGGACACACCGTGAACTTCAAGACCAAAAAACAGTCTTACAAGAGCAAAAAGAAACTTTGGAATGACCCGACGGATTGGATGATCTTTGAAAACACCCAGCCGCCGATCATCGAGGAAAGCGTATTTCTCATTGTGCAGAACATCCGCAAATCCCGCCGTCGCCCTACCAAGATGGGCGATATGGGAATGTTCTCCGGGCTTCTCTATTGCGCGGAGTGCGGCGGAAAGATGTATCAATGCAGAGCGACCCACTTTACCGAGGAACAGAAATACTTTATCTGCTCCACCTATCGCAAGGATCGGACGCTTTGCACGACACATTCCATTCGCAACGTGATCCTGCATGAAATTGTCCTGCGAAATCTCCGCGAGGCGATCCAGTATGTCAATGAGCATGAAGCCGCCTTTGTTCAGGACGCAGCAGACAGCAGCATGAGGGATCAGAGCGCAGACCTGACAAGGAAACGAGAAACGCTCTCTAAAGCAGACCAGCGGATCAGCGAGCTTGATACGATTATCTCCCACCTGTACGAAGATAATGTTGCTGGCAAGCTGACGGATGAACGCTTTATCAAGCTGTCCCATGACTATGAACAGGAACAGCGGAACTTGAAGAACATGGCGGAGATTTTGCGGCAAGACCTGAAACAGCAGGACAAGCAGCAAACCGATGTCAAGGCGTTTATATCTGTGGTTAAGAAATACACAGACATGAAAGAGCTTGACGCCACCATTCTCCGAGAGTTCATCGACCATATCGAGGTTTCCCACGCTGACAGAAAATCCAAGACGCGGGAGATCACCATCGTTTACAACTTTATCGGTGCATTTGACTTTTCACGGGCTATCGAAGAAGCCCACCATTCCAATCAAAAACAGCAAGAAACGGCATAGCCGTTTGAGCTATACCGTTCCTTGCTTCAATGTTTTCTTAATTCACCGCCCCTAAGGGAGGCTTTCTTTTTATTTGAACATGTCCAGCCCGTCGCCGCTGTCGATGGGCGACAGCAGCGAAAGGACGAAGCCGGCGGCCGTGACGCACAGGAGCGTCAGGTAGAAGCGCTCGTAGGACATACTGTCGATGATCGCGCCGCCCAGGCGCTGGAAGCCGATGGCCACCAGGCTCTTGAAGGACGCCACCAGCGCCAGCGCCGTCATCCGGCTCTCAGGCGGGACGAGGGTGGCGACGATCTTGAGGTTGAGCATCAGAAAGATCATCGTCGTCACCGAGCGGATCAGCACGGTCGTCACGGCGCGGACCGGGATCAGGGGGACGAAGGCGTAGACGGCGAACTGGACCATGATCATCGTATAGGCCAGTAGCAGGAGCTTCTTGCTGTGGACGCGGTTCATGAACCGGCCGGAGAAGAAGATCAGCGGCAGCTCCATCATCGTGCCTAGAAAGACGACGAAGGACACGGCGTCCACGGTCATCCCGGCAGCGTAGTACATGGCGGGCAGATAGGTGGTGCTGACCATGGCGGGGCCGTAGAACAGCGCGACGATCAGCAGGTACAGCAGGAACCGCCCGGTGAAGATGCCGCCGCGGCCGCCCTTTTCCCTCGCGGCGGCGGGCGCCGCCTCGTCCGCCGTCAGCCACAAGCCCACGAGGCTCAGCAGCATGCAGACGACGTAGCCGTAATACATCGCGTCCGGCGTCACAAAGCGGTACAGCCAGCCGCCCGCCTGCAGGCCGACGGCGTAGCCGATGGTGCCCCAGATGCGGATGGAGCCGTAGCGGTAGGGCGCGGTGGTGGCCATGCTCTCCACCACGGTGTTTACCCCGCCCGTCAGCGCGGTGGTGACGGCGTAGGCCGCCGCCGCGGGCCACAGGGACCGGGCGAAGATGAAGGCGACGCCCGTGCCGATGGCCAGCACCAGCAGCAGCGTGTTGACGCGCTTGCGCTCGAACCGGTCGTTGAGACGCCCGACGACGGGCTGGCCCAGGATCGCCAGCAGGTACTGCACGCCGATGACCGTGCTGACCTGGGTGGCGGTGAAGCCCCGGTCCATCAGATAGACCGACACGAGCCCCGAATAGAGCGCCAGCGCCATATAATGAAAGTTGTACATGAGGAAGTAGCTGAAATACGAGCCCTTGAGCCCCGGCTTCTCCATGATCCTCTCCCCCTTCCGAACGGTCTTATCATAGCGCGTCAAAGCAAAAAAGTATATCCCAAAACAGACCAAAAAAGCCTCCCCGAAGGGAGGCTTTTCTTGCTTATATGCCCTCGACCATGGCTTTCAGCAGCAGGTCGACGGCCTTGTCGCGGTTTTTGACGCGGCCGGACGGTCGGGCGGAAAGGGCCTCGGCCGTCAGTTCCTCGGGGGTGTAGAGGCGCAGGCGCTCCACGTTCGCCCGCGCGGCGCGGTCCTCCAGCAGGGCGAGGCAGAGGGTCTCGTAGCTGTCGTAGCGCGTCAGGCGCAGCTCGTCGAACAGCACGGGCAGCAGGCGCTCGAACAGCACGCGGCGGAAGGCGATGTGCCCGGTGCGGACCTTGAGAAGCGCGCAGGCGGTCTCGATGACGCCGTCCGGGATGGTATAGAGCCCCTGCGACCAGGGCAGCGATGCTCCCGTCAGGTAATAGCGGCGGCCCGCCAGCTTTTTCAGCGCGCGCAGGGCGTCGAAGTAGCCCAGGGCCATGTTGTGCCGGGAGGTCTCGGCGTCGATGCGGAGGATGGAGCCCAGGTCCTCGCTGGGGCGGATGGTGACGACGCGGGGATCCTTATCGTCGTAGCGCGTGACGCCCACGGCATGGGTGCGCACGGCGATCACCTGCCCGCAGCCGCGGTCCAGCAGCATGTTGACGGGGCAGTTGTCGTAAACGCCGCCGTCCACATAGGTGTTGTTGCCCATCCTGAAGGGCTTGAAGCCGGGGAACGCGGCGCTGGCGAGGATATAGGAGCGGATGTTCTCCGCGCCCATCTCGTCCTTGAAGATCTCCACGGGCCGCAGCTCCGACAGGTCCACGGTGACGACGCCGAAATCCACGGGGCTCGCCATGAGCTTCTCCGGGTCGATGAGGCGCTGGACGATGGCCTTCATGTTGGAGTTGTCCACGCCGCCGGCGGAGATCAGCGTATGCAGGGAGGACAGCAGGTCGGTCGCCTTGGCGCGGTCCATGCTTTTCAGATCGGCGAAGATCAGCTTCTGATCGTCGGGGTTGAAGACGTCGCCGGCGCTGACCTCGTTCCAGAAGGCCTTCGCCTGCTCGAAGTCGCCCTGGGCGATCATGGCGGCGTTCAGCGCGCCGATGGACGTGCCCGCCACGACGTCGGGCCGCAGCCCCGCCTCCAGGCAGGCCTGCACGGCGCCGATGTGGAACGCGCCCTTGGCGCCGCCGCCCTCCAGCGCGAGGCCCAGTTTCGGTTCAGACATGAAAACCACTCCTTACAGAAATCGATAGGGCGTCAATTGACGCCCTATCGCGATAGTTATATGCGTGTTTCGAGGGATTATTCGTCGCTGTCGTCCAGCAGCTGGGAGTTCGCGATGACCTTCTGCTGCACGTCGTTGGGCGCTTCCTCGTAGCGCTCGAACTTGCTGGTGAAGCTGCCGCGGCCCTGGGTCATGGAGCGCAGCGTGATAGCGTAATCCGCGATCTCGGCGGTGGGGACCTCGGCCTCGATCTCCTGCAGGCCGTCGCCCGTGGGGTTCATGCCCATGATGCGGCCGCGGCGCTTGTTCATGTCGCCGATGACATCGCCCATGTAGCTGTCGGGCACGTAGATCTTCATGGAGGAGACAGGCTCCAGGATGACGGGGTTGGCCAGAGGAATACCGGCCTTGTAGGCCAGACGGGCGGCCGTCTTGAAGGAAAGCTCGTTGGAGTCGACGTCGTGGTAGGAACCGTCGGTCAGGGTCGCCTTCAGGCCGACCATGGGATAACCGGCCAGAACGCCGTGCTCCATGGCCTCGCGGATGCCCTTTTCAACAGCGGGGAAGAAGTTCTTGGGAACGCTGCCGCCGAAGACGGTCTCCTCGAAGATGAAGTCCTCTTCGCCGTCGTAGATAGGCTCGAAGTCCATCTTGACGTGGCCGTACTGGCCGTGGCCGCCGGACTGCTTCTTATGCTTGCCTTCGACGCTGACTTTTTTGCGGATCTTCTCGCGGTAAGGAACGCGGGGATCGCTGAGCTCTACGTCGACGCCGAACTTGTTCTTCAGCTTGGAGCACAGAACGTCGATGTGGATATCGCCGGCGCCGGAGATGACCATCTGCTTGGTCTCGGCGTTGTTGACGACGGAGAACGAGGGATCCTCGTCACGCAGCCTGGCGAGGCCGGAGGCGATCTTTTCCTCGCCGCCCTTGACCTTGGGGGCGATGGCGCGGGAGTAGCAGGGCTCGGCAAACTCGATGCCCTCGAGCTTGACGCTGAAGCCGGAAGCGCACAGGGTATCGCCCGTGGCGGTGTTGCCCAGCTTGGAGACAGCGCCGATGTCGCCGCAGCCGATCTTCTGGACCTCGGTGTTCTTCTTGCCCTTGACCACGTAGATGTGGCCCATCTTCTCGTTGGCGCCCGTGCGGCTGTTGACCAGGGTCATATCGGGGGTCAGCTCGCCGTTCATGACCTTGAAGTAGGAGAAGCGGCCGAACTGGTCGGCGACGGTCTTGAAGACGAACAGGACGGTCTTGCCGTTGGGATCGTACTTCAGCTCCACGTCGTTGCCGTCGGCGTCCGTGCCCTTCTCGGTGCGGACCTCGTTGGGGGCGGGAGCGAAGTTGATGATGGCGCGCAGCAGGTCCATGGTGCCCAGGCCCGTGAAGGCGGAGCCGCAGACGACGGGATGGACGTCGCCGTTCAGGACGCCCTGGCGCAGACCGGTGAGGATCTCCTCGTCGGTGAACTCCTCGCCCTCGAAGTACTTCTCCATCAGCTCCTCAGAGCTCTCGGCGACGGACTCGATCAGGGCGTTGCGCAGGTTCTCGACCTTTTCCTTCTTGTTGTCGGGGATGGGATGCTCGGTGATCTTGCCGCCCTCGGACTTGTAGACGGTCTGGCTGAGCAGGTTGATGACGCCCTCAGACTTGCCGTTGGCGTCGAACAGAGGAATGACGAAGGGGGTGACACCGTGGCCGAACGCGTCGCGCAGGCTCTCGTAAGCCTTGTCGAAGTCGGCGTTCTCCTCGTCGACCTTGGAGATATAGAAGAAGGCAGGCAGCTTGTGCTTGGTGACGTTCTTCCAGGCCTTCTCGGTGCCGACGGCGCAGCCGTTCTTGGCGGAGACGACGATGACGCCGGCGTCAGCCACACGCATGGCCTGGGCGACCTCGCCCTCGAAGTCGAAGTAACCCGGGGTGTCGATGAAGTTGATGATATTGCCCTTGAACTCCACGGGAGCCAGCGAAAGCTGGATGGAGATCTGGCGCTTGATCTCCTCGGCGTCAAAGTCGCAGACCGTGTTGCCGTCGGTGGTGCGGCCCTGACGGTCGGTGCCGCCGGTCATAAACAGCAGGCTCTCCACCAGGGAGGTCTTGCCTTCGCCGCCGTGTCCCAGAAGGACGACGTTTCTTATTTTGTCAAGGGTGTAGGCCATAAGTGATATCTCTCCTTTGTGTTGAAAATACGCAGTTCACTGTTAAATATCATTATATATGATACCGCTTCGGTTTTCAATGTTTTTTCTGCGGCAATCAATAATTTGTCATGAACAAGCTGCCGAACCACACGGGCAGGTACCAGATCAGCAGGTACAGCGCGATGTTCCCCGGCGACGCCAGGTACGCCTTGCCCATGGCCGTGAGGAAGTACATGGTCGCCATGCCGATGACGCAGCAGGCGTAGGCGCAGAACAGGTTGACCCGGGTGGTGCGCACCAGCCGCCGCGCGCCGCCCACGGTCTCGGCCAGGGCGAAGAAGCTGTCGCGGGTGAGGATGGCGCACACGGGCTCCTCCATGGACACCTGATCCTGCCAGAAGAGCTCCCGCGTCTCCAGCGGCGGGATATGCAGGTATTCCTCCTTGGCGCCGAAGCGGCGCTCGATCATCTCCTCGGAGATGGTGAAGTCGCGCACGGCCATGTCCGTGACCACCTTCATGCGCCCGAGGATGCCGAAGGCGGCGTAGGGCTGGGGCTGGACCGTGTATTTCAGCGTGAAGATCGCGGCCTCGTAGGAATTGACGGCCAGGAAGACGGCGTCGCGCTTGTCCTGCCCCTCCCGCAGGCGGACGCCCATGCGCTCCAGGAACGCGGCGCTGCCCATGAGGACGTAGTCGTCGCGGACCTGGGCGGAGATGCCGCCCTCGTAATACCGCAGGTTGACGGCCTTGCGCGGGGCCAGGTACTGCTCCCGGGCGAAGTCGCCGAAGGCCTTGGCGATGCCGCCGCCCACGTCGCGCATCAGCGCGGCCGCGTCGGCCAGCGCCTGCTCCATGGGGATGGCGTTGGTGGTGATCTTCATGCCCGCGATATGAACGGAGCCCAGGGGGAAGATGTCGTTGTCGTCGGCCACGGCCCGCTTCGTGCGGGACAGGCGCACGGCGGCGCGGTAGTCGGGGATGGCCGCGCCCGTGGTGAACAGCCGCTTGGAGATGCGGTTCAGCGGCCCCACCGACGACATGCACAGCGCCATGGGCGACGTCATGGCCGAGATGACGGCCAGGGACCACAGAAAGCCGTTGCCGCCCTCGATGCCGAAGCCCGCCACGGCCGCCATGATGACGGAGGCGATCATGGCCACGGGGGCGAAGGCCTGGGACGTCTTTTCGGTCATGTCGGTCTGGCAGACGTCCTTCATGTCAGCCACGGCCCTGACGTGGGTCTTGAGGGCCGTGCGGTATTTCTTGCCGCCCACCACCTTGACGGCGGCGGGATCGGCGGAGATCTCGATGCATTTATAGACGCGGCGCAGGGACGCGGCCCTGCCGCGCTTGGCCAGCAGCGCGAAGAAGCAGCACATGACCGTGACGAAGGACACCGGCGCGCCGTCCGCCAGATGGAGCGAGACCATCAGACTGTGCACGATGCTGCACAGGGCGGAAAAGACCGTCAGACTGTCCAGCGTCGGCCGCAGCTTCCCCACGCGCCAGACGCCGGGCAGCGCGACCTCCTTGATGAGGCACAGCGACGTGAAGGCGCACAGCGTCAGGATCGCGTTTTCGCCCGTCTCCCCCAGCACGGGGATCCGGGGCAGGTGCAGCAGCGGCCCCAGCGTCAGGTACCCGCTGACCAGCCCCAAAGCGAGGATGGCGAACAGGCGGACGGACATGCCCACCAGCTTGCCGCTCAGGCGCTTAACGGCCCGGGTGGGGTCGTCGTAGGAAATATTCAGGAAATCGTATTCCAGAGGCTCCGGTTCGGGCTCGTCGCTTTCGTCCTCGTAGGGCTCCTCGCCGAAGAAATACTCGTCCTCGCCCACGGGGAACTCGGCGTAGACCTTCTGCTCGGGCTCCTCGCCGTCCTCGGTCTCCCCGCCCTCGGCGGGCTTTTCGGCCTTGCGGCTCTTGAAGAGGATGACGCGCTTGCCGGGGATCTTCTCCTCGGCCACCTCCAGCATCTCCGACTCCATCTCCTTCGTCCGGGCGCGGGAAGGGTCGAAACCGATGGTCTCGAAGTTGGCCGGGTCCTCCACGGGAGGCTCGTCGTCCTCCGGCGGCGCAGGCTCCTCCGGCGGCGCGGCGGGCACAGGCTCCTCCCGGTCCGGCTCCGGCGGGGCGGGAGGCTCCTCCGGCTTCTCCGGGGGCGGCTGAGACGCGCCGGCGGCCTTAACCTCGGCGATGATGTCGTCCAGATCGAAGACCTCGGCGTTCAGCTCGTTGTCGTTACGTTTATCGCTCAAGGGATCACCCGTTCAGTCGTTGTCTGTAGGCCTCGTACAGCAGCACAGCGGCCGCGTTGGAGGCGTTGAGGGATTGGATCTTCCCCTTCTGGGGGATGGACACCACGCCGTCGCACTTGTCGCGGACGAGGCGGGACACGCCCTCGCCCTCGGCGCCGATGACGATGGCGGCGGGGACCGTCAGATCCGTTTCATACATGGCGGCGCCGCCCATGTCGGCGGCGAAGACGAACACGCCGTTCTTCTGCAGGAACTCGATGGCCTGCTGCATGTTCTGGCACTTGGCCACCGGCAGATGCTCCAGCGCGCCGGCGGCCGCCTTGGCGCAGGCGCCGTTGAGCCCGGCGCTGCGGCGCTTGGGGATGACGACGCCGTGGCCACCCGCGATCTCGCAGGAGCGGATGATGGCGCCCAGATTGTGCGGATCGGTGACGCCGTCGCAGAGGATGAGAAGGGGCTTCTCCCCGCGCTGCTTCGCCAGCGCCAGGATGTCCTCCATGGAGGCGTACTGCGCGGCGGCGCACTGGGCGATGATCCCCTGATGGGCGCCCGTCACGGACATGCGGTCCAGCTTGTGCCGGTCGACCTCCATGGCCGTGATCCCCTGCTCCCGGGCCCGGGCCACCAGATGGCCGACGGTCTTGAGGGACCCGGCGGCGAAGAAGATCTTGTCGATCTCCCGTCCGCTCTCCAGCGCCTCCTGTACGGCGTTCTTGCCCTCCAGCAGCAGGCCGTCGTCCTCGAAGCGCTCGCGGCCGTTCGGTCTGCTTTTATAGGGCTTGCTCTGGGGCGCGCCGCGGCGGGCGGTCTGCCTGCGGTTCTGATCTTTATCTGTAAACAAGGAAAGCTCCTCCTGTCCATTCGATTGCGATTCTATTGTATCATGTTCCGCGCGTTTTTCAAAGACGTCACACAAAATATTTACATGCAAAAGTCATCTTTTTGTCAAAATCTTCGGGGGATTTTCTATTGTTTTTTGCGGCAACAGTAGTGTATAATAACAGTATCGAACTGCAAATAGTAAAGGAGCTTTTCTATGGATCAGATCGAACTGGCGGTCAAGCTCAAGACCATCAATCTGCTGCGCCGCATTTACATCCAGAAATCCCAGCCTGACGTGGAGCTCTACTTCGGGCAGCTGCCCATTCTGGAATACATCAAGGACAACGATGGATGCACACAGATCGAGATCGCGGAGAAGCTGTGCGTGACCCCGGCGTCGATCTCCACGTCCACGAAGCGGCTGCAGAAGGCCGGTCTGCTGACGAAGGTGCCGGACCCCGAGAACCTGCGCTGCAACCGTCTGTCCATCACGCCCGAGGGCGTGGTGCGGTGCGAGAACAACCGCAAGTCCCTGCTGCTGCTGTACGACCTGATGTTCCGCGGTCTCAGCGAGCAGGAGTTGGAGAGCCTGGACGCGGTACTGACGAAGATCCTCAAGAACCTCGCTCCCCAGTCCGACGGCACGAACCTCAACCCCATGGACATCGCCGCGCTGATCATCGAGGTCCACAAGAACGACGAACAGCTGAAAAAGCAGATGAACGGGAACGCGTAGCGCTCCGCTTCGTTCGGTCTGCCCCACGACGTCACTGTCAACTGCAAAAAAGAGCCGCCCTGCCGGGCGGCTTTTTATATTGTCTATTCGTTGTGTGCCTGCAGGATCTCTCTGATCCGCGCATTCGTTTCGGTGACCTCCTGATAGAGCTCGCTGGCGGGGACGCGGATGGCGCCGTGGCCGAGGATGATCATCTGCTCCATGCCGTCGGAGGTGGCCACACGGACGCGGTTCTGCCGGGCGATCTTGTAGGTGGTGCGCTCGATGTACATGTCGGCGGTCTCCTTTTCCTTCGTGTACACGACGTAGATGCCGCCCACCTGCTCCACCTTCTCCGTGCCGCCCTTGACCTTGTAGGCGTCGAAGACGAGGATGACGGTGCTGCCGCGGTAGCCGCGGTAGTTGCACAGGATGTCGATCAGTCGGTCGCGGGCGGCGTTCAGGTCGCGCTGGGACAGCTCGCGCAGCTCGTCCCAGGCAAAGATGATGTTGTAGCCGTCCACCAGCAGGTATTCGTCCATGTTCCGGGGGACGAAGGACCTGACACGTGGGGCGGGCGCTTCCTCGCCGCTGTGCTCCCTGCGGACGGGGGCGAAGCTCTTGCGCCCGGCGTTGGCGCCGAAGGTCATCTCGAAGATGCGGCTCAGCAGCTCCTCCTCCTCTTTGGAAAAGGGCACCAGCTGGGACCGGCGCACCTCGGGAGGCGGCTCCAGCTCCACCTTGTTGAGCCGCGTTTTCAGCGGACTTTCGGTGTGGGCCATGGAGGGGACCTTGTACCAGGGGACGCTGAAGCCCGCGCCGTGGTCGCAGAACACCGAGTCGGCGGGGTTGTCGAGGTCTCGGTCGCTGTCGTAGCCGACAGCCTCCACCACCGTCTGCTCGTTGTGGCAGGGCTCGTAGCCGCTGAGGGAGAAGCTGCACTTGCCCCGACCTCGGGTAAAGGCCACGACCTCCCGCTGGTAGTCCATCATTTCGGACACGGGGGCCGCGCCGGTGACGACGGCGTCCTCCCCCGCGGTCTCCGGCGGGTCGAAGCGGCCGGACATGCGCTGCACGTCGGCCAGCACACGGCCCACGTTCTCCTGGGGCACCTGGATGCGGAAGTCGTACCAGGGCTCCAGAAGGATCGACTTTGCGCGCTTGAGGCCCTGCCGCACGGCGCGGTAGGTGGCCTGGCGGAAGTCGCCGCCCTCGGTGTGCTTGAGGGAGGCGCGGCCGGCGATCAGCGTGATCTTCATATCGGTGATGGGCGCGCCCGTCAGCACGCCCCGGTGGGTCTTTTCGTGAAGGTGGGTCAGGATCAGCCGCTGCCAGTTGAGGTCCAGCTTGTTGACGCTGACGTCGGAGTCGAAGACGAGGCCGCTGCCGCGCTCGCCGGGCTGCAGCAGCAGCCGCACCTCGGCGTAATGGCGCAGGGGCTCGTAATGGCCCACGCCCTCCACGGGCTCGGTGATCGTCTCCAGATAGACGATGCCGCCGCGGTCGAAGTCGACGGCGACGCCGAAGCGGCTCTCCACCAGCTGGCGCAGGACCTCCAGCTGGATCTCGCCCATGAGGCGCAGGTTGATCTGCTGCAGGTTCTCGTTCCACTCCACCCGCAGCTGGGGGTCCTCCTCCTGCAGCCTGCGCATATAGCCCAGCATCGTGTGGGCGTCCACGTCCTCGGGCCACAGCAGGCGGTAGGTCAGCACGGGCTCCAGCACGGGGGCGTCGGCGGTGCGCTCGCACCCCAGGCCCATACCGGGCCAGGTGCGGCTGAGACCCGTGACGGCGCAGACCGTCCCCGGCGGGGCCGCCTGCAGCGGCGTGAAGCGCGCGCCGGAATAAAGGCGCAGCTGCTGCGCCTTCTCCTCCCAGTCCTCGGCCGAGACGGTATCCCGGGCCCGGAGGACGCCGCCCGTCACCTTGAGGTACGTCAGGCGCTCGTCCTTGTCGTCCCGGGCGATCTTGAACACCCGCGCGCCGAAGGTCTCGGGGTAGTCGGGCATGACCGTCCAGCGGTCCAGCGCGCCCAGCAGCGCGTCGACGCCCTGCAGCCGCAGGGCCGCGCCGAAGAAGCAGGGAAAGATCTTCCGCTGCCGGATCAGGCGGGCGATCTCCCCGTCGTCCAGGTCGTCCTGCTCCAGATAGCGGTCCAGCAGGCCCTCCTCACAGAGGCTCACGTCCTCCAGCAGCTCCTCCCGCTCCCGGGAAAAGTCGATGAAGCCGTCGCCGAAGCGCTCCTTCAGCTCCTTCAGGAGCCCGGAACGGACGGGCCCGGCCAGATCCATTTTGTTGACGAACAAAAACGTGGGGATGTGATGGCGTTTCAGCAGCTTCCACAGCGTCTCGGTGTGGGCCTGCACGCCGTCGGTGGCGCTGACCACCAGCACGGCGTAGTCCAGCACCTCCAGCGTGCGCTCGGTCTCCGAGGAAAAGTCCACATGGCCCGGGGTGTCCAGCAGCGTCAGCGACGTGTCCCCGGTCTCCAGCAGCGCCTGCTTCGAGAAGATCGTGATGCCGCGCTTGCGCTCGATATCGAAATTGTCGAGAAAGGCGTCCCCGTGATCCACGCGGCCCAGCGCCCGGATGGCCCCCGCTGCGTACAGCAGCGCCTCCGACAGCGTCGTCTTGCCCGAGTCCACATGGGCCAGAACGCCGAATACAAGTCGTTTCATAAAAGGCTGTCCCTTCGTTGGGATTTCATTCGGAGGTATTATAGCATACTTTTGCGCATGAAAAAAGCCCCGCCGCGCAAGTCGCTCTTTTCCCCGCGGCTCTGTTCGTGTATAATGGAAGAAAAAAGGGGGGATCGGGATGAAAAAGCTGATCGCGGCGGCGCTGCTGGCGCTGCTTCTGGCCGGGTGCGGCAAGGCGGAGACGCCTGCGGTGACACAGCCCCAGACGCCGGAGCCTGCCGTCACGGAGACAAAGCCGGAGGAAAAGCCCGAGGAAAAGCCGGAGGCGGTGAAAGCCGATCCGCTCGTCAAGCCGCCTGTGGTGGACGGGCTGACCATGACCTTCGGGGACAAGACCTTCGACCTGACGGAGCAGGGGCCCGTCAACGCGATCACCGATCTGTACAAGATCGGCGATCTGTTCGTGCTGGACGGCCACATCAACCCGCAGGTGGGCCTGTACCTGTTCTTCGATCCCGCGAAGGAGGACTTCGTCAACTCCATGGCGGGGACGAACCTCGTCTGGCGTGACGAGGACCCGGCCACGTGTCTCTGCGCCTTCCGGGACGAGATCGTGGATTACGCGGGCGAGACCTTCGCTGAGGTGCCCATGGCGGACGGCGCGTTCGTGTACGATATGGAATACGACGGCGACGAGCTCGTCGTGACGCTGTCGGACGATGGGACGGTGATCTTCGATCAAGACGGGAGCGTCCTGCGCGCCTTCGGTCCCTTTGAAGATATCCTCGGCTTAAGCGGCCATTACGAGGAGACCGACTGGATGGGCACATGGCGCATCCGTCAGTATCTTGCCGACGTCAACGATCAGCAGGTGCAGATCGCCGAGAGCTTCGGCGAGGCGGATGACGTCCCGGTGGAGCACGCGGGCGGTCCGGCGCTGTTCTGCAGCTGCGTCTACGGCGGCGACGGCCATCAGACGTGCGTCGTCTACCGCCGCTCCGGCGACAGGATCGAGCGCGGGACCATCGACCCAGCGAAGCTGGGGCTCACCGACTGGGACGACTGGGGCGTCAACTCCACCGCGTCGTTCTTCGATCCCGACCGCGGCATCGTCTTCCGCTACGCGCGGAAGGACGGCAGCGATGGGGAGCTGATCGTCGAGGACTTCTCGCCGTTCGTGTTCGAGGAATACGCAGATCTCCAATAACAAATACAGCCTCCGGGCCGACGCCCGGAGGCTTTTTGCAAGATGTGCGCGTTTTCTGACAGATGATCGTTCTGCGTCTGTCGACCGTGCCGAAGATGCAAAAAGCCGCCGATCCCAAGGGACCGGCGGCCGTGGTACGCCCGACGCGATTCGAACGCGCGACCTTCAGAGTCGGAGTCTGACACTCTATCCAGCTGAGCTACGGGCGCATATGTGGAGTTTTGATAAGGCAGGTGCGCGACGCTCGGCCGGGTGTCAGACTCCGACGCTCCGCCGCTTTTGCGGCGAAGACGCCTGGCGAAGCCAGGCTGATCCTTCGATCGACCGGGGTCCCCGCAAACACGTTTGCGGGGTGGAACAGACACTCTATCCAGCTGAGCTACGGGCGCATATGAAAGGTTTTTAAAAACGTGACGTGCGAGCAGATACGCTCCCGTGTCAGACTCCGACGCTCCGCCGCTTTTGCGGCGAAGACGCCTGGCGAAGCCAGGCTGATCCTTCGATCGACCGGGGTCCCCGCAAACACGTTTGCGGGGTGGAACAGACACTCTATCCAGCTGAGCTGCGGGCGCTTATCAAAACTGCAAGTGGTATTATATCACCTTCGCCCGTTTTTGTAAACAGAAAAATCGCGAGTTCGGCCGGGTCCCGCGTTCTTCCCGGGGCTTCGGATCGCTCTTTGTCTGCGGGCGCGTCCGCTCACGCCTTTCGCTCATAGGAAACGATGTGGCAGGCGGCGCGCGCCTGCTTCAGCATATTGCCGGTGCCGCGGCTCCTGCCGTCCCAGAAGGCCGCGACCACGGGCGTTTTCTCGCTCGCGTAGTCCAGCATGGCACGGTTGCGGATCGGACCCGCCGCTTTGCCGTATCTGCTCCACTCCGCCGGGAAGACGCGGATCGGAATGTTCCGCTCCGCCGCGTACCGCTCGGCCAGGGTATCCGCGCCTCTGGCGTGGCCGGAAACGAGCGTGACGCTCCCGTACGCCGCGATCAGGCTGTCCAGTCGGCTGCACAACAGCTCATAATCGTCAAAATCCACGCCGCCGCAGACGATCATTCTGATCTCCATTCCGCACCTCCCCGAGTGATTATCCCATTCTCCGCATATATCTCAACGCGGGATGTGTCCCGAAAACCGGATGGTCCTCCGGTTTCATCATGAACATGATACCGGATGGGATCGCTTTTGCGGTCGTCTGCCGGGCGACTTTTTCAAGGCGCGAGAGAAGCCCCGCCGCGGAAGGCGACGGGGCGGGGTCTGTCCAGTTTTTTCAGTCCACGGCGCTCTCCAGCCGGGGCGCCAGCGGGGTCCAGGTCTCGTCCACCAGAAAGGCCCTGACGGTCTCCGCGCCCTCGGGCACCTCATACTCGGGATAGTCGTACTCCCCGGGCGTCACGGGCAGAAGCTCGGACGAAACCAGCGCGCCGCCGGGGGCATAGGAAGCGAAGATCACGACGGTATCCAGATCGGATGCCGGATTGACCCGGACAGTGGCCCGACCATCCGAAACGGTGAGGCCTTCCAGCAGAACCGGGGCGGTCACGTCAGGTTCATACGGGTCCAGCAGGACGGGCCGGGCGGTCAACGCGCTGATAGCTCCGTTCAGACCATCGGCCATGACCCAGATTTCCCGATCCCATGCGGCGAACGTGCCCGCATCCCCGAAGGTCTCTGCGGAGAGGGGCACGATATCCTGAAACCTGTCGTACCATGAACCGGTATCCCCGACCCACTCCAGGTCGTCATTGACGTCTTCGGTCCGGAGATAAAAGCAGTCGTTCAGATAAGCGGTGCTGGACTTGTCATATGAGTCACGTTTGCATGCGCCCAAAATCCCGCCGACCTTCGCGGCAACGCCGCCTGAGACGGGCCCTGCAGCATAGCAGGTCTTCAGAGTGACGCGGGAGTAGTAGATGCTCATCCGGCCCAGGATCCCGCCCACCATGGCGTCATCGTCCCCGGCGACGCTTCCGGCGCAGTAGCAGTTTTGGATCTGCGTATCGCCCGACGAGACGCCGACGATGCCACCCACGCCCACAGACAAAAGGCTGCTGCCGGTGACGGCTCTCGTGCTGAAGCAGGATTCTACAACCGTGTTATTGTTGCCGCTGCCATCAAACCCGATAATCCCTCCGACCTGGACTTCTCCGCCTGCGGCAGTCACGTTCCCCGTGCTGCAGCAGTGATCGATATAGGTAGTCTGGGTTCGAGCGCTGTGGTTTCCCACGATGCCGCCGGTATAGTTTTCCCATCCCCAGCCGCCGCTGAGGGTGGCTTCTCTTGCGCTGATCCCGGTCACGTCGCCGGAGTTGCAGCAGCCGGAGATGCGAAGCTCGCTGTGGCCGGCGATCCCTCCGCAATATACCACATGGGAGCTGGAGCAGGTGACGGTCCCGTCATTCCGGCAGTTCAGGACCGCACTTTTTTCTCCGACGAACCCCGCGATGCCGCCGACGTAGGGAACGGCGCGGCTGTCCCGTTCGTCTCCGCCCTCTGCCTGCACGGTCACGGTTCCCGTAAAGCTGCAGTTTAAGATCAGGCTGCCCTTGACCGCCGCCAGCTCGTCATTCCAGATGGTCACGCCGTACCCGGCGAGAATGCCCACTATGCCGCCCACAGTGGGATGGGCGCTGCGGATGCTCTGCACCGTGCCGCTGACGGAGAGATTTTGGATCGTACCGAGGGAAACATAGCCGAACAGTCCGGCGTAAGTCTCGTCGCTGTCCGCATAGGTCACTTCGGCGTCGACAAACAGGTTGGTGACAGCGTGTCCCCTGCCGTCAAAGTTCCCCTCGAACTTACAGTAGGCCCAGCGGTACGAACCAATGGGGGTCCACGGAAGGCCGCCCAGATCGATGTTTCTGGTCAGGGCATAAAACACGTCGTTCGTTTCCCCTTCGTTCGCCAGCTTCGCCAGCAGCGCCAGCTGGGCGCCGGTCTCGATGCGGTAGGGGTCGCTCTCTGTGCCGGAGCCTCCGGCAAAGGACTCGGCCACGGTGCCGTCCCATGGGGCGGGCGCCGCGTGAGAAACCGGAGAGAGTCCCGCCAGCAGGCAGACCGCCAGCAGCAGCCCCGTGACGCGTGTCAGACCTTTCATGTCATATTCTCCTTTTGCAGCCGCCCGGCAGCGGGCGGCTTTTTCTTAATCATAGCACTTTCGTGCAGTCTTTACAAGAACTCCCTGTCAGTCCCTGCATGCGCCGAAAGGCTCGACAACGGGTGCGGGACGTGCTATGATGGGCGCAGAAACGGAGGGATCGCCATGACTTGTCTGATCGTGTCCGGCGGGGACTATTGCCCGCGTCCGGAGGGATCGTTTGACTGTATCATCGCCTGCGACCGCGGGTGGGAGCACGCCGCGCGGATGGGGGTGTCGCCCGATCTGATCGTCGGGGATTTCGATTCCTCTCCCCTGCCCGCAGACGTCTCAGTCCCCGTGATCACCGCGCCCACGCGGAAGGACGACACCGACACGATGCTGGCCGTGCATCAGGCGCTGGACCGGGGCTGCCGGGAGATCACGATCGCCTGCGCCTTCGGCGGACGGCTGGACCACACGATCGCCAACCTGCAGGCCGGGGCGTTCATCGTCTCCCACGGCGGGAAAGCCCGGCTGCTGGGCGAAAACGAGGAGGTCCTCGTCTTTTCGGGCGATACCGTCCGCCTGCCCCGGCGGGAGAGCTGCTCCCTGTCGCTGTTCGCCCTGGGCGGCGACTGCGCGGGCGTCACGGTCGAGGGCGCGAAGTTCGATTGCCGTGACGTCACGCTCTCCCCCGCGTTCCCTCTGGGCGTCAGCAACGTCTGGGAATCAGACGCGGCGACGGTCTCCGTCCGCTCCGGCACGCTGGCCGTGGTCATGTCGCGGCTCAGGCCCGGGGAACACATCTGAAATCCGACCCAAAATCGTCGCTCTGTCGGGCGGCGATTTTTTTATGCGCAGGGACTTGACAGACGGATACTTCTGTGGTATTCTCTTTCACGTGCTACCAAATTAGCACGCTGCTAAACTAAAGTGTCTGAGAGAAAGAGAGTGACCCCCTTATGAAACGCGCATCCCTTCTTCTGCTGATCCTGATCCTTTGCCTGACGGCTGCCTGCGGCGAAAAGGAGCAGCCCGCCGACCGCCTCACCGAGATCCTCGACCGGGGCTACATCACCGTGGCCACCGAGCCCTACTTCGCCCCGCAGGAGTTCATCGATCCCTCCAAGGAGGGCGACGAGCAGTACGTGGGCGCCGACATCGAGCTGGCGAAGCTGATCGCCGACAAGCTGGGCGTCGAGTGCCGCATCGTGCCTCTGGACTTCACGACGGTGCTCAGCAGCGTCACCGAGGGCAAGTACGATCTGGCGATCTCCGCGCTGGCTTACAAGCCCGACCGCGCCGAGAACATGAACCTCTCCGACCCCTACTACGTCTCCGAGGACGAGGAGGACAACGGCTACACCTTCGTGACGCGCACGGAGGACGCCGACGCGGTCAGCGACCCGTCGGACCTCAGCGACATGACCGTCGTGGTGCAGCAGGGCTCCCTGCAGCAGTATATCTGGGAGCAGTCCGGCGCGAGCTGCAGGGAGGTCAAGTACGTCTCCTCGACCAACGACGCGTTCCTCATGGTCTCCGAGGGCAAAGCTGACGCCGTGATCACGGCCGTGGGCTTCGCAAGGCTTTACATCGAGGCCAACAAGGACAGCGGCCTGACGCTGAACGAGACCTACCGCTTCGAGGTGGACGAGCAGGTGCAGGGCACGGTCATGGGCATGAAGAAGGGCGAGGACGCGCTGCTGAAGCGGATCAACGAGATCATCGCCGAGGTGGTGGAGTCGGGCGTCTACGTGGAGTGGATGAACGAGTACCGCGCCTACGCGGCCGGATTGGGGCTGATGTGATGCTGGCGCAGATCACGGCCATCTGGCAGAAATACGGCTATATTTATATGAACGGCGTGTGGGGCACGCTGAGCATCGCGGCCTGCACGGTGGTGGCCGGGACGGTGCTGGGGACCGTGCTGGCAGTCCTGCGGCTGGGTCCCTTCCGGCTGCTCCAGCGCGCCGTGGACCTGTACGTCTGGGTCCTGCGGGGCACGCCGGCGCTGCTGCAGATCTATTTCTTCTACTTTTTCGTGCCGAAGGCGCTGCCCTTTGAGCTCAGCGAGCGCACCTGCATCCTCATGGCGCTGGCGGTCAACGCCGGGGCCTACGTGGAGGAGGTCGTCCGCGCGGGCATCCAGGCCGTGGACCGCGGGCAGGTGGAGGCCGCCCGGAGCCTCGGGATGTCGGGCCTGCACACCATGACGAAGGTCGTGCTGCCGCAGGCGGTCAAGAACATCCTCCCGGCGCTGGGCAACGAGTTCATCGTCATGGTCAAGCAGGCGTCGCTGGCGTCGATCTTCTTCATCGTGGAGATCACAAGCGCCTTCAAGACCGTCCAGTCGGCCACGTTCATCACGATCCCCGCGCTGATGATCTCCGGCGGGCTGTACCTGCTGCTGACGACGGTGCTGACCTTCGCCGTCCAGAGGGCCGAGGGGAGGCTGCGGGCCAATGAGTGACGCGCCGATCCTGGAGGTGCGCGGCCTGCGCAAGCGGTTCGGCGCACTGGAAGTGCTGAAGGGCGTGGATCAGACGATCCGCGAGGGCGAGGTGGTGTCGATCATCGGGCCCAGCGGCGGCGGCAAGAGCACGTTCCTGCGCTGCCTCAACCTGCTGGAGCAGCCGGACGAGGGGACCATCCGCTTCCGCGGGCAGGACGTCCCCCGGCGCGGCGCCGCGCTGGACCGCTACCGGCAGCGGCTGGGCATGGTCTTCCAGCAGTTCAACGTCTTTCCGCACATGACGGTGCTGGACAACATCACCCTGGCGCCGATTACCGAGAGGAACGTCCCACGGCGGGAGGCCGAGGCGGCGGCCGAGGAGTTGCTGCGCCGCGTGGGGCTGGATGACAAGCGGGGCGAGTACCCCACCCGCCTCTCCGGCGGGCAGAAGCAGCGGCTGGCCATCGTCCGGGCGCTGGCCATGGAGCCGGAGGTCATGCTCTTCGACGAGCCCACCTCCGCCCTGGACCCCGAGATGGTCAAGGAGGTGCTGGACGTGATCTCCGACCTGGCCCGGGCGGGCATGACGACGGTCATCGTCACCCATGAGATGGGCTTCGCCCGGCAGGTCAGCGACCGCGTTCTGTTCCTGGACGAGGGCGTCATCGTGGAGGACGGCCCGCCGGAGCAGGTGTTCCGGGAGCCGCGGACCGAGCGCTGCCGCTCGTTTTTGAATAAAGTGCTGTTCTGAAAAGCGGGAAAATGACACGATTCGCGTCATTTTCCCGCTTTTTGTTTTCTCTGCTTTACAACCGGGAGCAAGGTTGCTATAATACAGGCGGCGGCGATTGCCTTTATTTAGAAAAGGAATAAAGCGCCGCCCTGTCTGTTAAGTTTTTTCTATCACTACTATAAGAGAAAGAGGTAACGAAATGGCTACGACAGCAAAAGACATTATGAAGCTCATTGAAGAGCAGGACATCCAGATGGTGGACTTCAAGATCGTCGATATCAACGGTCAGTTCCGTCACGTGACCATCCCCGCCCGCAACTTCAATGAGGAGACCATGGTCAACGGCATCGGCTTCGACGCCTCCAACTACGGCTACGCCGTGGTCGAGAAGAGCGACATGGTCTATATCCCCGACCTCGACACCGCGATGATCGACCCGTTCTGCGAGATCAAGACCCTGTCCATGATCGGCAACGCCATGGTCATCGACTATCCCGAGAACCGTCCTCTGGCCCAGTATCCCCGCAACATCGTCCTGGCCGCCGAGCAGTACATGAAGGACACGGGCATCGCGGACACCATGCTGATCCTGCCCGAGTTCGAGTTCTACCTCTTCGATCAGGTGGGCTGGAGAGTCGATCACAACAGCATCGGCTTCAACGTGGACACCCAGCAGGCCCACTGGAACAGCGACATCGAGGGCAGCGGCAACATCGTTCCCCTGCAGAAGAACTACCACGTCGCCAAGCCTCTGGACACCACCTATGAGTGCCGCAGCGAGATGTGCATGGAGATCGAAAAGGCCGGCGTGCCCGTCAAGTATCATCATCCCGAGGTCGGCGGCGCCGGTCAGTTCGAGATCGAGCCCCTGCTGATGCAGATGTCCAAGATGGCCGACGGCACGATGATGGTCAAGTACATCATCCACAACGTGGCCCGCAAGTACGGTCTGGCCGCCACGCTGATGCCCAAGCCCGTCTACGGCGAGGCCGGCAGCGGCATGCACGTTCATATGCTGCTGATGAAGGACGGCCAGCCCGTCTTCTCCGACGACAACGGCTATTCGCATCTGAGCCAGGAGGCCCACTGGTTCATGGGCGGCCTGCTGAAGCACATCGCCGCGCTGTGCGCCATCACCAACCCCTCCACCAACTCCTTCAAGCGTCTGGTGCCCGGCTTTGAGGCGCCCGTGACCGTCGGCTATGCCACCTCCAACCGCAGCGCCGTCATCCGCATCCCCGCCTATGCCAAGACGCCCAACGAGCGCCGCTTCGAGCTGCGCAACCCCGACGCCACCTGCAACCCCTACTTCGCCTATGCCGCCATCCTGATGGCCGGTCTGGACGGTATCAAGAACAAGATCGATCCTCATGCCAACGGCTGGGGCCCCTATGACTTCAACCTGTTCGACCTGCCCGAGGAGGAGAAGGCCAAGCTGCACGGCCTGCCCACCCGCCTGGAGGAGGCCCTGGACGCCCTGGAGAAGGATCACGACTTCCTGACCGCCGGCGGCGTGTTCCCCGAGGAGCTGCTGAAGAACCTGATCAAGACCAAGCGCGCCGAGTGCCGCGAGATGTCCCAGATCCCCCATCCCGCCGAGTTCGACAAGTATTTCAATCTTTAATCGTCGCTTTAGACTCACAAAAAACAGCCTCCCGCAGGGGAGGCTGTTTTTTGTTTTGTCGATCTGCATATTCCTGTTTGTGCAAAACAGAGAATCTCAACTTTTTTTCAGCTTTGCCTGTCCATTTTCGGCCTTCTCATTCGTTATATAGGGTGAGAGGGCAAAGGAGGCGCGCCTATGCTGTTCTCGCTGGCGTTGGCGGACGATCCGGCCGGTCGTTCGCTGTTCGACGAGATCTATTCGCTGTACGGCGATGAAGTCTATCATACGGCATTCCGCGTCCTCGGCAGTGAAACAGAAGCCGAGGATGTGGTTCACGACGCCTTTTTTGCCCTTTTGCAGGTCCTGCATCGGTTCCGGGATGCGCGGGACAGCAGAACACGCGCCTTTCTGCTGACTGTGGCCCGGAACCGGGCCATCGACCTTCGGCGCAGGCGCAGGCTGGAGCCGCTGATGCTGGAGGACCCCGACGTCTTCCCCGCCCCGGAGGAAGGCGGCGCCGTCCGCGCCGTGCAGGCGCTGACGCCCGAGGACCGGGACCTGCTGCTGCTCCGCTTCCACACCGGACTGACTGTAAAGGAGATCGCGCATATGCAGAACAAAAAGCCGGCCGCCGTTGCCAAGGCCATCACCCGCGCCAAGGCGCGGCTGGCCGAAAAGCTCAGGGAGGAGGGGATCGACGTTGACCGATAAACAGGCCCGCTCCGTTATGGACGCTTACGCCGCCGCGTGGCTGGACAGTCTCCCCGCCCCCGCCTCGTCGCCGCATCACGCGTTCTCCGCATCGCACCGCGACGCCATGCGTCCCCTGCACCGTCAGGCGGCTAAACCTTTCCGCTCCATGAGCCGCGCCGCCCGCTTCGCGCTGGCAGCCGCCGTGATCGCCGCGCTGCTGACGGCGGCGGTGTTTTCCGCCGATATGCCCCTGTTCCGCACGCTGCGCTTCGGCCTTGTGACGGTCTATCAGCAGATCAACCCCCTGTACACCGAGCAGCACTTCGAAACCGACGTCCCGGACGACGGCGAGATGAAAACCGTCACCTTCGGCTGGCTGCCGGAAGGGATGGAATTAACTAATGAAAAACGATTTAAAAACGGAATTTGGTATACTGCTGTCTATTCTATTGGTAACGAAATAGTCATGGATGTCTTTGTTGAGCAATTGAAATCCAACGCCTCAACAATTGCGCAATATGATACTGAAAACGCAACTGTTTCAGAAACTGATATCAACGACAATCCCGCCATCATGATCGAAAAGGGCAATTCATGTACGATTACTCTTTTAATGGATAATTATATCATTGAAATCTCTACTTTTCATTTGTCTCGAGAGAGTATGGTCAAAATCGCTGAAAACATATCTTTGTTTTAGTGAATAGTGTCGCAAATTCATTTTTGTTGAAAATGCCTTGTCCATTATAGGGCTTCTCATTCGTTATATAGGGTGAAAGGCTAAATAGCGGAAGGAGATAAAAAGAAGGATGTCTAATCTTCTGTTGGCTTTTAGCTCTTTATTGCTTCTTATTTGGTGGGTTTGCTATGGAATTGCACTACTAACAACTGATTCTATGACACAGAAGGATATTGTTATCGTCTTTTGTTGCATTATTACTTCAATCAACATATTAACAACAGCAATAAACAGGATTCGCCACAGAAGAAATCATTAGCGTTAATCCCGCCGCGCGGAGGCCTCTCCGCGCGGCAACCCTTATCCCTTTTGTTTACAAGCATCGTCAATTCTGCCAAACCAGCCTGTGCAAAAGGCCGGTTTCATGTTTCCACCCCCTGACAGGGAACAATGAACATATATCGGCAGTCAATGATATGAGAGGTGATTCTATGCGGCGCAAGATCATGATCCCGGTGCTGGCGGCGCTGCTGCTTTATGCCGGGTGCGGCGGGACGCAGACGGTCACGATCACAGCCGTCTACGATCCGGAGACCGGGCCGCGGAGCGTCGGCGCGCTGACCGTCGCCGACAACCCGGACTTCAAGGAACCCATGCAGGCACAACTGCAGAGCAGATCCGGCCAGACAGCCACCTATACCGTCACAGTCCCCGGCAAAGTGAAGACCCTGTACTGGCAGCCCATCATCAGCCGCGTGAACGAACCGCTGGCGGAGCCTGTCGAGGCGCTGATGGGGCCGGACGAAACCGCCGCGCTGCAGCTGGACGGCGCAGACTGGCTGACCGTCGAACCCGGAACCGATCCGCAAAGCGGCAGGCGTTGCCTCGTCGTCCGCACTGTCCCCGGCAGCCGGTATATCAGCGGCGCAGGCTACGTGCTGATCAAGCCGAACGGCTATGAGCTCACCGGGGAGCTGTCTCAGCGGGAGCCGAGCAATGACAGGCTGGACGTCGAAGAGGCCGTCGGTTATATCCGCTTCTCCGCCATGGACGAGCCCGGCGTCTTCGCGGGCTGCACCCTGCGCGTTACGGAAGGACGGTATGCGTCCGACGCATATCAGCCGGCGCTGACAAGCGATGATGTTGAACTGATCATGACAAAAGACCTGAGGTGATCTCATGCGGCGTATTTATCATAAGCTCGGACTGATCCTGGCGCTGGCGGCAGTGCCGGCGGGCTTTGCCTACGCGCCATCGGTCTGGCGGCTGGATGGCCTGCGGTACTGGCCGCGGGCGGGGCTGCTGCTGTGTCTGGCGTCGGCGCTGACGTGTCTGGTGCTCCTGCGGGAAAAGACGCCTCCGGCCGCAGCCTGGGCGGCGGCAGCACTGGCGCTGGTGTGCGCCGTGCAGGCGCTGACGCCCGAGGACAGGGACCTGCTGCTGCTCCGCTTCCACACCGGACTGACTGTAAAGGAGATCGCGCATATGCAGAACAAAAAGCCGGCCGCCGTGGCCAAGGCCGTCACCCGGGCCAAGGCGCGGCTGGCCGAACGGCTGAGAGAGGAGGGGTTCGACCTTGACTGACAAACAGCTGACCTCCCTGCTGGACGCCTATGCGGCCGACCGTCTGGCCGCCCTCCCCGCCCCCGAAAGCGCGCCGCGTCACGATTTCTCCGCCGCGCACCGCGAGGCCATGGCCCCGCTGATGCGTCAGGCCAGCCGCCCCCTGCGCTCCGTCAGCCGCGCGGTCCGCGCGGCGCTGGTGGCCGCCGCGCTGATCGCCATGACGACGCTCAGCGTCTTTTCCGTGGACGCGCCGGTCTTCCGCCAGCTGCGCTCCGGCCTCGTCACCATCTATCAGCAGGTCACGCCGCTCTATACCGAACAGCATTTTGAGGTTGACGACATTGATGACGGCGAGTGCCCCATGAAAACCGTCTCCTTTGGTTATCTGCCGGAGGGAATAGCCGTGAAAGACAAATTGCGCATTAGCGAGAACACCAACCACGAGCATATAACCTTTGAGCCGTCCATACTTCATATTGATATAAATCGGCTCACAGATAACGGATCAATGGCGAATCAAATTGATTCGGAGAACACTCTTTTTTCCGAAGTGGACATCAACGGTACGACTGCCATTTTGGGCGTGAAAAAGAGCCGGGTCACGCTGCAATGGACAATCGACAACTATTTGCTTCTGATTACGTCATACGATCTTGATGAAGCCACTGTCTGCAAAATTGCTGAAAATATAGTTCTTCAATAGTGTAAAATGTATCAAAATTATTTTGTGAAAAATAACCTGTCCATTTTTAGCTCCTTCAAACGTTTTATAAGTGAAGAGGTAGTATAAGGAAGGAGGTGAAACACATGAATAAGTCCATCCGCAAGTTGCTGGCAACAATATCCCTTTTTGCGTTTCTGATATCACTATCCACAGTTTTTGCGATGCAGCCCACGATTGACAAGCCCAACTGGAGTTATATAGAAAATGCCAATTGCCAGTGCTCAGTCAAAGGGGGTACAGTAACAGCTGACGCTTATGTCCAAGGGAACGATCATGTAACGAAGTGCCAGATTACGCTCAGCATTCAGAAGCGCGTCGGAAGCAGTTGGGTCACTGTCGACTCTGACATTGATTCGGACAATAGCAGTTACCTTGAAATGGAGCTAACCACTCCCGCAGAAGCCGGGGTAACTTATCGTGCCAAGGCATCTGTCAAGGTATGGTTTAGTTCCGGTACGGAAAACACGACGATAACAAGTAACTGACGTTCAACTTTCCCTCGCATCGTTCTTAACTGCCGTTTCAAAATCTCAATTCACAAGTTGCATTAGGATTAGGAGTTGAAATCATGCATAAAACTTTAAGCAAAGCTATGGCGCTTTTAGCTGTTGTATCTTTACTTGTTTTCCCGTCTCAAGCACTGGAAACAGCTGAGATGCCGACAGTCAAAGAATCTATTGAAATGGTGCTTCAGGGCATGGCCTATGAGCCCGAGGCATATGGCTTGGAAGAGGTCAGTTTTGACCAATTAACCCTTGGAACACGTATTCCGGCATTCACAATGGCCGATGAAACTATGTCTGAGATAACTGCGATTGAATACTATCCTGTTCTATTTGATAGCCATGTAATCGCAGTAGCAAGAGTGGCATACAATGACAATTTGCCCATGACGACTATTTCCTGTTATCTTGCTGAATTAGTCGATGGGGCAGTTCAGCATGACATCCCCTTTGCTTTGCTCTTCGATGAAGCTTCTGAGGCAAACATTATCGATCAAGACCTGCCCCTTTTTTCTCAGCATGCACTGTTGTGTGATGAAAGGCCGGTCTCATTGGATGTTTCTGTTCCTACATCTCTTGACAGTTTAACGGCAACACAGCATTACCTTAGCGTACCCACAGTTCAGCAACCTACAGATCTAAGTTGCTGGGCTGCCTGCATAAAATCTATCGGTGGATACTATGGAGTTTCAAAAACAATCAATCAAATATACAACTATGGAGGCATTACCCCCTACCAAGGAGCCTCTATTATGACTGCCTGGAATGTGTTTGAGAATAGTCCTTTCAACTTTACAGTCCAAGGCGAGCTTGCGGGTGGAACGACGTGTATTGCGTTTTCCACTTTGAAGTACTATATTGATTGTGGGTATCCTCTTTATGGTGCTGTTATATATGGTTCTAACGAAGGACATGCCGTCGTTATTAGAGGATATTACAGCTATTCCAGTTCTTCCTCTTACGCTGGATCAATTTCTTACATGAACCCTTCCACTGCTTCCTATGAGGCTAGTAATGTTGCTTCCAGTGGTTCGCGTCCCTATGTTTACACTGATTCTTACGGAACGTATCTGGGAGACATCGCTGATTTCCTTGCTGTCATCGACTAAAATGAACCGTAAACGATTGATCATTGTGGTCTGCGTTGCCGTTTTTATCGCTCTGTTGGCTGGCCTGAAGGTCGTTTTGGATCGTCCCAAGGTCCTGTTCCCCGCCAAAGAGGATTTGACATTTTATCTTCATAACTATTCCATTCATGAACGGTACAAAAGAGAAAACCCGACAGACGGACAGCGAGCTCCTTTGAGCGTCATCATAATCTCAGACGATGAAACGCTTCAAAAGCTGCGCGATTTTACCAAAAACATCGTACCAGTGTCCGAATGGACAGAAGGCCCAATCTTAGGCGGCACAATGATCCACATCTACGCATATTCCGGGCCTGCCGAGGTATCTTCGTTGGCATTGTTTTTCAATCCTCGTGACGGAGGTAATCTTGAATATCTTCTGCGATACCCCGGGGAGGACAAGACGATGCTCGGAAAAGCAGACCCCGAACTGACCGAAGAGTTTATGGAAGTGTTCAACCAAGACGACAACAGTGAGCTGTACAACCTTTTTGATTTCAAAAAGAAATAACGTCCTACTCCGCCCGCCGCGCGAATACCCGCGCGGCGGGCTCCTTTATCGCTTTTATGTCAAAAACTGCATTATTGCTAAATCAATTTGTGAAGCATGGAGATTTTAGACCGCTTTTCTACTCGTGGCGGCGTTTTATGGTATAATGAACCTGTCAAAACTGGAAACGCTCCCCTGCCGCGGGAACATTCCGGCGCTGTGCGCAGTCACAACTGTAAAAGGAGTTGTCTTATGAAACGCATGCTTCTCCCCCTGGCGCTGGCGGCGCTGATGCTGCTGGCCGGGTGCGGCGAAAAGGAGGCCGTGCTGACGATCACCGCCGAGTTTGCGCCTCCCGCCCGCGTGGCCTCTACGCTGACGGTGGCCACGGACAAGGATTTCTCCGACGAACAGACCGTCGCCTTAGAGAGCAAGTCGGGCCGCACGGGCGTCTATACCGTCACGGTCCCCGGAAAGACCAAGACGCTTTACGTCCGCCCCGTGGTCACCCGCGTGGGCGAGGCGCTGGCCGAGCCCGTCTCCTGCGTCATCGGCGAGGACGAGACCGGGACGATCCTGCTGGACGGCGCGGAGTGGATCACCGTCGAGGCCGGGAAAAACCCCAACGACGGGGACTGGCCCCACTGTCTGATCCTGCGCACGACGCCCGGGAGCGACTATTTGGGCGGCGATTCCTACATACTGACGACGCCCGACGGCAAGGTCCAGACCGAGCGTGACTGCGATGCGAGAGAGCCCGGCGAAAAGGAGCTGGACACCCGGGGCACGACAGCCTTCCTGCGCTTTTGGAACATGGACGAGCCCGGCTGTTACGCCGGATGCACGCTGACCATCGACGCGGTGCGGGTCCGGTCCACCGAAAATCAGCCCGCCCTGAGCTGCGACGGCGCGGACGTGGTGATCGTCGACCGGTGACGCGGGCGACTTTTCTCCTTCCTCAAACAAACCTTCAAAAAAGCCGAACGCCAAGTTCGGCTTTTTTCTTCTTTCCCCCTGTACAGAGGGCCGTGAAATGTTGTATAATTAAAAAAATGCCGTGAAGCAGGAGGGATCCCATGAAAATCGGAGCAATCACCGTCGGTCAGGCGCCCCGCGTGGACGTGACCGCCGATATTTTCCCCATCTGGGACGGAAAAGTAGAGCTGACCGAGGCCGGCGCCCTGGACGGGATGACGTTTGAGGAGATCGGCAGGCTCAAGCCCGAGCCCGGCGACTATGTGCTGGTGTCGCGCATGACAGACGGCACCCAGGTGACCTTTGCCGAAAAGTATCTGGGCGAGCTGCTGCAGGGGTGCGTGGACCGGCTGGAGCGTCAGGGCGTGGAGATGATCGTCTTTTTCTGCACCGGGGAGTTCCCCTTCACCTTCCGCCACCGCGTCCCCGTGGTGTATCCCAGCGAGCTGCTGAACCGCATCGTGCCCCTGATCGCCGGGGACGAGCTGATCGTGCTGACGCCCTCGAAGCTCCAGCTGGAGCAGTCGGAGCGCAAGTGGGGCAAGTACGTCCGGTCGGTCAAGGCGATCTTCGCCTCGCCCTACGGCGACCCCGCCGAGCTGGAGGCGGCCATCGCGCAGGTGAAGGAACTGCCGGGCAGTCTGGTGGTCATGGACTGCATCGGCTACACGAGAGCCATGAAGGCGAAGGTGGTTGCCGCCACGGGCAAGCGCGTGATGCTGTCCCGGACGCTGGTGGCCCGGATCGTCGATGAGCTGGCCGATATCAGTGATAAGTAATAGATTGAAATAAAACATCAGGAGGTTCATTCATGAACGCCAACGAGAAGTATTCCTCTCCCCTCTCGTCCCGCTATGCCAGCGACGAGATGCAGTACCTGTTCTCCCCGCAGTTCAAGTTCTCCACCTGGAGACGGCTGTGGATCATGCTGGCCGAGAGCGAGCAGCAGCTGGGGCTCGACATCACCGACGAGCAGCTGGACGAGATGCGCGCCCACATCGACGACATCGATTTTGAAAAGGCCGCCCAGTACGAAAAGAAGCTGCGCCACGACGTCATGGCCCATGTGCACACCTACGGCGAATGCTGTCCCAAGGCCATGCCCATCATCCATCTGGGCGCCACCTCCTGCTATGTGGGCGACAACACCGACATCCTGATCATGCGCGAGGCGCTGAAGCTGATCCGGGGCCGTCTCGTCACCGTGCTGCGGGTGCTGAACGATTTCGCTGACACATACAAGAGCCAGCCCACGCTGGCCTTCACCCATTTCCAGCCCGCCCAGCCCACCTCCGTCGGCAAGCGCGCCACGCTGTGGATCAACGACCTGCTCAGCGACCTGAGCGAGCTGGAGTTCGTCTATGACTCCATCCTCCCCCTGGGCTCCAAGGGCACCACGGGCACGCAGGCCAGCTTCCTGGAGCTGTTCGACGGCGATTACGAGAAGGTGCGCCAGATCGACGTGCTGATCGCGCAGAAGATGGGCTTCGAAAAGGCCGTGCCCGTGTCCGGCCAGACCTACTCCCGCAAGCTGGACAGCCGCGTGCTGGACCTGCTGAGCCACATCGCCCAGAGCGCCCACAAGTTCTCCAACGACATCCGCCTGCTGGCCCACCTCAAGGAGGTCGAGGAGCCCTTCGAGAAGAACCAGATCGGCTCCTCCGCCATGGCCTACAAGCGCAATCCCATGCGCAGCGAGCGCATCGCGTCGCTGTCCCGCTACATCATCGTCAACTCCCAGAACGCCGCCATCACCGCCTCGGCCCAGTGGTTCGAGCGCACGCTGGACGACAGCGCCAACAAGCGCATCAGCGTGGCCGAGAGCTTCCTTGCCGCCGACGCGGTGCTGAGCCTGTACGCCAACGTGGCGGGCGGTCTGGTGGTGTACCCCAAGGTCATCGAGCGCCACATGATGCAGGAGCTGCCCTTCATGGCCACCGAAAACATCATGATGGACGCCGTCAAGCGCGGCGGCGACCGTCAGGAGCTCCACGAGCTGATCCGGCAGCACTCCATGGCCGCGGGCTACGCCGTGAAGATGGAGGGCAAGGAGAACGACCTGCTGCAGCGCATCGCCGCCGACGAGCATTTCGGCGTGACGCTGGAGGAGCTGCAGGGGCTGATGAAGCCCGAGCTGTTCATCGGCTGCGCCGCCATGCAGACCGAGGACTTCCTGCAGAACACCGTCGCCCCCGTGCTGGCACGCTATGAGGGCGTCACGGCCGGTGAGAACGAGATCAAGGTCTGATCGGGGTACGCACGGATGCAAGTCATTATCATGCTGGCGGCCATCCTGTTCCTGATCTATTTCTCGATCAGCCAGCCGGGCCGCGGCAAGGAGTTTTCAAAGGGGCGGCAGAGGTTCAACGCGGCCTGCCGCTGGGCGTTGCTGGCCGCCATGGTCTTCGCGGTGCTGTATATGCTGTTCGGATCCTATTTCGGCTCCCGCAGCGAGGCGTATGACATCGACACCGACGCCTATGCCGTGGAGATGAAGACCGACGGGCACCGCCTGTTCAGCTTCTTCTCCCCCATCAAGACGACGGTGCTCTACGGCGAGGACGCCAGGGAGTTCCTGGAGGCTGCCTTCGGCAAGACGAAGAAGGGCACGATGCTGGGTTGGAACCAGATGCCCGCCTGGGCCGGCAAGTACAACGTCCGCGTGTTCTACACCCAGGAGGACTGGGAGCGCCACCAGCAGGGTCTCAGCCCCATCAACGTCGAGCGCAACAGCGTGGACGAGGGGCGGATGTACCGCTTCTACTTCTGCGAGGACGGCAGGATCTACTGCTCCTTCGGCTTCGCGCTGAAGCCGATCTACCGGATCGGCATGCCGTGGAAACTGCGGCTGAAGTACTTCCCGTTCTGATCGAAAGGAGACTGTCATGGGTGAATATGCCGCGCTGTGGCTCGCCGCCGGCGCGATGCTCCTGCTGGGCCTGCTGATCGTGGTCAGCCGCACGCGCAGGCGCGGGCGCTGCACCGCGCAGACCCGGGCCACCATCGTCGAGGTGCTGGAGGACTGGGACAGCGATTCCGACGGGCACAAGACCCGCGAATACCGGCCGGTGTTCGAGTATTTCGTTGACGGAAAGCAGTTCCGTGAAGAGGGCGATATGGCCGCCTCACGCCGGAAGGCCTTCCGCGTCGGCGCGGTGTACACCGTGCTGTACAATCCCGACAAGCCCGCTGAGTTCATCGTCCCCGGCAAAAGCGGCGGAAGAGGCGCAGGCGTTTTTCTGATCGTCCTGTCGCTGGTGATCGTCGCCGTGCTGCTCGTTTTCGGCAGATAAATCAAGCCCCTCCGGCCGTGGCCGGAGGGGCTTTTTCGTGCTTTTTGACGCTTATTTGCAGTATTTCTTCGTCAGATCGCCGAGGATGCGGATGCCCTTTTCGATCTCCTCGTCCGTCGCCAGCGAGTAGCTGAGGCGGAAGGACGGGGTCTGATAGGTGCCGTCGGTGAAGAAGCGCTTGCCAGGGACGACGACGACGCGGTTGTCGTCCAGCTCCTTGAGGAAGGCGTCCATATCGGTGCCCTCGGGCATGGTGACCCAGATGAACATGCCGCCCTGGGGATGGGTGAAGTGGACGTCGGGGTGGCAGTACTCCGCCAGGCACTCCTGCATCTTGTGGCCGCGGTGCTCATACAGCTTGCGCAGGCCCTCCAGATCCTTCTCCATATCGTGGGTCAGCAGCTCGCAGCTGACGCGCTGGGCCCAGGTGGTGGTGTGCAGGTCGGCGCTGTACTTGAGGTTGGCGATGGCCTGACCAAAGCTGCCGGGGGCCGCCACGAAGCCGCAGCGCATGCCGGGGCCGACGATCTTGGACATGCTGGAAACGAGGCCGACCATGCCGTGCTCGTCGTAATGCTTCAGCAGGGGGATGAACTCGCCGTCGTAGCGCAGCTCGTAGTAGGGGTTGTCCTCCAGCACGGGCACATCGTACTCATAGGCCAGACGGCAGACCTCCTTGCGCTTCCACTCGGGCAGGGAGACGCCCATGGGGTTCTGGAAATCGGGGATGATGTACAGCAGCTTGGGCTTGGGCTGCATCTGCATCTTCTTCTCCAGATCCTCCAGATCGATGCCGTCGTCGTTCATCTTGACGCCCACGGGCTTCGCGCCCAGGTTGCGGAACATGTCGAGGGCAGCCATGAACGTGGGATCCTCGCAGAGGATGACGTCGCCGGGATCGCAGAAGGCCTGGATGGCAAAGGAGATGCCCTGCTGGCCGCCGGAGGTGACGGTGATGATATCCTCGTCGTTGATGACCTTGACGCGGCGGTTCATAAAGGCGCGGATGGCGTCGCGGAAATCGTCGCGGCCGCCGGCGGTGCCGTAGTTCAGCAGGGAGTTGGGCTCTTCGGCGATCAGACGGTCGGAGATGGCGCGGATGCGCTCCACGGCGAAGCCCTCGGGGGGCGGGTTACCGATGGAGAACTTGATGAGCGTGGGGTCCTCGGACATCATGCCGGTGTGTTTGACGCCCTTGTCCAGACCGGGCTGGACGAGCTTTGAAAACTTCATGGGATGCACCTCTTTCGGTTTTTATTGATCTTCCGGCACTATTATATCACAGTTGCTTTTTGCAGGTAAAGACTATATAATAGAAATGTGTAAAACCCTTGCGATTTTATTCATTATATCTAAAAGGAGTGCAGCAGTATGAGACTGGAACGGATCAACTGGACGCAGGCGGAGGAGTATTTCCGCCATAACGACATGGTCATCATCGGCATCGGCAGCATCGAGTGTCACGGCAAGCATGTGGCGCTGGGCACCGATTTCCTCGTGCCCAACAAGATCATCGAGCTGATGGAGCCCAAATGCGACGTGCTGATCGCCCCCACGGTGCCCTACGGCTCCACGGATTATCTGGCGGACTTCCCCGGCACGGTCAACCTGGGCTACGACGTGCTGTACGCCGTCGTGTCGAAGATCACCGAGAGCCTGTACCATCACGGCGCGCGCAAGTTCCTGTTCATGAACGGCCACGGCGGCAACAACGCGGCGCTGCAGCAGGTGTGCATGGATCTCGACCGCAAGAACGCCATGGGCTGCATCCTCAACTGGTGGACGCTGGCCTGGACCCTCGATCCCGCCTGGGTGGGCGGTCACGGCGGCGGCGAGGAGACGGCCGCCATGATGGCCATCGGCGACGATCTGGTGGACAAGAGCCTCATGGCCGATGCCAACGTCAAGGACCTGACCGAGAACCTCAAGACCTCCAACTTCGGCGCCATCAATTTCCGCGGCTTCGATATCCTCACGCGCCGCAATGTGCGCAAGATGACCGACAACGGCTGGATCGGCGTGGATCATCCCACCACGGCCACCAGGGAGTGGGGCCAGAAGATGCTTGAGGGCTGCGCCCAGTACGCGCTGGATTTCATCGAAGAGTTCAAAAAGGTCGAGCTGTAAAAGGAGAACGCGCCAATGAATGTCAAGGAACTGAAGCAGAAAGTCTGCGCCGTCATCGACGAGCATCAGGAGGAGATCATCGCCCTGGGCGAGAGCATCCGCCGGGAGCCCGAGCTGGGCTATAAGGAGTTCAAGACCGCCGCCAAGGTCAAAGCCATGCTGGACAGGATCGGCCTTGACTACGAGAGCGAGGTGGGCGTCACGGGCATCATCGCAAAGCTGCCCGGCACGGACCCAAAGGTCGATCTGGCCATCATGGGCGAGCTGGACGCCGTCGTCTGCCCCGACCATCCCCAGGCCGATCCCGACACGGGCGCTGCTCACGCCTGCGGCCATTTCGCCCAGATCGCGGCCACCATGGGCGCGGCCATGGGCCTCAAGTTCTCCGGCGCCATGGCGGAACTGAACGGCAACATCGAGTTCTGGGCCACCCCGGCCGAGGAAGCCGGCGAGGTGGAGTGGCGCAAGAGCCTCATCGACGAAGGGAAGATCCACTTCCTGGGCGGCAAGCAGGAGTTCATCGCCCTGGGCAAGCTGGACCACATCGATCTGGCCATGATGATCCACAGCTCCTCCGGCGACAAATGCGGCATCGCCACCACGTCCAACGGCTTCGTGGCGAAGTACGTCCACTACATCGGCAAGGAGGCTCACGCCGGCGGCGCGCCCCACCTGGGCATCAACGCGCTGAACGCCGCGGAGATCGGCCTGATGGCCATCAACGCCAACCGCGAGACCTTCAAGAATGAGGACATGATCCGCGTCCACCCGATCATCACCAAGGGCGGCAACCTGGTCAACGTGGTGCCCGCCGACGTGCGCATCGAGACGTACGTCCGCGGCAAGACCATGGAGGCCGTGCTGGACGGCTCCCGCAAGGTCAACCGGTCGCTGGAGGCCGGCGCCATGGCCGTGGGCGCGCAGGTGGAGATCGTGGAGGTGCCCGGTTACATGCCCCGCCGCAACGACCCGCAGTTCAACGACGTGTTCGAGCAGAACCTCAACGAGCTGGTGGGCCCGGAGCGCGTGCAGCACTTCAAGCACATGGGCGGCTGCTCGGACTTCGGCGACGTGCAGCACATCATCCCCGCCGTCCATCCCTACATCGGCGGCATGATCGGCGGCGGCCACGCCTCCGACTATCAGGTGCAGGACCCCTATCTGGCCTATATCATCGCCGCCAAGAGCATGGCGATGACGGCCGTGGATCTGCTGGCCAACGGCGCGAAAACGGCGCTGAAGATCAAGAAGGATTTCGTGCCTGTCTACAAGGACCGCGAGGAATACCTGGCGGCCTGGGCGGAGCTGATGAAATAACGCAGAACGATCAAAAACCCCTCGACCATTGGCTTAACAGTGATAAGGAACTAATTTACTTATCAACTGTTAGCTGACGGTTTCCGGGGTGCATACGGACAAATCCCGTCTGATTTCTAACAGGAAGTCAGACGGGATTTTCTCTTTATATCACGAATTATGGAGGACATACTATGAAAACATTACTATCTTGTGCCTACAATATGGATAACTGCTGCGTGGAACTAAAATTCACAGACGGCAGCATGATTGCCATTGATACCATCGCCGTGGAGAATGAAGTTGCTGACAATATGTATCAGCGGTCAGAGCTTGACTATCTGATTTACACTGACCCGATTGGATATGCAGACTTGATTTTGAACGGCAATCCTGAAACCTATTTGAAAACTGTAACTGAATATAAGCCTTTAGAAAGCTGATTATTTTGCCGCCCGTGGGAGATATCTCACGGGCGATTTTTATGAACAAAAACGCACATTTGTATAGACCGAATCGGTTATTCGTGATATAGTATAGCAAAATAACCGAATCGGTTATTTGTTGGAGGTTATTATGGAAAAATTTTTAGCACTTTCTGACGAAAAGCAAACCTTAATTAGAAATGCAGCACTATCTTGCTTCTCTCAGCATGGATACGAAAAAGCATCGATTAACGACATTGCAAAAATGGCGGGCATCTCTAAGGCATCCCTTTTTCAATATTTTGGTACAAAGCAAAACCTCTATGAATATCTGGTTGAACACAGCAGCACACAAATGAAAGCAGCTTATCAGGAACAGGCGTTATATGCAAACGCAGATTTCTTTGATCGTGTACAGCAAGCCATAATCATGAAGATAGATAATTTGAAAAAGAATCCCTATATCGCCGCTTTTATTATAAGTGTTGCAAAAGAGCCATCCATTGAAATTTCGGAGCACATTAAGGACTTAATGCAAGAAGGTGAAAAACACTTGCATGATCTGATGCTCCGTGATGCCGATCTGGTCAAATTCAAGCATCCCGAAGATGCGCCACTACTGTTCCGCACATTGATGCATATTGGATACGGTATTGTAGACGAGATTGAAGGTGTGTCAGATTTTGATAGAATCGTGTGCGAAATGGAGAATATTCTGAAAATGTTAAAATATCATTTCTACAAGGAGGAATATTTATTATGAAACAAGCGGTGATAATGTTAGATGGACTGACAAAAAGTTATGGAAAGCACAGAGGTATTGAAAATCTCACATATTCCGTTCTGCCGGGCGAAATCTTTGGTTTTATCGGTCCTAATGGTGCTGGTAAAACAACAACAATTCGCACTTTGATGGGCTTGCTCAAACCCACAAGCGGCAATGCTACGATTTTCGGCCTTGATTGTACGCAGCATGCTGCAGAAATCGCAAAGAACGTGGGATATCTTCCCAGCGAGAATTGCTATTATAATAATTTGAAAGTGAAAGAGCAGTTACAATATACTGCAGATCTGTATGGTGTTAACTGCCATGACAGAATAGAAGAACTGGCTGAGAGACTGAATCTGGATTTGTCCAGAAAAATCGGAGATTTGTCTTTAGGCAACAAAAAGAAAGTTGGCATCGTGTCCGCTTTACTACCTTCTCCAAAACTTCTGATTCTGGATGAGCCTACCAGCGGCCTTGATCCACTCGTCCAACAGACATTCTATGAAATTCTTCGAGAAGAAAACAGCCGTGGAACAACCATTCTGTTTTCCTCTCATGTGTTGAGCGAAGTGCAGAAGCTATGTGATCGTGTATGTATTCTGAGAGAAGGTCGTCTCATTGCTATACAGTCCATGAAGGAATTGCGTGAAAACGGGTATAAAAAGATTTCGCTTTCCACCGAGGAGCCTGTCCCTGCGCAGTTCTTCGACATCCCAGGAATTGCCAACCTGGAACAGAATCAAAATTCCATTTCTTTTATGTTTAATGGCAATGTTATGACCATCATGGAAAAACTACATAAACTACCTTTGGTTGATATTCTGATTGAAGAACCGTCTTTAGAAGAGATCTTTCTTCATTATTACGAATGAGAGGTGACACTATGACTGTATTTCATTATGAGTGGAAACGTAGTCGAAAATATATTCTGATTTGGGGTCTTTCCCTTGCCGTTTGTATTTTCTCTATGATACCTGTCTATTACAGCATGATTGAAACGCCAGAGCTTCTGCCTAAAAACTTTGCAGAGGGTGGATTCTTTGAAACTGTCGGCATCTCTCTCGCACTGCTCTTGGAACCTCTGGGAATGTATGGATTTCTTAATGCGTTTTTTGCTTTGGCAGGCGGAATTTTCGGGATGCACTTTGCCTTATCCCTGTTTACAAAAGAATGTACCGAAAACACAGCAGAATACCTGTTCACAAAACCCTGCGGGCGTATTCAAATTTATAAAGGAAAGGTGCTTTGTCTACTTGTCGGCACATGCATTACGAGTGCTGCATATATCCTTGCGTCTTTTATAGCAATGATTGTGTATGAATCTGGCTTCTCTATGTTAGAATTTATTCTGTTGGCTGGCTCCTTCCCACTTGTTACTTTGATTTTTGGAGGGATGGGAGTATTGTTAGGATGCTGGCATCCTAACAATCGTTCTCCTTTGCTGACAGCATCTTTGGCTGTGTTTATGGGATACTGTATTACAGCTTTTTCAAGAACGATTGGAAGCAGAATAATAAGTTACCTCTCTCCATTTTCGTTTTTTCATCCAGCTCACATTCATGAGAACTCTTTTTATGAATGGGATTATTTTCTGTGGTATGTGCTTCTACTCACTGTATTTTTCTTCCTGTCTCGTAAGATTCTGATGAAGAAAGACATTAAATTAGCAGTATAGGGGGGGAACAACATGATATCATTGATAAAAAAGGAACTGAAACTTACAAGGAAAATACTGTTGATATGGCTTGGAATAATCATTCTTCTTTGTGTCTTTGCGTACATAGAGTATCTTTCCTTAAAAGACAGCTTACCGATTCTGGTAGAAATGCTAAACGACTTTCCAAGAATTTTGATGGTGATGTTTGGTGTTAGTGAAGATCTTAACACTGCATTGGGTTGGTATGGCTGTATTTATTTTTGGGTGGCAATCCTCGCTTATTCCTATGCGATTTATCTGGGCATTTCAAGCATTGCAAAAGAAAAAACGCAAGGAACAGCAGAATACCTATTCACAAAACCTTTAGGCAGAAATCAGATTGTTATAGGAAAAGCTGCCGCCAACGTATGTAATTTATTTATTCTTGCAGCTGTCAGCGGTGTATGTAATTACTATACTGCAATCGCTCCTCTGGGTGGACTGGATCAAAAGAATGCGGCTCTGTTGACAACTGTTGGGCTTTTTCTGACGGAAATCATATTATACTCGATTGGTTTTTGGGTATCCAGTCTCTGCAAATCCTACAAACAGGCTATGCTTTTTGGCTTTGGCGCTTTAATAGTATTTTACTGTATTTATTTTGTGGCAGAATATTTGTGTATTCCGGCTCTGTTTTATTTAACACCTCTAAAATACTTTGATGTATATGCAGTGGCTAAAGATGGTATCTCCCTTATGTTCCTGCTGATTTCAGGGGTGATTACTTTCCTATCAATTTTCCTTGCAAAGAATCGGTGGGCAGGCAAAGAAATGTAATATGTTGTAGATAGTATTGTAGCTTCTCATATCTGTCATAATCTCAGAAACACAGGAGGTTTTTACGATGAAACAACTGTTTAGATGTGCAGACCACTACATTCAATCGAGAGATTGGAAAATGCTTACGGGTCTTAAATTCTGCCTTTGCTCCATTGGTATCCTGTTGGGAGTATTGGTTCCGGTCAAGCACAAAAAGACTGTCGCAGCCGGGGCTTTCGGTGTCTTTCTTGCAACCTACATCCCGCTGATGACAGACTTCCTGACATTTGCGGTAGATTTCTTCCGTCCCAAGAAAGAAACGGTAGAATAACCATGAACAGTGATATTCTTTTCTTCTTTGGGGAGCATATGGATGCTCTTCCCCTTTACGAACGACTGGAAGATCAGATTCTGACACAGATTCCGGAAGTAAAAATTAAGGTCGCAAAAACCCAGATTACCTTTGCTAACAAACGAGGATTCGCTTTTGTGTCCTTTAATCCCTGCCGCAAGGCAAAGAATCGGCCAGAAATCTGGATGACAATTACGTTCGGACTGGGTTATCGGATAGATTCTCCAAGAATCGACGTAGCGACGGAGCCCTATCCAAATCGCTGGACGCACCATGTGATGGTGGGAAATGTGGATGAAATCGATGTAGAACTGATGCGGTGGATAGCGGAAGCGGCAGATTTTTCTGCTAATAAGAGGTGACAATACGGAAAATAAAAAGATCTTTCCCATACTGATCGCCAAGGCGTAACAGATAATCACATATTGATTCTACATAGTCTGAAATCCCTCGAATAAAAACCGCTGTAATTATTCTTCCCGTGTAGGGTGGAAAATACAGCGGTTTTTCTTTCTATAGTTCAGCTGCCACAATCGTTTCCTTTGGCAGCTTCTCATTCTCACAGTTCAGAAGATAGACTATTGCCTTGTTCGCAAAGCGGTTTGTTTTCATCGTATCCCAATCGGCAAGCCGGATGATCTCCGCTGTACCATTCTCAAAATCCAATGAAATCTCGCCCCATTCGCCGTCGCAGTCTGCTTGATATTCATAGATTGCGGTGGCGATTTTCTTTTTGCGTTTAGTTTTGGATTTCTGTTTCAGCCGGACAGCATGGATAGCACCCTCGGCAACCAAAAACTCCGTCAGCTTGTCCACTGCTCTACGGTAGGCTCGCTCTGCACCGCTGGCTGTGCTGCCCTCAAACATCACAGCCAGTTCCTCAAAGGTGGGGCGGCCTTTCCATGAGCCGACACGCCCGCAGGTCATGCAGATCGCCAGCCGCTTTTCAAGCAAGGTCTGTTCCCGGTAGTTTAGCTTCTCAAATGCCCGCTGCACCTTTTCTGCCTGTATGCCATTCCAGAGAATATCGGCATAGTTCCAAGTATCATCAAGGGCAACATCTTCGCCTGTTTCTTCTCCGTCCTCGTCCGTCACATAGAATGGCTGCTGATTGCGGATGCCACGGACAACTTTCAAATATTCTTCCGCAAGGGCAAGGTCGCAGTTGTATTTCTTTGAAAACTCACTGACCGCATCCTTGGTGTTATGGTAGAGCCAAGCCATTGACCGCACCATTTTGTAATTGGTCAGAGAGGATACCGACCATTTTTCTTCGCCCATACGGAAACGGAGCATCGCATCCCGTATGAACGGGAAAATGTATGTAGCATACTCCGCACCCTTGGCAGGATCATAATCCATCAGCTTTTGGAGCATTTGCTCCCGACAGGATAGCTTTATATCTATAAATCGATCTGTGTCGTACAGATCGCCGCCATCCACACCGAGAAAGCCTTTGATGCGCTTGTTGAGCTGTGGCTCGTAGTGGTGCAGGAAGAACGAAAAATATAGCAAATTCTTTTTCCGCAAAGCAGACAGGATATATTCATTCAGACTTCCCACCTCTGGCGGCTCCGGTTCCAGTTGGAAGATGCGCTCTGCCACATAAGGAATGATACCGTCACCGTGCGGATTGACAGCATGTCTCGGTATGTATCCGTCCATATTCCATATAAAATCACTCAGCATAGCGCACCTCCCTTCAAGTGAATCAGTATGCCAACTATTAACTAATCTTAAATGCGATAAAATACACCGGGAAATCAAACCCGTCTCGTGTAAGGATCAAGGTTGCAACCCGAGCAGCCGCATTAGGATAAGGCAACACATTAAATGGTCTCCTTATTTGAAGCGGAAAATCGTACTGCTGCACATGATCTGAATATCTCTTCCAGAAGGATTCAAAATCCGCTGAGTTTACATACGCAACAACAAAGGTTGCTGTGCCCAGGGCATTGTAATTGACAATGGCTTTGTCAATATGAGCGTCAATGTACGCAGTTGATACACTGTCCAGCTTCAGTCCTTCAAATATGGCAATTTCCCGCCCAGCTTTGGTCAATAGTATATCAACCTCTGCAGCATCCTTTCCGCCTGCCGATATTCCATGCCTTGTTTGGTCTTTTACCTCGTTATACCCCTTAAAAGAAAGCATATCTCTAAAGTAGTCGTTTATGCTGTTTTCAGAACTCGATGCGTTGAACGAGGCGTTCAAGCAAACACGTTCACCCACCTGTATCAAATCATCGAGAACACTCTGAGCTGCTGCCATATCAGCATTTAATCGTTCCTCGTTGGATGGTGGGATCATTATGGAATCGGATGTACTGTCAGAAGCAAAATAATAGACTTTTCGAACGAGAAGTCCCGATTCGCTTGACCTGAGAGCCTTTCCTATCGCATCTTGCAGTGCGGAGTCGAAAGACCGTAGTAATGCTATATCAGATTCTGCTCCTTCAAATGTAAAATCCAGAGCATTCTTGTTCCAATTATCACCTTTCATCCCGGCGTAGTAAGCCAGACCGACATCTTCATACTCATATTCGCACCGCTGAAAGGCTTGGGCTACATGAGCTTTTCCGAACTGCTGAAGAAATTGAACAACCCGCCTATCAAAATTTGCAGGTACGGTATATGTAAAATCAAATGCGCCCATCTTGCATTCCTCCGTCTATGTCGATTTTATGGTTTGGGATTCTTTCTTCAAAGCAGCCTGTCCCATTTCCTTTTCATAATCACCCTTGGCATAAGCCACATCGCTCAATGCCCAGAGCATCTTATCTTTCGCCAGTTTCTTCATAACTTCCGCAAGATCAGCGTCCAGAGTACCACGCTTCACATAGCGATTTATTGTATTCAGACGCTTCTCATATATCTGCTTCAGCGGATGATCGTCCGCAAGTTCCCGCTGTTCTCTGCCTTTCAGATTGCCGATCTGCCGACAGGTTCGGTGCAGCTTATCCCCCGGTGCAAGACCACCGCAATATTTGGTGTGCCTTGCGTTGGTAGTCAAAAACCATTTGCCACAGATCCGGCATTTCTTCGGTGCGTGACCTACACACAATCCCTCAAAGAGATCTGACCGGAACATCCCTACAAAGGATACATAGTGCATCCGCTTGACGAGCTTCGCCACATCCTCGCCGGGACGAATGGTAGAAAGATACTGTGTAGTCGCATTGGTATGAGACATCCATTTGTTCTCCTCGCTCAGAGATAATTCCGGCGGGAAGTATTTGCCGAACAATTCAGCCAGCCCATCCGGTGTACGGTTACTTTCTGCCGCATCCAGTTCCAGTGCAAACTGTGACATGGTTGCTTTGTATTCCCGCAGAGAAAAGGCAAGCTGCGCAAGAACAGGCGTTATGCGTCCGAGCAGAATTCCATGTTTGTATTCCTCTGTTTGCTCCGTTGTCAAAGTGCCAGTCATAAAGGCGATACTGTATGCCTGATACTTTTGGATGCCCTCCGGCGTAAACGCCTTGCAGATATTCGGAATGTAGAAATCCATATCCAGACAGTCAAAGGGCTGCACGGTATGGAGCAGTTTCAAGATGCTTTCTGCCGCTTCTTTCAATGCAGGAAGCAAGGCAGGATCAGGCATACCGCTATTCAGAGTGCCTTGAAACTGGCATACAGGCGCACACAGTTCATCCAGCTTATCTATAACCGCATCCGGGATATTCAGCGCAGCACAGCCGAGCATACCCGTGGGCATGGTTTGCCCTTCGTAGGTTACGGTATCCTGCCAGAAATCCAGCGATAGTATATTGTGTTCCATTCTGCCTCTCCTGTCCTGTTTTTTCATTTCTTTCATTATACCATGCAAATGTGAAGAAATCTACATCCTCCGAAAAGTTGTCCTGTTTTTTGAAATAGGGTTGTCCTCCGATTAGCCTGTTTTTTGAAAAATCCGGCATAACCATAGTAGAAAGATCAAAGCACCTGCCAATCACGGCGGGTGCTTCGTACTTTCTGAATACTATGAAGGAGGTCTATTATGACAATCTACGAAAGCATCAAGGCGGCAATCAGCGTGAAGCAAGCCGCCGAACACTACGGGCTGAAAGTCAGCCGAAGCGGTATGGCTTGCTGCCTGTTCCACCATGATCGACATCCGAGCTTGAAACTGAATGAGGATTATTTCTTCTGTTTCGGCTGCGGAGCCAAGGGGGATGTGATCGATCTTGTGACAAGGCTGTTCGGTCTCAGCAGCTACGAGGCGGCGCAAAAGCTGGCAGCTGACTTTGGTATCGGAACCGAGCCGGGACGGGCTGTAGAGGCATCCAGAAAGCCCAAACGCCCCCACATCCGACAGTTCCGGGAGGATGAAATGCTGTGCTTCCGGGTGCTGACCGACTATCTGCATCTGTTGGAAGATTGGAAGGTGCGGTATGCTCCGAAAACACCGGACGATGCTCTGGATGACCGTTTTGTGGAAGCCTGCCAGATGATTGATTATATCGAATATCTGGCAGATATTTTGACAGTGGGCGGTTTGGAAGAACGTGTTGCTGTGGTGGACGAGCTGATGAAGGAGGGCAAGATTGCTTTCCTTCGGAACTATGTGGCACGGAAACGAAAGGAGGGGTTGTCCCATGGGGAAGAAAGGTAAAACATCAGATATGAATCTGCCAATCTGGTTTGATGGTCAGAACATCAACGAAGCTCTGTTTTGTGAAGAATTTCTGCAAGAGCGCAGGATCATCTTTGCGAACGGAGCTTTTTTCACGCCCGATGGTCGGGTGACAGACGATCTCCCTCTGCGTGGGGAGATCTACGACAAGCTGAAATTCTGTGCCGTGAACAATATCCCCCGGAAGATCACCAACATTCTGGAAGTGCTGAAACTGGAAGCGCAAGTACCTGACTTCCCACCGGAGCAGGATCGGATTCATGTTTCCAACGGTACGCTGCTGTTGAACGGCGCATTCACCGATGGCAGACCGGCTATCGTGCGAAGCCGTCTGCCTGTTGCTTACAATCCCGATGCACCCGCACCTGTGATCTGGCTGAACTTTCTGCATGGGCTGCTCCATGCGGAGGACATTCCCACCTTGCAGGAGTTCATCGGTTACTGCCTGATTCCCTCCAACAAGGGACAGCGCATGATGGTGATTAAGGGCAACGGCGGCGAGGGCAAATCTCAAATCGGAGCTGTGCTTTCTTCTATCTTCGGCACGAACATGAAAGACGGCAGCATCGGTAAGATTTCTGAAAACCGATTTGCCCGTGCCGATCTGGAACACATCCTGCTGTGCGTGGATGATGATATGCGGATGGAAGCTCTGCGCCAGACCAACTATGTCAAATCCATCGTGACCGCACAGGGCAAGATGGATTTGGAACGCAAGGGAAAACAGAGTTACCAGGGCTGGATGTTCGCCCGACTGATGGCATTCAGCAACGGTGATCTGCAAGCCCTGTATGACCGCAGCGACGGTTTTTATCGCAGACAGCTTGTGCTCACTACCAAGGAAAAGCCTATGGGCAGAGCCGATGATCCCGACCTTGCAGAGAAGATGAAAGCCGAAGCAGAGGGCGTTTTCCTCTGGGCTTTTGAAGGCTTGCAACGGCTCGTTGCCAACAGTTTTAAGTTTACAGAGAGTGACCGCATCCGTGAAAACCGGGAAGCGGTCAAGCGTGACAATAACAACATTTTCGATTTCATGGAGTCGGAGGGGTACATCCGACTGAAAGCGGATGCGTCCATCAGCTCCAAAGACTATTATGAAATCTACGAAATGTGGTGCAGAGAAAATTCTCTTGTACCGCTGAAAGCCCGCAGCTTCAGCGATGCCATGGTTGCCAATGCCCGGAAATATAATCTGGAGCATTGCAACAATATCAGCAACTCTGCCGGTCGGCGGGTGTGGGGATTCATGGGAGTGGAAGCGATTGCACGACCTCATATAAATGGGTTTTACAAAGATTCGCCGTGTACGTACGTACCGAATGACATTCCGGAGGAATGGCGACAGGTCGAGTAAAACCCATTGCTGGTACGTATGTACACAGCAAAAGAGCGTGAAACGCTCGTTATCGAAACAGCACATTCCCTCTCGTTTGGGCTGTTTCGATGTCCACGGACTTTTAAAAAAAGGGTCTGTGGGCATCGGCTGCAGGAGGATGTTGATGTAGAACAGCTTCATGCAGCCGGGCTGACCATAAGAAAAGTTGCAGACATTTTCGCCTTGGTCAGCAGAGGTCGCCGCAGTGACCGCACCCCCCTCGGGAGAGCCTTCGGAGAACCCACGGCACTTTGCAGCCAGTATGGATGAAAGTGTAATAGTGGGTTATTACACTTTGAAAAAGTGCCGTTCCCCAGCCCTCCCGTTGTCTGCAAATTTCAAAGAAAGGAAACGCCAATGGCAAGAAACGATGGAATAGATCGTACCGTAGCCCGGAATCAGGACTTGGAAACACCGGCTGATGTGGCAAAGGTACAGGAACACAATGAGCGTGAAAAGGACAACTACAGCAACCAAGACATCGTACCGGAACGCACCTCGCTGAATGTTCACTACAAAGCTCCCACGGATGATTATGTGAAAATGTTTGAGCAGATGGAACAGGATGGCGTGATCTCCACCAGAGGTCTGAAACCGGATGCTATCAAATACGGCGAGTTGGTTTTCGATGTAAACTCCGCTTACTTCTACAACCACGGCGGCTATGAATTTGCAAAACAGTTTTATGCTGATGCCTATAAAGCCGCCGTGGAGATCGTGGGCGGTGAGCAGTATATTCTCTCCGCTGTGATGCACGCCGATGAGCGTAACCGGGCAATGTCTGAAGCACTGGGCGAGGATGTGTACCACTACCATCTCCATGTGGTCTATATCCCGGTGGTGGAAAAGCAGATCCTTTGGTCAAAGCGATGTAAGGATGAAGCCCTCCGGGGAACCGTAAAGGAAACGATCATACAGGTCAGCCGCAGTAAAAAATGGGACTCCAAGCCGGTGCTTGATGAGAACGGAAATCCCATGCTCAACGCAAAAGGAAAAAAGATTTTGAAGTCGTCCTACAGTGTGTTGCAGGATGACTTTTTTCATTTCATGCGCAATGCCGGTTATCCCGATGTGGAGCGTGGAGAGCGTGGAAGCACCGAGGAACATCTGACGGTGACACAGTTCAAGGTGCTGGCAGAACAGCAGCGGCTGGAAGTTGTGACCGGACAGGTGGCACAGGCGGAGCAGACCTTAGAAGATGCCAAGTCTGCCACGGAAAAGCAGAAAAAGAAACTGGAAGCTCTGCAAAAGGAAACCAAGACGGCAAAGACCATTGCACTGACGGTGCAGGACATTGAGGGGATGGGCAAGAAAGCCACATTCGGAAACAATATCACGCTGACACCGGATGAATGCGACACACTCAAACGCTATGCGGTCAACGGCATTATCGCCAATGCCGACAATAAGCGTCTGAAAGAAAAACTGGCTTCCGCAGAAAAGACAATTTCCATCTGGAAGCAGCGGTATGAATCGGTAAACGAAAAATATATGGAACTCAAACAGAAAGCCCAACCTTTTCTGGATGCACTGGAAATCGCATCCGAAAGAGTTCGGGCTTTTCTTAATTCCATCCTCACCAGAGGACAGGAGAAACAGGAACGCAAACAGCCTGACCACAAGCGTGCTCAGGCTGTGGAAATCTAAGAAAGGAATTACTGCCTATGATTGATATTGTAACTAAAGTTAACAACATGATGCTCGAAGGTGCGCCACTGTGGGATGTCATTGACGCCTGTTCCGTGATTGATATAGACGCCTGCTTTGATCCGATATTTGAGCCGCCGCTGGATTTTCTGGAAGAATGCCGTAAACGTCAGGAAGCAGCGCAGTCTCCGTTTCGCACTACCATTGAACGGAAGATTGGCAACACATGGTATGTCGTTGAAACAGAATGTATTGGAAGTGAGCCGCTTGTCGATAAGGTAAAACGGCTCATTTTTTCTGATAAGGGGGTGGCTTGTTAATGACAGAGACACAAAGTTATGTTAATATAAAACCATGCACTACGGTACTGTCAGCTGACCAACCACCGAAGGAGGAAACAATGTTGGATCAGCAGAAAATAACTGTTCTCTACTGCCGTCTTTCTAATGAAGATGCGCTGGATGGAGAAAGCAACAGTATCGCAAATCAGAAAGCAATCTTAACGAAATACGCAAAGGAACACGGGTTCATCAACATCCGGATTTTCGTGGATGATGGTTATACCGGGACGAACTTCAATCGTCCCGGTGTCCAGGAAGCACTTTCCCTTGTGGAACAGGGTTTGGTCGAGAACTTCATCGTCAAGGACATGAGTCGTTTTGGTCGTGACTATTTACAGGTCGGACAGTACACGGAGCTTGTTTTTCCGAGCTATGATGTTCGCTTTATTGCCATCCATGACAACGTGGATAGCGCCAAGGGCGACAACGATTTTACGCCTTTCCGCAATCTATTCAATGACTTCTATGCCAAAGATACCAGTAAAAAGGTGCGCTCTGTCATGCGGGCGAAAGGCAATAGTGGGAAGCATTTGGGCAGCCCTCCCTATGGTTATCGTACCGATCCGGAGGACAAGCATCACTGGATCATCGACGAGGAAGCTGCTCCTGTTATCAGAAGAATCTTCGATTTAACCATTGATGGCAAAGGCCCGACCAAGATCGCAAGAATTCTGGAACAGGAACAGGTGCTTACGACCAAGGCTCTTTATGCAAAGCAGAAAGGAAAGCCGCTTCCGGATAATCCCTACCGCTGGAACGAAAATTCTGTTGTTGGCATTCTGGAAAGAATTGAATACACCGGATGTACTTGCAACTTCAAGACTTTCTCCAAGTCCTACAAGCTGAAGAAGCGCATTCAGAATAACCCAGAAGATATGGCAATCTTTCCTAACACGCAGGAAGCCATCATCACTCAGGCTCAGTTTGATCGGGTACAAGAGCTACGAAAAAACAAACGCCGACCTACAAAGGCAGATCGGCAGGGGTTATTCTCCGGACTGCTGTTCTGTCCGGATTGTGGAAACAAGCTGCATTTTGCAACCTGTAAGAGTTTTGACGGCAAGCAGGATCACTATGTATGCTCCAGTTACAAGAGCAACCATGGCACCTGTACCGCACACTATATCCGGGAAGAAACGCTACGAGAGCTTGTTCTGGAACGTATCCGGGCTGTCTGCGAATATATTCGCAGTGACGTGGATGGTTTTCAGGAAGAATGGCTGCAATGCCGCCGCTCCGATCAGGAGAAAAATATTCTGGAAGATCAGCGGAAGATTACCAAGGCAAAGAAGCGTCTTGCGGACTTGGATGTTCTGATTACACGTATTTATGAGGACGCTGTTCTGGGAAATCTCAGCCAAGAGCGGTATCAGAAGATGTCGCAGAGCTACGAGGAAGAACAGGAGCGTCTGAAGCTTGAGATTGAAGTAACAGAAGAATGGGTAGATCAGCAGATGGAACTGGAGGATAATCTGGATGCTTTCCTCGCTCTGGCAGAAAAATATGTGGACATTCCAGAACTGACGCCGACTATCGTAAACGAGTTTATCAAGAACATCCTCGTTTATGCACCGGATAAATCCAGCGGAAAGCGCCAGCAGCGAGTTCGCATCTTCTTCAACTTCCTTGATGAAGTAGAGATTCCTGCTGTATTTGAACCCATTATCTACGAAAGACCTACTAAAAACAGAAAAACGGCGTGACCTTCGGGTCACACCGTTCTTCTGCAACTTAAATAGTTACTTATCCCTATTAAGCCTTGGTCGAGGGGTTTTTTTAATACTGTCTTATTGCTGTGCGGTTTTTGTTTTGCTTCTGGCGTTCCGGGCGGCCTGTTCGGCGGCGGCCCGTCTCGCGGCTTCTCTGATCTCGACATCCCGGCGGTCGGCGAACTTTTCCGCGGCCTCCACCACGTGCTTTGCCAGCACGGCGGTTGTCACGGGGCCCACGCCCGCGGGGACCGGGGTGATGGCGCCGGCGATGTGCTCCACGTTCTCGTAATCCACGTCGCCCGTCACGGAGCCGTCCTCCAGCACGTTGATGCCCACATCGAGGATCGTCTGGCCGATGCGGGTGTGGCCGACGCCGATGGTGCCCGGGCGGCCCACGGCGGCGACGATGATGTCGGCGCGGGAGCATTCCTTGACGGTATCGGGCGTCTTGGTGTGGCAGATGGTGACCGTGGCGTTCTTCTGCAGCAGCAGCATGGCCGCGGGCTTGCCCGCGATGTTGCTGCGGCCCATGATCGTGGCGCGCTTGCCCGCGGGGTCGATGCCGTAGTAGTCGAGGATCTCCATGCAGGCCCAGGCCGTGCAGGGGGGATAACCCGTGCCGCTGCCCGTGAACACGCCGGCCATGGAGCCCTCGGTGATGCCGTCCATGTCCTTCTCCGGGGCCAGCGTCTCGCGGACGGCGGTCTCATCGATGGATCTGGGCAGCGGGAGGAACAGCAGCACGCCGTGGACCGCCTCGTCCTCGTTGATCTCGCGGATGCAGTTGACGACGGTCCTGGTGTTCGCCTTTTCGGTGATGATCATCCGTCGGACGCTGACGCCGCAGGCGGCGCAGCGGCGGATGGCGCTGTGCTCGTAGGAGATGTCGTCGGGGTTGTTCCCCACGCGGACGATGGTCAGTGTGGGCGTGACGCCGCGCTCCCTGAGCGCCGCGGTGCGTTCCTTCAGTTCCGCCACGATGGCCTTCGCCACGGGCGCGCCTCTCAGTTGCTTCGCCATAGGACCTCCTACTTTTTCAGCTTGCTGCGCACGAGGTCAAAGATCCCCTCGCCCATGGGTACGTACGTGTCGAGCATGGCGTTGGCCTTGTCGTTGAGGCTCTCGGCCAGCGCGCGGTCGGCCATGGCCTTCGTGTTGATGAACACGTTGAGGGCCGCGCCCTTGAGGGCGGCGACGCACAGGGACGCGGAGACGCCCGCGTCGCTGACGGCGATGACGGAGCCCTTCTCGGCGAAGACCTTCGTCAGTTCCAGCGCCGCGCAGCACTTCTCCATGATCTCCATGGGCACGGCGCAGGCGTCCTTGAGCACCACGGCCATGACCTCGGCCTTGCGTGCCTTCTCCTCCTCGGTGGCCGAGGGGAGACCGTAGGCCTTCGCCAGCGGCTCGAAGGCTTCGGCGTCCTTGTCGATCAGCGCCAGCAGCTCGCTCTGCAGCGTCAGGCTCCTGTCCATCAGCTCGCGGATCTCGGGCTCCACGGCGGCGTACTTCTTTTTGCCCACGGTCAGCGAACCGACCATGCAGCCCAGCGCGGTCCCCACCGCGCCGACCAGCGCCGAAGCGCCTCCGCCGCCGGGGACCGGCGCCTTGGTGGACAGCCGGGACACGAAGTCCCGCAGGGATGTGTCAGAATAACTCATGTTTCCTCCAATATATATAGCCAGGATTTCAAGCGCTTTAGAAAATACCGCTGATGTTGCCGTGCTCGTCCACGTCGATCTTCTCGGCCGACGGGACCCTGGGCAGGCCGGGCATGGTCATGATGTCGCCCGTCAGGGCGATCACGAAGCCCGCGCCCGCGGAGACCTTGACGGAGCGCACCGTGATGCGGAAGTCCTCGGGCGCGCCCAGCTTCTTCTGGTCGTCGGAAAAGCTGTACTGGGTCTTGGCCATGCAGACGGGCAGATGGCCGAAGCCCAGCTCCTCCAGCCGGGCCAGCTCCCTGGACGCGGCGGGGATGAAATCGACGCCCTCCGCGCGGTAGACGCGCTTCGCCACGGCGACGATCTTGTCCTTGAGCGACACTTCGTCGGGATAGACGTAAGAGAACCGGTTCTCCGTCTCGCAGAGGCGGACGACCTCCTCGGCCAGCGCGACGCCGCCCTGACCGCCCTTGCCCCAGACCTCGCTGAGGGCGACGTTGACGCCCAGCGCGCGGCACTTCTCCTCCACCAGCTGCAGCTCCGCCTCCGTGTCGGTGGGGAAGCGGTTGATCGCCACCACGGCGGGCAGGCCGAAGACGTTCGTCACGTTGTCGATATGGCGCAGCAGGTTGGGCAGGCCCTTTTCCAGCGCCGGGAGGTTTTCACCGCCCAGCTCTGCCTTTGGCACGCCGCCGTGGTGCTTGAGCGCCCGGACCGTGGCGACGATGACGACGGCCGAGGGGCGGATGCCGGTGGCGCGGCACTTGATGTCGATGAACTTCTCCGCGCCCAGATCGGCGCCGAAGCCGGCCTCGGTGACGACGTAATCCGCCAGCTTCACGGCCGTCTGCGTGGCCATGGCGCTGTTGCAGCCGTGGGCGATGTTGGCGAAGGGGCCGCCGTGGATGAAGGCAGGGGTGTGCTCCAGCGTCTGGACGAGGTTGGGCTTGATGGCGTCCTTGAGCAGGGCGGTCATGGCTCCGGCGGCCTTGAGCTGACCGGCGGTGACCGGCTCGCCGTCCCGTGTATAGCCGACGATCATGCGGCTCAGCCGCGCCTTGAGGTCCATGAGGTCGGTGGCGAGACACAGGGCGGCCATGACCTCGGAGGCGACGGTGATGTCGAAGCCGTCCTCCCGGGGCATGCCGTTGGTATGCCCGCCAAGGCCGTCCACCACGGCGCGCAGCTGGCGGTCGTTCATATCGAGGGCCCGGCGCCAGGTGATGCGGCGCGGGTCGATGTTCAGGGCGTTGCCCTGATAGATATGGTTGTCGAGCATGGCGGCCAGCAGATTGTTGGCCGCGCCAACGGCGTGCAGGTCGCCGGTGAAGTGAAGGTTGATGTCCTCCATGGGCACCACCTGGGCATAGCCGCCGCCGGCGGCGCCGCCCTTGACGCCGAACACGGGGCCGAGAGACGGCTCGCGCAGGGCGACGACGGCCCGCTTGCCGATGGCGGACAGGGCGTCGGCCAGGCCCACCGACGTGGTGGTCTTCCCCTCGCCCGCAGGCGTGGGGGTGATGGCCGTGACGAGGATGACCTTGCCCTGCCTGCCCGTGTCGGGCAGCTTATTGATATCCAGTTTCGCTTTATACTTGCCGTAAAGCTCCAGCGCTTCATCGGGAATGTCGAGCTTGGACGCGATCTCGCCGATGGGGAGCAGCTGCGCCTCCTGGGCGATCTCGATGTCAGATTTGTGGGGCATGGGAGCCCACCTCCGTTTCCAGGGATTCTATTTGGCTCTGCCGGTGATCAGCCGGTAGGCGAACAGGCCGCAGACGAGCCCCGCCGCGCCCATGAGCCAGATGACGATGAACGAGGACAGCCCGCCGGCCACGAGGAAGGACGTGCCGCCGTTGAGCAGCGTGTTGATCAGCACGCCCAGCGCCGCCCACTGCAGCCCGCCTGTCTTGACGGCCCGGAAGGTCAGAGCGGACAGCAGCAGCATCACCGGCAGGACGAACAGGCGCTCCAGACCGGACAGCATCATGTTCGTGGGGTCCACCAGCGGGCCGTTCTGGCTCCAGCTGAGCAGCAGCACGAACACTGTCAGTCCCACGGTCAGGATCGCTTCCATGCCCCAGTGGCCGAAGCCCACGGCGGCGACGTCCAGGCGCTTGCGGCGGTCGGTGAGGTAATAGCGGACGATCAGATAGCGGACGACCTCGATGACGAGGGCGAAGATCAGCGACTTGCCGAAGGTCGCGGACGCCAGGCCGTAGGGACCGAGGATGGCGTCCAGATCGCTGAAGGGCGGCACGATGCTGAGCACCTGCGGGATGGCATAGGCCACCACACCCGCGCCAAGGGATTTCATAAACACCTTATTGCGGTCGAAAAGGTAGAACACGCCGAACATCGGCAGTCCCACCGTGATGACAAGGGTGAACACCGTGGTCAGAAACGCCATAACGGACCCTCCGTTTTCAACAGGATCATAATCAAAGCTATTATACCATACCCTCACCGCGCCCGCAAGATTGACGCTGTTCGCCGGACGAAAAAAGCCCCGCCATCAGGCGGGGCTGAAGTTCGGTTTTTTACCCAACGAACGACAGGATCACCTTGAAGACCGTGGGGAAGAAGGCGATGACGCCCAGCATGCGGATGATCTGCAGCACGGCCACCTCCGGGCCCTCGACGCCCAGATCACTGGCGATCAGCGCCATATCGGAGACGCCTGCGGGGGCGGCGCAGAACAGCGACGCCACCAGGTCGATCTTCATCAGCTTGTGCAGCAGCAGCCAGCCGACGCACAGGCAGGCGGGCACGAGGATGACGAGCATCAGCAGCACGTTGTACCACATGCTGATGATCATCCGCACCGTGGCGATGGTGATCTTCGCGCCGACGAACGCGCCGGAGAGGATCTGCGCCCCGCGCTTGACGTTCAGCGGGATGTAGCCCACATCAAACCTGATTTTCGTGAAGGCGACGCCGATGACCGAAAAGATCATCGTGCCGCCGGAGATGCCCGACAGATATCCCAGCAAACCGGAGACGAAGGCCACGAGGAGCGTCTTGAAGAGGTTGACGTACTGCGCCTTCGTCATAGGGCTTTTGGCCTTTTTCTTTTTGACGGTCCTCTCCCCCGTGGGCTTCACCTTGCCGATGCGGGGGATGATCTGCGGAAACAGCAGGATGGACGCCGACATGCGGCACACCTGAAAGACGCTGACCACGGGCGAATCGGCGCCCATGTCGTCGCTGATGATCGTCATATCGGTGAGGCCGCCGGGGGCCGTGGCGAACAGGGCAGTGCACAGGTCCAGAGGCGAGGTCAGGTACAGCACGGTGCCGGCCAGCAGGTTGACCATCAGCATCCCGGCCAGCAGCACGGCCGCCGCCTTGGCCAGCCGCTTCATCTGCGCCAGGCCCTCCCGGGTCATGGTGGTGCCGATGTAGCCGCCGGAGACCATCTGCGCCGCCACCTTGAACCACTTGGGCGTCACCTGCTGATCGGTGACGACGGTGAAGATCGCCACGCCGATCATGGCGCCGACCATGGCTCCGGCGGGCAGCTTGAGCTTGAGGCCGATCAGGCCGCCGATGACGGCGCAGACGAGCATGAGGATGAACCAGTGCATAAAAACCCACTTCCCCATCATAGAAAATCACAGTAAACATATTATACCATCCTCCGCCCGCCGCGCCTACTCGTGAAACTGCACAGGGTTTCAGCGCTTTTCTGTGAAAAAGCGACAAAAACGTCCCCTCCGTCAACCGGTCTGAGGACCGGTCACACCTCCTCCGCTCCGCATGGGAGGCAAGACCAGCCATCTGCTCCTGTTCCCTCTTGTATTAACACGGGTAAAGTGCTATTTTGAAATAGAAGTATTGATCCGAAAAGGAGGTAAACCCGTGAAGCGCAGAAAGATCACGGCCCTGTTCCTGGCCCTGGCACTGATGTTTTCCATGCTGCCGCCCCTTACGGCTTCGGCGGAGGAGGATGTGTACTCAGTCACAGTGAGAGCGGGCGGGGAATCCATCTACGATTCCGTAGCGCACGGCAAGGTGCAGATCAATGACAGGACGCCCACCGCGGAATCGGACAGCATCTATGTTGAAAAGGGAACCCATGTGACCATCACCGCCATCCCGGATGATGGCTACCGGTTTGCCTGCTGGCTCGGGCCCGGCGGCTGGTATTACGGCGAGCCGGGCGAGACCACACGCACCATTACCGTATCCTACGCCGACAACGGCTACACCGCCTATTTTGTCTCCACCTCCAAAACCGCATCCGCGGAGATGGCGGACATTGATCTGGGCTTTGCCAACGAGGGGTATACCGCCTACAGAGCACTGAGTTACGGGACCCAATACGACATCAGCGGCAGTCTCACAGTGAAAAACACCGGCGAAGCTCCCCTGGTGCCTTACGGATTTACCCTGGACGAGGAAGGAAGCAACTATTTCGGCCTGGGTCGGACCTACTCTGGGACTACTTCCGGGCCTCTCCAGACAGGGCAAAGCAACAGCTGGTATTGGGTGGTCTATCCCAAACATGGCCTCGGGGTCGGGAAATACACCGCCACGGTCACCTTTGTGGAGCGCTGCCAGCCCGGCCTTGCAGCGCCGGCGACCGCCACCGTCACCTTTGAAGTCACCGACGACCCGATCATTACCTCGAACGCCTCCCCCACGAATGGCGGCACGGTCACAGGGGCGGGCCGGTACAAAAAGGGAGATACCGTCACCCTCACCGCCGCCCCCAGCGAGCACTTCAAGTTCGTCCGGTGGAGCGACGGCGCCACCGAGAATCCCTATACCTTTACCGCCGAGGAAAGCAAGACCATCAATGCAGTGTTTGAACAGTATGAGTATCAGGTCAGCGCATCGATAGACAGAAGTTATGTGAGCTATACTGGCGGCAAGGTACAGATCGGTGACAGAACGCCGACGGCCGAGACGGACAGCGTGTATTATGAAAAAGGGACGCAAGTCACCATCACCGCCATCCCGGATGACGGCTACCGCCTCGCCTACTGGATCGGGCCCGGCGGCCGGCATGTTGGCAACCCGGGCGAGACCTCCGTCAACTTTACTGTGAGCAGCTCCAATGTCAGCTACTCCGCCCGCTTTGTTCCTGCATCGCTTGCGGCTTCCGCTCAGATGGCGGATATCGACCTCGGCACCTACAGCGAGGGGTATACAGTATATACAACTTCCGGTACTTTTTCGAATTTCATGATCAAGGGCGAGCTAAAGGTGGAAAACACGGGAGAATGCACCCTGTATCCTTACGGTTTTACGCTGGATGAAACGGGCAGCCAGTATTTCAGAGTGGGCCGCACTTACCAAAGCGGTACTGCCTCCATCGCTCCGGGCCAGACCAATTCCAACTATTATATCGTCTACCCGAAGAATGACCTCAGCGCCGGTACCTACACCGCCACCGTCACGATGGCGGAGCGCTGCCAGCCCGGCCTTGCAGCGCCGGTGACCGCCACCGTCACCTTCACCGTGACGCCGAAATACGTCATCACTGCGGAAGCGAGCCCGGAAAACGGCGGAACGGTGACGGGCGCCGGCGAGTATGACTCCGGGGAAACTGTCACCCTGACGGCATCCCCGAACGATACTTATGCCTTCGACCACTGGGAACGGGGCGGCGCCCGGAGCACAGACAACCCGTATTCCTTTACGGCAGAAAAAACCGAGGCCGTGACTGCGGTCTTTACGCGTACCTCTTACAAAGTGACCATCGCGGCGGACCCCGCTGAAGGCGGCGCCGTCAGCTCGACCGCCTTTGAAGGGGCAAGCGCCAATCTGGCAAAAGGCACTTCGGTCACCGTCACTGCCACGGCAAACCCGGGTTATCGGTTCAAGCATTGGACGGATAACGGAAAACAGGTGGGCACTGACGCGACCATTACTGTGGAGGCCATCGTTGACCATGAACTGGCGGCCCATTTTGAGGCGCTTTCCCAGGACGAGGTCCCCGCAAGCGTGAGCCGCGTCTATAACGGCGCCGACCAGACGGCCTATGCCGATACCTCCGCCTACACCGTCAGATCCGGCGGCAGCGCCAAGGCGGTGGGGAGCTACACCGCCGTGCTGAGTCTGAAGGAGGGGCACATCTGGTCCGACCTCACCACTGAGGATAAGAGCGTGAGCTGGACCATCACCCCGGCGGAGGTCACCGCCGCCGTCACCGCCGCCGACCGGGCTTATGCGGCCGGGAACAAGGAGGTCACGCTGGAGGCGGGAGAGCTCTCCGGCATCTTCTCCGGCGACACGGTGACCATCGACCTCAGCGCCGCCAAGGGCGTGATGACGGATGACGCCGCAGGGATGAACAAGGCCGTCACCGTCATCGGCGTGAAGCTGGGCGGCGCGGATGCGGCAAACTACACGCTGACAGAGCAGCCCACCGGCGTAACGGTGAACATCGAAAAGGCGGAACAGAGCGATTTCCGGCTGCCCCAGACCGCCGTGAGCAAGACCTATGGGGACGCGGACTTCTCCCTTGCCGCCATCGGCGCGGTGAGCGGCAGCACCGTCACCTATGAATCCGGGGACACCGGTGTCGTGACCATCGACGATACGGGCAAGGTCCACATCGTGGGCGTGGGCACCGCGACCATCACCGCCAGAGCCGCCGAAACGACGGACTATGCCGAAGCGACTGCCTCCTGCATCGTGACGGTGAGCCTGAAATATGCGGTGAGCGCCGCTGCGGCGGACGGTGAGGTGACTGTCACCGTAGAGGCGAGGGGGGCCAAGGCGGGCGCATGGATCGCGGCCGCAGCCTACGACACGGCGGGATGCCTCGTCGATGCGAAGCTCATTACGGCAGACCTCGCGGTTGGCACGAACAAAGCGACGCTCTCCGGGCTGAAAGCGGGCGACTCCTACGCGGTGTTCCTGTTGGACGGCAGCGGGCTGGAGCCTCTCGCCGCCCCCTGGAAGAGCAATTAAACAAGACTGAGACACGCACATGGGGCCGGTCTTCGGACCGGCCCCCAGATCGCAGACAAAGCACTCAGTGACCCGGTAAACAGAGCAGCGGGGAAGCCCAAGGGGTATGACCCTCCTCGAATCAGATAAGCTGCCGCTCTGAAAACGCTGCCGCGCAGCGTTTCCCGGAAATGGCATTTTGCATTCCGCAAAAGGCACGGCGGAAAGCGCGGGGTCTGCTGCAAAATACGTCTTTTTTGACCCGGATCGCCAAAAATAAGCATTTAAAAAAGTGATGGGGAGCTGCCTGATTCGCAGTTCCCCATCACTTTTACATGGAATCGTTTTGATATTCCCGGTTTGCAGCAGCCCCTTTGAAACGGACTTGCTATTTCACCTCGTACTTTGACAGGTCCGCGCCGTAGGTGAGGACGATCTTTTCGACCATCTCGCCGGAGCGGAGGAAGCTGTCGAGGACGACGTGCTCGTTGGTGGTGTGGTTGTCGAAGTAGCCGGTGGCCAGGCCCACGGACTGCAGGCCGTTGTAGTTGTAGCGGTTGGCGTCCATGCCGCCGCCGCTGGGCTCGGCCTTCATGGTGACGCCCATCTGCTGGAAGACGTCGGCCATCAGGCGCACGGCCGCGCCGTCCGCGGGGACACTGAAGCCGGGAGAGCCGAAGGTCGCCTCGGTCCTGACCGTGCAGCCGAAGGCCTCGGCCTCCTTTTTGCAGTGGTCCTCGAAGTAGGCGACGTACTCCTCCAGCTTCTCCTTCACGAGGCTGCGGGCCTCGCCCTTGATCAGGCAGTAGTCGCACACGGCGTTGGTGGCGTCGCCGCCTGCACGGACGATGGGGAAATTGGAGGTGGAGTCGGGCGCCAGACGGCCCTCGCGGATGGTGGCGAGGATCTTCGCCGCGCCGACGGCCGCGCTCTTGCCCTTCTCGGGCTCGGAGCCGGCGTGAGCCGCCTTGCCGAAGACCTCGCACTGGAGCTTCGCCGAGTAGGGCGCGGCGATCAGCACGCGGCCAATGAAGCCGGGCGAGTCGAGGGCGTAGGCGATCTTGCTCTGCATGTCCTTGTAATCGAAGTGGAGGCTGCCCAGCAGGCCCTTCTCCTCGCTGACGGTGAACAGGATCTCGATGGTGCAGTGGGGCGCGCCGGAAGCCTGCAGCCGGCGGACGCCGTCCAGGATGGCGGCCACGCCCAGCAGGTCGTCGGCGGCGAGGATCGTGTCGCCCTTGGTGGAGACGACGCCGTTCTCAATCACGGGCTCGATGCCGAAGCCCTTGGGCATGCGGTCCATATGGGCCGAGAAGAGGATGCTGCCCGGCAGCGTGCCGGGGAAGCGGGCGAAGATATTGCCCGTGTTGCCGCCGATCTTCGCGCCCGTGTCGTCCTCATAAAACTCCGGGCAGCCAAGCTCGGTGAGCTTGGCCTTGACGATATCGGCCACCTTGCGCTCGTCGAAGGAAATGGCGTCGGTGGTCGCCATTTCAAGAAAATCGCTCAGGATCCTTTCCATATCCGGTTCCTCTTTTCTATAATGATTACGCGGGGATCAGTGACGGATGAACAGCTTGCGCAGCTTTGGAGTCTGGGGCTCCTCGGGCGGCACGAAATCGAGGATCTCGGCGGCGATGGCCTCCGAGGCCGTGTGGTGCAGATAGTGACCGCCCTCCAGCACGGAGCACTTGCCCTTGGGGGCGTGCATGGCGATCTTCTCGTGCTCGCCCAGCCAGTCCACAGCGGTGGCGGGGTTCTTCTGCAGGGCGTCGCAGGTCTCGCCGGACACCAGCATCAGCACCGGGCAGGACACGGGGTAGTTGAGCCCGGCCACCTCGGCGCAGTTGGATGCGGCGGCGGTCAGCTCGTTGACCGCGCAGTTGGACGCGCGGGCGGACGCCAGATGGGAGCGCAGGATGGGCAGGACGTCGCTCTGACCGCCCTTGAAGGGCGCCAGGCGCTTGTCCATGATGCCGGCCTTGATCAGGAAGCGCAGCGGCGTGACCTTGGCCAGCGCGTTCATCGCCTTCATCAGCAGGCCCGCGGCGGGGGTGACGCCGTTCTCCTGCTCCTGGGCGGGCAGCGTCGTGTCGAGACCCACGACGGCCGCGACCTCGCGGGGATAATGGGCGGCCCAGTAGAGGGTCAGCACGCCGCCCTGGGCGTGGCCCGTCAGCACGTAAGGAGGCAGGACGCCGGCCTTACGAAGGCCTTCGCGCAGCTCGTCCACCACGTTTTTGACGGTACGGGGCTCGCCGGTCTTGTCGGAATAACCGTAGCCGAAGGGCTCGGGCACGGCGATGCGGTACTTGTCCTGCAGCCGCTCGATCAGCGGGCGGAAGTCGATGGACGGCGTGGGCGTTCCCTGCCCGGTCAGCAGCACGAGGGTGTTGCTGCCCGCGCCGCAGGTGTACACGTGCATGCGGCGGCCGCGGACCTCCACCATGCGGCCCGACTGCAGGTAGCGGCGGCGGTCGCGCTTCTCATCCAGCGCGTTGACCGCGTACATGGCGGCAGCCGCCGCGGTGACGGCGCCGGTGACGGCGAGGATATTTTTCAGCTTCTTGTTCATAAAACGTCCTCCTATCGCGGAAGTGGTTGATGGATCAAAGGATCGTGATGCCGTCCATCAGCTCGCGCTCGAACTCGACGCGGTGATGGGGCGTATTGATGCCGGGATGGCCGCCGGTGTGCAGGAAGATGATCTTCTCGCCCTGTTTGACCTTGCCCTCGCGGATCATGTCCAGCAGGCCCGCGAACGCCTTGCCCGTATAGCAGGGATCGAGGATGATGGCCTCCTTGCGGGCCATGAGATAGATGGCCCTGCGCACGTCCTCGTTGGGCAGGTTGTAGCCGCCGCGGACGTAGTCCGTCTCGATATGAAACTCGGAGGGATCGGCGTCGCAGTCGAGACCGTAGGTCTTCTTGACGGAGGCGAAATACTCCGTGAGGCGGTCCTGCTTGCTCGCGTCAAAGGGCGAGATGGCGATGCCCGTCAGCTTCAGCGTCGAGCCCTCGTTCTTCAGGCCGCAGAACAGGCCCATATACGTGCCGATGGAGCCGGTGGCGGCGATGACGGTGGCGTCGCCGATGCCCAGCTCTTCCGCCTGCTCCTTGAGCTCGCAGGCGCACTCGTAATAGCCGGGCATGCCGATATCGTTGGAGCCGCCCACGGGGATGTAGTAGACCTTCTCCCCCTGACTCTCGTACTTCTCGATCAGCTCCCTGACCAGCTTGTCCTGCTGGCCGGGCTGGCCGTTGGGGGCCTGGAAGACGACCTCGGCGCCCATGATGCGGTCCAGCAGCACGTTGGCGGAGATCTCGCCGGGGTAGTTGTCCACACAGGCGATGACGCACTTCATGCCCAGCTTGGCGGCGGCGCCGGCAGTCTGGCGGCCGTGGTTCGTCTGCGCGCCACCCACGGTCAGGAGCATCGTGGCCCCCTGCTTCACCGCGTCGGCGGCCAGGTACTCCAGCTTGCGCATCTTGTTGCCGCCCATGGCAAGGCTCGTCAGATCGTCGCGCTTGATGTACAGCTCGATCCCCAGCTCCTTGGAGAGCGCCGGCAGATATTCCAGCGGCGTGGGCAGATGGATCAGCTCGATCTTGTCAGCAGTTATTCTCATGGCAGTAACCTCCGAACAGTTATACTGCGTTTATTATACACAATCCCGGGCGAAAAAGGAAGGGCTTTCGCGCGCTGGAAGCAAAAAACACGGTTTTGGTTGACAACGCATCTTTGCGGGTGTACAATCCTATTGAATCAAATAAAATCGGAGGCTAACTATGGAGCAGGCAAAACTGGACGAATATGTCCGCGCGTTCCACATGATGTGGGACAACTACCCCGAGCCCGTGCGGCTGATCGACAGGACGTTCACCATCGTCGCCGGCAACAAGCTGTATATGCACAACAGCGGCGGCAGGTTCCTCGGCACCAAGTGCAATCAGGCCGGCGACCCCTCCCTGCACCGGGGCTGCAAGGCCATGGAATCGCTGCGCACCGGCGAGGCGCGGATCGTGACCACCGACATGGAGGGCGTGCGCTGGGACTCCTACTGGGTGCCCGTGGAGGGCACGGACGAGCTGTACGTCCACTTCACCGACGGCATCAGCGCCTACCGCGAGATGAAGCTCAGACAGCAGCAGGAACAGCAATAAACGTTTGAAGGGCTCCCGGGGAGCCCTTCATTTTTACCAAAAATGACGGTGATCTTTCGTCGGAGCGCACAAAATTTCGTGGGTTTTACACAAGGAATTGCAAATCACGCGCTGACTTGCTAAAATGAAAGCAGCAAGATTTTATGAATATAAGGAGGCGCATTTCCTATGAACATGACAGTTGAACAAATGAAGCAGGCCGCCTGCAAGGCCATCGACGACAACGCGCAGAAGATCCTCGATCTGGAGTATTCCATCCGCACGGAGCCCGAGCTGGGCTATAAGGAGTTCAAGACCGCCGCCAAGATCAAGGCCGCGCTTGACGAGCTGGGCTACAGCTACACCGACGGCCATGCCATCACCGGCATCATCACCCCCGTCAAGGGCCGCGACCACAAGGTCAATCTGGCCGTCATGGGCGAGCTGGACGCCGTTCTGGTCAAGGGCCACCGTCTCTGCGATCCCGTCACGGGCGCGGCGCACTGCTGCGGCCACTCCTGCCAGGCCGCTTCGGTCATCGGCGTCGCCACGGCGCTGAAGGCCCCCGGCGTCATGGAGAACCTGGACGGCGACATCACGCTGATGCACGTCCCCTCCGAGGAGTTCGTCGAGCTGGAGTACCGCCAGAGCCTCAAGGACGAGGGCAAGATCAAGCTGTTCGGCGGCAAGCAGGAGTTCATCCGCCTGGGTCTGATGGACAACGTCGACATGATGATCATGCAGCACACCTCCATCACCGAGAACGAGGGCGCTGAGGAGTGGAGCAAGGGCAACTGCGGCGGCGCCATCGGCAAGGGCTTCGTCGGCAAGATGATCCACTACATCGGCAAGGAATCCCACGCCGCCATGCCCAGCCAGGGCATCAACGCGCTGAAGGCCGCTCAGCTGGGTCTGACGTGCATCGACGCCAACCGCGAGACCTTCCGCGACGAGGACGGCATCCGCGTCCATCCCATCATGACGAAGGGCGGCGACCTGGTCAACGTCGTGCCCGCCGACGTCCGTCTGGAGACTTACGTCCGCGGCTCCAACACCAAGGCCATCTTCGACGCCTCCGCCAAGGTCGACCGCGCCCTGCAGGCCGGCGCCATGGCCGTCGGCGCGCAGGTCGAGATCACCCAGCTGCCCGGCTATATGTGCCCCTTCGAGAGCGAAGAGCTGAAGGACGTCGTCTTTGACAACCTGAAGTACATCCTCGGCGAAAAGAACTGCCACCGCAACGGCCCCGGCGGCTCCACCGACGCCTCCGACGTTTCCAACATCATGCCCACGGTCCACATGCGCATCGGCGGCGCCAGCGGCGTCGGCCACGGCGCCAACTACGAGATCGCCAACCCCGATCTGGCCATCCTGAAGGCCGCCAAGATCATGGCCTGCACGGCCATCGACCTGCTGGCCAACGGCGCCGAGAAGGCCCTGCTGGTGAAGAACAACTTCAAGGCCCCCATGACCAAGGAAGAGTACCTCACCCAGTGGTGCGGCCTGGAAAAGGGCAAGGATTTCTAAATCACATCCTCTGATCGTCAGCAGAAAAGGCCGCCCCGTCGGGGCGGTCTTTTTGCGCCGGTCATGCTTGAGCAGAGCCGAATTGCTGCGCCCTGGCCGCGGCTTCAATCGAACCAATGGGTGACCTTGGCCAGGGGCTCTACCACGTCGGCGAGGTCGCGGATGGCGTCGTTGAGGCGGTCGAAGTCGATCTTTTCCATGTTCTCCACAGCGCTCTGGACGGCGGCGGTGCTCTGCTCGGCGGTCTGGTCGGCGTCGCGGACCATCTTGTCGGCGTCCTCCACCATTTTGTCGGCGTCCTTGACCATGATCTCGGCGCTGCGCACGAGGCCGTCCAGCTTGCTCAGCGAATCCTCCGCGTGAGACATGAGGCGCAGGGCTTTGGGCGTGATGAGCGCGGCGGACAGGATCACCAGCGCCGCGGCCAGCAGGCAGGTGATCAGCACAAGGCGCGTCTGGAGCAGGTCGCGTTTCTCATTCGGTTCCATGAAAAGCACTCCTTTTTGCTGCGATATGATATTGAATTATACCAGAAAAGCTGGTATAATAAAATCACTGTCCGGCAGAAGCCGGAGCTTGAGGACCGAAGTCCATCCCAACGGCAAACGATCAGCGATATCATGAAGGTATCTTGGCGCCAGCGCGCCCGGATGCCTTTTTGTTTGCCGGACACATAGAAGAGAGGAAACGAACATGAACAACAAGCTGAGTATGAAAAAGATGGTCACGTCCGCCATCTGCCTGGCCCTGTGCCTGGTGCTGCCCTTCCTGACCGGCCAGATCCCTCAGATCGGCGCGATGCTGTCGCCCATGCACATCCCCGTGCTGCTGTGCGGCTTCCTGTGCGGGCCCCTGTGGGGCGCGGTGGTCGGGATCACGGCGCCGCTGCTGCGCTCGGTGCTGTTCGGCATGCCCCGGCTGTTCCCCACGGCCATCGCCATGTGCTTCGAGCTGTGCGCCTACGGCTTCTTCGCGGGCTTCCTGTACCGCCGCATGCCCAAAAAGCCCTGGCGCGTCTACGCGGCGCTGATCTGCGCCATGATCCTGGGCCGTCTGGTGTGGGGCGCGGCGCAGTTCGTGCTGCTGAACGCCTCCGGCAGCGCCTTCACGCTGCAGGCCTTCATGGCCGGCGCGCTGTTCAACGCCGTTCCCGGCATCATCCTGCACATCGTTTTGATCCCCATCCTCGTCAAGGCCGTCGAGAAGGCCGGGTATGGGGATAATCAGTAAAGGAGAGCGACTATGAAGACCTTATACCTCGACTGCGGCATGGGTGCCGCCGGCGATATGCTGACCGCCGCCCTGCTGGAGCTGCATCCCGACCCCGCTGCGTTCCTGCAGAAGCTCAACGCGCTGAACATCCCCGGCGTCACGGTGACGGCCGAGGAGTCCTTCAAGTGCGGCATCAAGGGCACCCACGTGTCCGTCACGGTCAACGGCGAGGAGGAGGAGAGCCTCGACGTTCACGAGCATCACCACCATCATGATCACGACCACGAGCATGAGCATCATCACCATGAACATGAGCACGAGGCCGCCCACGAGCATCATCACGAGCACGCGGAGGTCCACGTCCACGAGCATGAGCATCACCATGATCACGACCATGAACACTCCCACGAGCATCATCACCACCATCATCACAGCGGCATGGCAGAGATCGAGGCCGTGGTCAACGGGCTGGCGGTCGGCGACAAGGTCAAGCAGGACGTGCTGGCCGTGTACGGTCTGATCGCCGAGGCCGAGAGCGCCTCTCACGGCCGTCCCGTGGACCAGATCCACTTCCACGAGGTCGGCACCATGGACGCCGTGGCCGACGTCACGGCCGTCTGCCTGCTGATGGAGGAGCTGGCTCCCGCGCAGGTGCTCGCCTCGCCCATCCACGTGGGCAGCGGCAAGGTCCGCTGCGCCCACGGCATCCTGCCCGTCCCCGCCCCCGCCACGGCGTACATTCTCAGGGGCGCGCCCATCTACTCCACCGACATCCGCGGCGAGCTGTGCACGCCCACGGGCGCGGCGCTGCTGAAGCACTTCGTCACCCGCTTCGGCAATATGCCCGTGATGACCGTCGAACAGATCGGCTACGGCATGGGCAAGAAGGATTTCGAGGCCGCCAACTGCGTGCGCGCCCTGCTGGGAGAGGCCGACTGATGGCGGCCGTCTGTCAGCTCTGCTGCAACGTGGACGACATGACGGCCGAGGAGATCGGCTTCGCCATGGACGTCCTGCTGGAAAACGGCGCGCTGGACGTGTTCACCACGGCCGTGGGCATGAAGAAGAACCGCCCCGGCACGATGATCACCGTGCTGTGCCGTCAGGAGGACCGGGAGAAGCTGGTGCCGCTGATCTTCAAACACACGACGACCATCGGCATCCGCCAGTCGATCCAGGAGCGCTTCACGCTGGACCGGACGTTCGAGACCCGGGAGACGGAGCTGGGTCCCGTGCGCGTCAAGAAGGTGTCCGGCTACGGCGTCCGGCGGGAAAAGGCCGAATACGACGACCTGGCCCGTCTGGCCCGTGAGCACGGCAAAAGCATCGCCGAGGTGCGGAAGCTGGTCAAATAGAAAGCAATAGACAACGACGCCCCGGACCGTTCGGTCCGGGGCAGTTTTTACAGGGTCGAGAGATACAGCTCCGTGAGGCTGCGCTTCGTTTTGCCGTCATAGCCGGTGACGGTGTCGGCGCAGGCGAGGGAGTTGAGGATGGCCTCCTCGGTAGCCCGGGCGCAGGCGGTGAAGACCGCGGACAGCAGGTCCTCCCGGAGGATCGTCACGGTCTGGGTGTCGCCCTCCGGCTCGATGCGGTTGGCGGTGGTGAAGCCCAGCATGACGTCGCCGCTGCCGTGGCCCATATAGGAGCCCGTGCGGCTGAGACCGACGCCGCAGCGGCGGATCACGCGGCGCAGCTGGCGGGAGGACAGGGGCAGATCGGTGGCGACGACCATCATGATCGAGCCCTGGTCGTTCTCCATGGCCTCGATGCGCCGGGCCAGCCCGGGGCCGAGGTCCCGGCCGCAGAGTGTGAAGTTGGCCGTGGCGCCGAAGTTCGACTGGACGAGGACGCCGAGGGTGTACGTCTTCTCCCCGACCGTCACGAGGCGGGACGCGGAGCCGATGCCGCCCTTCATGCCGAAGCAGACGGTGCCCTTCCCCGCCCCCACGTCGCCCTGCGCGAAGTCCGCGGAGGCGCTTTCGATGGCGGCGCGGACGTGACGCTCCTCCACGGGACGCAGGGCGATGTCGCTGAGGACGCCGTCGTTCGTCTCGCCCACCACGGGGTTGACGGAGCGGATGGGCGTGCCGTCCTGCCGGCACAGGTCGAGCATCCAGCCGACGATCGCGTCGTGGACCTTGCCGACGTTGAGTGTGTTCGTCAGGGCGATGGGCGTCTCCAGCGTGCCCAGCTCGTCGATCTGGGGGATGCCGGCCGTCTTGCCGAAGCCGTTGTGGACGAAGGCGGCGGCCGTCAGCTTGCGTCGGAACATGTTGTCCTGACAGGGCAGGATCACCGTAACGCCCGTTTTGCAGCGGTCGGTGTCGATCGTGCAGTGGCCCACCGTGACGCCGGGGACGTCGGTGATCAGGTTCCGCGGGCCGGGGACGCCGCCCGTGTCGAAGCCGTATGCACGGATGGGTTTATTCAAAGGTCTCATCCTTTCCTCTTTTGATGGAAGTATTATAGCATGAACGCGTCCCGGACGCAAAAGGCGCAGCCCTTCGGCTGCGCCTTTGTTTATTCATGGATGTTGTAGAACTGCAGGGCGTTCCGGGTGGTGGTCTCGGCCATTTCGTCGAAGGAGACCTGCCTCATTTCGGCCATCATGGCCACGACGTACCTGACGTAGCCCGACCAGTTGCGTTTGCCGCGCATGGGGACGGGGGCCAGATAGGGACAGTCGGTCTCGGCCATGATGCGGTCGGCGGGGACGTAGGGCACGACCTCCCAGGCCCGGCGGGCATTTTTGAACGTGATGACGCCGGTGAAGGACAGGTGGAAGCCCATGTTCAGCAGCTCCCGGGCCGTCTCCCTGCTGCCGCCGAAGCAGTGCACGACGCCCCTGCGGACGCCGGAGGCGCGCAGGATGTCAAGCGTCTCCTTGCAGGCCTCGCGCTCGTGGATGATCACGGGCACGTCGAGCGCTTTGGCGATCTCCAGCTGGCGGGCGAAAACCTCCCGCTGGACGTCACGCTCGGACAGATCGTAGTAATAGTCGAGGCCGATCTCGCCGAGCGCCGCGATCTTCGGCTCCGACAGCATGCGGACCACCTCGTCGAGGCCCTCGCCCGTCAGCGACTTCGCCTCGTGGGGGTGATAGCCCACGGCGCCGTAAACGTGGGGGTACCGGCGCGTCAGCGCGAGGGTGGCGCGGGACGTTTCCAGATCCGTTCCCACGTTCGTCACGTAAGCGACGCCCTCGCCGGGCAGCGCGCTCAGCACCGCGTCGCGGTCCTCGTCAAACCGGGGATCGTCGTAGTGGGCGTGGGTGTCGAAAAGTCTCATCCCAGAACGGCGCCCTTCTCGCAGTGGTCGGCGAAGATCACGCGGACGTCGTCCTTGCCGCACTCAGCGGAGAGGATCATGCCGTTGCTCTCGAGGCCCATGAGCTTGGCGGGCTTGAGGTTGGAGACGATGATGACGTTGTGGCCGATCAGATCCTCGGGCTTGTACCACTTGGCGATGCCGGACAGCACCTGACGCTGATGGTCGCCCAGATCGAGGTCGAAGCGCAGCAGCTTCTTGGACTTGGGCACGGGCTCGCAGTTGACCACGTGTGCCACGCGCAGCTGGACCCTGGCGAAATCGTCGATGGCGATCTCGGGCTTCTCCTCCACCTCCAGGGCGGGGGCGGCGGGGGCCGCGGGCTGCTCCTTGGCGGCGTAGTAGGCGGCGATCTCGTCCAGCTTCTTGTTCATGTCGAGACGGGCAAAGAGGATCGAGGGCTCGCCCACCTGATGACCGGCGGGGATCAGGCCGAAGCGCTCCAGGCTCTCCCAGCCGCCCATCGTGAGGTTCAGCTGGGCGAAGATGTTGTCCGCGGCGTCGGGCATGAAGGGATACAGCAGCGTGGCGGCGATGCGGATGGTCTCCAGCAGGTTGTACAGGACCGTGTCGAGGCGGGCCTTCTTGCTCTCGTCCTTGCCGAGGATCCAGGGGGTCGTCTCGTCGATATACTTGTTGGCGCGGCGCAGCAGCGTGAAGATCTCGGAGATGGCGTCGGCCACCTTCAGCTCGTCCATCTTGCTCTCGACGCGCTTCGGGGTCTCGAGGGCCAGGGAGATCAGCTCGTCGTCGATGGGCTCCTTCTCGCTGAGGACGCCCACGGTGCCGCCGAAATACTTCTTCGTCATGGAGATCGTGCGGTTGACGAGGTTGCCCAGGATGTTGGCCAGATCGGAGTTGATGCGCTCGATCAGCAGCTCGTGGGTCAGCACACCGTCGCTGGCGAAGGGGATGTCGTGCAGGAGGTAATAGCGCACGGCGTCGAGGCCGTAGAGGTTCACCAGATCGTCGGCATAGACGACGTTGCCTCTCGACTTGCTCATCTTGCCGTCGCCCATCAGCAGCCAGGGATGGCCGAAGACCTGCTTGGGCAGGGGCTCGCCCAGCGCCATCAGCAGGATGGGCCAGTAGATGGTGTGGAAGCGCAGGATGTCCTTGCCGATCAGGTGGACGTCCGCGGGCCAGTATTTCTTATACAGCTCGCCGTGATCGCCGTCGGGATCGTAGCCGAGGAAGGTAATATAGTTGCTCAGCGCGTCGATCCACACGTAGACCACATGGCCCGGGTCGAACTCCACGGGCACGCCCCAGGTGAAGGTGGAGCGGGAGACGCACAGGTCCTGCAGACCGGGGCGCAGGAAGTTGTTCAGCATCTCGTTCTTGCGGGCCTCGGGCTGGATGAACTCGGGGTGATCCTCGATATATTTGATCAGGCGGTCCTGATACTTGGACATGCGGAAGAAATAGGCCTCCTCGCTGGCGCGGATCAGATCGCGGCCGCACTCGGGGCACTTGCCGTCCACCACCTGGGAGTCGGTGAAGAACGTCTCGTCGGGCACGCAGTACCAGCCCTCGTACTTGCCTTTGTAGATGTCGCCCTGATCGTAGAGCTTCTTGAAGATCTTCTGGACGACCTCCTCGTGGTGCTTGTCCGTGGTGCGGGCAAAAATGTCGTAGGAGGTGTGCATCAGATCCCAGATCTCCCTGATCTGACCGGCCACGTCGTCCACGAAGGCCTGGGGGGTGATGCCGGCCGCCTCGGCCTTCTGCTGGATCTTGAGGCCGTGCTCGTCGGTGCCCGTCTGGAACAGCACGTCGTAGCCGTTGAGCCGCTTGAAGCGGGCGATGGCGTCGGCCAGGACGATCTCATAGGTGTTGCCGATGTGGGGCTTGCCGGAGGTATAGGCGATGGCGGTGGTGATGAAATAAGGTCCTTTATTCAAGTCAATGCACCTCACTTGCATGAATTAGAATCGGGATTCAAAAAGATCGGGCCCCCGGAAACGCCCGGAGGCCCGATCACAGGGTATTGTATCACGTTTACGCGGTAAAATCAAGGATTGGCCAGCAGATCGGTGGGCGTTGCGGGCACGCCGGGATCGGCGGGCGTGGTGGGCTGCGGCGCCGGGGTCACAGGCTCGTCAGGCGTGGTGGGCGCGGCCGGGGTCGGCTCGGCGGGCGTCACGGGCTCGACAGCGGGCTCGGCGGGCTTCGGGTTCTCCAGGATCACCTTGTCGAGGCGCTTGTAGACGCTCTTGTTCTCGAAGGTATTGGAGATCAGCTTGCCGTTTTCATAGACGAGGCGATAGCTCTCGGTGACGTAGCCGGTGTAGCCGTTGTTCTTGACCTTGGTGGTGCCGGGGGCCAGGGACGTGTCGGTGCGGCGGACGACGGTGAAGGGATCGGAGGAGAGCTGCTTCGTGGAGATCTCCACCTTCTTGCCTGTCAGGTTCGTGCCGATCAGGGAGACGGTCATGGTGGACTTGCCGTAGGTGACGCGGAGCTTGATGGGGTAATCCGTATCGTTGACGAAGCGGAAGTCCTTGCTGCCGTAGGCCACGGTGGCGTCCTCGCCCAGAGGGACGTAGGTGATCATATAGCTGTGGTTATGGCGCTCGGTGATCTTGAGGTCCGCATGCACGGCGGCCGAGTAGATGGTGGAGCTGACCTGGCAGATGCCGCCGCCCACGCCCTCCTCGGTGGTGTCGGCCACGTAGATGGTGGCGTCCTTGAAGCCGCGCTCGTAGGTGCGGGGACCGACGGTCTTGTTATAGGAGAACTCGTCGCCGGGGTTGAGGATCACGTTGTTGCAGTGGTCACAGGCCAGCTTGACGTTCGTCGTCCTGCCCACGAGAGAGGCGTTGAAGGCGGAGGTGACGGTGCTCAGCGTGTCGCGGAACAGCAGGGACTGGAACTCGCTGACGCTCATCTTGGGCTCCAGCAGCTTGACCTTGAAGGTGAAGGTCTCCTCGTCGCCGGAGGCGTCGAAGGCGCGGCGGGCCTCCTCCACGTCCATCTCCAGGCCGCTCTGACCGGCGGCGATGGTCTGGCCCGAGGGGTCCTTGGCCAGGTCGAGGTAGGGGTCGGAGCTGGGACGGTCCAGCTCTTCCTTCAGCGCGTCGAAGTCGATCTCGGCGAAGGGCACCTCGCCCTCCAGCTCCAGATCGTCGTAGCTCTCGTCCTGAAGGCTCTTCTCAAGCCCCTGGAGGATGGTGTTGGGGTCAACCTTGACGGCCTTGCCGCCCTTGTTGACGGTGACGGTGTCGCCGTCCAGCTCGTAGGCGAACTCGGTGGCGTCGACGCTCAGCGCCGACGCGGCGTCCACGGCGGCCTGCTTGAGCTTATCCTCGTCCCAGACGATGGACGGGACGATCTCCTCCGCGTCCTCGTCCTTGCCGAAGATGCCGTGCCAGAAGCCCTTGGCGCCGGCTTCAAAGGCCTGCTCGGCCATGGAGGCGGCGTCGTAGGTCAGGCCGATGGCCTGAGGCTCCACCACGTATTCCTTGTCGAGGAAGCGGACGGTCATCTCCTCAGTGATCGGGTTCTGATCGACGATCTTCTGCACGGCCTCGTCCAGCTGGGCGCGGTCCATGTCGTTGAGCGTGGTGCCGAGGATGGACACCGGGCTGTTTATCTTTTCCTCTCCTCCGCAGCCGGTCAGGGCGCACAGCGCCAGCACAACGGCGAGCAGCGGCAGGAGTCTGCGGGTGATTTTGTTCTGCAATTTGCTACCTCCGGTGACAAATATCGTTCAGCGGTCATTCATCACCTTATTATAGTATTTTGTCGAATGAAAGGCAATAACGAAACGGTTACAAATGACGCGCCGGATCGCCTATCCTTCGTCCTTCTTCTCCTCGCCGCCCAGATAGATGCGCTTCAGCTGGCGGTCCTCGGCGGGGTTGAACTGGTCGAAGAACGCCTCGGCCTCCAGCTCCGTCACGGTGTACAGCTCGTCGATGGTCTCGGGCGAGACGGCCTCGGTCCATTTGGCGATCAGCTCGCGGTTGCTTTTGCGCTCCTTGGCGCTGTGGCCGGAGACGAAGGCGTGCTCCTCCCCGTTCTGATAGATCACGCAGGGATAGCAGCTGGTGCGGCCCAGCTGGTTGGCCTCGATCCACCACAGGGTGGTCTTTCCGTCGTGGCTGACGGCCGTGTAAAAGCCGTTATCATTGCCCTTCTTGCGGAAGAGCGCGCTGAACAGCGACGTGCCGCGGCGTTTCTTGTTGACAAGCGAGGGCGTAAAGTTTCTTTCCGCCATCGGGTTCACCTCACAGTATGATTCAAACGGTACGAATTATTATACCACGTTCCGTCTGCGCGGGCAACAAAAAAGAACGCCTTGCGGCGTTCTCATTTGCGACAGTCGTGCAGTCGATCTTACTCGGCGTTGACCGCGGCGCTCAGCTCGGCGCGGCAGGCGGCGCAGACATTTCTGCCCTTGAACGCTATGACCTTGCGGGAGCCGCCGCAGAAAACGCAGGTGGGCTCATGCTTGCGCAGCACGATGTTCTGACCATCGACATATATCTCGACGGGATCCTTCAGCTCGATATTAAGGGTCCTGCGCAGCTCGATGGGAAGAACGATCCTTCCGAGTTCATCAACTTTTCTGACGATTCCGGTCGATTTCATATTGATTATCACCTCTGTACTTCTATTGTAGTGAAATTGTAATATTATGTCAATGCAAAAAAGAGCAAAAAGAATGGCACAAATAAAAGCAAAATTGTACACATTGCCAAAACAGTGGGCGAAATATCGGACATCATGTCGAAAAGTGACGCGTTGACCCGTCAAAGTATCGTTTTCGCGGTTCACCGATCTTCATTTCAGCTCCCTGGCGCGGTTGTAGAGGGCGTTTTTTGACACGCCGTGGGTCAAAGCCACCTGCTTCACGGCGGCGGAGAGGCTCTCGCCCTGCGCCAGAAGGGCCCGGACCTCCTCCAGCATATCGTCCTCGTCGGGTCCGTCCTCCCCCTCCGCGTCGCTGCAGCCCGCCACGATCAGCACGAACTCGCCCTTGGGCGCCGTTTCGCTGTAATGGCGCACGGCCTCGGAGAGCGTAGTGCGCCAGCACTCCTCGTGGAGCTTCGTCAGCTCCCGGCACAGGGCGATGGGGCGGTCGCCGTAATATTTCAGCATGTCCTCCAGCGTGCGCAGCAGCTTGTGGGGCGCCTCGTAAAAGACCATGGTGCGCTTCTCCCGGGCCGTCTCCTGCAGGTGCTGAGTACGGCTCTTTTTGGCGGTGGATAAAAAGCCCTCGAAGCAGAAGCGCCCGCACTCCATGCCGGAGATGGACAGCGCTGTGATGATCGCGCTGGGACCGGGAACGGACACGACCTCCAGTCCCGCGTCGCGGCACAGGTCCACGAGATCGACGCCGGGGTCCGAGATGGCCGGCGTGCCGGCGTCGGTGATGATGGCGCAGCTCTCCCCCGCCAGCAGCCGCTCCACGATCTGCGGGCCGCGCTCGCGCTTGTTGTGCTCGTAATAGCTGACCTGCGGCTTTTTGATATCGAACTTGTTGAGCAGCTTCGCCCCCACGCGGGTGTCCTCGGCGGCGATGAAGTCCACCGCGGACAATGTCTCGATCGCCCTGGGCGAGAAGTCGCCCAGATTGCCGATCGGCGTTGCCACCACATACAGCTTTCCGCTCATATTGTCTCCTCCAAGCGATAATTGCGTCTGAACGCTTCGGTCTCCTGTCCGTCCTGCCGGATGATCAGCGGCGGGCAGACCTTCAGGCCCGGGCCGCCCTCCTTTTTCGCCTCCGCCAGCGCCAGGCACGGCGGGCGGTCGAGGGCGGGATGGACCAGCTGCAGGACCTTCGGCTCCAGATGCTCCGCCGTCAGCGCCGCGAACAGCTCGCTGAGCCGCTCCGGCGGACAGCAGACGTAGAACCGCCCGCCCCAGGTCAGCGCTCTCGACGCTGCGCGGCACACGTCCCGCACGCCGCCCGTCGCTCCGTCCCGCGCGGCGGCCATGGCCTCGCTGGGCGAGCGGAAGCCGCGGTCAGGCTCGAAATAGGGCGGGTTGGAAATGCACAGGTCGAAGGCGTCCCACAGACTGCGGTCCAGCGAACGCAGGTCGCCCCGCATCACCTCGGCCCGGTCCTGCAGACCGTTTTTCACGATGTTTTCCCGGGCCAGCGCGGCGGCGCCCTCCATGACGTCGACGCCCACAGCCCTGAGCTTCGGGAAGCGCAGCAGCGCGATGAGCATCAGCGGCCCGACGCCGCAGCCCAGATCCAGCAGCCGCTTCCCCCTGCCCTGCCGGAAAAAACCGCCCAGCAGCATGCTGTCCTGAGACAGCTTGAAAAAATCGTCGTCCTGCACGATGGGATGGCCGGGGAACAAGAGAATTTCCTGCCGCATGACGCGCCTCCTTCCGGTTAATACAACGATTATAGCACAAACTAAGGAAAATCTACAGCAGGAAAGGATCAACGATATGAAGAAACGCAGAATACTTGCATGGGCGTCGCTCCTCCTGGCGCTGACGATAACGGCCGCGGCCGTGACGTACCGGCAGGGCGACGGCGGAGAGAAGGTCCGGCAGATCCAGACGCGGCTCAGAAACTGGGGCTATTACGACGGGAGCGTCGACGGCGTCTACGGCAGCCGCACCGCGGCCGCCGTGCGGTATTTCCAGCGGAAAAACGGCCTGACCGAGGACGGCGTCTGCGGCCCGGAGACGCTGGCGGCGCTGGGTCTGGGCGGGAACGCGTCGTCCGCTGGGACGAACAACGACCTGTATCTGCTGGCGAAGATGATCTCCGCCGAGGCCCGGGGCGAGCCGTATATCGGGCAGGTGGCCGTGGGCGCGGTGATCCTCAACCGCGTCCGGCACCCCTCCTTCCCCAACACCATCGCGGGCGTGCTGTACCAGCCCGGGGCATTTTCCGCGCTGGCGGACGGCCAGTTTTCCCGGGAGCCCGAGGACCAGTGCCGCCGGGCCGCCCGGGACGCCATGAACGGTTGGGACCCCACGGGCGGGGCGATCTATTACTACAATCCGAAGAAGTCCACCTCCCGCTGGATCTTCTCCCGTCCCACCGTCGCCGTCATCGGCGAGCATGTTTTTGCGAAATAAGGTCCGTCTGACGCGCTTTTCCTTGACAAGGGCACCGTTTCGGTTATAAAATATTAGATGTTAAGCTATGGGCATTTTATGTCTCTATCCGAATACCCCGGCTTGGCACGTAATTTGACAGCCCAAGGAGGAAACGCAACGATGCCTACACCCGTATGGATCATTGCTTTGCTCGCGGTGGCTTGTGTTTGCGCATTAGCGGGATATCTTTATCGTAAGAATATCGCTGAGAAGGAGATAGGAAGTGCTGAGGATGAGGCGACCCGCATCCTCAATGAGGCGATCAAATCTGCCGAGGCCAAGAAGCGCGAGGCGCTGGTAGAGGCCAAGGAAGAGATCTATCGAGCAAAAACCGAGTTTGACCGGGAGACAAAGGAACGCAACCAGGATCTGAAAAAGCAGGAACGCAGGATCCAGCAGAAGGAAGAAGCCATCGACCGGAAGTACGAGAACATCGACGCCAAGGAAGAGAAGCTGAACAAGAAGCTCCGCGAGAATGAGGAGCTGCAGGAAGAGATCAAGAAGATCAAGAACAGCCAGCTGGAAATGCTGGAGAAGGTCTCCGGCCTGACGGTCGAGGAGGCCAAGAGCCTGATCATCAGTCAGATCGAGCAGGACGCCCGGCACGACGCCGCCGTCAAGCTCAAGGAGATCGAGCGTCAGCTCAAGGAGGACAGCGACTCCATGGCGCGGGAGATCATCTCCCTGGCCATCCAGCGCTGCGCCGCCGACCACGTCAGCGAGGCCACGGTGTCCGTGGTGCCGCTGCCCAACGATGAAATGAAGGGCCGCATCATCGGCCGCGAGGGCCGCAACATCCGCACCCTCGAGAACCTGACGGGCGTCGATTTGATCATCGACGACACCCCCGAGGCCATCACGCTGTCCAGCTTCGATCCGGTGCGCCGCGAGGTGGCCCGCCTGAGCCTGGAAAAGCTGATCATGGACGGCCGCATCCATCCCGCCCGCATCGAGGAGACAGTGGAGAAGTCAAGGGCCGAGGTCGAGAACGTCATCAAGAAGGAGGGCGAGCGCGCCCTGTTCGAGACCGGCGTCCACGGCCTGCACCCCGAGATCGTCAAGCTGCTGGGCCGCATGCGCTACCGCACCAGCTACGGTCAGAACGTGCTGAATCACTCCATCGAGGTCTCTCATATCGCGGGTCTGCTGGCTAGCGAGATCGGCGCGGACGTGACGCTGGCAAAGCGCGCGGGTCTGCTGCATGATATCGGCAAGGCCGTCACCCACGAGATGGAGGGCTCCCACGTCATGCTGGGCGTGGAGATCGCCAAGAAGTACCGCGAAAGCCAGGACGTCATCCACGCCATCCACGCCCATCACGGCGACGTGGAGGCCAAGACCGTCGTCGCCTGCCTGGTGCAGGCCGCCGACGCCATCTCCGCCGCCCGTCCCGGCGCCCGCCGCGAGAACCTCGAGGCGTACATCAAGCGTCTGGAGAAGCTGGAGGAGCTGGCCGGCAGCATGAAGGGCGTCGAGAAATCCTTCGCCTTCCAGGCCGGCCGCGAGATCCGCATCATCGTCAAGCCCGAGGAGGTCAAGGACGAGGATATGGTCCTGCTGGCCCGCGAGCTGTCGGTGAAGATCGAGAACGAGCTGAGCTACCCCGGCATGATCAAGGTCAACGTGGTCCGCGAGACCAGAGCGGTGGACTACGCGAAATAAGCAATACAAAACAGGAGACCGGCCCTTCGGGGCCGGTCTTTTTGTTTCTTATAAATATCCTTTTTGGCGCAAAACTCTTATTTACAGTTATCTTTTCCCGTGGTATCATTGATTTGTTAAGTTTAAAACTGCAGAAAGCGAGTGATTTCCCATGAATATCAGACAGATGGCCCACGAGGTCCAGGACAAGGTCGTCGCCTTCCGCCGCGACCTGCATATGCATCCCGAAGCCAGCATGAACGAGTTCCGCACCTCCAAGCAGATCGCCGCCGCGCTGGACGAGCTGGGCGTCGAATACCGCATGCTCGACCCCACCGGCGTCATCGCCGAGATCCACGGCACGAAGCCCGGCAAGGGCAAGACCGTGGCGCTGCGCGGCGACATCGACGCCCTGTCGATCACCGAGAAGACCGACGTGCCCTTCAAGAGCTGCAACGACGGCCTGATGCACGCCTGCGGCCACGACACCCACGCCTCCATGCTGCTGGGCTCCGTCATGGTGCTGAACCAGCTGAAGGATCAGTTCTGCGGCACGGTCCGCTTCGTCTTCCAGCCCGCCGAGGAGGTCGGCAAGGGCGCGGCGCTGTGCATCGAACAGGGCTGCCTGGAGGGCGTTGACGGCATGTTCGGCGTCCACATCGGCGCCATGAAGCCCTGCGGCAAGATCACCAGCTGCGCCGGTCCCCGCTCCGCCGCCACCGACTGGTTCACCATCAAGGTCAAGGGCAAGGCCGGTCACGGCTCCGCGCCCCACAACTGCGTGGACGCCGTCGTGTGCGGCTCCGCCATCGTCATGAACCTGCAGACCATGGTCAGCCGCGAGTTCCCGCCCGTGCAGCCCCTGGTCGTCACCGTCGGCTCCTTCCACTCCGGCTCCCGCTTCAACATCATCGCCGGCGACGCCGTCATGGAGGGCACGGTCCGCTCCTTCGACCGCGACATCCACAAGCAGGTGCCCGAGGTCATGAAGCGCATCGTTCAGGAGACCGCCGCCGCCTACCGCTGCGAGGCCGAGGTCATCTACAACGAAATCACCGAGGTCCTGATCAACGATAAGGACATGGTGGAGCGCGGCCTGGCCTCCGCCCGCAAAGTCACCGATCTGGTGGATTACGACACCTTCGGCATGGGCGGCGAAGACTTCGCCGAGTACACCAAGTACGTCCCCGCCGCGTTCTTCTCCCTGGGCGCCGACGGCGAGTTCCCCGGCCACAGTGACTATTTCTGGGTCAACGAGGACGCCTTCGAGGTCGGCACCGCGTTTTACGCACAGTCTGCTTTCGATTTCCTGACGGAGGAATAAGCACCGCCTTCGCGGTGCCGACCTCACGGCGCTTCTGCGCCGCGCCGCCAATGCGGCGTACGATTTGCCCGGATTCATTCCGGGCAAATCCAATGAATCAAGGGGGCCCCGCAAAACAGCGTTTTGCGGGGATAACGGCACCGCGTTTTACGCACAGTCTGCTTTCGATTTCCTGACGGAGGAATAAGCACCGCCTTCACGGTGCCGACCTCACGGCGCTTCTGCGCCGCGCCGCCAATGCGGCGTACGATTTGCCCGGATTCATTCCGGGCAAATCCAATGAATCAAGGGGCCCCGCAAAACAGCGTTTTGCGGGGATAACGGCACCGCGTTTTATGCACAGTCGGCTTTCGATTTCCTGACGGAGGAATAAGCACCGCCTCCGCGGTGCCGACCTCACGGCGCTTCTGCGCCGCGCCGCCAATGCGGCGTACGATTTGACCGGATTCATTCCGGGCAAATCCAATGAATCAAGGGGTTCCCGCAAAACAGCGTTTTGCGGGGATAACGGCACCGCGTTTTACGCACAGTCGGCTTTCGATTTCCTGACGGAGGAATAAGCACCGCCTCCGCGGTGCCGACCTCACGGCGCTTCTGCGCCGCGCCGCCAATGCGGCGTACGATTTGACCGGATTCATTCCGGGCAAATCCAATGAATCGAGGGGTTCCCGCAAAACAGCGTTTTGCGGGGATAACGGCACCGCGTTTCACGCACAGTCGGCTTTCGATTTCCTGACGGAGGAATAAGAACTGATATCAGAATGAAGCCCGGCCGCCGAAAAGCGGTCGGGCCTTTTGTCATCCCGAGCGAAGCGCCAGCGGGGTCGAACCTCGACAAGCTCGGGATGACAGGTATAAGGGCCGCGATGCACGTGGGCCGGGTCGGAGCGACGAGGGCGTCGCTCCCTGCGAAGACCATGAAACGCTGGCACGATCGTTCACGCCGCGGAAGCGGCGGCATTCCATGCGCCGCAGGCGACTTCACTGTCCACTGTCAACTCAAAAAAAAGAGCCGCCCCGGAGGGCGGCTCTTTTTGTGTATTTGTTTAGTGAGCGATGTTCTGGTCGAAGCGGGCGAAGATCGCGGCGGCTTCGGCGCGGGTGGCGGTGCCGGCGGGGGCCAGGGTGGTGGCGGTGCGGCCGGTGATCAGCTGCTTGGCATTGGCCCAGACCATGGCGTCGGCGGCCCAGTCGGAGACGGCGGAGGCGTCGGTGAAGTTCGCCAGACCATTGCCGCCCAGGACGACGGTGTCATACTTCTTGTACGCGGCGTAGCGGTACAGGATGGCGGCCAGCTGCTCGCGGGTGACGGGCGTCTCGGGGGCGAAGCTCGTTTCGGAGACGCCGTTGACGACGCCCTTTTCAGCGGCCCAGGCCACGGCCTGACCGTACCAGGAATCGATGGCCACGTCGGCGAAGGGACTGGTCTCGTGATAGACCTTGTCGCCGTCCAGGCGGTAGAGGATGGCCACGACCATGGCCCTGCTCAGCGTGCCGGAGGGATCGAAGGTGTGATCGGAGACGCCGTTCATCATGCCGTTGTCGTTGACGTACTTGACGGCGGCGGCGAACCAGTCGCCGGAGAGGACGTCGTTGAAGCTGTTGACGGTCTCGGGCTGGCTGCTGACGACCGGGGCAGCGGTGCTGCTGTTCTTATTGTCGTTCTTGATGGAATCGTTGCTGGAGCCGGAGCCGCTGACGGAGGTGCCGCCGGAGACCGGCGTGTCGTCGACGGGCTGCTCGGGGGTCTGCGTCAGGTATTCGCCGTCCAGCAGGTTGGAGTAGATGAAGTTGGAGATGAAGGCGTACTCGTCGCGCTGGTGCGCCTTGTGGGTCAGGGAGTTGGCGAAGAGGACCACGTTGACCTCGTTGCCGGAGGCGTCGGCGCCCTCATAGGCGATGCCCTGGATGGAGTCGGAGCCGATGTAACCCTCGACGCCGGACTTCTGGGCGTCGGAGATGGTGGGCAGGAAGCCCTCCAGCGGGGTCTTGGAGCTATCCATCTGGACCAGGACCTCGGCGCCCTCGGGGACGGCGGTGAAGTAGCCCGCGCCATAGCCGTAGAGGATGTCGTCGCCGTCATTGACGTAGCTGGCGTTGACCAGCGTGGTGGTGGGATAGGTGACGTAGCCCAGGCAGTCCATAGCGCCGCGGATGGAGGCGCGGACAAGCTGCTCACCGAAGATGCTGCCGGCCTGAGAGCCGTTGGAGCCGTAGCCGATGAACGGGGTGCCGGCCTGGACGGCGGTCAGGGCGTCGCCCGACAGCTTGCTGGCGCCGAGGATGACGTCGGCCTTGGATGCGTCGTCGGTGGTATCGAAGCCCAGCAGGGACATGGCCGTGCGGTCATAGTTCCAGTTGGCGTTGCCCACGCGGCTGGTGTAGACGAAGCCGGAGTCGTTGTCGGCGGAAGCGCCGGTGATGAAGACGGAGGGGGCCTTGGAGATCACCTGCGCCGCGGGGACGTCGGCGGTCTGGAGGGCGGTGCCCGTCAGCAGGTACTTCTTGGCGACGGTGTTCCAGTCGCTCTTGGCGATGACGAAGTCGCCGTAGAACTCGCTGTTCTCGTCGGTGACCATGCCGACCTTCTTGCCGCTCTTCAGCAGCTCGTTGACGGCGTTGGTAGAGGCTTCAGAGGCGTTGGAGAGGATGACGTGCTGGCCGGAGCCCTCGAGGCTGGAGGTCAGACCGTCGATGTAGTCGAGGCAATCGTCATAGTCCATAGCCTCGCCGCAGGCAGCGATGATGGTCTCATAAGCGCCCTCTTCGGCGCAGACGGCCATATCGAAGCCGCGGGTCTTGTTGAAGGCGGTGATGCCCTCGGAGTACAGGACGGTCCAGGACTGGATCAGGGTGCCGTTGTACAGCGCGCCGTTGGCGACGGAACGCTTGGCCTGATACATGGACACGACCATGGTGCCGGCGGGATAGGTGACGCCGTCATAAGTGAAGGACTTCTCGGCGACGCTGATCTTGACGTCGTTGCGGCTCAGCCACTCCATCATGTCGGCGGCTGCCTGCAGGTTCGTCTGGTTCTCGGCGTCCATGGGGATGATGTAGCACTCGGGATAGAAGTTGCCGTTCTGGCCCTCGCCGTCGTACTCGGGACGGAAGAGCTCCATCTCGGCGCCTTCCACGTCGGCCTGGTCCGTCAGCCACTGGCCGACCAGCTCGTAAGCGTCGGAGTTGAGGTTGCCCACGCCGCGCTCGTAGATCTTCGTCTGGGAGGTCAGGTAGCCCAGCTTCTCGGAGGCAATGTAGTTGGCCTGGCCGAGGATGCCGTAGTTGACCAGCAGAGCGGCGTCATCGCTGTAAGCGGGCAGCTCGACCGTGTAGGCCACGGTGCCCTGCAGCATGGCGAACTGAGGAGTGTAGGAGGTGGACATATCGTCCCAGGCGTCCCACATGGCGTCCTCGGCGGAGGTGCCGAACAGGTAGTCGCGCTGGGGGATGACGTAGCTGTTGTAGCTCTTGTTGTTGGCCACGGCCGCGATGCCCAGCGTCTCGCCGCCGGGGATCAGATGCTCGGCCAGCAGGTCGTACTCGAAGTTGGGCTCATGAGGAGGATCGCAGGGCTCGCACTGGAAGGCCTTGACCCTGCCGTGGAACTCGGTCAGGGAGACCGGGTTGAACGTGGCGATCAGCTTCTGCATGTTCTGGGTCTCGTTCGTGGTCTGGAAGGAGTTGTCGCGGTTGAGGTCGTAGCCGTTGGAGGCGGTACGGGTGTCATAGGTACGGCCTTCGACGTTCTCCTCGGGGACGAGGATGAAGAAGATGTCGTCCAGCAGCTCGTGGACGTCCACCGTGACCTCCTCCTGGGTGTAATACTTGTCCAGATCGACGACGCCGGAGGCGCTGTTGCCGGCGGTCAGCCAGCCGAGGTAGGTGGCGGTGTCCTTGACCAGGTCGGGGATGATCGTCTCACGGGAGGTCAGCTCGGCCTCGAACTCGGCCTGGCCCTCTTCGGTGAAGCCGGTGAGGTTGTTGTAGACCAGCTTGCCGGAGCCGGCAGCGGCCTCGATGAACGTCCAGGCGAAATCCAGGATGCCGTCGGTGGCGGCGACCTCGTTGGGATGGATGTTGGAGTGCATGACGGGGACCTTGATGTCGTCATACTTGCCGGCTTCGATGTCGGCCAGGACCTGCTCGGGCTCGGTCTCGGCCTTCTCGGTCAGCGCCAGCCAGTCGGTGACCGTCTGCTCGCTGTCGGCGATGAGGATATAGGGCATATCCAGCGCGTCGTAAATGATGCCGGAGGAGTGGCCCATGGAGAACTTCTCCACGTACAGGTCCGTGTTCTCGTTGGCGTATGCGACCAGCTCGTCCAGGGACTCGTAGATCTCGCTCATCAGATGGAACTTGTCATAGGGGACGATCTTGATCTCGATGGAGCCGAGGGTCTTGCCGTCGGCCTCGGCGGCCAGATCGAAGTAGCCGCAGACGTCCAGGTAAGCGCCGCCGTTGACGTGGGGGGCGGAGGGATCGTCGCCGAAGTAGCAGTTGTTGCTCAGCGTGGCGACGATGGCGCCGTCTTCATAGGCGGTCTCGATCTCGTTGAAGAAGTGGCCCTCGGCGCGGTAGATGCCCCACTCGTCAAGGCTGCCGCCCTGGAGCTGGTTGGGGTACTGGTCGGGGTCGTTGTACTCGTGATCGCTGCGGGTCAGCGTCCACGTGACGGCGGAAGGATCGACCTCCCCGTCCACGGGGATGGTGACCTTGAAGGTGCGGGGGACGGTCAGGGACACGACATCGTCGCCGTCGTCCGTGACGTTTTCAAAGGTGGCCGCGGCCGCCGTCTCGTCCTCCGCCGCCAGGGCGACGGTGGGCAGCAGGCTCAGCAGCATGGCCAGGGTCATCAGCAGGCTCAGGGTCTTGAGGCCCTTCGTTTTCCAGTGATACATCTTGCATGGCTCCTTTTTGTGCTATAGTGCGTAAAATCGATTACGGGAGTCATTATAGCACCGCGCGAAACGGATTGCAAGAGGTTTTCCGAAAAAATATTCAGATTTTTGAATATATATTTTCGTTTATGAGCTTTTAAATGTATAAAAATACCCCTGTGGTATGTGCCGCAGGGGTATTTGATGATTGTTGGGAAACTGTATCGCTCTTAATCCTTAATACTTCTTCACACCGGACAGGATCATGACCTTGTCCATCTTGGGCTCGATATCGACCTTCTTGACCTTCTCCTCCCACTCTTCCTTGGGGATCATCTCATAGGAGATGGTCAGCGCCTCGGGGGCGCAGCCCAGCGCGTCGATCATGGCCTGATTGACCTTTTCCACAACGCGCTTCTTCGTTTCCTCATCCTTGGGCCAGGACTTGATGGCTACATAAGGCATAGTCGTTCTCCTTTATAAATAATGATTAGAGCTCGGTGCTGGTCATCAGGGTCCACACGATGTTGAACGCCTGCGCCCAGTCTTCCATGATCAGGTACTCCTCGGTGGTGTGGACGGCGTTCATGCCGGTGGACAGGCCGGAGCAGTGGAAGCCCTTGCCGGAGAAGATGTTGGCGTCGCCGGAGCCGTTGCTGACGTGGAACGTGGGGGTGATGCCCTCCAGCTCATAGGCCTTGATGATAGACTTGGTCATCCAGCACTCGGGATCGGGCTTGTGGGGCGGGCAGAAATGATCGACGTCGATGTCCACCGTGGCGCCCCAGTCCTTGGCGGCGTCCTGGCAGGCCTTGACGATCAGGTCCACCTGGTCCTGGATCTGCTTCTGGGTGTGGGAGCGGACCTCGCAGGTGAAGGTGACCTTGTCGGTGACGATGTTGGTGGCGCCGCCGCCCTCGATGCGGCCGATGTTGGAGGTGGTCTCCGGGTCGATGCGGCCGAACTTGACGCGGCTGATGGCGTCGGCGGCCACGGCGATGGCGTTGATGCCCTTCTCGGGCTCGATGCCGCCGTGGGCCATCTTGCCGTGGAAGGTGATCTCCAGGGCGTCCTTGCCCGCGCCGGACTTCGTCATGCCGCCCAGCTTGCCCGCGCCGTCCAGCGCGCAGATGTTCTTGCAGGGGAGCTTGGAGTAGTCAAAGTTCTTCGCGCCGTGCATGCCGTTCTCCTCGCAGATGGTGAACAGGTACCACAGGTCGCGGTGCGGGGTGTTGGTCTCCTTCAGGCGGTCCAGCGCCTCCATCATCATGACGATGCCTGACTTGTCGTCGGCGGCCAGAATGGTGTCGCCCTTGCTCTTGAGGATGCCGTTCTCGAACACGGGCTCGATGCCGCGGCCGGGCTCGACAGTGTCCTGATGGGCGTTGAAGCAGATGCCCTCGCCGGGGATCGTGCCGGGGATGTGGAGCAGCAGGTTGCCGGAGTCATCGCCGCCGATGGCCTTGCCGGCGTGATCGCGGTAGACCTCATAGCCCAGATCCTCGAAATACTTCTGCAGGAAATCGGTCATGGGGCTCTCCTCGTAAGAGGGAGAATCGATCTTGATCATCTGGATCAGACGATCCAATACGCGCTGTTGATTGAATTCCATGGGAAACTCCTCCTTTGCAGATTGAAGTTACCTTTATTATACCCTCCCGCGGCAGGAAAGGCAAATAAATAATCTTGTCTCCCTCCATTGCCCCGGCGGGTGTTTTGTGGTATGATAAGGTGTAAATATATCGAAATCTTCCATTTGGAGAGTCAATATGCGAATCATCATCGTAGGCAACGGAAAGGTCGGCAGCACGCTGGCCGAGCAGCTTTCCGCCGAGGATCACGAGATCACCATCATCGACCAGAACCAGCAGAACGTGGACAACCTCGTCAATCAACTGGACGTCATGGGCATCTGCGGCAACGGCGCCAGCTACCGGGTGCTGCTGGAGGCCGAGGTCAGCCAGGCCGACCTGCTGATCGCCTGCACGAACCAGGACGAGATCAACCTGCTGTGCTGTCTGGTGGCCCGCAAGCTGGGGGCGAAGCACACCATCGCCCGCGTGCGCAACCCGGAATACAGCGACCAGCTGGTGTTCATGCGCGACGAGCTGGGGCTGAGCATGAGCATCAACCCCGAGCGCGCGGCGGCCAGCGAGCTGTTCAAGGTGCTCAAGTTCCCCTCGGCCATCAAGATCGAGACATTTTCCAACAACCGCGTGGAAATGGCGGAGCTGAAGCTGCGGAAGGAATCGAAGCTCTGCGGCGTCTATCTGCGCGACCTGCACAAGCTGTTCAAGGGCCGCGCGCTGATCTGCGCCGTCCAGCGCGACACGGCCGTGACGATCCCCGACGGCAACTTCATGCTGCAGGCGGGCGACAAGATCAACGTCATCGCCCCGGCGGGCGACATGCTCGACTTCTTCTCGGCCTTCGGCGCGATCCTGCCCGAGGCGAAGAACGTCATAATCATCGGCGGCGGACGCATCAGCTTCTACCTGTCGCGGATGCTGCTGGAGAACGGCGCGAAGGTCAAGATCATCGACATCGACCCCAGACGCTGCGACCAGTTGGCGCGGCTGCTGCCGCGGGCCATGGTCATCTGCGGCGACGGCACCGATCAGGACCTGCTGGACGAGGAGGGCCTTCGGGACGCCGACGCGGTGGTGGCGCTGACGGGCGTGGACGAGGAGAACATCATCCTGTCCCTGTACGCCCAGAGCCGCACCGAGGGCAAGGTTCTGGCCAAGGTCAACCGCCCGTCCCTGGCGGCCATCGCCGAGACGACGGGGCTGGAGTCCATCATCTCCCCCCGGGCGCTGGTGGCCAACATGATCGTGCGGTACGTGCGCGCCATGCACAACTCCATGGGCAGCAACGTGGAGACGCTCCACCGGCTGGTGGGCGGGCAGGTGGAGGCGCTGGAGTTCCGCGTCAGCGACAGCTTCCCCGCCATGAACATCGAGCTGAAGGACCTGAACCTCAAGCCCAACATCCTCATCGCGTCCATCTCCCGCGAGGGCAAGACCATCGTCCCCGGCGGCCGCGACGTCATCATGAAGGGCGACCGCGTCATCGTCGTCACGGCGCACCACAGCTTTGACGATCTGTCGGAGATCCTGCGATGAACCGGAAAACTGTCTTTTTCATCACCGGCAAGATCATCCTTGCCGAGGCGGCCATGCTGATGCTGCCGCTGCTGGTGTCCCTGGTCTACCACGACGGCATGACGTCGGAGTTTCTGATCGCGGCGGCGCTGGCGGCCGTGATCGGCTTCCTGCTGACGCGGCTGCGGCCCGAGGACCAGACCATGTACGCCCATGAGGGCTTCGCCATCGTGGCGCTGGCGTGGATCGCCTTGTCGGCCATCGGCGCGCTGCCCTTCTGCATCAGCGGGTACATCCCCTCGTATATCGACAGCCTGTTCGAGGTTGTCAGCGGCTTCACCACCACCGGCTCCTCGATCCTGACACAGGTGGAGGCTCTGCCCCGGAGCCTGCTGTTCTGGCGCTCCTTCACCCACTGGGTGGGCGGCATGGGCGTGCTGGTGTTCGTCATGGCCGTCATCCCCCTCAGCGACCGCCGCAGCATGCACATCATGCGCGCCGAGGTCCCCGGCCCCATCGTCGGCAAGCTGACGCCCAAGCTGCAGGATTCGGCCAAGATCCTCTACACCCTGTACCTGATCCTCAGCGCCATCCAGTTCGTGCTGCTGATCTGCGGCGGCATGGGCCCCTTCGACAGTGCCATCCATGTCTTCGGCACCGCGGGCACCGGCGGCTTTTCCTCCCACGGCGAATCCATCGCCTTTTACCACAGCGCCTACATCGAATGGGTCATCACGATCTTCATGGCGCTGTTCGGCGTCAACTTCAACCTCTATTATTACCTGCTGCTGAAAAACTACAGCGCGGTGTTCAAAAACGAGGAGCTGCGCTGGTATCTGGGCATCATGGTGACCAGCGCCGTCGCCATCGCCATCAACATCATGCCCCAGACCGGCGGGTTCTTCACCTCCCTGCGCTATTCGGCCTTCCAGGTCTCAACGGTCATGACGACCACGGGCTACGCCACCGCGGACTTCAACCTGTGGCCGGCCTTCTCCAAGACGATCCTTGTGACACTGATGTTCATCGGCGCCAGCGCGGGCTCCACGGGCGGCGGCCTCAAGGTCTCCCGCCTGCTGATCCTCGCCAAGTCGTCGAAGAACGAGATCCGCCGCATGCTGCACCCCCGCATGGTGACGGCCGTGACGATGGACGAAAAGCCCATCCCCGAATCGACGGTCACAGGCGCGTTCATGTATCTGGCGCTGTACGTCTTTCTGGCGGTGCTGTCGCTCCTGATCCTGTCCCTGGACAACTTCGATCTGGAGACGACGTTCACGGCCATGGCGGCCTGCTTCAACAACATCGGCCCCGGCCTCGGCGTCGTGGGCCCCACGGGCAATTACTCCGCGTTCTCGGATCTGTCGAAGATCGTTCTGATCTTCGATATGCTTCTGGGCCGTCTGGAGATCTTCCCGCTGATCTTCGGTCTCATGCTCCCCAGCCGCCGCTCCATCACCCGCGCGCTGACGCGGTCGGGCGCGCGTAAGTAAATAAAAGGAGAGATGATCATGTTCCGCGAAATGGTACGCAAGCATCTGCAGCTGCCCGAGCGCGAGTGCCTCGACGTCCTGCGGCAGGAGCCGAGAGGCGTCCTGTCGGTCCTCGGCGACGACGGCTACCCCTACGGCATGCCCATGGATCACTGGTACAACGAGGAGGACGGCCACCTGTATTTCCACAGCGGCCCCATGGGCCACAAGGTGGACGCGCTGAAAAACTGCGACAAGGTGAGCTACTGCGTCTTCGACAAGGGCTTCGTCCGCGAGGGCGAATGGGCGCTGAACATCCGCTCCGTCATCGTCTTCGGCCGCATGAGAGTCGTGGAGGACCGGGAGCGCGCCATCGAGCTGGTGCGGAAGCTCAGCTACAAGTACACCGACGACGAGACGTACATCGAGGGCGAGATCAAAAAGACCGGCAAAATCGTGCTTGTCTACGAGCTCATCCCCGAGCACATGACCGGCAAGCTGGTCAACGAATCGTGAATATGAAAAAAAGCCGCCTTTCGGCGGCTTTTTTCTTTTCTAATCGTCCATCCGTCCGACGATCTCTCCGTTTTTCAGGTAGAAGCGCGGCAGCCTGGGGTTGAGGACCGTGGGGACCTCACCGACAGTGGCGCCGTAGAGGCGGGCCATATCGACGATGGACTGCTCCTTGTCGCCGGAGCGGCCGAAGACGACGACCTCGTCGCCCTCTTTGCAGTCCACGTCCGTGACGTCCAGCATCAGATAATCCATGCAGATCTTGCCGATGATGGGGGCGTACTGCCCGTTGACCAGCAGCGACGCCTTCGTCTGGATCGTGCGGCGCAGGCCGTCGGCGTAGCCGATGGGCACCACGGCGATGCGGCTGTCCCGCAGGGTGAAGGAGATGGGGCCATAGCTGACCGGGCGGCCCATTGGCACGTCCTTGATCTGGTAGATGCGGGACTTGAGCTCCACGGCCATCTCGCACACGGTGCCCCGGGGATCCGGCCCCTCGATGCCCAGCAGCAGCGACGCCAGACGAACGTAGTCGTTGTGGGTCTCGGGGTAGACGGCGGCGTAAAAGCTGGCGGCGCTGTGGCGGATGAAGGTGAGGCCCTTCTCCCGAAGCCGCGCGCAAAACTCGTCATAAAGGCCGATCTCGTGAAGGTTGAACTGGTCGGCTACGGGGAAATCGGCGCTGGTGTAGTGGGTGAAGACGCCCTCGATGCTGAGATTCGGCAGCGAGAAGACGTGCAGCGCGTCCTCCACGGCCTCGTCCATGCGCCCCTCCAGCACGATGCCGAACCGGGCCATGCCGCTGTCTGCCTTCAGGTGGCCGCGCAGCGTGACGCCCAGCCGCTGCGCCTCCCGGGACAGCGCTTCCGCGTGGCTGACGGAGATGAGGTTCGTGATGATATCGTGCTCCACGGCGACGGCGACGTGCTCCGGCAGCACGGGGCCGAGGGTCATGATGTCGCCCTCGACGCCGCCCTCCCGCAGCTCCACGGCCTCCTCGATGCAGGCCACGGCGAAGAACCGGCAGCCCAGCGTGTTGAGGAACCGGCCCAGCTTCACGGCGCCCAGGCCGTAGGCGTTGGCCTTGAGCACGGCGATGATCCCGCTGTCGCCGATATCATGCCTGATGCGGCGGTAATTCTCCTCGATGGCGTCCAGCGATATCTCGATCCACGCGCGGTCGCGCTGATATTTCATGACAGTACCCTCCCTTATTCTTCTGGGTCTATTATACTTGCATCGGGCGAAAATGACAATCATCCCGCCCGTCAAAAATTTTTTCGATAAATGAAAAATTAATGATTGATTTTCCCGATCGGCTATGATAAAATTAACTTTGTCACAAGCGGATCATCATAATTTCTTTTTATGTCGGGGAGTGAGACGATGATCGATCCCAAACTGAACACCATATTGTCCGTTGCCGAAACGCTGAACATCACCAAGAGCTCCAAGCTGCTGTCCATGACGCAGCCTGCCGTCAGCCAGCACATCAAGAGCGTGGAGAACACGCTGGGCGTCAAGCTGTTCGTGCGCACCAACAAGGGCCTCAAGGTGACGCCTCAGGGCGACATCGTCATCAATTACGCCCGGAAGATGAAGGGCCTGTACGGCGTGCTGCTGCAGGAGCTGAAGGACGAGCAGCGCTCCATGCGCCACCTGACCGTCGGCGTGACGCCCACGGCGGAGAACAACATGATCTCCCAGGTGCTGGCCATGTACAGCATCCAGAACCCCTCGGTGCGCATCACGATCATCGTCGATACCATCAACAACCTGTACGCCAAGCTGAAGGAGTACGAGATCGACTTCGCCATCATCGAGGGCATGATCTCCGATCCCTCCTATGCCTCCATCCTGTTGGACACTGACTATCTCGTCATGGCCGCGGCCAACGACAATCCGCTGTCGAAGCAGCCCATGGTCTCGCTGGAGAAGCTGAAAAACGAGCGTCTGATCCTCCGTCTGCCGGGCTCCGGCACGCGCACGCTGTTTGAGACGTCGCTGCTGAGCAAGGGCGAATCGCTGGATTCGTTCAACATCATTCTGGAGCTGGACAACCTCAACACCATCAAGGATCTGGTGGAGAGCAACTTCGGCGTGTCGATCATCTCCAAGAGCGCCTGCCTGGACGACGTGCGGCGCAAGCGCTTCCAGACCGTGCCCATCGAGAATCTGAGCATGATCCGCGAGATCAACATCATCTATCCCCGCGACTTCGCCCACGGCAACATCCTCAGCGAGATCGTCAAGCTGTACCATGCCAGGGTCAACACGAACAACAAATAAAGAATAAAGAAAAAAACAAAAGCGAGCCTTTCGGCTCGCTTATTTCATATAGGACGTGTCGCTGAAGCAGCGCACGCGGCGTCTGCCGTCCGGACGCAGCTCCAGGAACGAGACGCCGCCGGACTGTCCGTACAGCTCCCCCGTATCGAGCGCTTCCGGCGTCAGGCCGAGGAACCGGGCGGTGAAGACGCTGAGCAGGTCGCCGTGGGACACGACGACGGCGACGTCGCCGTCCTCCGCCAGCAGCTCGTCGAGGAAGGGGCCGAGGCGGTCCCAGACGTCCCTGCGGCTCTCGGCGTCCGGGAACAGGCGGTCGTCGACGGTGCGCTCCGGCGATGTCATGTGCTCCCGCAGCCACTGAACGGACTTGCCGCAGGCGATCCCCAGGTCGCGCTCCCGCAGGGCGGGGCGCAGGAGCAGTTCGGCGCCGAAGCGCGCGGCGATGGGCTCCGCCGTCTGGCGGGCGCGGCGCAGATCAGAGGTATAGAGGCGGATCGGGACGCCGCCCAATTCCGTGTGCAGCCGTTCGGCGATGTGCCGGGCCTCCTCCCTGCCCTGCTCCGTCAGGGGCCAGTCGGTGACGGAGCCCACCATGCCGTTCAGATGATGCTCGGACTGGGTGTGCTGGACAAGAATGATCGTCTTCACGGGATCGCCTCCTTTGGGATGATTATAGCCTATCGTGACAGGACCCGTCAAGAAAGGGCCTCCCATGTGGAGGCCCTTTCGCTGTTTTCCTTTAACCGACCAGCGCTTTGCCCAGGTCCCTGCACTGCTGCGCCGCGTTGTCGTCGGGCTCGCCCATGGCGATGACGCCGTCGGCGACCAGAAGCGCGCCGCTTGCCTGCGCGTCCTCCTGCCATGCGCGCATCCACTCGCCGTCGCCCCAGCCGTAGGAGCCGAACAGCGCCAGCTTTTTGCCGCCCAGAGCGCCCTTGACGCTGTCCCAGAAGGGCTGGAACTCGCTCTCCTCCAGGACCTCCGCGCCCATGGCGGGGCAGCCCATAGCCACGGCGTCGGCCTCCTGCACGTCGGCGGCGGCAGCCGCGCCCACGTTCGTCAGGCGGACGTCCGCGCCCGCTTCCCGCGCGCCCTCGGCCACGGCGTTGGCCATGGCCTCCGTGTTACCCGATCCCGACCAAAAGATCACTGAAACCTTCATGATGATTTCCTCCATGCAATAAAATATTCGACAGGCTGTAGCCCTTTTTGACCATGCCGGCCACGGCGGTGCGGCAGCGGTCGTACAGCTCGAAGCTGCGGCGGGCCGCCGTCACGTCGTCGTAGACCTTCCAGTAACCGCTGAGCGCCTCGCCCTGACCGCCGCTTGCGATGAACGATTCCACGTCCCGGACCGGGTAGCCCAGGAACAGGCCGATCTCGTGGGGGAACGCCTCCTCCCCGCGCATGCGCTCGGTCAGCTGCGCCAGCAAAGCGCCCAGATTGCCCTCGCGGTAGCCGCACCGCCGCAGCAGCGCGGCGCTCTGCGGCTCCCCGAGACACAGCGACAGCATGCAGGGCCGGTAGAACAGCACCAGTGTCCGGGCGTCCGTGCGCCGCAGCTCATACGAGGCGATGCCGCTGCGGGCGAACTTGGCGCGGCTGTCCAGCAGCCATCCGGCGCTGAAGCCCGCCGCGCTGCTGTCGAAGGAGACGAGGTTCGAGGGCTTCGCACCCATGATGACCGGCGCACAGCCGTCGGCCAGAATGGCCTCGGGGCTCATGGGGCGTCGCTCGATCCCGGTCATCATAGGGCACCTCCTTGATTAGCTATTGCTAACTCATGGCCGCGCTCCCGCCAAGGGAGGAAGCTGGGAGCGGGCAATGGTTAACTATTGCTAACTCGTTGTCTTTTGAAAAGGACTTGCGCCCTCTCATTCCGGTTAGTCTGCGCTAACCTATTGTGATGATACCATACTTCTCCCCTGTTGTCAAGAGGCGCATTTTGATCGCCCCGGCTGAATAGACGAACGCCCGCCGCTTCATGCGGCGGGCGGTTTTTGCCGTGAGGCTTATTTCATGTTCAAGTCCTTGCGGATGGCGTCCTGGCGGCTCTTGGCGGCGTCGGCCCATTTGGGGTTGGTGGCGTACATCTCGGCGAGCTCGGCCATGACGGCGGGGACGTCGATGCCCTGAGGGCAGGCGTGGGCGCACTGGCCGCAGGCGACGCAGGCGGCGGGGCGCTTGTCCTCGTCGAGGCCGTCGATGCGCATGGAGCTGGCGGCGGACATGCCCACCTTGTTGCTGTTGTAAACGTCAATCAGGTACGGGATATCGAGGCCCACGGGGCAGCCGGCGCAGCAGTAGCGGCAGGCCGTGCAGGGGACGCCCTTCTTCATGCCCTCGGCGATGCCGAACAGCACCTCGCGCTCCTGCTCCGTCAGGGGCTTGTGGCTCTCAAAGGTGTTGAGGTTGTCCTCCACCTGGAACACCTCGTTCATGCCGGATAGGATCATGCGGACGTTGGGCAGGTCCTGCAGAAACCGGAAGGCGTAGGAGGCGGCGGAGGCGTCGGCGTCCAGCGCCTTGAGCTTCGCAGCGTCCTCCTCGCTGAGGTTCGCCAACTTGCCGCCGCGGCAGGGCTCCATGACCCAGACGCCCAGGCCGTGGGAGGTGATGAGGTCGTACTTCTCCCTGGCGTCCTGCAGCGTCCAGTCGAGGTAGTTGCACTGGATCTGGACGAACTCGAACACGCCCTCGTACTGGTCCAGCAGACGCTTGAGCAGCGCCGTGCCGCCGTGGAAGGAGAAGCCCAGATGACGGATCTTCCCCTCCTCCTTCATTTTGATGATATCGGGGAGAATGTGGTACTCGGGGCTCTCATAGATCTTGACGGACCATTCGGTGATGTTGTGCAGCAGGTAGAAATCGAAGTAATCGGTATTGCACTTCTTCAGCGAGACGTTGAACAGCGCGATGTTGTCCACAGGGCCAGGCAGGGAGTGGCCGGGGAACTTGTCGGCCAGATAGTAGCTGTCGCGGGGGTACTTTTTCAGCGCCTCGGCCATGGCCAGCTCGCTCTTGCCGCCCAGATAGGGGTAGGCGGTGTCGAAGTAGTTGACACCGCGGGCGATGGCCAGGTCGAACATGTCGTTGACCTTCTGCTGGTCGATCTCGCCGGTGGTGGGGTCGTTGACGAAGCGCATACATCCGAAGCCCAGGCGGGACAGGCTGAGGCCCTTGAAATCGTTGTAGATCATGTTTTCTCCTTTATCAAGCTCAGAGACGAGGGAGCGCCCGTGCTGCCGGGCCGCTCCCTCGGATTCGTTTCTTACGCGTCGTGACGGACGGGGGTGGACTGATCGGTGAACTGCCACAGCGCCTCGATGGGCTCGTTATAGGGCTCGCCCGTGATCTCGCCGTCGTAATCGAGATAGCCGAGACCCGCCGCCACGTAGGCGGCCGCGCCGTAGGGCAGGCCGTTTTCGTCGAGGTCGAAGCCGGGGTTGTGGCCGCCGACGGTCATGCCCTCTTCCTCGTTGCCGACGCCCACGCGCATCATGACGCCGGGGTAATACTTCGTCAGCACGGCGAAGGACTCGGAGCCCATGTTCAGCGCCTTGGGCTGGACGGCATCGGGGCCCATGGCGGCGCGGATGGCGTCGGCGCCCACGTTGGCCAGCGCCTCGTTGTTGATGACGGGGAGGATCGGGCCGGTGAGACGGTCGAAGGTGACCTCCATGTCGAACAGCTCGGCCTGGGTCTTGACGATGCGCACCAGCTTCTGCTTGAAGACATTGCCGGCGTCGGCGTCATAGAAGCGGCAGGTGCCGCCGAAAGTCAGTGTCTGGGGGATGACGTTGGACGCCGCGCCCGCCTGGACCATGCCCATGGAGTTGGTCAGCACGACGGTGGGGTCCACGTAATTCATGCGGATGGACTTGATCATCTCATAGATGGAGACGAAGCAGTCGATGGGGTTGTTGGACTTGTCGGGGCGGGAGCCGTGGCCGCCCTTGCCCGTCAGGGTGATCTTGTAGCTGACGGCGCCGGCGTGGGCCGGACCGGGCTGGCAGGCCAGATGGCCCGCGGTCAGGGAGGTGTCGGTGTGTTCGGCGAAGCAGGCGTCGATGTGCACGTCGTTCTCCTGGATGTGCTTCATGATGTAGTAGATGTTGCCGCCGCCCTCTTCACCGCGCTCGAACAGCAGGTAGACGCGGCCCTTGATCTTGTCCTGATTGGCCTTCAGCAGCTTCGCCGCGGTCAGCAGCATGGCCGTGTGGCCGTCATGGCCGCACATGTGGGCCACACCGTCCACCTTGGAGACGCAGACCTTGGGCTTTTTGGCGTTGCAGGGCAGCTCCTGGATGGGCAGCGCGTCGCAGTCGGCGCGGAGCAGGACGGTCTTGCCGGGGACGGGGCCGTCGATGTGGGCCAGCACGCCGCCGTCCTTGATATTGACGTACTCGACGCCGGTCTTGTCCAGCTCGTCGCAGATCAGCTTGACCGTGTTGAACTCGACGCCCGACAGCTCGGGGTTCTCGTGGAGCCTGCGGCGGATGCCGACGGTGTAGTCGCGCAGCGCCAGGGCTTCCTTCAGGATTTCCATAGTCGTTTCTCTCCTTTATGTCTTTATTTGTCGTTTGATTTCCGCTATAATAACAGTAACCTAAATAAGGAGGGTTTTGCGAAATGAATGTGATCGCTGTCTATTTTTCCGCCACCGATACGACGAAAAAGAACACGCTGGCCGTGGCCGGGGCCTTCGGATGTCCCGTGCGGGAGATCGATGTGACGACTGAAGGCGCCTGCGGCGAGGCCTTCGGCCCCGAGGACGTGGTCGTCTTCGGCGCGCCCTGCTATGGCGGCCGCGTGCCCAAGGTCGCCAAAGCGCGCCTGGACTGCTTCACGGGGGAGCATACGCCCGCCGTCATGGTGATGACCTACGGCAACCGCGACTTTGACGACGGCCTCGTCGAGCTGGTCGACATGGGCACGGCCCACGGGTTCGTCCCCTTCGCGGCAGCGGCCGTCATCGGTCAGCACACCTTCGGCGAGGTGGCCGTGGGACGGCCCAACGCGGAGGATCTGGCGGCCGACGCGGCCTTCGGCAGACAGTGCGCCGAAAAGCTGGCCGCAGGCTCGCTCAAGGTGATCGACGTGCCGGGCAGCCGCCCCTACAAGGACGGCGGCAATGGCGGCAAGTTCCGCCCCGCCACCACCGACGCCTGCGTGGACTGCGGCCTGTGCGCCGCCTCCTGCCCCACGGGAGCCATCGGCGGCGACAACCGCACCATCGACGACGACAAGTGCATCTCCTGCTTCCGCTGCATCCACGTGTGCCCCGTGGGCGCAAAGGTCATGGATACCCCGGCCTACAACGAGTTCGCCGCCGCCTTCTCCCAGAGGCTGGCCGCCCGCCGGGAAAATCAGTATTTTCTTTAGTCGTCGATAACGTCGAAATCGACGTTGCGATAGCTCAGCAGCTTATCGGCCATATCCCGGCCGTACCGCTCGGCGAAGCGGTCGAGGACATTGGCCGATATTTTTCGGCCCTCGCTGGAGAAGATGGCCTCGGTGATCTGGGAATAGGTCTTGTAGGAATGGCCGCAGTGATAGTCGAAGCCGCGCTGGTTCTTCGGATCGCGGACGAAGGTCTGGCCCTCCTCGAAGTTGGCGCCCTCGCTGATCTGGATGCAGTACTCGTGATCGTGGAGGCTCTGGGTGGTGTTGAAGACGAGGTAGGGGTTGAAGCCGCGGACGATGGCCTTGTCCAGATGGGTGCAGTAGACGACGCCGCCCTCCTGCATGCCAAGGCTGGCGAACTCGATGGCCCAGGGACAGCGGGTGATCTTCGTCACGAGGTCGGGCGACCACTGGAGGTTCGTGGACTGGTTGTTTTCCTGGGCGTCGATGACGGTCTTCGTGTTGACCCACTCGCCGTATTCCTTGTAGGTCTGGAAGTTCAGGGGCTTGCCGTCGCGGATGGCGCGCTGGGCCATGCGGGAGCCGCGCTGCTCGGCATAGCGCTGGGTGGCCTGGACGAAGGCGGCCTTGCCGCGCTCGCCGAAGGCTTTCGTCAATTCATCGTAAAAGGCCGCCGCGATAAAGGCGTGATGGCGTTCGGTAAACTCTTTCATGCTGTCCTCCCGTTATTTTTTCTTTTTCAGGGGCGTCTTGTTGCCCTTTTCATCCATGATGTACGTGTTGCTCAGCGCCGCATGGAGGCTGGCCTTGACGGAGTCGATGTACTCCCGCCGCAGCGCCTCGCGCTCGGCGTGCTCCTCCTCGCTGAGGCCCTCGGTCTTGTGCTTGCGGGCCAACTCGTTGATGCGGTCGATCTTGTGCTGTTTCAAAGGACTCACCTTCTTTCCTGATTTTATCATACCGCAATTTTGCGCGTGAATCAATTCTTTTGTATAAAACGGTGCCTCGCGCGCCATACTATGACTGCTTTCAAATACTGCGGAGGTGATCCAATGAGTCCCAAGGAGCTGCTCTATGTAGAGGACGCGCTCAACCACGAGAAGCACATGAAGACCTGCTGCACCAAGTCCGCCGACGAGCTCGGCGATCCGGCGCTGAAGAACATCATGACCGACATGGCGCGGATGCACCAGAACATCTTTGACAAGCTGTACGAGCTGCTGTAAGGAGGGCGAGACGATGAACGAACAGAACGACCGCATGACGTGCGAAACGCTGCTGATCGAGACGAAGGGTCTGTGCGACCTGATGATGCACGGCACCATCGAATCGGCGACCCCCGACGTCCGCGCCGCCTTCTCCCAGGCGCTGCAGGACACGCTGAGCATGCAGCAGAAGATCTATGACTCCATGGCCGACAAGGGCTGGTACCCCAGCGCCCAGGCCCAGAGCCAGCAGATCAGCCAGACGAAGCAGAAGTTCGCGAACATGCAGTAACAAAAAAGCCTCCCGACGGGAGGCTTTTTCATGCGGTTCAGTTGGCTTTGTTCTCCTTGACCCTTGCGATCTTGTTGTTGCCCTTGCCGGGGACGACCTCGAGGCCGGGGATGCTCTGGACGAACTTGGCGAAGGTGGAATAGCCGTGGTCCTTGACGCGGAAGCCCTTGAAGGCGCCGTGGATCCTGTGGCCCAGGGAGGCCATCTCCATGCCGCCCTTCCCCGCGCCCGTGACGGCGCGGCGGATGAACTCGACGATCTCCCGGTCGCGGCCGCCGTCGTTTTTCAGCCGGACGATCAGCGCGGAGTTGTCGTCCAGCAGCTCGAAGCGGTCCATCTCGCCCACAAAGCGGGACAGCGTGCTGTAGCCATAGGTGCGCACGTCGAAGTCGGAGTACTTCTTGATCAGGCGGTTGCCGATCTCAGCCAGATCGGTGCGGCGGGCGCGGTCGTCGTTCTCGGCGATGATGGCGGCGATGTCGTTCTCGATCTCGGCACGGGTGACGGCCTCGGGCGCCTCGGGCGGCTGCTCATCCTCGTCCTCCTGCTCCAGCAGCAGCTCCAGATTCGTGAACACGGTGCAGGCGGCGCGGAAGGACCGGGGCGTCTTGCTCTCGCCCATGCCGATGACGGTCTTGCCCGCCTCGCGCAGGCGCGCGGCCAGGCGCGTGAAGTCGCCGTCGCTGGACACGATGCAGAAGCCGTCCACGTCTGCGGTGTAGAGGATGTCCATGGCGTCGATGATCAGCGTGGAATCCGTGGCGTTCTTGCCCACGGTGTTGCGGAACTGCTGCACCGGCGAGATGGAGTATTCCATCAGCGTCTCCTTCCACTTGGTCATCTGGGCGCTTGTCCAGTCGCCGTAGATGCGCTTGTAGGTGATGACGCCGTACTTCGTCACCTCGCCGAGGATATCTCTGATGTATTTGGCGGACACGTTGTCCGAATCGATGAGGATCGCAAACTTGAGGTCTTCCATAGCACAACTCCCGGGATCAGTCTTTTTCTTTAGTTTACCACATTCCGGCGGGACAAAAAAGACCTTTTCGCACGCGGTCGTTTACAAAACGCCGGGTTTCTGCTTTGCTGGTGCCGGACGAGCTGACGGACGCCGCCGCGGAGATCTTCGCCTCCGAGGAGAACGACCGCGAGCAGCGCCGCAAGAAACGCGCGGAACGCGAGCGGAAGGATCGACAGACGACAAAAAGCACACGGCGGACGCCGTGTGCTTTTTCGCTGTAAAGCCTAATTGCCCGATGCGTACTGCTTCAGGACCTCCTCCAGGGCGGAGGAACTGCTGCTGTGGCAGTGGGCGACGGTGGTGTTGAAGCGGTCGGCGGCCTGCTTGGCGCAGCCGGCCATTTTATGGGATACGGTCTTGGTAAACAGGATGATCAGATCGGGACTGCCGATCTGGTCGGCAAAATTGCCGCGCATCTTGGTAAAGACCTTTGCCTTGCAGCCGTGACGCTTGCAGATATCCTTGTATTTGCACTCCATACACTCGTTGCCGCCGACGATGACTACGCTCATGGACTCGCCTTCCTTCCGTGTCAATTGAGTTAGTTTATGCTAACCCAATAATAACACATCAGTTAGCAATAGTCAACTCTTTTTATTAAGAATTTCGGACGACTGGATGAACGCCTTGATCTTCTCGAAGGTGTCGTCGCTGAGGTCATGCTCGATGCGGCAGGCGTCATCGACGGCCGTTTCGGGATCGACGCCCAGCGCCATGAGCCACTCAGACAGGAAGGTGTGGCGCTCATACATCTTCTCGGCGATGGCCATGCCGCGATCGGTCAGCTCGACCCAGCCCTCCTTGTCCACCGTCACATAGCCGTTGTTTTTCAGCAGATTGATGGCGCGGCTGATGCTGGGCTTCGTAAACTCCAGGTGGCGGGCGATATCGACGGAGCGGATCTTGCCCTTCTCCTCCTTGAGCATCAAAATGGCCTCCAGATAGTTTTCGGCCGATTCGTGGATCTTCAAATGCGCATCTCCTTTCCGGAAACTTTTGTCTTAGCTATTATAACATCTTTCGGAGAAAGAAACAAGCCCCTTAGTTAGCAATTGCAAACTATTCTGTTTTCCCTCCCGGACAGCGAAAAGGACGGCATATCACCGGGAATATGCCGTCTGAGGGTGGCCGCAGAGGCAGCCTGCGGGCGTACGGAAGGGGCGCGAAAAAGAAGAAGAAAACACGCCGCACGTCCGTCCCGGAAGCGCCCGAACCTCTGCTGTGCCATACCTTATGAACGCATCCTGCGCGAATGTGCACAAAAACACGTGCCGTATCAGCTGTTCTTTTCTACGATTATAGCCAAGGATTCACGGTTTTGCAATATCTTTTTTACAAAATATTTACACAACATTTTTGGCAGAATTGCACAGTCCGGCGCAGCAAAAAACCCCGCCCGAGCTTTGGGCGGGGTCTGATCGTTTTTTCTAAAGATCCAGGGCCTGCTTGTACTCGTCTTCCCCGCGGACCTTGCCGACGGCGGCGAAGGACAGCTGCGTGTGATCGAAGACGTCTTTGGCGACCCGGAGGACGCTCTCGGGCGTGACGGCGTCGAAGCCCCGGGCGATCTCGTCCTCATCCACGGCGCGGCCGTAGACGAACTCGTTGCGGGCGATGGTGCTCATGCGGGAGGTGGTGCTCTCCAGCCCCATGAGGATGCCGGACTTCAGCTGGGTCACGGCGCTTTGCACCTCCTGCCCGGTGACGCCCTTTTCCAGCAGCTCGGCGATCACCTGGCGGATCAGGCCGATGGCCTTCAGCTCCGTCTCACGGTTCAGCGCCACGTAGACGCCGAAGACGCCGGTGCCGTAGTAGGCCGTGGTGAAGCTGTAGATGGTGTAACACAGGCCGTTCTGCTCGCGCACGCGCTGGAACAGCCGGGAGGACATGCCGCCGCCCAGGATGTTGTTCAGCACCTGCAGGTCGTAGCGGCGGTCGTCGCCCACGCCCATGCCGGGCCAGGCCAGCATCAGGTGGTTCTGCTCGATGTCCTTTTCCAGCAGCGTGAAGGACTTCTGATACCGGCTGTCCTCCAGCGCCGGAGGGGTGCCGGGCTTCATCTGCGAAAGCGTCTCGCAGAGGGCGCGCAGGTCCTCGTCCGAGTAGCTGCCGCAGAGAGAGACGACGGTGTTGGCCGGGGTGTAGCACCTGTCGTGGTAGGCTTTGAGGTCCGCGCCGGTCATCTTGTCCAGCGTCTCCTTGAAGCCGAGGATGGGCCTGCCCAGCTTGTAGCCGTCGTAGATGGCGGAGAACAGCTCCTCGTTGACCAGGTCGTCGGGGGTGTCCTTGTACATGCCGATCTCCTCCAGCACCACGCCGCGCTCCAGCTCCAGCTGCTCCTGATCGAAGGAGGAGTTGAAGTACATGTCGCACAGCAGCTCGGCGGCCTTCGGCAGGTACTCGCCCAGGCAGCGGCAGTAGTAGCAGGTCTGCTCCTTGGTGGTGAAGGCGTTTGACTGCCCGCCGATAGCGTCAAAGTCGGCGGCCAGCTGCGCGGCCGTACGGGTGGCCGTGCCCTTGAACAGCATGTGCTCGATGAAGTGGGAAATGCCGCACAACTCGGCGGGCTCGTGGCGCGAGCCGCTCTCCACCCAGATGCCCAGGGCGCAGGAGCGCAGATGTTCCAGATGCTCGTGCACGACGCGCAGGCCGTTGGGCAGCGTGATCTTTTCTACCATATTATTTCTACCCCCGTTAAAAAACCGCGGCAGAGCGCGGAGCGCTCTGCCGCAGACAGTCTGTTTTGAGTATTGCCGGAAACGGCGCGAATTATTTCTTCGCGTCCTCCTCGCGCTCGGCGATCTCCTTGAGCGCATCCTTGCGGGACAGGTTGATGCGGCCCTTGTCGTCGATCTCGATGACCTTGACCCAGGTCTCGTCGCCGATGTTCAGCACATCCTCGACGCGGGGCACGCGGCGGTCGGCCAGCTTGGAGATGTGGATCAGGCCCTCCTTGCCGGGGGCGAACTCCACGAAGGCGCCGAAGGTCATCAGACGGGTGACCTTGCCGTAGTACAGGTCGCCGATCTCGGGATCCTTGGCGATGCCCTCGATCATCTTGCGGGCGCGCTCGCCGTCGGCGGAGTTGATGGCGGCGATGCAGACGCTGCCGTCGTCCTCGATGTCGATCTTGGTGTTCGTCTCGGCGGTGATCTTCTGGATCACGGAGCCGCCCTTACCGATGACCTCGCGGATCTTCTCGGGGTCGATCATGATGCGGATCATCTTGGGCGCGAACTCGCTGAGCTCGGCGCGCGGCTTGTCGATGGCCTTCAGCAGGATCTCGTCCAGGATCTCGATGCGGGCGTTGCGGGTCTTCTCAAAGGCCTCGGCGATGATCTGCAGGGTCAGGCCGTCGTTCTTGATATCGACCTGGATGGAGGTGATGCCCTTGTGGGTGCCGGCGACCTTGAAGTCCATATCGCCGAAGAAGTCCTCGATGCCCTGGATATCGGTGAAGGTGATGTGGCGGTCGCCCTCGGTGACGAGGCCGCAGGAGATGCCGGCGACGGGCGCCTTGATGGGCACGCCGGCGTCCATCAGAGCCAGGGTGGAGCCGCAGACGGAGCCCTGGGAGGTGGAGCCGTTGGAGCTCAGGACCTCGGACACCACGCGGATGGCGTAGGGGAACTCTTCCTCGCTGGGCAGCACGGGCAGCAGGCTGCGCTCAGCCAGCGCGCCGTGGCCGATCTCGCGGCGGCCGGGGCTGCGGGAGGGCTTCGCCTCGCCCACGGAGTAGCCGGGGAAGTTGTAGTGATGCATATAGCGCTTTTCGGTCTCCTCGAAGGTGGTGTCCAGCTCCTGAGCGTCGCGGAGGGTGCCCAGGGTGCAGATGGACAGGACCTGCGTCTGGCCGCGGGTGAACAGGCCGGAGCCGTGGACGCGGGGGATGACGCCGACCTCGGCCGCCAGCGGGCGGACGTCGGTGAGGCCGCGGCCGTCGACGCGCTTGTTCTCGTCGAGGATCAGGCGGCGGACGACGTACTTCTGCAGCTTGTACATGCACTCGTCAAGCAGCGCATTGCTGTCGGGGTACTCCTCGGCGAAATGCTCCTTCACGTCGGCGGTGATCTCGTCGATGCGGGCGTCGCGGACGGTCTTGTCGTCGGTGTCGACGGCGTCCTTGACGCGGTTCATGGCGTAGCCCTTGACGGCCTCGAACATCTCCTCGGGCAGCTTGACGCTGGGATAGGTGGCCTTGGGCAGGCCGCACTCGCTCTGGATCTTCGAGACGAGCTCGATCAGGCGCTTGATCTCCTCGTGCGCCTTGGCGATGGCGGTGAGCATCATGTCGTCGGGGAACTGGTCGGCACCGGCTTCGATCATGACGATCTTGTCACGGCTGCCGGCGACGGTCAGCTGCAGCTGGCTGTTCTTCTGCTCCTCGCTGGTGGGGCAGACGACGTACTTGCCGTCGGTGTAGCCCATGCGCAGGCCGACGATGGGGCCGTTCCAGGGGATGTCGGAAATGGACAGGGCCACGGAGGTGCCGATCATGGCGGCGACCTCGGGCGAATGGTCGTAGTTGACGGAGAGGACGGTGCACGTGATGGCGACGTCGTTCCTCATGTCGGAGGGGAAGAAGGGTCTGATCTGACGGTCGATCAGACGGGCGGTCAGGATGGCCTTCTCGCCGGGACGGCCCTCGCGGCGCATAAAGCTGCCGGGGATGCGGCCGACGGCGTACAGACGCTCTTCATAATCGACGCCCAGAGGGAAGAAATCGATGCCCTCGCGGGGGGCCTTGGCCATGGTGGCCGTGCACAGGACGGTCGTGTCGCCGAAGGAGACCAGGGCGGCGCCGTTGGCGAGACCAGCCATCTTGCCGACCTCGATCTTCAGCGTGCGGCCGGCGAGCTCAGTCTCATAGACCTTGTGCTTCGGAAAACTGGCGTGAGTGATCATTGGTTGTCCACCTTTCTTTGATGATTGTTTCGTGGACTTGTCCTCAGCACTTGAACCGCACCACCGTCTGGCGCAAATCAGGATTTGCGCCATTTCAAAAGCCCGCAGGCGAAGATCGTCGCCTGCTCGGGTCGGTCAGACTGCGCGCACTCGCAAGCTCGCACGCTTGCTTCCCTCCGTGGTGTTTTTTGCAATGCGCATGTCATCGCAAAAAACAGATTGATTACAGCGTATGAAGCGCACAGAAGAAATACGGATGCCTGACCTGACGATAGTGTCGTTCAACTGCTAAAGAGCAAGTCCGGGGGTTTGTTCTTAAAAAGATGGGGATGGCGGCGCCATCCCCATGAAAGACGAAATTATTTACGCAGGCCGAGCTTGGCGATGATGGCGCGGTAACGCTCGATGTCGTTGTTCTGCAGATAAACCAGCAGCTTACGGCGCTTACCGACCATCTTCAGAAGGCCTCTTCTGGAGTGGTTGTCCTTCTTGTGGACCTTCAGATGCTCGTTCAGCTCGTTGATGCGGGCCGTCAGAATGGCGATCTGCACCTCGGGCGAGCCGGTGTCGGTCTCGTGCAGGCGGTTGCTCTCGATAACTTCAGTCTTCTTTTCCTTCAGGATCATGGGGGTCTACCTCCGTTTAATATACTCTCCGCACAGCTGAGTGAAGGGCAAGGCAGCGCCGCGGTCATACGCGGTAAATATCCGTTTCACTAAGCATAGGGATACAGCTGACATGATATCATACATGAGGGAACTTGTAAAGATGCCATCTTGTCAAATTTTCGTGCTTCCGAAGCGTGTTTTTCCCGATAAAGTGCCGAAAAATCCGCGCATACTAAAAGCGGGAGGGATGGGATGAACGACAAATGGGTCTCCGTGCCGGTCCCGGCGCTGGGACTGGGGGCGCTGGCGGTGACGCTGACGCTGCTGTGCCGGGAGATGCGCGCTCTTGACGCCGCGCGGGTGCTGGCCTGCGGGGCGCTGACGTCGTCGAGCCTCATGCTGACGCTGGGGCATGCGGACGCGAAGCGGCGGGCGCAGCTGGTGATATTCTACCTGGTGGCCGGGGCGTCGCGGATCGGATGGCTGCTGGCGCGGTGGCGGCTGGGGCTGGGCGCGTTCGCGCTTGTCTGGGGCGCGTGGCAGGCGGTGACGGGCGGGTTCCTGCTCCTGCTGCTGATCGACGTGCGGCCCCGGACGTCGTGGCCCGCGGTCCTCGGGTGGCTGGAAATGATCCGGCTCGTCATTTTACAGTAGCAAAGCGCCGCGAGCGATGGTATAATCAAGTCAACAATAATAGTATAGGAGGAGATCACCATGGATACGAAAGAACGCGCTCTGCTGGCTCATGAGCAGTGGAGAGGCAAACTGGAAGTGAAGACCAAGTGCCGCATCGCCTCAGCCGAGGATCTGACCATCGCCTACACCCCCGGCGTGGCGGAGCCCTGCCTCAAGATCAAGGAGGACAAGGATCTGCAGTACAAGTACACGGGCCGCGGCAACACGGTGGCCGTCATCACCGACGGCACGGCGGTGCTGGGTCTGGGCGACATCGGCCCCGAGGCCGGCATGCCTGTCATGGAGGGCAAATGCGCCCTGTTCAAGACGTTCGCGGACATCGACGCCATCCCCCTGTGCGTCCGCTCGAAGGACGTGGACGAGATCGTCCGCACCGTGGAGCTGATCGCCGGGAGCTTCGGCGGCATCAATCTGGAGGACATCTCCGCGCCCCGGTGCATCGAGATCGAGCGCCGGCTGAAGGAGAAGTGCGACATCCCCGTTTTCCACGACGATCAGCACGGCACGGCCGTGGTGGTGTCCGCCGCGCTGCTGAATGCCTGCCGTCTGACGGGCAAGAAGCTGGAGGATCTGAAGGTCGTCATCAACGGCGCGGGCGCGGCCGGTCTCGCCATCGCCCGGCTGCTGCTGAGCATGAAGGTGGGCGACGTGATCCTGTGCGGCAGCCGCGGGCTGCTGTACGAGGGCAAGCCCGACATCAACCCCGAGCAGGCGCTTCTGGCCGCCATGACGAACAAGAACAAGGTCCAGGGCAGGCTCAGCGACGGCATCGTTGGCGCCGACGTGTTCATCGGCGTCTCGGTCCCCGGTACGCTGACGGCGGAGGACGTCTCGAAAATGGCCGACAAGGCCGCGGTCTTCGCGCTGGCGAACCCCGTGCCCGAGATCATGCCCGACGAGGCGAAGAAGGGCGGCGCCTATATCGTCGGCACCGGACGGTCAGATTATCCCAACCAGATCAACAACGTCCTCGCCTTCCCCGGCATTTTCCGCGGCGCGCTGGACGTCCGCGCCAGCGACATCAACGAGGAGATGAAGATGGCCGCCGCCCGCGCCATCGCGGACCTCGTCTCCGACGAGGAGCTGAGCCCCGAATACATCATGGCCCCGTCGTTCAACCCGGAGGCCCACGCCAAGGTGGCCGCGGCCGTCCGGCAGGCCGCTGTCGACAGCGGCGTTGCAAGAATATAAGGAAAGGAAGATTTTCATATGAAAGCGCTCGATCTCACCTTTGATACGCCCTTTGAGCATGGCGTGAAGCTGTCCGATTACGTCAAGAAGGCCCGCTACACCTACGTCATTTTCCTGCGCTACTTCGGCTGCCGCAGCTGCCAGATCGACATGATCGACCTCGCCGCGGCGAAGGAGCAGTTCAAGGCGAAGGACGCCCAGGTGCTGGTGGTGCTGCAGAGCGCGCCCGAGGTGGCCGCCGAGGGCTCGAAGCAGTTCGAGCTGCCCTTCGACATCGCCTGCGACCCCGAGGCGAAGCTGTACGCGCTGTACAACGTGCCCAGCGCCGGGTCCAAGGAGGCCATGGCGGAGCGCAACGGCGCCATGAACGAGGCCCAGGCCGCGAAGATGGCCGCCAAGCGCGAGCGCATGGCCGATCTGGTCCACGGCGCCTACGAGGGCGACGAGTACCAGCTGCCCGCCTACTTCCTGCTGGACAGCGACATGGAGCTGCTGCGTCAGCACCGCGCCGAGAACATGGGCGACATGCCCACTTCCGACGAGTATCTGGAGATGCTGCCGCTGTACGCCGCCGATTTCACCTTCAACACCCAGTCCGAAAAGGGCCTGAAGCTGTCCGATTACGCCAAAAAGACCGACAGGACCTTCCTGATCTTCCTGCGCTACTTCGGCTGCTCCAGCTGCCAGCTGGACATGATCGACCTGGCCGAGTGCTACGATCAGTTCAAGGCGAAGAACGCCCAGGTGCTGGTGGTGCTGCAGAGCGATCCCGCCATCGCCAGGGCCGGCAAGGACAAGTTCGAGCTGCCCTTCGACATCGTCTGCGACCCCGACATGGCGCTGTACAGGCTCTATGACGTGCAGAGCGCCGGCGACTACGCCCATCTGCTGGCGAACCCCGGCGAGAAGTGGGCCGAGAAGAAGTCCCGCATCGAGGCCATGGGGCTCGAGCACGGCGAGTACGAGGGCGACGAGTTCCAGCTGCCCGCCTATTTCCTGCTGAACAAGGATCTGGAGATCGTCAAGTGCCACCGCGGCGCCACCATTGAGGACATGCCGCTGGCAGACGAGTATCTGGAGCTGCTGTAAACCATATTAGATCACGAAAAAGCCGCCCGGAAGGGCGGCTTTTTTATACGTCGGCGCAGCCGACTCCTCGATCGTCAATTCTCTTCCAGATCCCTCGGCTCGATGAGCATGGTTTTGAACTCGAAGTAGTTGACCATGCCGGCTCTGGCGCCCTGGGGCTTTTTGACGTGCTTGGCGCGGGTGTAATCGACGGCGACTCTCGGGGAATTGCCGGCCTTGGACCAGCGGGCGGCCAGGGCGGCGGCCTCCTCCAGGTCGCGGACGTCGGGCTCGCGGCCCTCGGTGACGAGGATGACGTGGCTGCCGGGGATGTTCCGGGCGTGGAACCAGAGATCGCCGCCCTTGGCGGTGCGCATGGTCAGCTGATCGTTCTCCCGGTTATTGCGCCCGCGCAGCAGCGTGAAGCCGCCGGAGGTGACGTACCGCTTCGGGGCGAAGGCGGCGGCCTTTTCGGGCTTTTTCTTCTTGCTCTGTGATTTTTTCGTGTAGCCCGCGGCGGCGGCCTCCTGCTCCAGCTCCCGGATGTCCTTCTCGTCGGCGGCCAGCTCGAGGCCGTAGAGGAGGCTCTCGATATACTGCAGCTCGCTCTCCCCCGCTTCAATCTGGCCCGTCAGCGCCAGCTCAGCGTTTTTGAGCCTGGCGTAGCGCTTGTACAGCAGCTGGGCGTTCTGCTGGGGCGACAGGTCGGGGTCCAGCGTGATGGTCAGCTGGGGCATGCCCTCGGCGAAGTAGTCGGTGACGACGGCCTTGTCGTCGCCGCTTCGGATGGCGTAGATGTTGGCGTTGATCAGGTCGGCCTTCTTCTTCATGTCCTCGCGGTTCTGCGCCGTCAGCAGCTCCTGCCGCTGCTTGCCCAGCTTGCGCTCCAGCCTGTTTTTATGGTTGTCCAGCGTCTTTTTGAGGGACGCGGTCAGGTTCTTTTTGAGCTCCGCGCCCCGGCGGGCGCGGTAGAAATCGTCCAGCAGGGATGAGAAATCGGGGTAAAGGACGCTCTCGCCGTCCTCGAAACGGGTGATGGGCAGCGGCGAGATATCGAAATCCTCCCCGCCCCGGCGGACGAGGAACGGCCGGGCGCCGCCGTGGGCCAGGTCGTACAGCAGGAACGCCGCCTCGGCGGGCGCCAAGGCGCGCGCCTCCAGCTCCCGCGCCACGGCGGGCGACACGCCGGCGACGGCCTGAGGCAGGTCGATCCAGGGCGTCTGCCCTATGATCCGGCTCAGGGCATCCTCACTCAGTCCGAACACCGACGGCGCCTCCGGCGCCTCGGGCATGCGGTATTTGAGCCCGGGCAGCAGCGCCCGGGCGGGGCTCATGTCGTAATCGATCTTTTTGACGCAGCCGAGGATGATGTCCGCCTCGTCAAGAAGCAGCAGGTTGAGATGCTTGCCAAGCAGCTCCAGCACCAGCTTTTTCTCCGACTGGCGGCCCAGCTCGTCGGTGGAGGTGAAGGAGAGCGTCAGCATACGCTCGCCCTCGGGCTGCTCCACCCGCAGGATGCGCCCGCCCTGCATGTGCTTGCGCAGCAGCATGCAGAGCATCGGCGGCGCGGGTGGGTTTTCGGGCCGGAGTGACGTGAAGTACGCGCCGGGATTCGTGCCGCCGCAGGAGAGCATCAGGCGCTGGTTCCCCTGCTCCGTGCGGACGGCCAGCACCACCTCCGCGGGCCGGGGCATGAAGATCTTGTCGATGCGCGCGCCCTCCAGCCGCTCATTGAGTTCCAAGGCGAGGCCGTGGATCATGAAGCTGTCTAAAGACATTTTTCTCTTTCCTCCAATGCGCGCAGAACGGCGGCCTCCTCGGGCCTGCCGCTGCGGGCGCGCTTGCGGTATTTGCGGATGAACATGCGCAGGTAATCGGGGAACAGCGGGTCGCGCTCCATGGCGCGGCTGAAGACCATGTGATCCTCCCCCTCGTACGCGCCGGGGACGATGCGCATGGCGCAGTAGAGCCTGCGGTCCTCGTAGACGAGGCGCTCCTCCGCGATATTGTACCCGTGATCGGCCAGCCAGCGGCGCAGGCGCTCCTGCTTCGTCATGGGCTGGGCCACCACCTGTGCGTCCATGGTCCAGGGGGCGCGGCGGAGGATATCGCTGACGTTGTCGCCGCCCATGCCGCAGACGGTCACCACGTCGCCCGGCTCGTGCGCCACGCCGTCGAGGCCGTCCGTCTGCAGAAAGTCAAAGCGGTCCGTCAGCCCGGCCAGCGCCACGTTCTCCCGGGCGTTCTGCAGCGGCCCCGCCCGCAGGTCACAGGCCAGGGCGCGATCGACCACGCCGCGCTTCACCAGCTCGATGGCCAGATAGCCGTGATCGCAGCCCACGTCGATGAGCCGCGCGCCCTTCGGACACATGTCCGCGCACAGCGCAAGGCGCGGCGTCAGCCGGATCTGAAATGATTTCTCTCTCATAGCTCACCATAAAAACAGCGGGACAACTCGTGTCCCGCTCAGAGTGTCTTAAAGACCGATTCCCGCCGACCTTCGCACCGCGCCCGCGAAGCGGGCGATAACAGATCCGTTTTTTCGGCGGACACGCGCCGCCGAAAAAACACCTTCCGGTCTGCAAACGTGCGAGCGTCAGCGAGTGCGCTGCAGCAGACCGGCCCGAGCAGGCAGATGCTCTTCTGCCTGCGGGCCCTTCCTGCCGCAAATCCTGATTTGCGGCATAAGCGGCGGGACAACTCGTGTCCCGCTGCCTTTGTTCTCAGTTGCTTTACTCTTCGGCGAAGAAAGCGTTCAGCGCGTCGACCAGCGAATCCACGTTGATGCCGTGGACCATGCAGGCCTCAGCCAGGCTCTCGTTGATGGAGCTGGGGCAGCCTACGCAGTGCATGCCGGCTTCCATCAGGACGCGCGCCGTGTTGATATCGGTCTCCAGCAGCTCGCCGATGACGGTATCTCTTGTGACAACCATGGGAATCTACCTCCTGCTTTTTTTGGTTCAGGGCTATTATACAGCATAACCAGCCGCTTGTAAATTATTTTATTTTTGAAACATTCACGCGTTTGCCAGCCTGCATGCGGCGTCCAGCAGGACGTTGGCGCCGTTGACAAGGTCCCCGTCGGCCGTGAACTCCTTCGGGCTGTGGCTGACGCCGCCCACCGAGGGGACGAAGATCATGGCGGTGGGGCAGACACGGGAGATCATCTGGGCGTCCTGCCCCGCACCGGAGGCGATGGGACGGGCCTTCAGGTCCCTTGCGGCCGCAGCGTCCAGGACGGTCTGCACGATGGTCCCGTCGAAGACGACGGGCTGAAAGCGCACCATGCGACGGGCCGTGGCCGACACATGGTCCGACTGCTCCAGAGACGCGAGGAAATCATAGAGCGCCTGCTCGTTCTCCTGCAGCTCCTGCTCGTCGGGGCAGCGCATATCGACGGTGAACACGGCCCTGCCGGGGATGACGTTGACGGCGTTGGGCGAGAAGGCCATGCGGCCCGCCGTGGCCACCGTGCGGCTGCCGGGGCGCGTGCAGCGCTCCCGCAGGAAGACGAGGACCTTCGCCGCCGCGAGCCCGGCGTCGCGGCGCATGGACGTGGGCGTGGTGCCCGCGTGGTTGGCCGCGCCGTCGATGGTGATCTCATGCCAGGAGATGCCCTGGATGGACGTGACGGCGCCGATGGGCGTTTGTTCGGCGTCAAGCACGGGGCCTTGCTCGATGTGCAGCTCGATGAAATACGCGGGGCGGAAGTCCGTGGGCTCCCGGTCGCCCAGGGAATGGATGCGCGCAAGCTCCGCGCCCAGCGTCGTGCCGTCGGTGCCCGGGGACGCCAGGGCGTCCTCCACCGAAATGCCGCCCGCGATGGTCAGGGAGCCCACCATGTCGGGGTGGAAGCGCGTGCCCTCCTCGTTGGTGAAGACGACCAGCGCCAGCGGCCGTGCGGGCCGCAGGCCCGCTTCCTTCATGGTCTGGATCACCTCCAGGCCCGACAGCACCCCGGCGCAGCCGTCGTACTGACCGGCGTCGATGACCGTGTCGATGTGGGAGCCCATGGCGAAGGGGGCCCTGCCCGCGTTCTCCTCCGTCTCCCAGAAGCCGTAGATGTTGCCCACGCGGTCCAGCTCCACCCGGAGCCCGGCCTCCTTCATCCAGCCGATGACCGTCTCGCGGCCCAGCCGGTCCTCGTCGGTGGCCGCCTGCCGCGTGCGGCGGCCCTCCGCGTCGACACCGATCCGCCCCAGCGCGTGCAGATGGCCCAGGAACCGTTCGCCGTTGATGGAAAGCATGAGATGACCCTCCCCTGTTCCTATAAGAAATAGATCCGGCTGACGCCGGATCGGATGAGCGCCGCAGATGCGGCCTTAAAAAATATGACGAAAATCCCAGGGATCATCGTCATATGCAGTCAGCCTGTAAGCCGGGTTCTGTCTATGCAGCCATCTATCTGGGACGCACGTCGCCGCGCGCCTCTTGCCACCTGTCCGGAGATTGGCCGAGCAAGCCGTAGCCCCCGAGTCGGTGTTGCTTCGGATAGAGTTTACAGGGGGGCCATGTCACCATGGCCTCCGGTGAGCTCTTGCCTCGCCTTTCCACCCTTACCTTCCGAGGAAGGCGGTTTATTTCTGTTGCACTTGTCCTGAGATCGCTCTCGGCTGACGTTATCAGCTATCCTGCTCTGTGAAGCCCGGACTTTCCTCACGCTCGCGCGCGCGGCTGCTTGGCTGACTGCGGTGCTATTATACCGTCCGGGCGCGGGGTTTGTCAAGGCTCGGGCGCAACTCTCTTATTGACCATTGACCCGACTTGGAGTAAACTATATAGATAGGTAAAACCCATTTTTCGGAGGAGCTTATGCTGAAAGAATATATCGAATCAATCCGGGGCAAGCGCGCCTCGGTGATCGGGATCGGCGTGTCGAACACGCCGCTGATCCGGCTTCTGGCGGAGGGCGGCATCCAGGTGACGGCCCACGACAAGAAGCTGCGGGAGCAGATGCCCGCGCTGGCGGAGGAGCTGGAGGCCATGGGCGTCAGGCTCGTCCTCGGCCCCGACTATCTGCAGGGCGTTGACGGCGACGTGGTGTTCCGCACGCCCGGGCTGCGGCCCGACGTGCCCGCCCTGCGGGAGGCCTCGGAGCGCGGCGCGGTGATCACCAGCGAGATGGAGGTCTTCCTCTCCCTGTGCCCCTGCCCCGTCATCGCCGTGACGGGCTCCGACGGCAAGACGACCACCACCACCGTGATCTCGGAGCTGCTGAAGGCCGAGGGCTACCGCGTGTTCGTGGGCGGCAACATCGGCACGCCGCTGCTGGACCGGGTGGACGAGATGACGAAGGACGACATCTGCGTGCTGGAGCTTTCGTCCTTCCAGCTGATGACCATGAAGCAGAGCCCCCATGTGGCGGTCATCACCAACCTGAGCCCCAACCATCTCGACTTCCACAAGGTCATGGAGGAGTACATCGCCTCCAAGGAGAACGTCTTCCTGCATCAGAGCGAGAACGACGTCCTCGTGACGAACCTCGACAACCTGCTGACCATCCAGAGCGCCCAGAAGGCGCCGGGCATGGTGCGCTATTTCTCCCGCCGGACGGAGGCGTATTCGTTCTGCGACCGCTCCGGCGTCATCACGGTCCACGGGCAGAAGGTCATGGACGCCAAAGACATCTTCCTCCCCGGCGTGCACAACATCGAAAACTATCTGGCCGCCTTCGCGGCCACGGCCGATTACGTCAAACCCGAGACCATGCGCCGGGTGGCGGAGACGTTCACGGGCGTTGAGCACCGGCTGGAGCTGGTGCGCGAGCTGGACGGCGTGCGGTGGTACAACGACTCCATCGGCACCAGCCCCACCCGCACGGCGGCGGGCCTGCGGTCCTTCGACCGCAAGGTGATCCTGATCGCCGGCGGCTACGACAAGCAGATCCCCTTCGACGACTTCGGCCCCGTGGTGCTGGAGCACGTCAAGAGCCTGCACCTGTGCGGCGCCACGGAGGAGAAGATCTATCAGGCCGTGGTCAACTCTCCCGGCTACAGCTCGGAGAAGCTGCCCATCACGTTCCACAAGGACTATGAGGAGATGATCGCCGCCATCCGCGCCGAGGCGCAGGCGGGCGATATCGTCCTGCTGTCCCCGGCCTGCGCGGCCTTCGACCGGTTCCCCAATTTCTCGGTCCGCGGCCGCTATTTCAAGGAGTTAGTCAACAAGCTGCAATAGATCCATCCAAACTAACAGGAGGTGTTATTGTTTGACTCTCAAAGACAAAATCATGACCCTCGGCAACATGTACGGCGTGTCGGGGGACGAGTTCCGCGTGGCGGAGGCGGCGGCCGAGCTGCTGAAGCCCTACGTGGACAAGGTCGAGATCGACAAGTTCGGCAACGTCTCCGGCTATAAGTTTTGCGGCAAGCCGGGGGCGAAGGTCCTGATGCTGGACGCTCACATCGACGAGATCGGCTTCATGGTGACGGGCATCACCGACGAGGGCTTCCTGCGCTTCGTGGGCATGGGCGTCGACCAGCGCATGCTGCCCGGCAGCCGGCTGAACGTCATGACGAAGACCGGCAACATCCTGGGCATCGTCGGCGCGATCCCCCCGCACCTGCAGAACCCCGGCGACAACACCAAGAGCCTGCCCATCGACAAGCTGTACGTCGATATCGGCATGAGCGCCGAGGAGGCGCGCAAGAAGGTCCGCATCGGCGACTACATGACCTTCACCAGCACGGCCTTCGATCTGCTGGGCGACCAGATCTGCGGCAAGTCCTTTGACGACCGCGCCTGCTTCTGCTGCCTGCTGCACGCGCTGGAGCTGCTGCAGGGCAAGGAGCTGAACTGCGACCTGATCATCATCGGCACCACGAAGGAAGAGGTGGGCGGCCACGGCGCGTCCTACCGCACCTACGTCGACAAGCCCGACCTGGCCGTGGCCATCGACGTGTGCCACGCCCGCACCGACGACAACAAGCCCGGCGACCGCGTACACGAGCTGGGCGGCGGCCCCGTCATCGCCGTGGGCACCAACAGCCGTCCCCGCTTCGCCCGCAGGGTCATGGAGATCGCCCGGGCCAAGGACATCCCCTATCAGGTGGCGGCCAATCCGTCCCGCACGGGCACCAACGCCTGGAGCATGCAGATCATCGAGGAGGGCTGTGTGACGCTCGTCGTCTCCCTGCCTCTGAAGTATATGCACTCGCCCGTCGAGGTCATCAAGATGAGCGACGTGGAGAACGTGGGCCGGCTTCTGGCTGAGCTGGCTCTTGACATTGACGGGAGGTGGCAGCTGTGAGCGACCTGAAAAACCTGACTGAGATCCTCGAAACGCTGTGCAACGTGGACGGCGTGGCCGGGTATGAGGACGACGTCCGCGAGACCATCGAGGACATGGTGCGCCCCTGTGCCGACGAAATGTTCGCCGACACGCTGGGCAACCTGTTCGTCTTCAAAAAGGGCAAGTATCGCCGCGAGCAGGTGCTGGCCGTGTGCGCCCACATGGACGAGGTGGGCTTCATGGTCAGCCGGATCACCGACAACGGCATGCTGAAGTTCGTCACCGTCGGCGGCGTCGATCCCCGCGTGATGATCGGCCGCAAGCTGAAGGTCGGGCCGAAGAAGGTCCCCGGCGTCATCTCGCTGAAGGCCATCCACCTGACCACCCCCGCCGAGCGCCAGATCGCCCCGCCTGTGGAGTCGCTGTATATCGACATCGGCGCCACCAGCAAGCAGGAGGCTATGAAGTATGCCCAGATCGGCGACCCCTGTTACTTTGATTCCCCCTTCACCCGCTTCGGCGACAGGCACATCGTCTCCAAGGCCATCGACGACCGCATCGGCTGCTCGGTGATGGTGGCGCTGCTGCAGGAGGAGCTGGAGTACGACACCTGGTTCGTCTTTGCCACCAACGAAGAGATCGGCGGCAACCGCGGCGCGCTGGTGGCGGCCAACCGGCTGCACCCCCGCTGGTTCCTCAACATGGAGGGCACCACGGCGGCCGACATGCCCGACGTCCCCGTCCACGGCCAGTCCACGGCCCAGGGCAAGGGCGTGGTCATCTCCATCATGGACAAGACCTCGATCTATCAGCGCGATATCATCGACCGCTTCACGAAGCGCGCCGACGAGGAGGGCATCCATTGGCAGTATCGCCGCTCCGGCAACGGCGGCACCGACGCCGGGAGCCTGCACACCGCCAGCGGCGGTGCCACGGGCCTCGGCATCGCCTCCCCCACCCGCTACATCCACTGCGCCTGCAACGTGGTTTACGAGCCCGATCTGGACGACATGCTGAAGCTGGCGAGACTCTTTGTAAAGGAGTGCAACGACAATGCTTAACGCCTTTGAACTGCAGCAGAAGCTGGTGGCGGCCGCCATGCCCTCCGGGCACGAGCGCCGCTGCGGCGACGTCATCGCTGATATCGCCCGTCCCTTCTGCGACGAGATGTGGTACACCCCCACGGGCAGCCTCGTCTGCCACAAGCGCGGCCCCGGCAAGAAGCTGATGTTCGCCGCCCACATGGACGTCATCGGCTTCCTCGTCACCTTCGTGAACGACGGCGGCTACGTCTCCTTCACCAACATCGGCGGCCACAACCCCGCCGCTTTGGTCCATACGAAGGTCGTGTTCGTCAACGGCACCCGCGGCGTCATCAAGCTGCGCCGTCAGCCGGAGAAGCTCGACCATCCCGTCAATGCCATTACCCTGCGCGACCTGTACATCGACATCGGCGCCACCACGAAGGAGGAGGCCGAGCAGATGGTCAGGGTCGGCGATCTGGCCATGTTCGACACCGTGCCCCAGCGCATCGGCGACGACTGCATGATGTCCCCCTACTGCGACGATCTGGCCTCCTGCTGCGTGCAGCTGATGGCCATGGAACAGGTTGGGACGAGCAAAAACGACCTGTACTTCGTCTTCACGGTCCAGGAGGAGCTGGGTCTCAAGGGCGCCGCCACGGCGGTCAACTGGATCGAGCCCGACATGGGCGTCGCCATCGACCTGTGCTACTCCGGCGACGATCTGGCAGCCGATATGGAGATGCCCGTCCGTCTGGGCTGCGGCCCCACGGTCAAGATCAAGGACAACAGCTGCATCTGCGCCCCCGCCGCCGTGGAGTTCATGCGCAAGGCGGCGAAGGACAACGATATCCCCTATCAGGATGAGATCATCATCGCCGGCGGCACCGACACCGCGGCCATGATGCACACCGGCAAGGGCGCGCCCTGCGGCTGCATGTCCCTGCCCGGCCGCAACATCCACTCGCCCTGCGAGATCGTCAGCCTGCACGACATGGAAAACGGCGCGCGCCTCATCGCCGCCTGCGCCATGAGCGAGATCGAATAAGGAGGGAAAACCATGTTTGAAACTGTTGCGCTGCACAAGCTGCTGCTGGAAGCGGCCCTCCCCTCCGGCTTTGAGAGCCGGGTCGGTGACCTGCTGGCCGAGCTGGCCGCCCCCTTCGTCGACGAGGTGCGCCGGGATCCCCTGGGCAACGTGATCTGCCACAAGAAAGGCGACGGCGACAAGATCATGCTGACGGCCCACTGCGACCTGATCGGCTTCCTGGTCACCAACATCGACGAGAAGGGCTATCTGCGCTTCGAGCTGGTCGGCGGCCACATGAAAGCCTTCCTCCACCGCACCCCCGTCCGCTTCGCAAACGGCGTCACCGGCGTCATCATGTGCGAGAAGTGGGCCGAGGAGAGCAAGAAGAACATCTCCGACCTGCGCGTCGGCGCGCTGTACATCGACATCGGCGCGGGCTCCTACGAGAAGGCCGCCCAGCTGGTGCACATCGGCGATGTGGCCGTCTTCCAGGGCGAGCCCCACGTCCAGAACGGCATGGTCATCACCCCCTATGCCGACGATCTGATCGCCTGCGTCGTGCTGCTGCAGGTCATGGAGTCGCTGAAAAAGAGCCCCTATGACTGCTGGTTCGTCTTCACGGTGCAGGAGGAGGTCGGCCTGCGCGGCGCCAAGACGGCCGCCTGGGGCGTCCATCCCGATATGGGCATCGCCGTGGACGTCTGCGGCACCGGCGACACCCCCAACACCACGGCCTACTGCGACGTGAAGCTGGGCAAGGGCGCCACCGTCAAGATCAAGGACGGCTCCCTGCTGTGCAACCCGCAGGTCATCGCGTTCCTGCGCGAGGCCGCGGAGCGCGCGGGCATCCCCTATCAGGACGAGATCCTGCTGGCCGGCGGCACCGACGCCGGCGCCATCCAGCGCACCCACGGCTACATCCTGGCCGGCGGCGTCAGCATCCCCACCCGCAACGTCCACACCCCGGGCGAGATCTACAGCCTCAAGGACGTGGAGGGCGCGGTGGAGATCCTCAAGTCCGCGCTGGAGGGTTAAACCTCTGTATCTGACCTGCTTCGGCAGGCTCGATCCGTGCGCCGGCGAAGCGTCGGCGCACGGATCTTTCTGCTATTTTTTCTCACGGGAGAATCAAGGAAAATGAGTTATGACTTTTCTCAGCGGCTCTTGGAGCTCGCTGACAAGGCGGAGAGTCACGCTGCGCTCCGCTTCCGCGCCATCGAGCAGGTCTCGATGGCCTGCACCGAACGGGTGCTGACGGCCTTTGCCGATCACCGTGTCTCGGACACCTATTTCCGGGAGTCCACAGGCTACGGCTACGACGATCAGGGCCGCGACAAGCTGGAGGAGATCTACGCTCAGGTCTTCGGCTGCGAGGCGGCGCTGGTGCGCTCCGGGTTCGTCAACGGCAGCCACGCCATCGCCTGCGGCATGTTCGCCTGCGTCAAGAGCGGCGAGACGCTGCTCAGTCTGACGGGCAACGTCTACGACACCCTGCGCACGGTGACGGGCCAGCACGGCCCCCTGGGCGGCACCTTCGCCGACTACGGCATCCGCTTCGACATGGTGGAGATGAAGGACGGCCTGCCCGATTACGCGGAGATCGAGCGCCGGGCTGCCGATCCCGGCGTCAAAGCCGTATTCATCCAGCGGTCCCGGGGCTACGGCCAGCGGCAGACGCTGTCCATCGACGAGATCGGCGCGCTGTGCGCGCTGGTGCACCGGGTCAACCCCGGGGCGTACGTCCTGGTGGACAACTGCTACGGCGAGTTCTGCGACACGCGGGAGCCCACTCATGTGGGCGCGGATCTGATCTGCGGGTCGCTGATCAAGAACCCCGGCGGCGGGCTGGCCCCCATGGGCGGCTACGTCGCGGGCAGGCGTGAGCTGGTGGAGCGGGCGGCCAACCGCCTGACGCTGCCGGGCATCGGCGCGGAGTGCGGCGCGACGCTGGGCGTCAACCGCGCGTTTTATCAGGGCTTCTTCCTGGCGCCCCACACGGTGGCGCAGGCGCTGAAGACGGCCGCGTTCTGCAATGCGCTGCTGCGGGAGCTGGGTTATGACGTCACGCCCTCCGACGACCGGGCGGGCCTGGACATCATCCACACGGTCAACTTCGGCGCGCCGGAAAAGCTGCTGGCCTTCTGCCGGGGCATCCAGGCGGGCTCGCCGGTGGACGCCTTCGTGACGCCGGAGGCCTGGGACATGCCGGGCTACGACGATCAGGTGGTCATGGCCGCCGGCGCGTTCATCCAGGGCGCGTCCATCGAGCTCAGCGCCGACGGGCCCATGCGTCCCCCCTACACCGCCTTCATCCAGGGCGGTCTGACCTACGAGAGCGGCAAGCTCGGCGTGATGAAGGCCGTGCAGTCGCTGCTGGACGAAGAGGGGAGGTAACCATGGAAGCACTGTTGGAAGACATCGTCCGGGACTGCGCCAAATACAAGACGCTGGGCAAGCCGGCCGATTACATCCCCGAGCTGGCCAAGGGCGACGTCAACGATCTGGGCATCTTCGTGGTGTCCAGCGACGGGCAGAGCTACAAGGCCGGCGACTGGCGCAAGCCCTTCACCATCCAGTCCATCGTCAAGCCGATCCTGCTGCTGCAGTGCCTGATGGACAACGGGATCGACTTCGTCCGCAGCCACATCGGCGTGGAGGCCACGGGCAAGCCCTTCGACGCCATCAACGTCACCGAGGGCGTGCTGTCGGCCCAGCATCTGAACCCCATGGTCAACATGGGCGCGATCTTCATGAGCACGCTGATCAAGGGCGCCGATCACGAGGAAAAGTTCAGCCGCCTGCTGTCGCTGACGCGGCTGCTGGCCGGGAACCCCGACATCGGCGTGGACGAAAAGGTCTATCTGTCCGAAAAACGGACGGGCAACCGCAACCGCGCCCTGGCCTTCATGCTGAAGACCTATGGCATGATCGAGGGCGAGGTGGAGGACGTGCTGGACTGCTATTTCAAGGCCTGCTCCATCCGCGTTGACTGCAAGGACCTGGCCAACATCGCCTACGTCTTCGCCAACCGCGGACGCAAGCCCATCACCGACGAGCGGCTGTTCCCCGCTGAGTACGCCCACTACGTCAACGCGGTGCTTGTCACCTGCGGCATGTACGACGGCTCCGGCGATTTCGCTGTCCGCGTGGGCGTGCCCGCCAAGAGCGGCGTCGGCGGCGGCATCATGGCCGTGGCCCCCACCCGCATGGGCGTGGGCATCTTCTCCCCCGGCCTCGACGAAAAGGGCAACAGTGTCGCGGGTATCAAGGCGCTGGAGGAGCTGTCCCAGCGGATGTATCTGAGCATTTTCTAATAAAACGATATCAAAAAAGCTCCCCGAACGGGGAGCTTTTTTCATTTTATCAGAATCCTTATCGCTGCGCTGCGCGCGAGCGGGTAAATCTTTGATTTACCCGCGGGCCCTTGATGGCGCAAATCCTAATTGCGCCAGGTTTTTATATGCCGCTGCGGCAGGCGATGAAGCCGTTGTTGCGGAACATGGCGCCGCCGTTGGTGTAGATGACGGGGCCGTCCTTGGGGAAATCGGCCATGCGCATGGCCCCGGCGGGGTCCATGTAGTACATCGTCCCGCCGCCGTCCGGCCCCCGGCGGTAGCCGTAGGCCACCACAGCGTGGCCGGTGTTGGAGCTGCCGTCGGCGATGATCGACGACATCCACAGCGGACAGCCGTCGTCGATGGCCTCGATGAGCTCCGCAAAGGTCAGATGACGGTACCGCACGCGGTTGACGCCGCCGAAGAGGTCCAGCAGCTTCTTCGCCTGGGTGAGGTTCGCGCCGTTCTTCCCGGTGACGACGATCCCGTGCTCCGCCGCCATGGTGAGGATCGTCAGCGACGAATAGTCATATTGATAATGATAGTCCACGATGGCCGCCGCGCAGGCCGCCCAGCAGGTGGTTCGGCCCCGCTGCGGGACGTACGGGAGTTTGAGAAGGTTTTTGTCCATGATGCGCCTCAGTCAGATTGATACTGTTATTCTATCAGAATACCGCGCGTCAGGCAAGAAAAAGCCGCCCTTCCGGGCGGCTTCGCGCTGATGAAATGCGGGTTTATTTATACTTGTAGAAGCCTTCGCCGGCGTTGATGCCAAGCTTGCCCTGATCGATATAGCTCTTGAGCATGGCGGCGATCTTGCCGGGCAGGGTGTTGGGATCCTTGGCCTCGGGGCGCATGGACACGATGTTGTAGGCCGTGGTCAGGCCAACCTTGTCCAGGATCTTGAAGGGGCCGGCGGGGGCGCCGGTGGCAATCTCCCAGCAGCGGTCGATGTCCTCGACACTGGCGACGTCGGTGGCCAGCAGCATCTGGGCGGCGTTCAGCAGGGGCACCAGCAGGGAATTGAGGATATAGGCGGGCTGCTCCTTGTGCAGGCGCAGGGGCACCATGCCGATGGCCGCGGCAAACTCGGCGACCTGCTCATAATACTTGGGATCGGTACCGGGATGGCCCATGACCTCGCCGGTGTTGAAGCGCCAGATCTCATTGGCGAAGTGGAGCGCGAGATACTTCTTCGGGCGGCCCGTGTACTGCGCGAAGGCGGAGGGCAGCAGCGTGGAGGAGTTGGTGGCGAGGACAGTCTTCTCGGGTAGGTGCTTGGCCAGCTCGGTGTAGAAGGCGATCTTTTCCTCGGGGTTCTCGGCGATGGACTCGATCAGCAGGTCGCAGTCGGCGGCCGCTTCCTCATAGCTGGTGGTCAGCTTCATGCCGGCATAAGCCATCTCCACCTGCGCCTTCAGCGCGTCGATCTCCTCGTCCGTCAGATCCTTTTTGTCGCTCAAGCCGCCGGCGTAGGCCAGCGGGTTGGTCTTCATGGCCTCCAGCGTAGCCAGGTAGATGTTCTTCAGGCGCTCCAGCTTGGGCTGGGTGCGGCCGATGGAGCCCTCGCTGCGCAGCCAGACGGTGACGTCAAAGCCCTTGAAGGCAGTCTGGAAGGCAATCTGGCTGCCCAGGACGCCGCCGCCGGCGATCGTTACTTTGCGGAAGTTCATGTTCTCTTTCCTCCTGTTATACACTTCCCCGTCAGCGGATGACGGCGCTGCCGGGGTAATCTGATTCTACCATAAAAAGATTGACATTTCAACTACAATTTATACAGACGCCAACTGCAATTTATAACATACGCCGATAAAAAAAGGACCGCCCCTTGCGGGGCGGCCCTGTGATGTAAGCTTAGCGAAGCTCGTGGATGAAGATACCGGACAGGAGCTTGGGCTCGAACCAGGTGCTCTTCGGGGGCATGATCTTGCCGGCGTCAGCGATATGCATCAGATCCTCGATGGAGGTGGGATACATGGCGAACGCGACGGTCATGCCTTCCTTGACTCTGCGCTCCAGCTCGCCCAGGCCGCGGATGCCGCCGACGAAGTCGATACGCTTGTCGGTGCGGGGATCGCCGATGCCCAGGATGGGATGCAGCAGGTTCTCCTGCAGGATGGAGACGTCCAGCTGAGCGACGACGTCGTCAGCATTGAAGGTGCCTTCCTTGGCGGTGAGCTTGTACCACTTGCCGTCCAGGAACATGCCGAAGGTGTGCTTGGCTTCGGGATGATACTCACCCTCGCCCTTCTCTTCGCAGGTGAACTTCTCCTGGATCTTCTGGAAGAAGGTCTCCTTGTCGTTGCCGTTCAGATCGGCCACGACGCGGTTGTAGTCCATGATCTCCAGCTGATCGTCGGGGAACAGGACGCACAGGAAGAAGTTGAACTCCTCCTCGCCGGTGTAGTCGGGGAACTGGCAGCGGCGCTTGCGGGCGACGCGCACGGCGCTGGCGCAGCGGTGATGACCGTCGGCGATGTACAGCGCGGGGGTCTCCTCAAAGGCCTTCTGGATGACGCCCTGGCAGTGCGGGCAGGTGATGACCCACACGGTCTGCTGGACGCCGTCGCCGACGAAGTCATAGACCGGCTCGTTGTCGGCCATGGTGTTCTCGACGACCTTGTTGATCTCGTCGTTGGACTTGTAGGTCAGGAAGATGGGGCCGGTGTTGGCGTTGCAGATGTCAACGTGGTTGCAGCGGTCGTCTTCCTTCTTGGCCAGGGTCAGCTCATGCTTCTTGACGATGTTGTTCATATAGTCGTCAACGCTGGCGCAGCCGACGATGCCGATCTGCGCGCGGCCGTTCATGACCTGCTTGTAGATGTAGTAGCAGGGCTTTTCGTCCTGGATGTAGACGCCGTCGGCCTTGCGCTGCTGGAGCATCTTGGAGGCTTCCTCGTAGACGTCCTGGGCATAGGGATCATGATCCGCAGGGAAGGACATCTCGGCGCGGTCGATGCGCATGAAGGAGTAGGGGTTGCCCTCGACGTACTTCTTGGCCTCTTCGGTATCCATGACGTCGTAAGGCAGAGCGGCGCACTTGGCAGCCAGCTCGGGGGTGGGGCGGACAGCCCGGAAAGGTCTAACAACTGCCATCTGGATGATACTCCTTTAGCTTATTTCGCGAAGCTGTTGATGATGTCGACGATCTCCATGCCGATCCTGCCCTGGGCTTCCTTGGTGGAGCCGCCGATGTGGGGGGTCAGGGAGATCTTGTCGTTGGACAGAACGCGCTCGTTCTTGGGAGGCTCGACGGGGAACACGTCCAGAGCAGCGCCGGCCAGCTTGCCGCTGTCCAGAGCATCGCACAGAGCGTCTTCGTCGACCAGGCCGCCGCGGGCCACGTTCAGCAGATAAGCGCCGTCCTTCATCTGGGCGATCTGCTCAGCGCCGATGACGGGCTTGCCGTCAGCAGCGGCGGGAATGTGCAGGGAGACGAAATCGGCGACCTTCAGCACGTCGGCCATGTCGGCGTGGAACTCATAGTTCAGGCCGTCCATCTTGCCCAGGATGTCGGTGTAAACGATCTTCATGCCCAGAGCCTCGGCCTTCTTGGCCAGGGAGCGGGAGATGCGGCCCATGCCGATCAGGCCCAGGGTCTTGCCGTTCAGCTCGATGCCCTCATAAGCCTTCTTGTTCCACTCGCCCTTGCGCATGGTGACGTTGGCGGCGCCGATGAAGCGGGCCAGGGTCAGCATATGGCCCAGGGTCAGCTCGGCCACGGAGTCGGAGGAAGCCTTCGGGGTGTTGCGGACGGCAACGCCATGCTCCTCGGCATACTTGACGTCGATGTTGTCGACGCCGACGCCGCCGCGGATGACCAGCTTCAGCTTGCCGTTGTTGGCCTTGACTTCGTCGATATGGTTGGCGCGGACCTTGGTCTTGGAGCGGACGACGACGCAGTCGAAATCGCACAGGGCCTTGCCCAGCTCGTCGGGCTCATAGAACTTCGTAACGACCTCGTGGCCCTGCTCCTGCAGCTTGGCCATGGCCTGCTTGTCCATACCGTCGGTAACGAGTACTCTCATGTCAGTAATCTCCTTTTAATTATTCATAATCAATAAGAGGATGCCCACAGGCGGGCATGCCGCCTGTGGACAGAGGGGAACGAACTTATTTGTGCTCGGCCTCGAACTTCTTCAGGAACTCGACCAGAGCGACGACGCCCTCTTCAGGCATCGCATTGTAGATGGAGGCGCGCAGGCCGCCGACGGACTTGTGGCCCTTCAGGTTGTCGAAGCCGGCAGCGACGGAAGCCTTGACGAACTCGGCATCCAGCTCCTTGCTGGGGGTGACGAAGGTCACGTTCATGACGCTGCGGTCCTTGGGATCGACAGCGCTGGTGAACAGCTTGGAGGTCTCCAGATAATCGTACAGGATCTTGGCCTTGTGCTCGTTGATCTCAGCCATCTTGCTCAGGCCGCCCAGGCTCTTCAGATACTTGAAGACCTTGCCGCAGCAGTAGATCGCCCAGCAGTTGGGGGTGTTGTACATGCTGTCGGCGTCGGCATGGGTCTTATACTTCAGGTAGATGGGGGTCTTGGGATCCAGATCGTCGCGGATCAGGTCCTCACGGACGATGACGACGCTCATGCCGGCGGGGCCGACGTTCTTCTGGACACCGGCCCAGATCAGACCGTAGTCGCTGACGTTGCAGGGGCGGGACAGGAACATGGAGGACTGGTCGGAGACCAGGATGTGGCCCTTGGTGTTGGGCAGCTGATGATAGGTGGTGCCGTTGATGGTCTCGTTCTCGCAGATGTAGACATAGTCGGCATTCTCGGGGATGTCGAGATCAGAGCAATCGGGGATGTAGTTGAAGTTCTTGTCGGCAGAGGAAGCGACGATCTTGACTTCGCCGTACTTCTTGGCCTCGGCAATGGCCTTCTTGGACCAGGAGCCGGTCTCGACGTAGCAGGCAACGCCGTTCTTCAGCAGGTTGATGGGGACCATGGCAAACTGCAGCGTGCCGCCGCCCTGAACGAACAGGACCTTGTAGTTGTCGGGGATGCCCATCAGCTCGCGCAGATCCTTCTCAGCCTCAGCGGCGATATCGATAAAGACCTTGGAGCGGTGGCTCATCTCCATGACGCACATGCCGGAGCCCTTGTAGTTCATCATCTCGTCACGAATCTCTTCGAGAACGGGTTCCGGCATCATGGCAGGGCCGGCGGAGAAATTGAATGTGCGATCGTACTTCATTTTGTTTCCCTCCTGTAATTTATGTGATTTGTCATTGTGACCCTCACATTATTTGGACGCGGATAAAAGGGCGGTCAAGCATTTTCCTTTGACTTGATCCCCCAACACGTATATACTAACATTAAAGAGGAAAATAAGCAACATCGATTTTGCTTTTTTTCGCGGTTTTCGCAACAATTTTTCCGTGTTTTTTCCCATAGTCAACGGTATTTATGCACAATCGGGCCGGCCGGGCCCGGAAAGGAGGCTTCCCCATGGCGCTGTATGAAAGCGCACGCGCGCTGATCGGCGATACGCCGCTGGTGCGGCTGCAGAAGTTCGAGAAGTATTACGCCTGCCGGGCGCGGCTTTACGGCAAATGCGAGTTCCTCAATCCCGCCGGGACCGTGAAGGACCGCACGGCGCTGGGCATGCTGACGGCCGCGCTGGAGCGCGGCGAGCTGGAGCGCGGCGGGACGGCGGTGTGCCTCACCGGCGGCTCCGGCGGCGTGTCGGCGGCCATGGTCTGCGCCATGCTGGGGCTCAGGTGCGTGCTGGCGGCCCAGGACACCATGTCGCTGCAGGACATCCGCCGGGCCCGGGCTTACGGGGCGCAGGTCGTCATCTCCCCGGCCTCCGTGGGCGTCAAGGGCCTGCGGGAGCGGGCGCAGTCGCTGCTGAGCCAGCACCCGGGCGGCTTCCTCGTGGACCAGTTCGAGAACAACGACAACCCCCTGACCCACCGCGGGACCACCGGCCCTGAGCTGCTGCGGGACCTGCCGGACATCGACGCGCTGGTGGCGGGCATCGGCACGGGCGGGACGATCACGGGCTGCGGCGAGGCGATCAAGATGCACCGGCCCGACTGCCTCATCGTGGGCGTGGAGCCTCAGGACAGCCCCGTGATCTCCGGCGGTCTGCCCGCCCGGCACAGCATCACGGGCATCGGCCCCGGCTTCGTGCCCGAGACGCTCAACCGCTATATCCTGGACAAGGTGGTGCGCGTGCGCACCCAGGACGCCCTGGAGGCCGCCCGTCAGCTGGCGCTGACCGAGGGCCTGCTGTGCGGCCCCTCCTCCGGCGCGGCCCTCGCCGCCGCCGTCTTCCTCGGCCAGCAGACGCGCCTGTTCGACAAGGCCGTCGCCGTCATCCTCCCCGACCGCGGCGACGGATATCTGGAGTGAGCTTTTTTGACTTTTTTGCACGACAAAGGCGTTTGATTGACTTGCAAGCTCTCTGTTTCTGCTATAGCAAACGGGCTGCGGGATATGGTAAAATAAGTACAGTGATGCGGCCTCCGGCCGCCAGTGATTGAAAGGATATTATAACGATTATGCGCAACAAACTGTTTACCTCCGAGAGCGTCACCGAGGGTCATCCCGACAAGGTCTGCGACCAGATCTCCGACGCCGTTCTCGACAACCTGCTGCGTCAGGACAAAAACGCCCGCGTGGCCTGCGAGACCGTGGCCACCACGGGTATGGTCATGGTCATGGGCGAGCTGTCCACCGAGGGCTACGCCGACATCCCCGCCATCGTCCGCAAGACCGTGCAGGAGATCGGCTACACCGACGCCGCCTACGGCTTCGACTACAAGACCTGCGCCGTGCTGACCTCCATCGACGAGCAGTCCCCCGACATCGCCATGGGCGTCGACAACGCCGTGGAGCACCGCGTCAGCGGCGCGGACCCCTTCGACCTCATCGGCGCGGGCGATCAGGGCATGGTCTTCGGCTATGCCTGCAAGGAGACCCCTCAGCTCATGCCCGCCCCTATCATGTTCGCCCATCAGCTGACGCGCCGTCTGGCCTACGTCCGCAAAAACGCCGTGCTGCCCTTCGTCCTGCCCGACGGCAAGAGCCAAGTCACCGTGGAATACGGTGAGAACGGCATGCCGCTGCGCATCGACACCGTCGTCGTCTCCACCCAGCATTCGAGCGACGTGCCTCTCGTCACCCTGCGCGAGGCCGTCATGGAGGAGGTCATCAAGAAGGCCCTGCCCGCGGAGCTGATCGACGAAAAGACGAAATATTTCATCAACCCCACGGGCCGCTTCGTCATCGGCGGACCTCAGGGCGACAGCGGCCTGACGGGCCGCAAGATCATCGTTGACACCTACGGCGGCTACTCCCGCCACGGCGGCGGCGCCTTCTCCGGCAAGGACCCCACGAAGGTGGACCGCAGCGGCGCGTATATGGCCCGCTACGCCGCCAAGAACGTGGTGGCCGCCGGTCTGGCCGACCGCTGCGAGATCGAACTGGCCTACGCCATCGGCGTGGCGCGGCCCGTGTCCGTGTTCGTCGAGACCTTCGGCACCGGCGCCTGCGACGCCCAGCGCATCTCCGACGCCGTGTCTCACGTCTTCGACCTGCGCCCGGCCGCCATCATCGAGAACCTCGGCCTGCGCCGCCCGATCTACCGTCAGACGGCCGCCTACGGCCACTTCGGCCGCGACGATCTGGACCTTCCCTGGGAGCGCACCGACCGCGTCGATGAGCTGCGCGATTTCCTGAAATAACGCCATATGGATCGAAACAGCCTCCCGCATGGGCGCGGGAGGCTGTTTTTTGTCGTCTTTCTTGCATCCCGCCATAAAATGGTGTACACTGAAAGCAGCTTTATTGAGCCACCACACTGACAAAGGAGTGCATGCAATTATGATGCGTATCATCGATTTCCACTGCGACACCATGGGCGAGCGGGTCGCCCGCAGCGAGGGCAAGGTCAGCCTGCGCCACAACGACGGCCACATCTCGCTGGAGAAGATGCAGAAGGGCGAGGCGCTGGCCCAGTTCTTCGCCATCTGGATCCCGCTGCACGACACGGCCGAGCGTCTGGGCGTCACCATGGGCCCCTACGAGTATTTCAATTTCGTCCATGAGAAGTACGAGGAGGAAATGGCGAAGAACACCGACATCATCGCCAAGGCCTACTGCCTGGCCGACCTGGAAAAGAACCGCGCCAACGGCCTGATGACCTCCTTCCTGTCCATCGAGGACAGCGTGCCGCTGGAGGGGAAGATCGAGCGCGTGGACGAGTTCTATCAGAAGGGCGTGCGCCTCATGTCCCTGACCTGGAACTACGAGAACAGCGTCGCCTACCCCACCTCCGAGGACCCCGAGATCATGAGCAAGGGCCTCAAGCCCTTCGGCTTCGAGACCATCGAACGCATGAACGAGCTGGGCATGATCATCGACGTCAGCCATCTGAACGACGCCGGCATCTTCGACGTGCTGAAGCACAGCAAAAAGCCCATCGTCGCCTCCCACTCCAACGCCCGCGCCGTGTGCAATCACCGCCGCAACCTGACGGACGAGATGCTGAAGCTGCTGGGCGAGAACGGCGGTCTGACGGGCCTCAACTACTGCGCCCCCTTCATGAGCGAGGAGGCCGCGGCCAACAACCTGACCACCTGCGAGGACATCGTGCGTCAGGCGCTGTACATCAAGAACAAAGCCGGCATCGACGCCCTGGGCTTCGGCTCCGACTTCGACGGCATCGGCAACGATCTTGATTTCAAGGATTACTCCGGCATGCCCATGGTCGTCGCCGCGCTGGAAAAGCACTTCACCGACGACGAGATCGAGAAGATCTGCTGGAAGAACGCCTACCGCGTCATCGGCGAAAGCATGAAGTAAACAGTACCGACGATTTTAAGGAGGAAACCATGTTCGATCTGCTCATCAAAAACGGCACCCTTATCGACGGCACCGGCGCGCCGCGCTTTCAGGCGGACGTGGCCGTGAAGGACGGCCTGATCGCCGAGATCGCTCCCCACATCGAGGGCGAGGCGGAAAAGGTCATCGACGCCGCCGGACTCATCGTCTCCCCCGGCTTCATCGACGTTCACACCCATTCCGACGGCCCGATCCTGCTGGACAGCACCACAGGCTACAACCATCTGGAGGACGGCGCCACCACGGAGCTGGCCGGTCAGTGCGGCGGCATGGCCGCCCCCTTCTACGGCGAGGGTACCTGGCTGGACATCCCCAAGGACGAGTACGCCAGGATCACCGAGAGCTATACCTCCTATTTTGAATATGTTGAAAAACTGAAGCTGGGCGCCAACATGGCCTTCTTCGCCGGGCAAGGCAACATCCGCGGCAAGGTCATGGGGCTCGGCCCCGGCACGCCCGACGAGGAGCAGCTGCAGCAGATGCGCGACCTGATGGCCGAGGCCATGGAGTGCGGCTGTCTGGGCTTCTCCACGGGTCTCGTGTACACCCCGTCCGTCTTTGCGGGCACCGAGGAGATCGTGGAGATCGCCAAGGTGGCCCATCAGTACGGCGGCGTCTACACCACCCACATCCGCGGCGAGGGCGACCAGCTGATGGAATCCCTGGAGGAGGCGCTGCACATCGGCCGCGTGAGCGGCATCCCCGTCAACATCTCCCATATCAAGGTCATCGGCCACCACAACGAGGGCATGAGCAAGCAGGTCATCGAGCTGCTGGAGAAGAACATGGCCGAGGGCATGTCGATCACCGCCGACCAGTACCCGTTCACCGGCGGCTCCGCCCCTCTCGTCAGCCAGCTGCCGCCCAAGTTCCTCACCAAGGGACGGCTGGAGGGCGTCCACGCCCTGCGCGACCCCGAGCTGCGCAAGAAGGCGCTGTGGTCGATCTTCAACGAGGCCGCCGAGTTCGAGAGCAACATCTACTCCGCGGGCTTCGACGGCAGCCTGATCTCCGGCGCGGCCAAGACGCCCCAGTACGTAGGCAGGACCCTGGGCGAGATCGCCCGGGAGGAGAACCGCGACCCCTTCGACGTGTGCGTTGACATCCTCGATCAGAACGACGCCACGGTGCAGGGCATCTACTTCTCCCAGAACGAGAGCGACCTGCTGAACTTCCTGCATCAGCCCTGGGTCATGGCCGGCAGCGACTGGTCCGACTACGGCCCCGTGGTGGACAGCGAGCGCCGCTCCGGCAGCCATCCCCGTGCCATGGCCACCATGGTGCGCAGGCTCGAGCTGATCCGCGACAACGGCCTGTGGACGCTGGAGGACGCCATCTACCGCATGACGGGCATGGCCGCCGAGACGTACCACCTGCCCGAGATCGGCAAGCTCAAAAAGGGCCTGCACGCCGACATCACGATCTTCGACTACAAGAACCTCAAGTGCAACGCCGATTATGACTATCCGTTCCGCCACAACGACGGCATCGAATACGTCATCGTCAACGGCGGCGTCGCCGTGGAGCACGGCCGCTTCACCGGGCTCAAGAACGGCAAGGTGCTGAAAAAAGCGAAATAAGCGCGTCAAAAAGCCCCGCCGTCCGGCGGGGCTTTTTCGTGATCGGCGAGGGGCCGGGGCCCGATGGCCTCCCCCTCCCCTGTCATTCTGAGCGGAGCTGAAGGATCTTCAGATCCCTCGACAAGCTCGGGATGACAGGTCGAGAGGCCGCGGGCGTCATGAAAAACGTACCGTTCTGTTTGCAAGAAACAATACCACAAGAAATCCGAAACAAAGAGCTTCAAGCGCCGCCCCGATGATGCTGCCGATCCTTATTGCCTTACCTTTGAAGACTCTCCTGAATATATGATAGCCGATCGCTCCCATCGCGCCGCCGGCAGTATTCGTGATCAGGTCGGTGATATCGCTTGCTCCGAGCGCGAATATCCATTGTGTCGCTTCAAACGCCAGGCTGAGCAGCGCGCAGGCTGCTATGCCGCGGATCGCTTTATTCCCGCTGAACGCGCAGAAATAGAACCCGGCCGGTATGAATACCAGCACATTGTAAAACACCTCATTCAGATGAAATCTTGAACCCGCCAATTGATCGTAATGGAACGGGATCAGGTTGATCCCTCTCATATTTGGGATCTTATCCATACTGTCTGCCAGCTTGAACAAGATCAGCCAGCAAAGAAACAGCAGATAGATCCCCAGTACGATACCGGCGAATGCCCTGTCTTTTTGTTTTGTCCTGTGATTCATTTACGATCCCTTCCGCTTCGCTCAGGATGACAAGGGGGCGCGACGGCGGTATGCGATCTGATGCGGGCGTCCCACCGTTCCAGGTTTCCGTTCTCCATTATGAAAGCCGCCCCACAGGGCGGCTTTCGTGTTACCCGGCGATGTTTTCTTCGTCTGTGATGAGGTCCCAGAGGGGGCTGCCCTCGAAGATCATGAAGCTGCGCTCCGCCGTTTCCTGCGCCGCCTGATCGCAGTAGGTCAGGGTCAGGCGCGCCTGCTGTTCGCTGAGGCCCATGTCGTAGTCCCAGGGGAGCACGTCGCCCTGCGCCAGCGCGCCGGGGAGCTGCTCCGTGAGCGTGTCATACACGCTCTCGCTCAGCGTCCAGGCCGATTTCCAGCTGATGACGGAGGCTCCGGTGCAGGTCCAGCCGTCGGGATGCGCCAGCATGGGATACGCCTGCCCGAACGCCTCTGGGTCGCTGAGATCGACGTCCTTGAGCTCGTCGCAGTAGTTGGTCATGTCGGTGAGCACCGCCCAGGTGCGCCCGGCCTCCGGCGTGACGGCGAAATGCACATCATAGAAATCGCCTTCCCGACCGGTCTCGTTTTTGATATAGCCCAGCGTCACCTCGATGATGTCGCCGTTGTCCTCCCGGGTGTTGCGCCAGCCGTGGAGCCTGCCTTCCAGCAGGTCCTGCTTCAGCGCCTCCGCGGCCTTTTTGAAGCCCTCTTCGTTGAGCTGCTTCCAGTCGCCGGTGGCCGCGGATTGCCAGACCTCGCCGGTCGTCTGATACCACTGGCCCTCGCCCCAGAACATGGGGTAGGCGCGCTCGATCACCTCGGGGTACGCGCACAGCGCGGCGACGGTATCGACGTATTCGCTGCTGACGTCCTGCTCGACGTCGGCGTCCTCGTCGGGTCTGACCCATTGCCAGGCGGGCAGGGTGTAGGCGCGGATCAGCTTCGAGCCGTTCGTCAGCTCGTATTCCAGCGTCACCGTCTGACCGTCCCACCAGCTCTGGCTGCCGTCGTTGACCTCGGTCCGGCTGAGGCGCGACCGGTCTTCATCCTTGTTGCGGATGATCGCGCGGTGCATGTCCGTGACGTCGGACAGCCAGGGGTCGCCGGCGCGGATCTCGGCTGTATCGAAGGCGGCGACGCCATAGAGCTCGACGGTGACGGACTTGATATCGTCCAGATTGGGCACGCGGCGCTCAACGCCGAAGAAGTCGAAGCCGATGGCGGCGCAGAACAGCACGATGGCCGCGGCCGCGGCGGCGAAGCCGCCCAGGGAGCGCTTAAAGACGCGCAGGCTCTTGCGCAGCATCATCTCGGAGACGAAATAGCCGATGGCGCCGCCCGCCAGCATGCACACCGTGAACCAGAGCAGGCTGGCCGGGGTCTGCTCGTCGCGGATGAAGTAGGTGATGAAATACAGGATCACGCCGACGATGAAGGCGAAGCCCGCAGTCATGCAGTATTTGAACACCGGGCGCAGCGCGGGCTCGGAGACGATCTCCCCGGCCGACTCGCTGCGGCGGACGCGATAGAGCAGCCAGGCCAGCAGCGTCATGACGACGCCCGCCGCCAGCAGTCTCAGGCGGTAGCTGCCGCCGGTGTAGATCCGCGCGCCGTCCTGCAGCAGCACGCCGTGGTCGTAATAGATCTTGACGAGGGGCGACAGGAAGCGCGTGACGCCGATGAGCTCAGTGCGCACGCGTACGCCGTAGAGGAACATGGACAGGATGAACCTGACGCACAGCTCCAGCGCCACGGCGGCGAAGTTGAGGATGGCATAGATCAGCGTCCCGATGCCCACGTGGCCCGTGACGTGGGCGCACAGCAGCGAGAAACCCGTGAAGAAGATCACGTACTCCGCGTAGGCGGCGAACCAGCGCAGCAGCGTGGGCACGAGGTCCCGGGCCCCCAGGGCCGTCAGCATCACCCAGGTGACGAGGCCGATGAGCGCCGCGGGGACGAGCAGCGCGCCCAGACCCACCAGCAGGTTCGTGCGGAACAGCGCGGAGCGCCGCACGGGCAGCGAATGGTAGAAGCTGACGGAGCGGGCCGAGTAAAGGTAGTTGCACAGCAGCTCGCTCATCATCATGGAGAAGAACGCGGCCATCAGCGGGCCGCCGATATGGACGGTCATCAGGATATAATACCCGATGCCCAGCATCCCCGTATGGGGATAGATGTTGGTCATCAGAACGGGCATGGCCATGGCCCAGACGACGGCGTGGGTCAGCCACAGGGGGAAGGTGCGCTTCAGCCCCTGCCGCGCCACGGTCTTATCAAAGAACGGCGTTTTTGAGATCATTGTCGGCACCTCCCAGCTCATAAATGAAGATCTCCTCCAGCGTCAGCGGCAGCAGGTCGTAAAACAGCGGACGGAGCGACGCGGCCACCTACTCCACCTCGGCCTGACGGCCGCGGACGATCAGCGTCTGCACGCGCCCGGCGGCGCTGCGGTGCAGCACATCGAGGCCGCTCAGCTCGGGCGCCTCACCCTCGAAGGCGATCTGCAGCTTGACGATGTTGTCCTGCAGCTCGGACAGCGAGCGCTCGATCAGCACGCGGCCGCGGTCGATGATGCCCACATGGTCGCACACGTCCTCCAGCTCGCGCAGGTTGTGGGACGAGACGAGCACCGTCGTGCCGCGCTCGGCCACATCGTTCATCAAAATGCCCCACACGCGGCGGCGCATGACGGGGTCGAGGCCGTCCACCGGCTCGTCCAGCACCAGATAGTCGGGCCTGCAGCACATGGCCAGCCAGAAAGCCGCCTGCTTCTGCATGCCCTTGGACAGGTGGCGGATGGCCTTGCGCTCGTCCAGCGGGAACGCCTCCCGCAGCTGCTCGTAGCGCTGGGTGTCGAACTGGGGATAAAGCCCCCGGTAGAACTCCTTCATATCCTTCAGACTGGCGGACAAAAAGGCGTAGACGTCGTCTGAGATATAGGCGATGCGCCGCTTGACGGCGACGTTTTCATAGACCGGCTGGCCGCCCACGGTGACGCTGCCGCTGTCCGGGCGGTAGATGCCCGTGATGTGGCGGATCACCGTCGATTTGCCGGAGCCGTTGGGCCCCACGAGGCCGTAGATGCCGCCCTGGGTTACGTGGAGCGTCAGGCCGTCCAGGGCACGGAAGCCGTCGAACGTTTTGACAAGATCCTGTATTTCGATCATTTTTCCTTTCCTCCTCTCTCCCGGACCCGCTGCGCCAGCGTCTCAGCCGACTGACCCATGCCCATCAGGCGGTCGGTCAGCGCGTCGAACTGGCTCAGGAGCTCGCGCACGCGCAGGTCGGCGATCTCGTGCAGATCCCCGGCAAAGGAGCCCTTGCCGGCGACGGTGTAGATATACCCCTCGCTCTCCAGCTCGCGGTAGGCCCGCTGGATGGTGTTGGGGTTGATGGCGAGCTGGCTGGCCAGCTCACGCACGCTGGGCAGCTTTTCGTCCGGTGCGATGCCTCCGGACAGGATCAGCCGCCGCAGGTTGTCCTTGATCTGCTCGTAGATCGGACGGGAGTCGCGGTAATTCAGTGCGATCACTCGAGCACCTCCTGTTCCGATGTCTCAACTGTACTAATTGAGCTAATACAGTTATAGCACAGATGCAGCGCGCTGTCAATGGATCGCCGCTTAAGATTTCATTAAGGCGAATGTGGCCTTTTCTGCGTATTTTGCGCCTGTTTGCCACACTTTATCGATGAATTGTGGCGCAGTTTAGCAAAAATTTCGATTCCTGCCGCTTGATGGTCCAAGGGAGGCGGGTATATAATGATTCAGTTAGAATTTTACGTGAAAGGTGACTGTTATGGCCTTTAAGATCATTACCGATTCCGCCTCCGACACCCCTCAGTGGATCGTCGATAAATACGATATGCTGCTGATGCCCACGCCCGTGGTCATCAACGGCGAGGATCACTTCGACCGTCTGGACATCTTCCCCGAGCAGTTTTACGACACGCTGCGCAGCGACGCGGTGATCTCCACCTACCACATCAGCGAGCAGATGTTTTACGATCACTTCAAGCCCTACGCCGAGCGGGGCGACGAGGTGCTGTACCTCTGCTTCTCCACCGGCATCGCCGGGACGTTCACGGCGGCCACGCTGGCCTATCAGGACCTGCTGGAGGAGTTCCCGGAGTTCAAAATGACGATCATCGACACCCGCTGCGCCTCCATGGGCTACGGTCTGTCGGCCTACAAGCTGCTGCGCATGCAGGCTAACGGCGCGCCCAAGGAGCTGCTGATCGAGGCGGCGAAGTTTTTCTGCGAGCATACGGAGCATTCCGTCACCGTTGAGACGCTGGCGTACCTGCTGAAGGGCGGGCGCATCAGCAAGACCTCCGCCACCTTCGGCACAATCCTGGGCATCAAGCCCATCATCATGGTCGATAAAGAGGGCCGCCTGACCGCCATTGAGAAGGTCCGCGGCCGCAAGGCGTCCCTGGAGCGCGTCCTCGAGCGAACGGGTGAGGTGGGCGCGCGTCTGGAGGATCAGATCGTGGCCGTGGTCCACGGCGACGACCCGGAGACCGCCGAGTTCCTCAAGAAGGAGCTGATCGACCGCTACCACTGCCGCGAGGTCGTCATCGCCGAGATCGGCTGCGCCATCGGCGCCCACACCGGCCCCGGCATCGTCGGCATCGTCTGCCAGACGGCCCTGGACGACCGCTTCGAGCAGTATCTGAAGGATTAGTCGATACCATATAAAAGGAAGCGCTGACCGTGAGGTCAGCGCTTTTCTTATTCCAAAGATCTGCGCAGCGTCTCGATGAACAGCGCGGCGGCGGGAGACAGGGGGACGTGGCGCTTCCAGATGAGGACGCCGCGGGTATTGACGGGCGGGTCCAGGGGGCGGAAGGTCAGGGGGCTGCCCTCCCCCACGTCGGCGAGGCCGTCGTAGCACAGCGCAAGGCCGAGGCCGCTCTCCACCAGATGGGTGGCGTTGTAGAGGAGGTTGTAGGTGGCGGCCGCCTGCACGCGGCTGCGGTCTACGCCGGGGAAGAGGCTGGCCCCGGCCACGCGGGAGAAGATCAGCTCCCGGTCGTAGAGATCGTCGAAGGTCAGGCGCTCCCGGGCGGCCAGCGGATCGTCCCGGCGCATCAGCACGCCGAAGGAATCGGTGTCCGGCATGCGCAGAGACTGATAGGTCTCCCAGTCCACGGCGGTGAAGATCAGGGCGAAATCGAGCTGACCGCCGCTGAGCTGATCCATCAGGTCGGCGGTGTCGCCGCTGACGATCTGGAAGGTGACGCCGGGCTGCTCGCGCCGCAGGGCGGTCACGGCCTCCGCGATGCGCCGGAAGGAGCGCGATTCCCCCGCGCCGATGCGCACGGCGCCGGTGACGCGGCCCCGGACCGTGGTCACCTCCTGCTTCGTCCGGTCCATCAGCTGCACAAGCTCCTCGGCCCGGGCCTGCAGCACGGCGCCCTCCCGGGTGAGGGTGATGCGCCGGTTGCCGCGCTGGAACAGCTGGACCCCCAGCTCTTCCTCCAGCTCCTTCATGCGCCGGGACAACGACGGCTGCGCCACGTGCAGCGCCTCGGCCGCCGCCGAGATGTTCCCCTCCCGCGTCACGGCCAGATAATACCGCAAGGTCTGAACGTCCATGAAATCACTCCTTTGTATTCGATTTTAACATGGGAGAGTATCGAATACAAGGAATAAGTATGGAAATCGAGGGCGGCACGACGCCGCCCTCGGTGGTCTTTCTGCCTCTATGCGTTCTCTGCCTCTGTCAATTTCAGGTACCGACGCTACTACCCGTATCAAATCTGGGCTCCAGCGCGGCTGGCTCAGGGAATTATTAAACAGTATGGCGGTCAGTTATCGTCCATGTAGATTGAAAAAGGCAGCTTATAATTCTCGGTCGGTGCTCGTGTGCGTCGTGCCTCTGTAGCGTTCTTCGGTGGCTCTGGAGGCTCATCTACATAAGCGTGGAATACCTTACCATAGTCCATCAGCCTTGCAATGGTCTCGTTTTTGAAGCGTGTCACATAGCCCAATTCCCGATCATCCGTTGTGTAGACGGATATGGCCCACTGGTCGTGTTCATTTTCCGTATCTCGAAACAAGTGAAGCTCCGTTCCAGGCGTGAGCTCTTCGAGCAGATTTCGTCCTTCATCGCTGTTATTGTCAACATGGAAATAGAGCCCTGCAACGGCTGTTTTCAGCACGAGTATGGAACGGCTCTTTTGCCGAAATGCGTCCCTGTCAAAATATCCGGAACGCAGAGGCTTTCCGGCCTCTTGAATTTTGTAATCAGCCATTTACTGCACCTTTTGTAAGTGTCGAAATTTGACGCTCAAGCTCCGCCTTTTCGATCTCACAGCGCTTTGCCCGGACGCGGAGCTCTGCCAAGTATTCTTCTGTTTTGGCTTTGTCGTTGAGTGTGGCGACAGCATTGAACGGGAAGCCCGCCCGGATGCTGGCTATCTCCTCCTCGACAGCCCTGCGCTGCGCGTCATAACCGTCTAAGGATGACCGGATGACGGAGTCTTCTTCCAGCGGCATAAAAAACGGATATAGCTGCTTTGCAAGTTTGTAGTCCGTAGAAAGAGCAGATGCAATCTCACGGTATTCCTCTCGGCGCTCTGCTGTGCCGTATGGCATCCTGTCCGGCGATACGCTGACGGCTGAAACATCCGCAGGAGCGAACAGCATATCGTAAATCAGCTTCATTGCCTCAACGTCCTGAAGCCGGTAGGCATCTTGAGCCTTCTCATAAAGCTTCTTCTGAGCCTCCGTAATATCAGGATTCATAGCGGGATGAAATGCTGCCGTGATTTCGCGGTGCTGCCTTTGAAGCGTGTGTTCTTCCTGCTCTGAGAGCTGCGGCAGCTCATGCAGCGTTTTATCTCCTGCCTCAACATCAGAAACGACCTTAGCCCTTTCTGCTTCGATGGCAGTATCAATCGCTTCCAAATCAACAGGCTCCCGGCGATTGATGGCGATTTGAATCATCTCAACTTTTCGTCGCAGCATGGAAACTTCAAGCTCTGCGGCCAGTACACTTTCTTCGTAAATGCCGATTGTTTCCATGTAGCGCTGGCGCAGGGGCGGGGCTTCCACATAGAGCAGCTTGTCCTTTTTTTCATACAAGCCGACCAAAGCCATGCGGCTGGTGGCAACTTCCCGTATCAGCCAGTCGTAGAATGTTTGGTTTCTCATAGTGCAGCACCTCCTATAGCGGCGGTGATGTCCTCAGTTGTGATAAGCTCCAGGTCAGAATCAGAGATATTCTGAATGTTTGCAATTCGGTCAGCCTGAGCATTGATTGCCTTTTCAAAGATGTTCCGCGCCGTGCGAGCATTGCCAAAGTGCTCATCTCTGGCATCAAAGAGGTTCTCAAAATGAGCTCTGAGCATAGCAGCAGCGGCCTCATCGAGCGCATATCCATTTTTCGTACAGAAGCCCTTGAAGATAGAGAGCAGCTCCGCTCCTGAGTAATCCGGAAATTCAAAGTATTTACTGAAGCGGGACGATAGGCCGGGATTCGACTCAATAAACTTATGCATCAGTTCTGTGTAGCCCGCAACGATGACTACCAGCTCATCACGGTGGTCTTCCATTGCCTTGAGGATGGTCTCGATTGCTTCCTTCCCGTAACTGTCATCTGTTTCTCCTGCAAGGGAATACGCTTCATCGATAAACAGAACACCGCCCATTGCCTGCTGGATGACCTTCTGTGTTTTAATTGCGGTCTGACCGAGATATCCTGCTACAAGACTACTGCGGTCAGTTTCCACGAGCTGGCCTTGAGGAAGGATACCCATCTGGTAGTATAGCTTAGCGACCAGACGCGCCACGGTAGTCTTACCGGTTCCGGGATTCCCCGTAAACACAAGGTGATAGGAAATCGTCGGGACACGCATCCCGCGCTGTTCCCGGATTTTTGTCACCTTGATGAAATTCATCAGGCTATGGACATCCTGCTTGACTCCACTGAGCCCAACAAGGTCATCAAGCTCGGCCAGAAGGGATTCCAGCGTTTCTTTGTCCTTTCCCTGGGGAACTTGTGTCATGGTCGGAGCCTCCTCCGGCGGTGCTGCCTGAGTGTTGATAGATTGCGCCGTGCTGCCATCCGATGCGGTCAGGTTCACATTGATTGTTACGGGAATCGTGACTTCGCCGGAAGGAGCGGCTTGCTGTTCATTTTTCTTCTGGACGGTACGTTCCTGAGCGGCTTTTACCAGTGCATCATTTTGGAGATAGCTGCTCTCATTCTTTTCGGTAATCTTCGCATGGTTATCCGGTGACGCGTCAATTGTGACACCTGCGGCCGAAGCATAGTTGGAGAGCTCTGCCATAATTTCCGAGAGGCAGTTTGCTTCTTCAACCGTAAAATCACCGTTTATCATGGCCGTGGCTGCCAGCAGCGCGTTCAACTTTTCTACGCACGATTGCGCCAAGTTCCCGCCCGTCTGCTTATCACGTTCTACTAACCGCTCAAAGAAATCCGGCACCATGAGTTTGCGCTCTGTATCGCTGCAGCAGCTCATCGCGGTGACGACCTGCTCTATTGTGTAGTTGGTATCTGCAACGCAGGAAAGAAGGGTGCCGTAGTCCGGCGAGTAAAGAACATTGCTTCCCCATATTTTCAAGGCTGCCGAAATATAGTACAGCGTGGGTGCATTGCCGAACTCACTATCCGGGAGCGCGTCATGCAAGAAGGCTGTAAAACTTTTGAGCTCTGCCTTGATCTCCGTATATTTCTCCATTTGGTCACCTCGTGGCTGATGATTCAAGCATAAAGCGCTTTGCCGCTGCGCGCTGTTGTACGTCGTTCATCATGGCACCGCCTCTGAAAGCTGTTTTTCTTTTATAATACTACCATATCATAGTCATTTCCGCAACGGTACGCCGCCCGCTTCAGTCCTTTAAAGCGTGGCCGTTGCATTTGCTGACAATTAGGCGTATAATCATTCGCGTATAAGAGAAAAAAAGGAGCTGCTCCTGACATGATCGACCGCAAACGTCTGACGGCGTTTTTCGCCCTGCTGGCCATGTACAACATGACGTCCAACTTTGCCCACCCGGTGACGCCGACGCTGATCGTCGAGCGCCATCTGGACAGCTCGATGTTCGGCGTCGCCATGGCCGCCATGACAACGACCTATTTCCTGTTCGCGCCCTTCTGGGGCAAGCTGTGCGGCTACGTGCCCACCAAGCGGATCGTGCTGATCTGCCTGTTCGGCCACGCGGCGGCGCAGGCCATCTTCGGCTCGTCGTACTCCGAGATCCAGGTGATCGTCGGACGCGCGCTGGCCGGCATCTTCGGCTCCGGCGTGTACACGGCCATCCTCAACTACGTCTGCAACGTCTCCGGCGACCCGGCGGCGAAGGGGCGAAACCTGACGGTGATGGTGACGGTGCAGAACGTGGCGTCCGCCGTGGGTTTCTTCATCGGCGGGCTGCTGGGGCTCATCTCCCTGCGGGCGTCCTTCACGGCCCAGGTGGTGCTGATCATCCTCGTGGGCGTTGGGCTCTACTCCGTCTGTCTGGACGACACGCCCTTCAAGGTGCGGCCCGACGAGCCGCTGACGGCGCGGGCCGTCAACCCCTTCTCGGCGTTCCTGTCGGCGCGGAGCTTCATGACGCCGATGCTGGGGCTGATCTTCATCATCGTCGCCGTGGCGGGCGTGGGACAGACGGCCTTCGACCAGTGCTTCAACTACTACATCAAGGACCAGTTCGGCCTGAGCTCGGCCTACAACGGCGTGTTCAAGGGCGTCATCGCGGCGCTGACGCTGCTGACCAACACCACGGTGAGCCTGCGCCTGGTGTCGAAGACAGACGTCAACCGCACGTTTCTGCCCGTGATGGCGGCGGCCGCCGCGTCCTTGAGCGTGGTGCTGCTGTGGAACACGCTGCCGGCCTTCGTGATCATTTACGTGCTGTTCTCAGTGCTGAACGCGCTGCGCATGCCGCTGCTGCAGAACATGTGCTCCATGCGCACCAGCCCGGACAACAGCAACGCCGTCATGGGCTTCTACCAGTCCATGAGCTCCCTGGGCGGCATTTTCGGCGCGCTGTTCGCCGGACTGATTTACGACCTCAACGTGATGCTGCCCTTCATCCTCGCCTTCATCGCCTTCGCGGCGGCGTGCATGATCTCCGCAATTTATGTGAAAAAATATACAAAGGAGCGCGGTGCGTAAGCCGCATCTTACCATCACGATATTTTATATGAAAAATGCCCTTTGAGTCCACTCAAGGGGCGTTTTTTGTCTTGCATTTTATATTATATAAGGGTATAATCTTTCGTGGATCAAATAAACCCAAAGGAGAAAAAACCCCGAAAATGAACGACAAAAAGAAACTCACCCTGTTTTTCACCGTGATGGTCGCGTTCAACATGGCCGCCAGCTTCGCCCATCCGGTGACCCCGACGCTGATCGTCGAGCGCGGTCTCGACAGCTCCATGTTCGGCGTGGCGCTGGCCGCGATGATGATGGTCAACTTCCTGTTCTCCCCCTTCTGGGGCAAGCTGTGCGGCTACATCCCCACCAAGCGCATCATGATGTTCTGCGGCATCGGCTATGCCATCGGCCAGATCATCTTCGGCTCCGCCCAGAGCGAGGTCCAGGTGGTGGCGGGCCGCATGTTCGCCGGCATCTTCACGGGCGGCGTGTTCACGGCGTTTTCCAACTATGTGGTCAACACCTCCCCGGACGCCAAGGTCCGCGGCCAGAACCTGACCGTTATGGTGACGATCCAGAACGTGGCGGGCGCCTGCGGCTACTTCATCGGCGGCATGCTGGGCCTGATCTCCGTCAACGCGGCGTTCATCGCCCAGGTCATCACCCTGTCCACCTGCGGCGTCATCTTCTACTACGTCTGCGTGGACGACACCCCCTTCAAGCACAAGCCCGAAAAGCCCCTGAGCATCCGCGAGGCCAACCCGTTCTCCGCCTTTGCCGCGGCGCGGACGTTCATGACTCCGATGCTGGCGCTGATCTTCCTGATCATTGCCGTGTCCGCCATCGGCCAGAACTCCTTCGAGCAGTGCTTCAACTACTACATCAAGGATCAGTTCCATCTGTCCTCGGCCTATAACGGCATCTTCAAGGCCATCATCGCCGTGGTCAGCCTGATCTGCAACTCCACGATCTGCCTGTGGCTGGTCCGCAAGACCGACACCAACAAGACGTTCCTGCCCATCATGCTGCTGAGCACCGCGACGCTGTTCATCGTCATCCCCTTCCGCAGTCTGATGGCCTTCGTCCTCGCCGACGTGGTGTTCTTCACCTTCAACGCCATCCGCCTGCCGCTGATGCAGAACCTGACCGCCAACCGCGCCACCCCCGAGACCTCCAACCAGGTCATGGGCTTCTACCAGTCCATGAACTCCCTGGGCGGCATCTTCGGCGCGCTGTTCGCCGGGCTGATCTACGACGCCAACGTGATGCTCCCCTTCTTCCTCGCCTTCGGCGCCTTCGCCGTGGCCAGCTGTATCTCGCTGATGTACGTCAACCGCTACAAGAAGGAAAAGTCCAACTGATCGCGCATGATCCATCCGGGACCGCGGCAAAGCTGCGGTCCCGTTTTTTGTTCACATGGCTTACAGGAACGAGTTGACTTATGCTAACTATCTGTGATATAAATAACGAGCGGCAGCGTGAGAGGCTGCTGCGTCCGTCCGCTGAAGCGGACTTTTTTTCGGCTGTGAGTTAGGCATAACTAACTGAAAAGGAGAGAAATCACATGAAGCACATGAAATCACTGCTGTCGCTGACGCTCGCGCTGGCGATGGCGCTGACGCTGCTCCCCGGGGCCGCGCTGGCCGCAGAGGAGAGCGCCTGGGCCGACGGGACCTATCAGGGCACCGGCAAGGGCTACGGCGGCGACGTGGTGATGGAGGTCGTCATCGAAGACGGCGCCATCAGGTCCGTCACGCCCGTCTCCCACGACGGGGAGAACTTCTGGGTCGTTTATGAAACAGAGCTCAACGAGATGATCGAGGCCATCCGCGCCGGCGGCTCCACCGACGTGGACGCGGTCTCCGGCGCCACGGCCAGCAGCCGCGGCATCAAGGAGGCCGTGGACGAGGCGCTGAAGCGCGCGACCGGCTGGACCCCCGAGCCGCCCAGGGACTTCGACCCCTCGTTCTTCGCCTCCGGCACGGGCGAGGAGGACGATCCCTGGACCATCGAAACGACGGAACAGCTGCAGGCCTTCGCCGTCTCCATGACCGAGGCCGAGGGCGGCGACTATCTGGGCCGCTTCGTCCGGCTTGACGCCGACCTCGATCTGGCGGGGATCCGTTGGACGCCCATCGGCGAGCATGTTTACGCGTTCCAGGGCACCTTTGACGGCAACGGCCACACGATCTCCCACATGACCGTCGGCTCCGACAGCGAGCCCGCGACTGCCGACGTGGAGGGCTACTGGGCCTTCTTCTCCATCCTGGGCGAGGAGGGCACGATCCGCGACCTGACGCTCAAGGACATCAGCATCAACGTCGCCAGTGAGATCGGCCTGTCCGCCGCCGGCGTGGCGGCTGTCGTGACGAACAGCGACAACACCGAGGAGAACCTGGCCGGCGGCGTCATCGATCACTGCACGGTCACGGGCTCCATCAGGGCGCTGCAGGACCCCGGCCAGAGCAACCTGCTGGCGGGCGGCGTCACCTCTTACCTCTATAAGGGCGCGATCATCAACTGCGTCACCGACGTCGAGCTGGAGGGCACCGTTCAGAACGGCGGCGGCTGGTTCGAGGCCGGCGGCATCGCGGGCATGAACAACCGCGGTCTCGTGGCCAACTGCTGCTCGCTGGGCTCCGTCCGCGGCAGCGCCGACCAGTCCGATCCCATGCCCTACGCCCAGGGCATGTCGATCATCGGCGGTCTGGCCGGATTCCACGCCGGCACGTCCGCCTCCTGCTATACCCGCGGCGGTCTGACGGCCGAGGACCGCACCCGCGGCTTCGGTCTGCTGGCCGGCTATATGACCATGGGCAACCTGTATGACAGCTGGTTCAGCGGCGACGCCGCCATGCTGAACGCCGGCGACACGGTGGACCCCAAGCCCGTGGGCGCGTCCATGCCCGCCTACAGGAGCGGTCTGTACTACGTGGAAGGCGTCAAGGGCGATCTGAACGCCTTCTCCGCCGATGAATACACGGGTCTGGCCGACAAGCTCAACGAGGTGCTGAAGGCCTACCCCGTCGAGATCGAACAGTACGGCGTCGGATCCGACGCCCTCAATCAGTGGGTCGTGCGCGGTGGCCTCGTGATCCCCGACGGCGGCTCCGTCGAGGCTCCCTACGTCCGCTCGGCCGCCGAGTACGTCTACCCCGAGATGAAATCGCTGGAGGACGCGATCGCCGAGGCGAAGAGCAAGGACAGCGGCGATTACACCGATGAGAGCTGGGCTCCCGTCCCCGAGACGCTGGCGCAGGCTGAGACCGCGCTGGCAGCCGCCGAGGGCGACGAGCTGAGCGAGGAGACCGTCGCCGCCATGGCGAAGGCCGCCGAGGACCTCCGCGCCGCTCTCGACGCGCTGAAGGAGAAGCCCGCGGAGGATGACGGCGCGCTGGCCGCCGCCTACGCCGTGACGACGAGCGCCGAGCACGGCCGGGTGACCGTCAATCACAAGTACGCCGAGGAGAACGTCCGGGTGACGGTGACAGTCAAGGCCGACGAGGGCTATGCGCTTTCCTCCCTGACGGCCGAGGACCGCAGGGGCAACGAAGTGGCGCTGACCGAAAAGGACGGCGCGTACACCTTCCGCATGCCCGCCTCCCGCGTGACCGTCACGGGCGTGTTCAGCGCTGTCAAAGCGGAGCCCGCGCAGCAGGACGATCCCTGCGAAGCCTTTGCAGATGTGGACACGAACGCCTGGTACCACGAAGCTGTGGACGAGGCGCTGACCCGCGGGCTGATGAACGGCGTTTCCGACACGTCCTTCGCCCCTGACGGCGCCATGAGCCGCGCCATGATCGTCACGATGCTGTGGCGGCTGGAGAACGCGCCGAAGGCCGGCGATGAGCTCCCCTTCGACGACGTCAGCGAGACCGCCTGGTACGGCGAGGCCGTGCGCTGGGCCGCCTCCGTCGGGCTGGCGAAAGGCGTCAGTGAGACGCGCTTTGCCCCCGACGCGCCCGTTGACCGTCAGCAGCTGGCCGCGTTCCTGTACCGTTACGCGCAGTTGAAGGGCCAGGGCTTCACGGGTCTGTGGGCCTTCGAGCTCGACTTCGCGGACGCCGATCAGGTGGCCGATTTCGCCCGGGAGCCCATGTGCTGGCTGATCATGAAGGGCGTTATCACAGGCAGCGACGGCAGGCTCTCCCCCGCCGCCTCCGCCTCCCGCGCCCAGGCCGCCCAGATGCTGGTGCGCCTGCTGAACGAGCTGGAGAAATAAACGAACGACACAACGCGCCCGCTCCGATCCGGAGCGGGCGCTCTGCTTTTTTATTGCTTTTCAGCGCGAAAAGGGGTAAAATAATTGTGTTTTGGACTTTTCAGAAAAGGAACGACTGCAATGGAACGTAAAAAATCCTGGATCCCCTTTTATCTGGCGGTGGTGCTGTTTTATCTGGCGGCCAATTTCGCTCACCCCGTCACGCCGACGCTGATCGTCGAGCGGAACCTCGACAGCTCCCTGTTCGGCGTGGCGCTGGCGGCCATGATGGCCGTCAACTTCCTGTTCTCCCCCTTCTGGGGCAAGCTGTGCGGCTACATCCCCACCAAGCGCATCATGCTGATCTGCTGCATCGGCTACGCCGTGGGCCAGGGCATCTTCGGCGCCGCCCAGAGCGAGGCCATGGTCATCGGCGGCCGCGCCTTCGCGGGCATCTTCACGGGCGGCATCTTCACCGCCGTGTCCAACTACGTCATCAACGTCACACCGGACGTCAAGGAGCGCGGCCAGAATCTGACGACCCTCGTCACGATCCAGACCGTCGCCTCCGCCGTGGGGTACTTCATCGGCGGCATGCTGGGGCTGATCTCGGTGGAGTTCACGTTCATCGTGCAGGTGATCGCGCTGGCGGCCTGCGGCTTCGCCTATTACACCACCTGCATGGACGACACGCCCTTCAAGCACAGGCCCGAGCGGCCGCTGACGGTCCGTGAGGCCAACCCGTTCTCCGCCTTCGCCGCGGCGCGGACGTTCATGACGCCCATGCTGGGGCTGATCTTCGCCATCGTCGCCATCGCGGGCATCGGCCAGAACTCCTTCGAGCAGTGCTTCAACTACTACATCAAGGACCAGTTCGGCCTCAGCTCCGCCTACAACGGCATCTTCAAGGCGGCCATCGCCGTGGTCAGTCTGGCGGCCAACGCCTTCATCGGCATGCGGCTGCAGAAGCACACGGACGTCAACAGGACCCACCTGCCCATCATGGTGTGCTGCACGGTCCCGCTGTGCGCCATCCTGCTGTTCCGCACGCTGGTGCCCTTCGTGGCGGTGGACATCCTGTTCTTCGCCTTCAACGCCGTGCGTATGCCCATGCTGCAGAACATGGCGGCCATGCGCACCACCCCCGAGAACAGCAACCAGGTCATGGGCTTCTACCAATCCATGAACTCCCTGGGCAGCATCTTCGGCGCGCTGTTCGCCGGGCTGATCTACAAGACGAACCCCATCTACCCCTTCGTCCTCGCCGCTGCCGCGCTGGCCGCCGCCACGGCGGTGTCGGTCTGGTACGTGGGCCGGTACAAAAAAGAGCAGGCCGCGAAATAGCGATCTGCCCCAATATGAAAATAAGGCGCACGGTCCCGTGCGCCTTTTCATTTTATTCGTTTTTCGCCCAGGCTGTTAGGACGCCGTACAATTCGTCGAAGGACGAGGCTGTCCGCCAGATGCCGTACTCTCTCTCGGCCTGTTCGACGTCGCCGGAGGGCATGAACCACACCGAGCGCAGGCCTGCGTTCTTCGCCCCAAGCATGTCGGAGGTGAGCGAGTCACCCACGACGATGCACGTCTCCTTCGGCTCGCCGATGCATCTGAGGCAGACGTCGAAATACGCCTTCGACGGCTTCACCACGCCCAGATCCTCGCTGATGAACAGCCCGTCGAGGTACCTGTCCAGGCCCGTGGACGCGATCCGGCCCCTGGCGTTGATCGTCGCGCCGTTGGTGATGATATAGACGCGGGCGTCCGGGACGGTCTCCCGCAGCCGCTTCATCAGCGTCAGCGCCCCGTCCATCAGCACGCCGTTCTCCGACATGGCTTTGATGAACGCGTCGTTGACCGCCATGGCGTCCAGCGCGTCGGGGTCCGCGCCGCACCGGCGGAACAGGTCGCGGAACCGCCGCGTGAACAGCTCCGGCCGCGTGATGTTTCCCTTCTCCAGCTCCAGCCAGAGCGCTTTGTTGCAGTCCTTGAACGCGCAGTAAAGCTCGTCGGAAAAGGGCAGACCGTTGGCCCGCAATGCGATCTCCAGCCCCTTGTATTCGGAGGCGTGAAAGTCCAGCAGCGTCTGGTCGAGGTCGAACAGATAGTTGTGATGCATGCGTTTTCGCCCTTCTTTTTATTTCAGCGCCATGACGTAGACCTGACAGGGATTATTCTCGTCCCAGAGGAGCGGGAACACCTCGAACTCCCTGAAGCCCAGGGAGCGGTAGAACCGGTTCGTATCGTCGTACTCGTCATAGACGCCAATCTGCACCGTCTTGACCTGCAGGAAGGAATAGCCCTGCCCGGCGGCAGCCTCCTTCGCCCGTTCCACGAGCCTGCGGCCGACGCCCTTTCTGTGATGCTCCCGCAGCACGCCCATGACGCTGATCTCGGCGGTGTCCCGGCCCGTCTCCTTCAGGCAGAGAAAGCCGATGGGCCGGCTGCCCTCCAGGGCGGCGATGAGCGTCATACCGCGGCTGGCGCGGATGTACCGCTCCCGGGACGATTCCACAGCGAACCAGTCGGGCAGCGCCTCCAGCACCGCGCGGGCAACGCGCTGTTTTTCATCGGGGTCCGAAATGATCCTGATCTCCATGGCACTCCTTGAAAAAAGGTCCCGGCGTTTCGCCGGGACCGGGTTTTACTGCAGCTCCCGCCGGCCCTCGAGGGCCATGGAGAGCGTCTTCTGATCGGAAAACTCCACGTGCCCGCCCACGGGCATGCCGTAGGCCAGGCGGGTGATCTTGATGCCGAAGGGGCGCAGGAGGCGGGCGATGTACATGGCCGTCGTCTCGCCCTCGGTGTCGGGGTTGGTGGCGAGGATGATCTCCTTCACCTCATCGGAGGCCGCGCGCTGGAGCAGCTCGCGGATGCGGATGTCCTCAGGCCCGATGTTGTTGAGCGGCGAAATGACGCCGTGGAGGACGTGGTAGAGGCCGTTGTACTCCCGGGTGCGCTCGATGGCGATCAGGTCCTGGGGCAGCGCCACCACGCAGATGGTGGACGCATCGCGGGTCGGATCGGAGCAGATGGGGCACTTGTCCCCCTCGGTGAGGTTCTGGCAGACCGAGCATGTCTTGATGACCGTCTTTGCTTCGATGATGGCCTGGGCGAAGGCGGAGGCGTCCTCCTTGCTCATGGCCAGGACGTGAAAGGCCAGGCGCGTGGCGGATTTGTGACCCACGCCGGGCAGCTTTTCAAACTGCTCGATCAGCTTTTCCAGTGGAGCGGCATAGTGACGCATAACTCGATTGCCCCAAGGACCTCAACCTCCCGGGGACCCCTTTCCTGTCAGTCTGAGCTTCGGCGCGCGAGCGCCTGTTCGATCTGTCGCCGGAAAACCGCGAGGGCTTCGGCGTATTCTTAAAACGGCAGGCCCTGCATGCCGCCGGTGATCTTCTGCATCTCGCGGGCGGTGGTCTCCTCGCACTGGGTCATGGCTTCGTTGACGGCGGCCAGGATCAGGTCGGACAGCATCTCCACGTCCTCGGGATCGACGACCTCGGGGGCGATCTCCAGCTTCTTCAGCTGCTTGCCGACGACGGTGGCCTTGACGGCGCCGCCGCCTGCGCTGGCGCTGAACTCCATCTGCTCCAGCTCGGCCTGCAGCTTGGCCATATCGTCCTGCATCTTCTGGGCCTGCTTCATCAGGGCGTTCATGTTGAATCCGCCGTTCATCTTTCCGGGCTTCATAGCGATCTCTCCTTTATTCGTTCGGTTGTTTATTTGACTTTGACGTTGACGCCGAGGCTCTCGGCCCGGCTGCGGATGGTATCGAGGGGGTTCTCCCTTTTGACCGGGACGCGCTTGCCCACCTTGACGAAGGTGTAGCCGGCCTCCAGGCCCGCCTGTTTGATGGCGTCGAGCACGTCGGGCTTGTTGATGAAGATCAAACCCTCCTCGGGGATCTCGATATAGACGCCGCCGTCCTCCTCGCGGGTGGCGGCCGATTTGAGGTAGACGCGCACGGCGGAGTTAACCCTGCCCTCCAGATTGCGGCGCAGATCGTCGTAACGGCCGGACTGGGGCGCGGCGGGCGCGTACTCCTTCCGCTGAGGCTCCGGCGCCGCGGGCGCCTGAGGCGTCTCCGTATGCCCGGCGGGCGGAGGCGATTCGTCCCAGGGCGGCGTCTCGTCCGGCTGCTTCTGCGCAGCTGCTTTGACGGGCTCCGCGGGGACCTCGGACGCCTCCCTGACGCGGCCGAAGTCCGGCAGCGCCATCTTGATCAGGCACATCTCGCCGTCCAGGCGCTTGGCGGAGGTGCGGGTGGTGCGGCTGAGGAAGAAATTGATGCTCTCGATGCAGCTCTCCAGCCGCGCAGCGGAGCACGTCTTCGCGTACGCAGGGGCGGCCGCTCGCCAGCGGGACAGCAGAAAATCCGTCTGTCCGGTGGCCTTGAAGAGGTAAATGTCGCGCAGCAGCGACAGCATGTTGTCGAAAATGGCGACGATGTCGCGCCCTGCCATGTAGCAGTCGGTGAAGGCGGCGATAGCGCCGGCGGCGTCATTGCGCAGCACGGCGTCGAAGATGGCCGTGATCTCCTGCTCGGTGGCGAGGCCCAGCGCGTCGGTGACGGACTGCACCGTCACGCGGTCGGCGGTGCTGCGGGCGCGGTCCAGCAGCGTGATGGAGTCGCGCATGGAGCCGTCGCCCATGGCGGCCAGCAGATCGGCGGCATCGTGGTCGAGGCCGAAGCCCTCCTTCTGGGCGATGTCCTCCAGCGCCGCGGCCATGAGCTCGGCGGGGATGCGCCGGAAATCGTAGCGCTGGCAGCGGGAGAGGATCGTGGCCGGGACCTTGTGCAGCTCCGTGGTGGCGAGGATGAAGATGACGTGGGCGGGCGGCTCCTCCAGCGTCTTGAGCAGCGCGTTGAACGCGCCCTGGCTGAGCATGTGCACCTCGTCGATGATGTAAACGCGATATTTCAGTTCGGCGGGGGCGTAAAGCGCCTCCTGCCGCAGCTCGCGGATATTGTCGACGCCGTTGTTGGAGGCGGCGTCGATCTCGGTGATGTCCATGGCCGCGCCCGACAGGATCGAGCGGCAGGCCGCGCATTCGTTGCAGGGGTCGCCGTTGACGGGATGCTCGCAGCAGGCCGCCCGGGCCAGGATCTTGGCGCAGGTGGTCTTGCCCGTGCCGCGGGTGCCGGTGAACAGGTACGCGTGGGACAGCTTGCCCCCCGCCACCTGGGCCGACAGCGACGAGGTGACGCTGTTCTGCCCCACCACGTCCCGGAACCGCAAGGGCCGGTATTTCCGATATAACGCCAGATGCTCCAAACTCCTTCACCTCCCGAAAGGCCAAAGCCTCCGTGCCCTTTTATGCTGAAAATCGCAGGATCTTCCGCACGCGCCGGAGGCGCAAAAAGCGATCTGTTTTGCCGTACATCGCGCGTCGAAGGCTCACGGGCGTCCCGTTTCGGAAGGACCGGACTCAAGACCGGTTGGCCGCGGCACACGCTCAGCGCCGCTTAATGCTGCTCGGTTCCCCGCCTGACATGGTTCACAGCAGACCGTTGCGCGGGACCGATCTCTCACAACCCGATTCTTACGACGGACGACGTCCGCTTGCCCCCTTCGCGCGCATTCACCCCTGCTATAGCGGATTTCAGGCGACAGGGGGCCGCTGTGTCCCCGGTTAGTACGGCAAAGTAGATCGCTTTTTTATGCGAACGCGGTCGCCCGCAGTTTCGCTCAATTATTTTACCACATCCACTGATGTTTATCAACTGCTTTTTCGCGCTTCACAACCCGTTATAAGCGGATATAACAAGACCGGGCGGATGCCCGGTCTTTCCTCTTATGTCCGGCTATAACGATAATTTATGGTCGTTTTTGCCCGTCAGCGCCTTCAGAGGGCCGTGGATCTCGTCGATCCCGCCCAGAGCGATGCCGTCCACGGACATGGCGGGCGCGCCTGTGACGCCGTCCACGCCGCCGGCCTCCATGCAGGCCCGGAGGCTGCGGAGCTCTGTCTCGCGGTCGGTCAACAGGTCCCGGCCCTCGGCCAGGCTGAGCAGGGCGGCCAGGCCCCAGCCCCACCAGTTGGAAACGCCGGCCACCAGCGGCACGTCGCTGCACTTCACGGCGGCGATGCGCGCGCCCTCTGCGACGTGATGCTCGATCAGCGCCAGATGGTTGCCCATGCCCAGCTCGTTGCCGCCGTCGCCGACGGCGATGACGGGGATGCCCAGCGTCAGCAGCGGGTCGGTATCGGCCGTCATGCTGTCGATGACCGCGCCGCGCATGTTGTGAAAGTGGCCGTCCCTGCCCTTGCCGGGGCGCTCGATGGCGATGATCAGATCGGGCGCCAGCGCCTTTGCCAGCGCGGCCGCATCGCCCGTTTCCACGTCGAGGACGTGCACCGGGCAGTCGGCTCCCACAGCGGCCAGGCAGGCGCTGACGAGGTCCGCCGAATACCGGTCGGTGACGAGGCTGCAGATCCTGCCCGCCAGCGTCAGCGCCCTGGCGACGGCGGCGGCGCCGATGGGGCCGTCCGTCTCGCCGACGCCGGCGGAGGCGATGGAAAAGCCCGTGACGATCAGCGCGTGACGGCAGCCTTGCAGCAGCCGGACCGCGCCGCGCAGATCCTGGGGCGGCAGCGCACCCAGGAGCCCGCGGTTCCCGGGATCGAACGTCATCAGCTCCCGCACATATTCCAGCAGCGTTTCGTTCATCAGGGTCGCCTCGCTTCACGATTTTGCTTCCTGATTATATCACATCCCTCGACAGAAAGGAAGTTCAATCGTCAGAATGAACAAAGAAATTGTCGTTCATTTATCAACAAGTACCGGACTTTTTGGTTAGCAATTACTAACCTATTGTAATTATATCATTTTTTCTATATTATAAGTATATCTTATGGCGCTTATCGGCGCTGATAATTGAGGTGATATTACAAGTGAGCAGATTGGAAATCCCTTCGCCGAGCAGATCGCAGCTTGTGATCGAGGGGCTCTATCGCGACCTGGAACGCAGGATCGAATCCAGCCCTCCCGGATTGTGCCCCGTTTCTGTCACGAAGGCCTTTCTTGACCTGTGCCGCACCCAGACCTGCGGCAAGTGCGTGCCCTGCCGCATCGGCCTGCTGCAGCTGACGAATCTTCTGACCGACGTTCTCAACGGCTCCGCCACCGAGGAGACGCTCCGCCTGCTGGAGGACACCAGCGTGTCCATCATGCACTCCGCGGACTGCGCCATCGGCTCCGAGGCCGCCAAGGTCGTTTACAACAGCCTGATCGGCTGCCGTGAGGACTATGAGCGCCACATCAGAGACGGCCGCTGCACGTGCACGTACTCCCTGCCCGTGCCCTGCGTGGCCATGTGCCCCGCCGCCGTGGACATCCCGGGCTACATCGCCCTGGTCGCCGCCGGCCGGTACGCGGACGCTGTGCGTCTGATCCGCAAGGACAACCCCTTCCCCACCACCTGCGCCTTTATCTGCGAGCATCCCTGCGAGGCCCGCTGCCGCCGCAACATGGTGGACAACCCCATCAATATCCGCGGTCTGAAGCGCGTTGCGGTCGATAAGGCCGGCAAGGTCGCGCCTCCTCCCTGCGGCCCCGATACGGGCAAGCGCATCGCCATCGTCGGCGGCGGCCCCGGCGGCCTGTCCGCGGCATACTTCCTGCGCCTGATGGGCCATGCCGTCACCGTCTTCGAGATGAACGACAAGCTGGGCGGCATGCTCCGCTACGGCATCCCCAACTACCGCCTGCCCAAGGATCGCCTGGATGAGGACATCGAGGCCATCCTCGAGACCGGCATCGAAGTGAAGACCGGCGTGCGCGTGGGCAAATACACCACGGTCCAGGAGCTGCGCCAGGAATACGACGCCGTTCTGATCACCATCGGCGCCTCCACCGACCGCAAGATCGGCCTGAAGAACGAGGACGCCAAGGGCGTCATCTCCGCCGTCGAGTTCCTGCATGACGTGGCCAACGGCCGCGGTCTGGACCTGCACGGCAAGAAGGTCGCCGTCATCGGCGGCGGCAACGTGGCCATGGACGCCGTGCGCACCGCGCTGCGTCTGGGCGCCGACAAGGTCAGCGCCGTGTACCGCCGCAGAACGGCCGACATGACGGCTCTGCCCGCCGAGGTCGAGGCCGCCATGGCCGAGGGCGTCGAGATGCTGACGCTGAAAGCCCCCGCCTCCGTGGAGGTCAATGAGAACGGCGAGGCCTGCGGTCTGTGGGTCACCCCGCAGATGATCTCCAAGGTCCGCGACGGCCGTCCCGGCGTCACCGCCTCCGGCGAGCCCGATCAGCTGATCGAGTGCGACCTGATCGTCGCGGCCATCGGCCAGGCCATCGAGGTCGAGCACTTCCAGGACGCCGGTCTGTCCGTCTCCCGCGGTACCCTGAAGGCCACCCGCTACGGCGACTTCCCCGAGATGCCCGGCGTGTTCGCCGGCGGCGACTGCGTCACCGGCCCCTCCACGGTCATCAAGGCCATCGCGGCCGCCAAGGCCATTGCGGCCAACGTCGATGAGTATCTGGGCTTCCATCACCAGATCACCGCCGACGTCGAGATCCCCGATCCCGTCTTCCGCGACATCGTCCCCACCGGCCGCGTCGAGCTCAGCGAGCGCGAGGCCTGCGAGCGTGTGTGCGATATGGACGGCGTTGAAAACTGCATGTCCGACGCCGAGGCCTGCCAGGAAGCCTCCCGCTGCCTGCGCTGCGACCATTACGGCTTCGGCATTATCAAAGGAGGGCGCAGCAAGTCATGGTAAATCTGACGATCGATAACCGGGCCGTTTCGGTGCCCGAGGGTACGACCATCATGCAGGCCGCCCTGCAGCTCGATATCCACATCCCCCACCTGTGCTTCCTGAAGGAGATCAACGAGATCGCCGCCTGCCGCGTGTGCGTCGTGGAGGTCGAGGGCAAGGATCGCCTGTTCACCGCCTGCAACAGCGTCGTGGAACCCGATATGGTGGTCCACACCAACAGTCCCAAGGTCATGCGCGACCGCCGCAAGACCGTTGAAATGATCCTGTCCGAGCACGACTGCAAGTGCGCCACCTGCGTGCGCAGCGGCAACTGCTCGCTGCAGAAGCTGTCCAACGACCTGAACATCCAGGACGTCCCCTTCCACACCATCGTGGAGCGCGCTTCCTGGGACAAGACCTTCCCCCTGATCAAGGATTCGGCCAAGTGCATCAAATGTCAGCGCTGCATCAGCGTCTGCGAGAAGGTCCAGAGCCTGGGCGTCTGGCAGCTGGAGTCCACGGGCTCCCTGTCCACGGTCAACGTCTCCCTGGGCCGCAGCATCCGCGAGGCCGACTGCTCCCTGTGCGGCCAGTGCATCACCCACTGTCCCGTCGGCGCGCTGCGTGAGCGCGACGATACCGACAAGGTCTGGGACGCCATGGCCGATCCCAACAAGACCGTCGTCTTCCAGATCGCGCCCGCCATCCGCACGGCGTGGGGCGAGTATTTCGGCATGGACGCCAAGGAGGCCACCGTCAACAAGATCGCCGACGCCCTGAAGCGCATGGGCGCGGATTACGTCTTTGACACCGTCTTTTCCGCCGACCTGACGATCATGGAAGAGGCCACGGAGTTCATCCACCGCTTCACCGAGGGCGACTGCAAGAACATGCCCATGTTCACCTCCTGCTGCCCCGGCTGGGTGCGCTTCCTCAAGTCTCAGTACCCGCATCTGACGCCTCGTCTGTCCACGGCCAAGTCGCCCCAGCAGATGTTCGGCGCCGTGATGAAGTCCTATTTCGCCCAGTCCATCGGCAAGAAGCCCGAGGACATCTTCACCGTGTCCATCATGCCCTGTGTCGCCAAGAAGGGCGAGAGCAACATGGAGCTGTACTTCGGCGAGTACGCCGGCCGCGACACCGACGTGGTGCTGACGAACCGTGAGCTGGTGCGCATGCTGCGCGCCTCGCACATCGATCCGCACACGCTGGAGGACATCCCCTTCGACCGTCTCATGCGTGACGGCAGCGGCGCGGGCGTCATCTTCGGCGCCACCGGCGGCGTTATGGAGGCCGCCCTGCGCACCGCGTACTTCCTGATCACCGGCAGCGATCCCGAGCCCGACGCCTTCAGCGTCGTGCGCGCCCAGAGCGACCGCTTCGGCGTCAACGAAGCCACGGTCAACATCAACGGCATCGAGGTCAAGGCGGCCGTCGTCAGCGGTCTGGGCAACACCCGCAAGCTGATCGACGCGCTGGAGCGCGGCGAGGTCCACTATGACTTCGTCGAGGTCATGGCCTGCCCCGGCGGCTGCGTCGGCGGCGGCGGCCAGCCCATCCACGAGGATCAGGAGTTGGCTTACTCCCGCGGCAAGACCCTGTACTTCCTGGACGCCAACGCCAAGGTCCGCTTCTCGCACCACAACGAGGACATCCAGAAGCTCTACGAGGACTACATGGAGAAGCCCAACTCCCACCGCGCCCATATGCTCCTGCACACCGATCACGATGCGTGGGAGATGCCCAAGGCGCCCCGCAAGATCTGACGTTCTCTAAGATCACTGTGATCAACAAGACCGGCCGCCCTTTTGGGCGGCCGGTCTTTTCATATGCTCCTGTTCTCGACGGTCAGCTTTGTTCCCGTTCCAGCGCGCGCTTGAACTGGGTCTCATACAGCTCGGTATAGGTGCCGCCGGCCTTCACCAGCTCCTCGTGGGCGCCGCGCTCGACGATCTGGCCGTCGCGCAGGACGAGGATCTCGTCGGCGGCGAGGATCGTGGACAGGCGGTGGGCGATAAGGATCGAGGTGCGGGAGGCGACGATGGGGTCGATGGCCTCCTGGATCTTGCTCTCGGAGATGGAGTCCAGGGACGCCGTGGCCTCATCGAAGATCAGCAGGGCGGGGTCCTTGAGCAGCACGCGGGCGATGGACAGCCGCTGCTTCTCACCGCCGGAGAGCTTGAGGCCGCGGTTGCCCACCATGCTCTCGAAGCCCTGCTCCTGCTTCTCGATGAAGTCCCAGATGTTGGCCTTTTTGCAGACGTCGATCAGCTCCGCCTCGGTGGCGTCGGGCTTGGCGTACAGCAGGTTTTCGCGGATGGTGCCGTTGAAGAGGTACGTCTCCTGGCTGACGATGCCGATCTTGTCGCGCAGGAAGTCCAGGTCCAGCGTCCGAACGTCGTTCCCGCCGAACAGCACGCGGCCGCCCGTGACGTCGTACAATCGCGGGATCAGGTTGATCATCGTGCTCTTGCCGGAGCCCGAGGGGCCGACAATGGCCACGCTGTGCCCGGCCTTCAGGTCGAAGGACACGTCCTTGAGGATCTGGCGCTCGCCGTCGTAGGAAAAGCGCACGTGCTCAAAGCTGACGCTGCCGTCGGCACTTTCGGGGACGATGGCGTCGGGCGGGCTCTCGATCTCCACGGGCATGTCGTAATATTCAAAAATGCGGGTGAACAGCGCCATGGAGCGGATCCACTCCACCTGGATGTTCAGCAGCGAGTTGACGGGGCCGTACATGCGCCCCAGCAGCGCCACCAGCACGGAGATATCGCCGACGGTCAGGTCGCTGTCGTACTTCATCATCAGGATGCCGCCCACCAGATACAGCAGCATGGGGCCGACGCTGGAGAACGTGGTGATGACCACGCGGAACCACCGGCCCGCCATGCTCTCGCGGATGTTCAGACGGATCATGCGCTCGTTGGCGGCGCGGTATTTTTCGTACTCCTCATCCTTCTTGCCGAACAGCTTGACAAGCAGCTGGCCGCTGACGGACAGCGTCTCGTTGAGGATGCCGTTGATCTGATCGCTGCACTCCTGGCTCTCCCGGGTCAGGGTCCAGCGCGTCTTGCCCGCCCAGCGGGTGGGGATCGTGAACAGCGGCACCACCAGCGTCCCCACCAGCGCCAGCACCCAGTTCTCGCGGAACATGATGATCACGGCGGCCGCCAGCGTGATGGAATTGGAGAGAATGGAGGTGAAGGTGCTCGTCACCACGCGCTCGACGCCGGAGATGTCGCTGGTCATGCGGGTGATGATGTCGCCCTGGTTGTTGGAGGTGAAGAAGCTCTGGGACATGCGCTGGAGGTGGCGGTACATCTTGTTGCGCATGTCGTAGGTGATGTGCTGGGCGATCCAGTTGTTGAGGTAATTCTCCGCCACGCCGATGAGGTTGGAGCCCAGCGTGACGCCCAGCGACAGCAGGATCAGCAGGATCAGCAGCCGCAGGTCGCGGCCGATGAGGCCCTGGTCGATGATGCGGCCCGTGAGCACCGAGGGCATCAGCCCCAGCACGGAGGAGACGATGATGCATCCCAGCACCACCAGCATCTGCTTCCAGTAGGGCGTCAGGTAGGAGAAAACGCGCTTGAGCAGCGGCCATGTGACCTTGGGCCGGTTGGCCTTCTCTTCGTCGGTCAGAAAATCGCGCGCGCCGCGTCCCGGTCCGGGAGGCATACGATCCCTCCTTTACTTTTCCAGCTCGAACAGGGCGGCCGGGATATGGCAGTAGCCGCCGGGGTTCTTGACAAGATACTTCTGGTGGTACTCCTCCGCGGAGTAGAAGTTTTCCAGGGGCCTGAGCTCCACGGCCAGCGGCTTGTCCAGCGAGGCGCGAACGCGGTCGAAGACAGCCTCGATCTCGGGCAGTAGGGACGGATCGTCGTAGTAAACGCCCGTGCGGTACTGGATGCCCTCGTCCTCCCCCTGATGGTTGATGGCCGTGGGGTCGATGATGCGGAAGTAATAGTCCAGCAGCTGCGTCACCGTGATCGCCGTCTCGTCGAAGACGACGCGCACCGTCTCCGCGTGGCCGCTGTCGCTGCACACCTGCTTGTAGGTGGGGTTCGCCGTGGGACCGTTGGCATAGCCGACCTCGGTCTCCAGCACCCCCCTGAACTGGTCGAAGAATCGCTGAGTGCCCCAGAAGCACCCACCGGCAAGGTAAAGGGTTTTCATCGTGCATTCTCCTTTATGTTTGATTTCTTCATGGATTGCAAAACGCTTGGCAACGAACTTACAGGTGGGGTAATTCTCACATCCGTAAAAAACTACTCTCCGTCGAGCGATGCATGATCAGCCTGCCTCCGCAAAGCGGACAAGTGTTGATCTGCGCTTTAACCACTGGCGAACTCTGCACACTTTTCATTTCATGCTTCTCCACCCATCTCCCCTGCCATTCATCCTCCATCGTCAGCACATCATCCGCATATTTCGCCGTCTGCGTTCCCGCTGCAGCGCCGCGGATACGATCGATATGGCGTTCTCTTACTTCATCCGTCACCTGTGTGCAAGGATACAGCAGCTCATAAAAGCAGCGCATTCCTGAGGAATCCAGCACATCCGGAGCGTCGGAATCCAGAATCGACTGAACTTCCGACCGGATCGTGCAGCGGTGTATGATCCGCACCCGGTCGTTCGACGCCGGTACGCTTTTGAACTCGCAGCGGTCAGAGAACGCGATGATCGACCAAAATGGAATATCCTCTTTGATTAGTTGTTTGAGATGATAGATATGCCCGTCATTCTGCATGATAGGGTTATAGAAGCTCTCTTTGTGGGCACCGTACCTCGACGGCAGTGTCTGATGCCAGCCTTTTCTGTTTTCATTGCCGAAAATCCAGCCGCTGTAATTCTTGCTCTCGAAAACAATGATCCCTTTGCGGCAGACCATCAGAGCGTCGATCTCCGTCGTTTCACCATTGTATTTCGGAATATACAGATTGAAAAGCAGTCTCGCATCGCCTTCAAAAACTCTCAGCCATCAGTAAAGAAGATATTCACCGTAACTGCCCTTGTCCATCTCATAGACCGATTTTGGAGCAGGACGATACCCGGGCGCGTCATTCTTCTTTTCGACTTTATGGTAAGGTTTTCTGTCAGCGCCGTTGTTTTTCATCTGACCGGCATTTTTCAAATAGACGCCGATCGCAGCCACGGCGGCTGCCAATCCTAAAAACGACATATCAGCTTCCTGTTACGGCTTGTCCTTCGATCTGCAGCATCAGTCTTCAACATTGATGATCCCGCGGCATTTGGGGAAGTTCGCGCAGCCGTAGAAGGTCTTACCGGCGTTGGCGCCTTTTTTGGCGATGCGCTTGATCATCGGGCCACCGCAGCGGGGACAGCGCCTCTCCTGTTCGGCGGGCGGTTCCGGCGCGGGCGTGGGCTGCTCCCGACGCATCTCGCGCTCCAGCTCGCGGTACTTTTCCAGATAGTCCGTCGGGTTCTCGGAAGCCCGGGCCAGCCAGCGCTCGGCAACCTCACGCATCTCCTTGTCACTGTAGGCAGGGACGCCCCTGGCCGCCTCGTTTTTCTCGCGGATGAAGCGGATCAGCTGATCGGACTTGACGATCTGATCGCGCAGCGCCTTCGGCGCGTAGCGGTCGTTCAGGACGGTCTTGTCGTTGGCAATGACGACGACGGGGATATTGTACTGAGAAAAACCGCTCCCGACCATGCGGCTGATAAGCTGGACCGCCTTACTCTGCTCGTCGGTACGGATGGCGCGCATCAGCTCAAGATGGCGCTCGTTCTGGGTGACGGGCGAGTAAAGGCCCTCCTTCTTGAAACGCTTCGGGCCGAAATAGACCGTGCGGGTGAAATTGCCCTTGTTGTCCACGTCGATGGTGCCGTACAGGTTTTTGCACTCCAGAACGAAGTTGCACTTCCTTGTCACGATCAGGTAGTCGATCTGCGCCGTGAGGCCGTTGTGCTCCAAAAAGAGGTCGTGAAGGACGTACATCGGCTCGTGGCTGTTTTTCAGCTCGAAGGCGATCCTGTTCTCCCCGGCGATGCCGTACTCCAGCAGGCGGATATCCTCGTCGATCTGCTTCTGCACGGATTCAGAGGCTTTGGGACGGATCGTTTTGAGCTGCTTCAGCCGCGCTTCAAGGTCGCTCGTCTCCTTGAGAAAGATCGGGTCGTTGTAATGGCTGAACAGCGCCATGGCGATTCCTCCTTCCGATTTGTTGATTGTCGGACTATGGAGCCGAAGGGCAAGATCCTTCGACTCCGCTGCGCTTCGCTCAGGATGACAATCGAGGGGGCCGACGCCTCGATCGTCGGTTTTCAGCTTTCGATCACTCCAGCCCGTACATGAACGCGCGGACCAGGCGGGCAGTCTTTTCGGGGCCGATGATCTTTTTCATGCTGTCCACGGCGGAGCCGCCGTTCGTCAGCAGGCCGTCGACGTAGGCGGCGGTGGCGGCGCGCTTTTCCTCTTTGCCGCAAGTGGGAGTCTGACGGAGAAGCCCCAGATAGGCGCGGGCCAGCTCGCCCATATCGCGGGGCGTCAGGCGGTAATCGGACTGCAGAGCGGCCTTGAGATATTGTCTGATCATGGTGATCCTCCGTTATTGTACCGTGAAGTCGGTCCAGTCGATACGGTCGTAGACCATGACGTCACGGGCGTGATCGAAGCCGAGCTTTTCGTAGAACGGTACGGCCGCGGCGGCGGCCTTGAGGTAGACGAGGATGTCCTTCTCCCCGCCCGCCTGACGGATGGCCTCGGTCATCAGGGCGCGGCCGACGCCCTGGCCCGTCCGGTCGCGGGCGACGCCGAGGTCGGTGACGAACAGCCAGTAGGCGAAGTCCGTCACGCCGAACAGCACGCCGATCAGCGCGCCCGTCTCGTCCCGGGCCGTCAGGCTGACGGGCACCGAGGCGACCAGACGTCCGATGCGCTCCTCGAAGCGCTCCCGCGGGTACTGGGAGCCCAGGTCGGTGCGTTTGAGAAAATCGATGTATTCCGCGGCTGTCAGCCGCTCACCGGCGACGGTGTACACAGGTCAATCCCCCTTTTTTGTGGCGCGCGACGGCTTCGGTCAGCCGACATGAGATCAATCTGTCTCCTGCAGGAAGCGTCTGATCTCTTCGCCGATCCTGCCGTACTCGTGATCGTGGACATAATGAGGACAATCCAGTTGGATCACTTCCGCATTCTCTGCAGCATTGGCATACGCGCGGGCAGCGTCTGTCAATTCAGTTACGGAGGGATCGCCGGAGATAAACAACAGCATCGGGACTTGCGGGATCGCTCCTGTCCCGACGGTCCTTGCGTTGTCGCTGACGTATTTCAGCTCATTGATCGTGGTCCTGTTGCCGAAGTTCTTATACAGCAAGGCATGAACGACCTTGATTTCTTCCTCTGTCAGCGTTCCATGCTCCACGCAATCCAGCTCGTTCAGCAGGGGAAGAAGCCTTATGATGCCGGTTTTGGCATTGAACCGACTCACGGCATTGACGAACACATTGTTTTTGAAGCTCTTATACGCATCCGGTACAGCCATGTCCAGTCCGACGATCGCTTCGACTTCCTCCGGATATTGCTGCGCCCAATACAAGGCTTCCAGTCCCGCCATGGAATGGGGACACAACACATACGGTCCGTTTACGCCCGCCGCAGCCAGAGCCGCTCTTGTCTCACCCAGAACTGTGGCGATATCTCTCGGTATATCTGCCGCGTCACTGAAGCCGTAACCGAATCTTTCCGCGACGACGATCCTGTGCGTATCGGAAAGCAATGCGTATAAGGACCTGAAGTCCAGTATGGGCGAAGGGGTTTCGGAACCGGACAGGAATACGAGCGTCTTATCGCCGGAGCCTTCGACATAAACGCTCATGTTATGACCGTCTGCTTCCACAATCTGTCCCAACGGAGTCCGCAGCGGCTCCTCGATTCTGAGCATGATCTGATTCAGCAAAACGAACAGCAAAAGTATGGCGAGCGTAAAAATCGATTCTCTTAAAGCGCTCTTTTTCGTGCTCTTCTTCCGTTGTTCCTTCATGTGATATCAAATCCTTTTTATAACGCGGTCAATTTCCCATTTTCAGCATGATCTTCTCTATGCGCGGCGCTTTATATGCAATGTATTGATCTATATCCTCGGGATAGCGTTTTGCAGCTTCTGTCTTTATTCTGCCGTATTCGATCGCCGCCTCCGGATGCATTCTGAGATAATCCCTGAATGCAAGATGTCTTTTCAATTCCGGAGAGTCCTCCGGGCATACATATAAATGATGCTGCCGTAAATGTTCTTTTCCCTCATACGCGAAGGCTTCTCTTCCCGGTATTCCGAGATCGCCTTCATGATCGTAGCCGATCGTTTTCAAAGCCGATATGGCGTCGTTGAGCTTTTCCTTTTTCACAACAACATCAATATCGATGATCGGCTTGGCCGCCAATCCTTCAACCGACGTGCTGCCGACATGCTCGATCGAAAGCGCAAGCCCTCCGAGCGCCTGCCGGAGCTCCGTCTTTATATCCATAAAGTCCTGCTTCCATTTTTCATCATACGGAAGCACAACTACATGCTTTGTTCTCATCACATGATCTCTCCATCAATATGGTGCTTTGCTTCATGAAGTCTTGACAGTAAGCATACCGTCTCGATTTGCAAACCATTGTCCATTTTCCTGCTCTTCTTCGTAAATCTCAACCTTTTCAATGAATTGTGTCAGAAACTCTCTACGTTCGGCTTCATTCATTGATTCATACATTTTGTCAAAGAAAATCAGAGCCTTATATATGTTATCGCCACATACTTTCTCTGCTAAAATGGATCTTTTCTTAGATTTAGCCTCAACTAAAGAATTTTCAGCTTCTTCAATTATATCATAAGTCTTGCTCAAACGGTTTTCTAAATCCGTCTTTCTCCGCTGATAGTGCTTATCTTCATAATCCAAATTATCTAAATCAGCAAGAATAGCATCCTTATTCAGATAGCACTGTCTCAATGCTTTTTCATATGTAGCAATTTCCTGATCAAGTGAAGAGGTATCCACTTCCATATTGATTTTTTCACGCATCATCCCAGCGAACTTTTTGTTACTTACCAGCTTGCGAAGTACTTCGATCACTGCACCATCCAGCTTTGTCTCTGATACTTGTTTCCGGTAATCGCATTTATGCCCTCTGGTCATATTATCCCTGATTGGATACTCCTCCCAAAAGGGAAACAAAAAACTCTTTTGCAGTATCCAAATCATTCACATACATTGCAACATGCTCTATTTTCATCTTTTCTTACCCGCATTTATAAAACGCCAATCTAAACATAACAAATCATTTGTAAATCATACGGTTCATCTTCTGCAATTTCCTTTATCGGACAATCTGCGAGTTCAGCTCCCATAGCTTTATAAAAAGCAATAGTTTCTTCAGATGAACATGCAGAAATATACAAGGCCTCTGCTCCTGCCTTCCTTGCTTCTTCTTTCCCTGAATCAAACAACTTTCTTCCAATTCCCTGTCCTCTGCAGGCAGCCGATACTTGCATCAAATCCAAAATCATATATGATTCAATCAATTCCTTTTTTAACCCAATGAATCCAACCACTTCATCATTTTCAATTGCAAGATATGTAACATAATCATCACCGCTGATATCCTTTGCAACAGAACGTCTCTTTTCCATATTCCAATCTTCTGTATAAACACAGTCCTCAAGAATATATTCTCCATTGTGTTTACGATATACTTTTTTTACATCCTGTTTTCTTGGATAATTGTCCAATGAATCCTGTTTAAAGTTTTCTGCTGATAATAATTCGATCCTGATCAATTTTTCTCTGCTCCTATCTCATGTATACCTTACAAAAATGCCGCAAATGCTTCTCGATGTATTCCATGCATTCTTTCTCACACTGCGGCTGTCTGTCCGATCTTGCAACCTGCAGAACAGCCGGTGCGGTAAGTTCTACTGCAAGCAGCTTCGGATCATCCTTTACGACTATCCCCTCATCCATCATTCCCTTGATAATCTTTGCAAACATCCTCTGTATTCCATCCAGCTGATGCCTGGTTGTAACCTCAGAAATCCTTTCATTCCTGAACTGCTCTTGCACAAGAAGCATCCGCGTCTTGCGGATTATGGGATCCCGCATTGTGAATGAGATCCTTTCCATAGTCACCTTTATAAACTCCTCCCGGCTCTGTGGCACCTTCCCGATGTTTTTCTCAAATCCAAACATTTCCTCATACCTCGCCTCCGCAGAATCGATCAACGCATTCAGGATGTCCTCTTTCCCCTTATAGTGCTTATATAGCGATGGAGCTTTGATCCCGGCAATAATTGCAATTTGCTCCATGCTTGTTCCATCGTATCCATTCTCTGCAAATAACGTTAATGCCGCATCCAGTATTTTCTCTTTGGTAGACATTGTGTCCTCCATTTCGCTAATTTATATTAGCCTCATTATAGCTAATGTTCATTAGCCCGTCAAGATAAAGAATCAGACTGACCGAAACCGTCAGGTTTCAGCCAGTCGTTCTTTTCTCTCATATCATCTGAAAATGCCTCATCGCTTCCTCAATGGCTTTAATCCTCATATCCGAAGTTCCAGGTTGTTTGCTGTCCGGCGATTTTGGCTTGTTATAATTCTTTCTTTCGATGATTCCATGCTTCTGCTTCACCTGTGCAATATTGAGATTTGTTACATGGAATCCGTACTTCTCCTGCACCCAGTCCTGAATCTCCTTATATGTAGCCTTAGCCTCTGCGCAAGTCAGATCCAGCTCATCCATATCGAGCTTAACATTGACATGATGCTTTGCTTCATGAAGTTTGGACAAAAGTGCTACCGTCTCGACTGGTCATAAGCGTCGAAGCATATCGACAAACTTGAATCTAAAAGAGTGCATATTCGATCTCGTCAAGCCCATCTGTTATCGAATTCTTTTTTCCTGTTTTCTTAAAACCCATTCTGCGATAGAGTTTTTCAGCTCTTGTGTTGTTTTCAAGAATCCATAGAGTAGGAGTATCCGCGCATTGATCGATGGCATATTGTAATAACTTCGTTCCATAACCCATGTTTTGCAAATCTGGAAGGACATAAAGATCCTCTATCAAACTGTTCGTTACGGACACAATCCCTATGGGCTTATTATCTATTATAAGCAAATAGATTTTTGTCCCGCTGTTCATTTTGCCGCTCAAATAGTCTCGCTGCCTTTCTGCTGTATGCAGCTCTATGAAATCAGGCGTACAAAAGGAACGGTGTGATTCCTTCCACGATACTGAATGGATCGTCGCTGCTTGAAGAAGATTTGTTTCATCTACAGGAATGATCACATTTACCTCCACAAACTCAATCTGGATCAATAATTTAAACTTTTTCAGGTATTCGCTGTCCTTGGGTTCACAAGGCTCAGAAATAAAGTCCTTCTTTTAATGGTACAAGCAGCATACCGTCTCCACGTTTGCCGTGCCGGGGAACATGTCGTAGGCCTTTGCCTTTTCCAGCTTGTAGCCGAGGTCGCGGAGGAGGGCGCAGTCGCGGGCGAGGGAGGCGGGGTCGCAGGAGACGTAGACGAGGCGCTTCGGCGCCATGGCGGCGATAGCCTCCACGGCCTTGCGGTCCATGCCCTTGCGGGGCGGATCGGTGACGATGACGTCGGGGCGCAGTCCCTCCCGGGCCAGCTGGGAGGCGGCCTCCCCGGCGTCGCCGAGAATAAATCGAACGTTGCGGATGTCGTTGCGCGCGGCGTTCTCATTGGCGTCTCGGACGGCCTCGGGGACGATCTCGTTGCCGATGGCCTCCCGGCACCGGCGGGCCAGCAGCAGCGTGATGGTCCCGGCGCCGCAGTAGAGGTCCAGGGCCGTTTCGTTTTCTTTCAATGCGGCAAAGTCCAGGGCGCAGCGGTAAAGCTCCTCCGCCTGGGCGTGGTTGACCTGATAGAACGACAGCGGCGACAGATCGTATTCCAGCCCCAGCAGCGTGTCACGCAGGCTGCCGTCGCCCCAGAGGGTTCGGCAGACGTCGCCCATGATCCTGTTCGTCTTCTCGCGGTTGATGTTGAGGACGATGCCCCGGAGGTCCGGGGCGGTCTCCCGGGCCAGCGCCGTCAGGCGCTCGGGCTGCGGCAGGCTCCCGCCGTTTGCCACGATGCACAGCAGGCAGCCGCGCGCCCCCTCCCGGACGTAGATGCGCCGGACGAGGCCGGTGTTCGTCTCCTCGTCGTAGGGCTCCGCGCCGCTCTCGTCCATCCAGCGGCAGACGGCGGCGGCCAGCGCGTTGGTCCGCGGGCCCTGGATCAGGCACCGGTCCGTGGGGACGATCTGGTGGCTGCGGCTGCGGTAAAAGCCGAAGGCGGCGCGCCCGTCCTGCAGGCAGACGGGGAACTGGGCTTTGTTGCGGTAGCCCCGGCGGTCAGAGCCGACGGCGGGGCCGATTTTGATATCAAAACCGCCGATGCGGCGCAAGGCGTCCTCCACCCGCTGCCCCTTGAGGCGAAGCTCCTCCTCGTAGCTGAGATGGAGGAAGGCGCAGCCGCCGCATTTGGGATAGACGGGGCACGCCGGGGCGATGCGGTGGGGCGAGTTCGTCACCACCTGCTCGATGCGGCCGTAGGCGTATGTCTTCTGTACCTTGACGATGCGGCAACGCAGCACGTCGCCCGCGGCGGACGCGGGGACGAACACGGCCATGCCGTCCGCCCTCCCCACGCCCATGCCCTCGGCGGTGTAGCCGTCGATGGTCAATGTCACGAGGTCATTTTTCTTCATCATTTCCAGCCCTCCGCCAGGATGTCGCCGAGGTCGCTCCAGGGCAGGTCGAACAGCAGCATGCCCGTGGAGTGGGGGCCGATGGCGTAATCCTGCCAGTAGACCGTCAGGCACTCCTCCCGGGGGATGAAGTCAGACGTGTCGTAGGCGGTCTCGGTCAGCGTTTCGGCGTAGTCGGGGTAAAGCTCCGGGATCAGCTCCCGCTCGTCGATCTGCCTGAGGACCAGATCGCGGATGCGGACCAGGTATTCGTCCTCAGGCACGGAAAACAGGTCGTCCAGCGTCAGCTGGCGTCCCTTCTCGTCGAAGCTCCAGCTCTCCAGCCAGTTGTCGGGGTGCGTCCCTCCCAGATAGGCCGAGGAGACGCCGGTCAGGGAGACGCATTTCGCGTCGCAGCGATCGATGGCGGCGTCCATGGTGTAGTACGCGCCGGGGAAATCGTAGCCGAACTCCCGGGCATTTTGATAGCTCTCCAGCGCAAAGGGGGCCAGCTCGTCCCCGACGTAGGACGTCAATCGCTCCAACTCACGGTTCAGCACGGTGTTGATGGCCGCGGAGCGGTCGCCCTGCTCCTTGAAATGCGGCAAAACGACGCGGGCCTCGAAGTATTCGACGCCCTTGTCGGAATACGTCTTTTCCAGCTTGATCTCATCGTCCTGCTCGGGGATCGGCTCGGCGCCGCAGGCGCACAGCAGCAGACAGATCAGCAGCGCAGCCGCAGCGCGTTTTGTGTTTTTCATGGCGGGACCTCCCTTTTGCTTATAAAAAAAACCAGTATGTATTTTAACACAGGAACGTGTGGCTGACAATTCCCCTTCGTCGTTCTGACCATCTGCTTTTGTACAGACTATACAAGATGCGGCGGACTCCGCCGTGAAAACTTGCTTCTATTCGCCAAAGCGCGTATAATACTTTTATTGAAATCGAGAAAGGATGTGGTCCCCATGACCGTTAACGAAATGAAGCAGGCGGCCTGCGCCGTCATCGACAAGCATGCCGACGAGCTGCTGGAGCTCAACCAGGCCATCTTCGTGGAGCCTGAGCTGGGCTACAAGGAGTTCAAGACCGCCGACAAGATCAAGAAGCATCTGGACAAGCTGGGTCTGAAGTATCAGGACGGCGTCGCCATCACGGGCATCGTCACCCCGCTGGCCGGCCGCGACCACAAGATCCGCCTGTCCGTCATGGGCGAGCTGGACGCCGTCGTGGTGCCCAATCACAAGTTCGCCGACCCCGTCACCCATGCGGCTCACTGCTGCGGCCATAACTCCCAGGCCACCAGCGTCGTGGGCGTGGCCTACGCTCTGGTTGAGTCCGGCGTCATGAACGAGCTGGACGGCGACGTGGTGCTGATGCACGTTCCCTCCGAGGAGTTCGTCGAGCTGGAGTACCGCAAGAGCCTGCGCGACCAGGGCAAGATCTCGCTGCTGGGCGGCAAGCAGGAGTTCATCAAGCAGGGCGTCTTTGACGACATCGACATGATGATCATGCAGCACACCGGCGGCACCGAGGACGGCGACGGCGATCCCATCAAGGCCAACGCCGGCGGCGGCACGGGCATGGGCTTCGTCGGCAAGCTGATCCGCTACATCGGCAAGGAGTCTCACGCCGCCATGCCCAGCCAGGGCATCAACGCGCTGAAGGCCGCCCAGATCGGTCTGGCCGCCATCGACGCCAACCGCGAGACCTTCCGCGACGAGGATACGATCCGCGTCCATCCCATCATCACCAAGGGCGGCGACCTGGTCAACGTCGTCCCCGCCGACGTCCGTCTGGAGACTTACGTCCGCGGCAACAATACCGAGGCCATCCTGGCCGCCTCCGAGAAGGTGGACCGCGCGCTGCAGGCCGGCGCGTATGCCCTGGGCGCCAAGTGCGAGATCACCCAGCTGCCCGGCTATATGTGCCCCACCGAGTGCGACGAGCTGAAGGACGTCGTGTATGACAACCTGAAGTACGTCTTCGGCGAGGATCACTGCAAGCGCGACGGCATGGGCGGCTCCACCGACGCCAGCGACGTGGCCCACATCATGCCCACCTGCCATATGTTCATCGGCGGCGCGGCCGGCACGTTCCACGGCGAGAGCTACTGCGTGCCCCGTCCCGACATCGCCGTTCTGGACGCCGCCAAGGCCATGGTCTGCACGGCCATCGACCTGCTGGCCAACGGCGCGGAGAAGGGCCTGCACATCAAGGAGAACTTCAAGCCCCTGATGACCAAGGAAGAGTACCTGGAGAAATGGTGCGGCATCAAGGAATAATCGCGTGAATCACAGCAAAAGCGGCCCCGACAGGGGCCGCTTTTTTGTTGACTGCGGACAGTGTTTGAATATGCTTTCGGCGTTCGGGATCTGTGCATCTTCCTTATCCGACGGGGTGCCGCGGGACCAGGGTCGCATTCGTATTGGTGGTCGGATTCCACAGGCTCTTGGTATAGATGTACTTGTAATTGACGTTGACGTGGAAGGACTGCTGATAGCTGAAGGTCTCCGAGATGATGTCGCCGTTGGGATAGGTCGTGCGGCGCTGACTGATCTTGCCTCTGGGATCGTAGGAGACGCCGTCGCGCTCAAAGATATAGCTGCTGGAGGTGTTTTCGTCGGTAAAATATCTGCACGTCGAGGAAAAGATAAGCTCATCGTTCTCGTAATAGGCGGTCTCCACGATGCGGCCGTCAGCGTCGACGGTGAGCTGCTCGCCGTCGAGCTTCCCCTCGTCGTTCCAGCGCTCGATCAAGGTGTTGTCGCCCTCGGTCGTGACGGTGACCTCACCGCCGCCTCCGTCCTTTGCCACAGTGCCCTCAAAGTCGGTCCTGAGCTTTCTGATCGTGGCGTCGGAGGAGATGATCCCCTCGATCTCCGCGCGTTTCAGGATCTCATCGAGCTTCTCGGAAGAGTGATCGGCGCCCTTGAGGAAATCCTTGATGACGTCGTCCAGCGGCGGCACCTTATCCGTGAGCTTATCCGCGCCCAGGATCTCCTTCTTAAGCTTGTTCAGGGCTTCGGGGTCCTTGCAGTTGGCCGCCACGAGGCGGAAGGAATTGGTGACCTGGTCGTACACATAGGTGTAGGCTATCGTCTGATAGTCGGGCTCGTGCGTCGCGATATCGCCCAGGCAGGCCAGCTTTTCACCCAGGGTATCGCCGCCGCCGGTGCAGATGGAGTAGAAGAAGCAGGCCTCGGAGATGGGCTTCGTCTTGTCTTCAAAGCGCTGCACGATCCTGCTGCCGGGGCCGAGAATGATCTTTCCGGTGGTGGAAGTGACCTCCAGCGCGCAGTCCACGCCGCCGACAACGATCCCCACCGCCTGTCCGGCGGTGACGGTGGCGGTGCCCGCAGAGATCGCGGCAGTGCCGCCGGCGGTCGCGATGGTAGCGCAGACGAAGAGTCCCACCTTGGCGCCGGTCTTGATGCCGGTATAGGTCTTTTCCCATTTCTCGGCGCAGTTCCCGAAATCGCCGTAAGCGTGGCCGGTGAGGATGTTCTGCGCCATCTGCAGGTACTGGTAGGCACGGCGGGCGTCACAGCCCATCATCATGCCCAGCTCCTTGAGCTTGGTGCTGCTCCGGATGGAGTCATACGCTCTCGTCACCTGTTTGGCCCACTCCAGATCGTCGGCCATGAGAGCGATCTCATCATAGGATAAGCCGGACGGAGCGACCACGCTCTGCAGGGCAGCCTCCTGCGCCGCCGCCAGGTTCCCGGCCGCGGTATAGAGGAGACTTGACGCCTCGGTGACCTGATCCCAGGCGTCGACCGCGTCGGTGAGCTGCTGGTTGAGGCTCTCGAACAGGGGCTTGTTCAGCGTCCCGCCGTCCTTGATGGATTCGACCTCGGCGCCGAGCCCCGAAAGCGCCTCCGTGAGCTGCTGCGCCCTCGTGTAGGCGGAGACCGACGCTACCGTCGCCGCCGCAACCGCCTCGGACTCGTCGTTCACAAAGGGGACCTCTACCGGTCCGTCATAGACGCGGAGGGCGTCGACGCTCACGCACAGGGGTTTGAGCGTGGAGGGCTCCACAGCCATAAACTGGTAGTGACCGTCCCGCGCGTAGGGGAAGGTGACGGAACCGCCCTTGGCGCAGGTCTTCTGAAGGATGCTCTCGAGCTTCCCGTCCGCATAGCCGGCGCAAAACACCAGCGCGCTCTCGGAGGGACCGCTGTAGCTGAGTCTGACCTCAGAGCCGTCGACGGTGGCTGTCAGCCCGTCCGACGCGGCCTTCGCGGGAGCGGGGATCAGGGAGAAGCAGAGCAGAAAAGCGCAGAGCAGGGCGGAAAGGCGTTTTGGGAGTTTGCGATCCATGTATGAAGACCTCCTTTTGCTGCAGCCGTTCGGAGCCGCATATCTTGTCTCCTTTATTTTACAGCAATTCCATTGGTAATGCAAGACTGACCTGGATCAAGAAGGGAGCGCATCCGGAGACATGGTGCGTCATGAAGGAATGATCGGGTGCACACTGAAAAAGCCCCGCCTGTGCTGGGTGCCCATAAGACAGTTTTGAAGGAAACTGATTTGGGTATCTGTCTGACAGGGTTGAAAAACGAGATGTCCGAAAGAATCTTAAGAAAAGAGAAAAGTCCCAAAGCACGTTTTTGACGTGCTTTGGGACATGTTTTTTTCCGGGAACCAGTCAATCAAGTGTACTTATAATATCTTAATGAATTATTCAAGCGATTAATCAATCTCTTTTCATCTCATCGAATTGGCTCAGGATTAGAACCGCTTCCCATTGGCCTATGTCTTTTATTGCGGGAACAATTCTGAATCCAGATGGTCATGCTTTGCTTCCCAATGGTAGTCGTCCGCGATTATCGATAAAACTTTTGCAGTTTGTGGAAAATCCAGTTCCATTTTTCGCGCATACTCCCGATACTGCAACTCCATTTTTGTTTCGCTTAATCCATCCTGCACAAAGCGAGCGCCGCGCGAATTCAACCATCCGAAAGCGACATTGCGCGTCAAATCATCGTTGGAATACTTTTCCATTGCAATTCTTACATATTCATGCGGGAAAACGCCATCTTTACCCAGACCTGATTTGCCCATAATTGCACCTAGTGTTGAGATCATAATAGAGTCTTCTCTTGCGGCATTGTATAAAAAGTCAGACCAATAAAGGAAAGCCTCTTCATTTTCATACGCTTCATTCGGTAACAAATAATCATAATGGAAATGCCCATAAAAGACGGAGGAATCAGCATAATACCGTTCAATCATCTTTTCGGGATGATAAAAGAAATAAGTCCTTAAGCAAGCTGGATAGTAGCCATAGTTACCTTTAAAAATTGACTTATCGTACATTGCCAGGCAGAGCTCGGCCCATTCCTCGGAATAGTATAAGTTGTCATATTCTTGCACAATATGGGTCAACAAGCCAAGATCAGAGTAATTGTTTGTGTCAACAATTGCGTGAACAGCTTCAATCAGACGATTAAATGAATCCTGAGTCTTATCCTCTTGAACGAATAGCATAAGTAGTCCACATGGATTAAATTTCATCAACGCGTGATATGCACGGTCGCTATATTTTACCAACTTTTTGTCTTTCCAATAAAGCCGTTCCAGTTCCGGGGAACTCAGCCAGTCATAGATATCGTCTCGATACAATAATGGCAGTAAAGAAGCTTGATCTACCAGAGATAACGAGTTGTAGATTTCAGTTGCACTTGGCTGCTCAACAGAGCTAACTAACCCAGCTAACGATTGCATTTTGTTGCCGGAGCACAAAAGAGAAGCAACCAACAAGTATTCATCAACAAGCAAATTCTTCCCCAGAAACTCCCCCCACGCTCTGCTGTCCTCCATGCAACCGACCAGCTTAACAACGGCATCTAATCCATACTCA